>Ga0209284_10000521_pt1 | contig 62749 bp, 59 predicted proteins | sample FRY03_FD_187211 | JGI IMG/M metagenome (GOLD analysis project Ga0209284, IMG submission 187211) | Freshwater microbial communities from Lake Fryxell liftoff mats and glacier meltwater in Antarctica - FRY-03 (SPAdes) (version 2) | ecosystem: Environmental > Aquatic > Freshwater > Ice > Glacier...
GCTACCGCTCCGGAGTCGAAGCCGGAGGGTGAACAGAAACCTGAACCAGAATCGGAGGGGCGCTCCCAGTAGCGGTTGCCAGGCCTTGGACGATAGGCAGGGACTCTCCCGAACCTGCGCGATGGACTCCCGCCCGATGCCCCTCGACCTTCGCCCACGGCAGGCCCGTTCCTTCATCCGCCCTTTCTTCGACCCCATCCCACGACCGATCTTTCGCCGATTCCCCGATCCGCACCGTTGCAACCCGACAAGCACGCCACCCCACGCGTCTCCACCGCTGCCCGGGCTTCGGCCACCCCGGGAACTGCCAGACCAACGGCCGCCTACAGACGCTTAGGAATAACCTGCGCAGCTCGATGCGACGGGACGCAGAAAATGCCCAGACATGTAAAGCGGGCGGGACGCCCGCAGTCCCCGGCTCTACGGGAAAGGACGACGCCTCAATTGCGATACGCGATATCAGTGGAGCCGCCGCCTTGTCTCACGTCCCAGGCTCCGGCGGCGCTGTAGGGGTCAACCCGGGGCGAGGCGTAATCGGAACTCGTCGGGGCCTTGCGGTAGGGTCTCGAAAATTCCGTATTGGTCTGTTCGAGGGTGGTGCACGAGGTACCGGTGAGAGCGGCTGCGGCGAGGACAAAAACAGGGAGGAGGGCTTTCATGGTTCAAAGACTCTGCTTGAGAAGGAGTCTTCCTATTACTAGCCGATTTCCCCCCAGCCTGAGCTGGGGTCTTTCCCTACCATGCCTGCCGGCGGGCCGAGGGGACGGGAGCAGACAGGGTGGAGCCTGTCACTCCACCCTCCTTGCCTCCGGTCCGGTGGAGTTACGGATTCAGGGTGCGGATCAACTTCCCGGCGAGGTCGGCGAAGGCGGCGGAGATGGAATTTTCGGCCGGATCGAGGGTCGCGATGGGCTGGCCCTGATCGGCCCGTTCGCGGGTCGCGATGTCGAGCGGGATCTGCCCGAGGAGCGGCACCCCGAGACGGGTGGCCTCGGTGGCGCCTCCGCCGGTGCCGAAAATGGGATATTTGACGCCGTGATCACACTCGAACCAGGCCATGTTCTCCACGACGCCGGAGATGGGCACGTTGACCTTGCGGAACATCGCGGCGGCCTTGCGGGCGTCGATGAGGGCGACCTCTTGCGGGGTCGTGACGATGACGGTGCCGTCGATGGCGACGGTCTGGACGATGGTGAGCTGGATGTCGCCGGTGCCGGGCGGCAGATCGAGGACGAGGTAGTCGAGCTCGCCCCAGAGACACTGGCGGAGGAACTGCTGGGTGTAGCGGGTCGCGAGCGGTCCGCGCACGATCACGGGGGAATCTTCGCTAAGGAGGAATCCCATCGAGATCGCCTTGATGCCGTGGGCCTCGATCGGGACGATCTCGTTCTGGTCGGTCGCCATGGGTTGCTGGTCGGTCGCCCCGAGCATGAGCGCGACGCTGGGCCCGTAGAGGTCGCAGTCGCAGAGACCGACGCGAGCCCCGGTCTTGCTGAGGGCAATGGCGAGGTTCGTCGAGACGGTCGATTTACCGACCCCGCCCTTGCCGCTCGCGACGGCGATGATTTTTTTCACCCCGGGGATGCTCGACTGGCCGGCGGCGGGGTTGCCCCCGGTGACGGGATCCGGCGGGTCTTTGATATCGAACTCGATCGTGATTTTGCCGACGCCCTCGAGGGAGTTGAGGGCGCTCTCGACGCCTTCGTGGATGCCGCGCGGCACGGCGGGGTCGCGGGTCGCGAGGCTGATGAAAACGGTGATGTCGTTCCCGTGGAGATCGATTTTTTTGACCAATCCGAAGGAAAGGATGTCCCTGCTGAAGCCGGGGTAGTTGACTTTCTTCAGCTTTTCCCGAACTAAATCTTCCGTAATCATTGTAATGTTGCAGTTGGCACTTTCCGATAGGCCAATACGGCGCGAAGTCCAACTTAGGCGTTATTATTCATGACAAAGAAGGAACCGAGCAATCTGATGTGCAAGTCCGCATCCGCTCTTTTTGCGGATTCGGCGACGGAGCAAGGGGACTTTCTCTCGGCGCTGCTCGATCCACCGCTGCGGGGAAATGCGGTAGTCTGGACGGTGCCGCGCCGGGCCGGCGAACTCGAGACGGTGGATCGCTCGTCCCTGCCCGCCTGGCTCCCCGACGAGGTGGAGTTGCTCCGACCGGGGGTGAAGATCGGCCATGCGGCGGCCTATCTCGCGGGCGAGGTCTACTCCCTCGATTATTCCTCGGTCCTCACGGGATCGGCGATGCTCGCGGCTCGCGGGGGGCTCGCGGAGTCTCCTCGCGTCCTCGATCTCTGCGCGGCGCCGGGCGGGAAGTCGCTCCTCGCGAGTGTACTTTTAAATCCGGGGCTGCTCCTCGCCAACGAGGTCGAGGCGAAAAGGCTCGGAATCCTGCGGCACAACCTCAGCCGCTGCCGCGTTGCGAATGCCTGGACCCAGCGACTCGGGCCCGAGGAGCTGGCCGGTCTCGCGCCCCTCGCCTTTGACCTCTGCCTCATCGACGCGCCGTGCTCGGGCCAGTCGCTCCTCGCGAAGGGGATTGAGAATCCGGGCTGCTTTCATCCCTCGGTGGTGAAGGGCAATGCCCGCCGCCAGCTCTGGATCCTCGAAGCGGGAGCCCGCACCGTCGCTCCGGGCGGCTATGTGCTCTACACGACCTGCACCTTTGCCCCGCGCGAGAATGAAGGCGTGATCGGGAAATTCCTCGCCAGAGAGACCGACTTCGAGGCGATCGCGGTGCCGCATCTGGCGGAGTGGCTCTCCCCTCTCGCCGCCTTTCCCGGCTATCGATTTTACCCGCATCGCATCGCGGGGGCGGGTGGATTTGCGGCGCTGCTGCGACGGCGCGGCGATCTCACGGCGAATGAGCCGACGGACCTGTCCCCCCGCCTGCTCGACTATCCGGTCGCCCCCCCGGCGAGGGATGAGGCGGTTGCGTGAATGGCCTCTTCGGCCTCGCTCACGGCTCCGCGGCTGATTGTGGGGAGGTCGCGCGCCAGATCGCTGAGTCGGGGATCGCAGGCGCGGAACTCGCGGGTGTAGGCAAACTGCGGTCGGTCGAGAATGGAGGCGGGCGGGCCGGACTCGAGGATGGCGCCTTCAAAAAAGACCGCGACGCTGTCGGCGTATCGCTCCACCCCGCGCAGGCTCCCGGTAGTGAGGAGCATGCCCCTGCCGGTCTCATCGCGCACCTGACAGAGCAGCTCGAGGTATTGATTGGCGGAGATGCGGTCGAGCCCGGCGGTGACCTCGTCGCAGATGAGGAGTCGCGCCCCCGCCATGATCGCCCGCATCACGAGGAGACGCCTCACCATCAGGGGGGAGAGGTCACCCGGCGTCTGCGGGAGGATGCGCTCGGGCTCGATGATGCCGACCCGGTAAAAGTAGTCGCTCCACGCTTTTTCCGCAGGCATGGCCGGCTGGCGACGCGCCATGCGGATGGAATCGCGCAGCCATTGACGGACCGTGCGATCGGGATTGAGCTGGGCGGCGGGGTCGCCGGGAACGATCGCGACCGGTCCGCGCCGCAGCTCGCGCAGCTCGCGAGATTTCAAGAGCAGGAGATCGCGCCCCTCAAAATGGATGGCGCCTGCGAGCCGCTTCACCTGCGGTCCCGCGACGCCGACGATGAGACGGGCGAGGAGAGATTTCCCGCTCCCGGTTTCGCCGGCGAGGACGACGATCTCTCCGGGGTAGAGATCGAGGGAGACGCGTCGCAGGCCGATACGCTGCTCCCCGAGTACGGCGGGCCGCTCCACCGTCACGTCTTTCACTTCGAGCAAGGGGCTGTCTCCGGTCTCCATGATGTGTTAGAAAAGGCGCGGCAGTGGGCCGGTGCGCAGAGCAGCCGAGACTCTCCAGCCGAGCAGGGCGAGGACAAAGACGACAAAGGTGGCCATGAGCCCCGGATAAATCGACATCCAGGGAGCTTCGATGATGAGCCCCTGCCCGTAGGCGATCATCGCGCCGCAACTGAGCCTGTCCCCTGTCAGCCCGAGAAAAGACAGAGTCATCTCCACCAGCACGACGACGGGCACATAGCCGGCAAAGACCCCAACGAGGCGGCGGAGGATCTTGGGCAGGATGCGGTTCATGACGATCTCCCGCCGCGAGAGACCGAGGACGTAGCCGGCGACTACATCGAAGCCGCTTTCCCCCTCCTGGAACCAGTCCGCGAGGACGGGACAGAGGTGAAAGGCGATGACGAGGATGAGCCCGAGGATCGCCACCCCGAGACTACCGCCGGTGCCTCCCGTGAGGATCACGAGAACCACCATCGAGGGCACGAGAAAGCCTGTTTGCCCGACGATCCTGACGAGCTTGAAGCGCCTTTCCCCGGGATCGAAGACAAACAGCATCGAGAGCAGCAGAGCGAGGGCGATCCCGAAGGACACCGAGACCACCGCGACCGAGACCGACGTGGCCATGGCGAGTCGACTGAGTTCAAAAAGGTCGGCCCCATTCCCCGTCGTGCCGAACCAGTGCTCTGCGTCGGGACTTTCCCAGGCCGGTTCCTCCGGTATGCCATAGAGTTCCGCCGGGCGCACATCCATGCGGCCGCCACCCACGAAGAGCCATCCCAGAAGCAGTAGGTAGGGAACCACGAGCAAGAGCACCCGGCGCATTTGCCAGAGCCGGACAAAGAAGCGGGCGAGTCCGCGGAGGATTCTGGAGTTGCGCCGATTCATCCGCCGACACCCTCCGGCCTGATAAGTTTGACCGCGACCTCACCGATCAGCACCGCGAGTGAGAGAGCGGCGGCGAGGGCCAGGGCACTGAGGAGGATGCCGCCGTAGCTCCCCAGCTTCACCGACTCGACGAGGAGCGACCCTATCCCCGGATAACGAAAGGCGTATTCCAGACAGACGAGGCTGCCCGCCACACTCGAGAGGGTGCTGCCACTGATCGCGAAGAGCTGCGGCAGGGCGCGCCGGAAGGCATTCCGGTAAAAGATGTCCTCCTCACTGTAGCCGGCCATGAACAGCCCGCGCAGGTAGGGGCGCGTCACTTCTTTCTCGAGCACGTCCGAGACGGCGCGGATCTGCCAGGCCGCGCCCGCCGCCAGTGCCGGGAGCGCGACGATCGCGGCGTGCCACCAGGTGAGCAGGTCGGGTCCGCGCTCGACGACGAGATCGTTGGCAAAACCGGGGCGTCTCCAGTGGAAATAGGAATAGATAGCGACGAGACCGACAAACCAGAATCCCGGGACACAAGCAAAGAGACTGAAAGGGGACGCGAGGAGCCGCGCCCCGCGAAAACGCCTCAGCCGCGCGCCCAGCAACCCCCAACTGTAGCCGATCAGGAGAATCCCCGGGATGCAGAGCACGACCACGGGCAGACTCACCCTGACACGATCCTCGAGCAGGCCCGCCCAGCTCACCGGTCGCGGCGAGAGCTCTGGCGGCACGGGACCGTAGGAATCGGGTTTCCAGACATGAAGATCGGACCCGCCGATCACACAAAAAGCGAACTCGATCAGCACGATGAGTGCGATGCCCGCCGCCGCAAAACGGATCATTGAGACAAGGAGACGCTGGAGGACGATGCGGGCCATTTTCCTATTCTTCTATTGAGGCTCCGCAGGGCCGGGCCCGTGCGCCGCCGCGGTCTCGCGCCTCACCCACCAGGGACGGACCCCTTCCAACCCCGACTTCCCTATCGCGAGAGCCTGCCCTCCTCCCCCGCTCGCGCCCCCGGGCCGGATGACCTCGAGCCCGCCGCTGCGCACGGTGAGGATGCGTCCCGTGTCACACACAAAGAGGCAGGGCTGGAGATCGGCGATGGACTGCTGCAACCTCGCCGTATAGACCATCACCTGCGCCGGGTCTTTTTCGTAGCGCAACTTCTCGAGGATCTCGTCGACGACCAGATTTCGCAGCCCGGAAAAATTCCCGCCATCCGCGCCCGCTTCGGAAGAGTGCCAGACCCGGAAACGGTCGCGCTCGAAGGGGATCTCCCAACTCAGCAGCACCGCATCGAAGTCACGCGTGAGGAGACGCCCGGCGAGGAGTTCGCTCCATTGCACCGCCTCCACCCCGACCCTGACCCCGATCCCGGCCCACTGTTCGGCGAGTGCGGTGGCGAGACGACGATGCTCGGCATTCGCCTCGTTCACCGCGAGGGTGAAAGTGAGCGCTCCCCCGTCCCCGGCCTCGCGCATCCCGTTACGCTCATTCCGCCGGTAGCCCTCGGCGTCGAGAAGGTTTTCCGCCCCGCGGGGATCGTGGAGCGGCAGTTGCATGGGGCTGTCGCAGTAGGCGATGCCGGGATAAAAGAGACCGGTGACCGGCTGCTGGAACCCGGTCGCGGTGTCCCGCAGCACCTCGCTGAGATCTACCGCCTTCGCGAGAGCGAGCCTCACGGGGTTGCGGTCGAAGGGGGCCCGCTCCAGATTCCAGGCGACAATATGCTGGATCCGGGGCTCGCATCGCAGCGGCATCACGGCCCCGGGATTGCGACTCGCCCAGTCGGTGAAGCGCTCATCAGGGACGATGACATCGACCGTATCCGACCGCAGCGCGAGGAGGATGGACTCGAGGGAGCTGAAGCGCCGGTAGCCGATCCGTTTCTCCAGCGGAGCGCCGCCGAAGTAGGCCTCGTGCGCGATCAGCTCGACACCGCCGTCCCGCCGTCTCGAGGCGAGCCGGTAGGGACCGGTCCCGATCGGCTCGGTGAAAAAGGCCTCGAGCGCACTCGTCTCGCCGAGACTGCGGAGGAGGTGCGACGGCAGCACCGGCAGCTTTTCCCAGCTCTCCATCATCGTGGCGGGCACGTCGCGGCATTCCACCTTGAGCCGCAGCGGGGTGAGCGCCTGCAACTTCTCCACAAATCCGAAACTCGCCGCGAGCGGCAAAGGCGAATCGGGCCTCGTCAGCTCCGTGTAGGAAAAGACCACATCCGCCGTGGTAAAAGGCTGCCCATCGTGCCAGCGCACGCCGCTCTCGAGGTCGATGAGCATCTCGCGGGCCGTCGTGTAGCATCGCTCGCCCAGCACCTCGATGCGAGGGTCGAGGCTGCGGTTCGACTCGTAGTAGAGCGATAGTTCCCGCAGGAACAGGTCGGTGTCTCCCCGCACGAAGAGATTCACCTCGCGATCACCGACGTACTCGATCATGCGGATCTGCGTTTTCTCCACCGAGCCTTTCAAAAAGGCCCCGAACGAGTCGTGGACGGAGTGGTCCAGACCGATCCTGACAAGCTGATAATCGCCCAGATTCCCCGGATCAAATTTCCCGACGAGTCTCTCATCGAGCCCGGCCGCGAGGCCGCTCAGCGCGACCGTGAGGACCGATCCGGTGCGGTCGAGAGCGAGCATCTTCCACTCCCCGTCGAGGTATTCCCCCGAGAGCAGTCTTGCCTCGGACTCGCCCGCCGCCTCTTCGCTCGAGCAGCGTATCGTCACGACCGTCTGCGAGGTCCAGCTCTCGATGAGGTGGGGCCGCAGATTCAGGTCATCGTCGCGGGCGAGGAGCGGGTCAAAGAGCAGATCGGTGATCTCGCCCGTCACTCCGATCGACGGCGTGAGCGGGCTGAGGTAGCCGACAGGTTCGCTGATCGCACAGACGAGAGCCCCGGTCTCGTGCGACAACTGTAGCGCACTGACTTTTTCGAAGAGCCAGGAGCCCCCGAAGACCAGCAAGAGCGGCGCCGAAAAGAGGATCGTGCGTAGCCAGAACATCGCCGGAGAGTAGCGCATCCCGACCGCGATGGCCAAACTTACTTTGGAGAGGTTAAGGAGTTTCAAGGACTGCGCTTATGAGACCGTCCAGGTATCGCAGCATGTTTTCACCGCCCGGGACTCCATGGTCCCCGGCTTTGAGCGCCTTCGAAGGTTCGTCGAGCGGGCTACCCGTGTGACCGGGTTATGATCTCGCTCTGGCTTGGAGGAAATGGTCGGCGAAGGAAGGGGCACTCGAAGGTGTCACCACTTTCGCTACCTCTCGGGATGAACGGGTCAGAACGTAGCGGAACTCGTGAGAGTTTCGGCGGCAGCAGCCACCCTTCGAATCGCCTCACTTCACCCGCAGATCGAGGCACTTCAGTTGATCCTGACCGCGCATCACGAGTCGGCCATCGGCGAGAGCCATGGGCGACCAGTATTTAAAATCGGGCATCTTGATGACATCACGACCGGCCGCGACCTGCTTGGCGATCTGCTCGTCGACCTCGGCTTTTTTGCCGAAGACATCGGTGACGGCGACTTCCTCGTAACCTTTGGGCGAGGGCTTGACGGCGCGCAGGTAGCCGACTTCACCGTCCTGAATGAGGAGATGCCCGTCGACGAGGATCATGTTGCCGCGGCCCATGAATGGCTTGTCTCCCGTCTGCCAGATCGTTTTGCCATCGAAATCGAGACACATGAGACCACCTGTCTTGCGGGCTTCGCCGTTGTGGTTGGCGTTTTCATTGGCGAGCAGGTAGAGGTGGTCGCCGATGACGAAGGGCGGGTGAACCTGGGTGCCCTGCGGCAGCGCGAAGACTTTCTCGACCTTCCATTCCTCGCCACTTTTGGTGACGCGCACCATGCAACTGCCGTCGCCGTAGCCGCCGGTGAGAAAGACGAGTTCCTCGGTGACCTTGGTCGGGAAAGGGATGGGGATGCTGTTGAAATAAGCGTCTGTCTTCCAGAGCACCTTACCGGTGGAGGGCTCGACGCTGATGGTGGTGCCGAGGTTGAGCTCGCCTTCACGTTTCGTCGCGACGAAGACGGCTTGCTCGACGCCGTGGAGCGTGATCACCGCCGGGTTCGAGTGGGAATCACCGAAACCTTCGGTACGCCAGAGTTCTTTCCCGGTCTTGCTGTCAAGACCGATCAGTCCGGTCTCGGCGGCCATCGCAGGCACGATGAGGACATCACCCACTTTCACGACACTTTGAGCCCAGCCCCACTTGGGAGGCTCGGCTCCGTATTGATCCTGAATCGAGACGACCCAGTCTGCTTTGTGGGTCTTGCGATCCACGCGAAAGACCTGGCCGAAGCCGCCGATAAAGTAGACCGCATCGTCCTCGACGAGGGGGACGCCGCGACTGCCGGGAAAAGGCAGCTTGCCGGGGAAGTCGTAGGAGTAGCTCCATTTTTCAGACCCATCCTCGAGGGAGAGGCAGAGCAGAACATCACTGGCGTCGTCGCGCCGGTCGATGAGGAAGACTTCGCCCCCGGCAATCGCGGCGCCGCCGAAGCCTTCGCTGAGCGACTTTTCCCAGGCGAGAGGCGGGGCATCTACTTTCCAATTGGTGAGGTTCAGACCTTTCTCCCCGGAGATCCCCGCGCGGGTCGGACCCTGGAACTGCGGCCAGTCGGCGGCGAAGACGGTGGTGCAGGCAGTGAAAAGGAGGAGTGAGAGGAGGGATGGCAAAATTTTCATCGGGTGGGAAGATGCCAAAACGGTGACCGGGAAGCAATGCCGCAATCGTGGGATACGAGTGAAATGCCGACTACCGAGTTTCTACTCCGAAGAGGCGGACGGCGCGGTCCCGGCCGTCGGTGGCGAGGAGGCGGCCGTCGGGGCTGATCGTGAGGGAGCGCCTCAATCCTTCGAACTCTTCGGATCGAGCGCGTCGCGCAAGCCGTCACCCAGGAAGTTGAGGCTGAAAAGGGTCATCCCGAAAACGATGGCCGGGTAGACGAGCAGGCTCGGGTCGCTCGCCATGCGGTCGGCACCTTCTTTGATAAGAGAACCCCAGCTCGCATCGGGCGGCTGCACCCCGAGACCGAGGAAGCTGAGGATGGCCTCGAGCCGCATCACCGCGGGCACGGTGAGGGTGGTGTAAATGATGACGGGTCCAACCGTGTTCGGGATGAGATGGCGACGGATGATATGCCAGTTCGAGAGCCCGAGGCTGCGGGCGGCGTCGACGAACTCCTGACCCTTGAGCGATTGCACCTGCCCGCGCACGATGCGCGACATCGTGAGCCACTCGACCGCGCCGATGCAGACGAAGAGGAGCCAAAGCTGGTTCCCGAAGTAAGTCGTGAGGATGATCACGATGATCATGAAGGGCAGGGCGTAGAGGATGTCGACGATGCGCATCATGACCGCGTCGGTTCGTCCTCCGACGAAGCCGGAGGTGGCTCCGTAAACGACGCCGATGGTCAGCGAAACGATCGTGGCGAGGAAGCCGACCGCGAGGGAGACGCGCCCGCCATAGAGCATTCGGGAAAAGATGTCGCGCCCGAGGTGATCGCTGCCGAGCAGGTAGTAGACCTCCGCCCCCTCCATCGAGGTGGCCGACGAAAAGGCCGGCATGGATTGGAGATCCGGATGGGTCACGTTGGGATCGGGGATCCCGGGCGCGAGCGGAAGGAAAAAGCAAAGGATCACGACCGCGATGAAGAACCAGAGGCTCGCCATCGCGAGGTGATTCTTTTTCAATCTGTACCAGGCATCGCGGCCGAGGGAGCTGCCTTTTTCGGCAGCAACTGGCTGTGCGGTAGCATGGGCATCCTGCCCATGCATAGTCAGCGGAGAGTTGGAGAGTTCTGAAGACATTCGGGACTTCGGGGAGTCGGATCGCGGGGCGGTTGAGGTGTTGCTACTTGTTGCTACGGGTTCTCGGGTCGAGCCAGCCCTGGAGGATATCGACGAGGAAGTTCATGACGAGGATGAGGACGGCGAAGACCGTCACGGTGCCGTTGATGAGCCAGTAGTCGCGGTTTGTCGCGGCTTTGATGAAATGTTGTCCCAGCCCGGGCAGGCCGAAGACGGTCTCGACAACGAAGGAGCCCCCGATGAGCCCGGCGAGGGCGGGTCCGAGGTAGGCGACGACGGGGGTGATGCCGCCGCGAAAGGCGTGTTTAAAAAGCACCTTGCCCGGCGGGACGCCCTTGGCCCGGGCGGTGCGGATGAAGTCCTGGCTCAGGACGTCGAGCATGCTGCCGCGGGTGAGCCGGGCGATGTAGGCCGAGTAGTAGAGCCCGAGCGTGAGCGCACCGAGCACCCAGGCCGAGCTGTTCTCCCACAGGGCGACGTCGAACCACCCTAACTTTAGCCCCAAGATTTCCCCGAGGAGGGGCGCGATGACGAAGGTCGGGAGACAGATCCCGAGCATCGTGAAAGCCATCAGGGAATAATCGACCGCGGTGTTGCGGTTCGCGGCGGCGAAGACTCCGACCGGCACGCCGACGAGGAGGGCGATGACGAGTCCGCTGATTCCGAGCATGAAGGAGACGGGAAATCCCTCGGCGATGACCTCGTTGACGGTGAATCCTTTGTTCCCGAGCGAGGGCCCGAGATCGCCACGGACGAGGCGGCCGAGGTAGAGGCCATACTGGACGGGGAGCGGCTTGTCGAAGCCGTAGTTCCGCTTCATCTGCTCGATGAGATGCTCGGGCACCGCTTTCTCGTCGAGGAAAGGTCCCCCCGGGGCGAGGCGGGCGAGGAAGAAGGTGATCGTGATGATGCAGAGCAGCGCGAAGAGCGACTGCACGAAGCGGGAGACGACGTAGCGCAGCGTTTCCATTACTGCGCGCCCTCCTTCACGGTCTTCGACGATTGCAGGTCGATGTGTTTGTAGGGATGATTGTCGAGCAGGAGCGGATTCCAGTTCTTCACATCGGGATGGAGCAGGTAGACGCGGGTGTACCAGTAGAGCGGGAGCACGGGGACCTGATCGAGAAGGATGCTCTCGGCCTCGGCGAGTTTCGCGTAGCGCTGCGCGGGGTCGCTGAGGAGGGAACTCTCGCGCAGGAGCCTGTCGTAGTCGGGGTTCGACCAGCCGGTGTTGTTGTTTGAATCACCGGTGACCCACATCCCGAGGAAGGTCGTGGGATCGACGTAGTCCCCGATCCATCCGGCCCGCGCGACGTCGTAGTTGATGTCGAGCACGGTTTGCTGGAAGACCTTCCACTCCTGATTCTCGATCTTCACGTTTTTGATCCCGAGAGTCTTTTTCCACATGTCCTGGATCGCGACGGCGACGGACTTGTGCGCCTCGGAGGTATTGAGGATAATCGTGAACTCCGGCACATCGGCGCCGCTCGCGTAGCCGGCTTTTTCCAGATACTCGAGTGCTTTGTCAGGGTCGTAGTGGATCACGTCGGGCGGATGATAACCGTCTTCCGAAGGCGGAGTGAAGGCGTAGGCCGGCTGCTGTCCGCCGCGGGTGACATATTTCACGATGACTTCCTGATTGACCGAGTAGGCGAGGGCGCGGCGGAAGTCGGCATTGTCGGTCGGTGCCTGGGTGACGTTGCAGCGGTAGAAATAAGAGCCGTTGTAGGTCTCGATGCGGAGAGGGGTGTTCTCCATCTTCTTGTAGTCCTCGATCAGATTCTCGGGGGTCGTGTAGGTGTAGTGGATGAGGCCGTTGCGGAAGGCTTTCTCCTCGGTGAAATTGTTGTCGATGGGGTAAAAATTGATTCCGTTGGGCTTCACGTTCGCGGCGTCCCAGTAGTGGGGATTGCGCCGCACTTTGATCTGGGCATTGATGCGCCAGTCGGTGAGCATGAAGGCACCGTTGCTGATCTGATTGCCCGGCTTCTGCCACTCGGTGTAGGAGTCGGTCATGGCGCCGAACTTCTCGATGTTGCCCCGATGGACGGGGAGCCAGGTGGTGTGCTTGACGACATCGGGGAAGTAAGGAGCGGGACGATCGAGGGTGCAGAGGAGTTCGAAGTCGTTCACCGCTTTGACCCCGACCCGGGCGAAGTCGTCGATTTCCCCTTTGTTAAAGGCCTCGCCATTTTTCAGGAAATAGAGCATCGAGGCATAGGGCGCGGCCATCTTCGGATGGAGGATGCGGTGAAAGGAATAGACAAAATCGTGGGCGGTGACGGGATCGCCGTTCGACCACTTCGCGTTCTTTCGAAGGAAAAAGCGCCATTCGGAAAAGTCCGCGTTTGCCTCCCATCGCTCGGCCACGCCGGGTTCGTGGAGCATGTCGTTTTCGGGATGGTAGGTGACGAGCCCCTCGAAGGTCGAGCGGAGGATGTTGGCGTCACCCACCGATGAGACGATGTGCGGATCGAGCGCCTTGGGTTCGCCGCCGTTGCCGAGGAGGAGGATCTTCTCCCGCGTCGCGATATCGACCTTGGACTCGTCGCGGCAGGAACTCACCGAAAACAGCAGCGCGACGATGAGGAATCCGCGCAGACTGAAGAGGGTCAGGTCGGGGAGGTAACCCTCTCGGGTCGGCTGGGGGAACGGTCGGGGCATTGGCTCCGGTAGTGTTTGCCGGAATGGGCGGGGATTCAATCTTGAATTCTGACTTTGCTCCCGCCTCAAAAGATTCTATGCTCGTCCCACACAACGATGAAAACCTGGCACTACGCGACTTCAAGCAACGAACAAATTCAAGTGAGCGAGGCGGATCTCCCGGCGCTCATTGCCAACGGCACGATCGCTCCGCAGACGCGGGTCTGGAGTTCGGGCATGGCGAACTGGGCGGGAGCGCACGAGATGCTGCCGGCGCTCTTCGGCGGCGATCCAGCTTCGTCGGGGCCTCCGGCGATCCCGCAGAGCGCCCCGCCGATGGGGCGGCGCTCGCATGAGATCGATTTCGAGATCTTCGGCGACGACATGCAGATCGTCGAAGTGGAGCTCGATCCGGGCGAGACGGTCATCGCCGAGGCGGGCGCGATGAACTACATGGAGGACGACATCACCTTCGTCGCGAAGATGGGCGACGGGTCGAATCCGGGCGAGGGCGTCATGGGCAAGCTCCTCTCGGTCGGGAAACGTGCGCTCACGGGGGAGTCGATCTTCATGACCCACTTCACGCACTCGGGCAGCAGTCGGAAGCGTCGCGTCGCATTTGCGGCTCCTTTCCCGGGCAAAATCATCCCGATCGATCTGTCGAAAATGGGGGGAGAGATCACTTGTCAGAAGGACTCTTTCCTCTGCGCGGCCTACGGCACCCAGGTGACGATCGCGTTTAACCGCAAGCTCGGGACCGGCTTTTTCGGCGGCGAGGGATTCATCCTGCAAAAGCTAAAGGGCGATGGAAAAGCCTTTGTCCACGCTGGCGGGACGATCGTGGAGCGCGAGTTGAAGGGCGAAAAGCTGCGGGTCGACACGGGCTGCATCGTCGCTTTTTCCCCGGGCATTGAGTATAATATCGAGCGGGCGGGGAATCTGAAGTCGATGTTCTTCGGCGGGGAGGGTCTCTTCCTCGCGACCCTGAGCGGGCACGGCCACGTCTGGCTGCAGAGTCTGCCCTTTTCCCGCCTCGCGGACCGCATCATTCGCTCGGCTCCATCGACGGGCGGCAGCTCCCAGGGCGAGGGCAGTGTCCTCGGCGGGATCGGGCGTATGCTCGACGGGAATTGAACCCGCTCACCCCTGAGCGGTGAGGCGCGCCGTCTCGACGGTCAGCCCCGGCCCGAAGGCGATCGCGAGTACTTTCTCGTCGGCGACGGTGGAGTGGAGGAGCTCTTTTAAGACAAAAAGGATCGTGGCGCTGCTCATGTTCCCGTAGTCCCGCAGGACGGAGCGCGAGGCATCGAGGGCGTCGGCGGGCAGGTCGAGAGCAGCGATGACCCGATCGAGGATCGCTCTCCCTCCCGGGTGGACGGCGTAGCGGGCGATGTCGCGGCGGTCTACCCCGGTGCGGTCGAGGAGGGCGTCGAGTTCGGCCGCGATGACTTTGGGCACGTAGCTGGAAAGGACGAGGTCAAACCCGCTGTCACCGATGGACCAGGCCATCGAGGATTCCCCCTCGGGAATGGTGGCGGTGTGAAAAGTGTCGAGTCGATAGTGTTTTCCCGAAGCCGGCGGGACCGCGCTGACGAGCGCGGCTCCGGCACCGTCGGCGAAAACGGTGTTCCCGAGGATGGAGTCGGGCGACTCGTCGATCTGCATGTGGAGGCTGCACAGTTCGAGGCAGACGATAAGGACCCGCGCCCGGGGGTCGGCTTCGCAGAACTGGGCGGCCATACGCAGGGCGGGGAAGGCGGCGTAGCAGCCCATGAACCCGAGGGTGTAGCGCTGCACCGACTCGCGCAGACCGAGATCGCGCACGAGGAAGAAATCGGGCCCCGGATTCACAAAACCGGTGCAGGTCGCGAAGATGACATGAGTGATCTCGTCGCGCGGGATCGCGCCGGGGAGGGAGAGGATTTTTTCCCCGACAGCGGTGGCGAGGCGGCGTGATTCCGTCGCGTAGACCGCATTTCGCGCGGCGGTGGTGGCGCGGCCGTCCTGATCAAAGGGCGTGTGGCCAAAAAAACCCTCGACGACGGCATGGCGGTTCTCGATCCCGGATTGCCGGAAGGCCTGCGCAATGAGGCGGCGGGAGCGGGTGTCGGGGAACTTCCCCTGGAGCAGAGCGGAGAGATCCTGCTGGGAATGAGAGTAGGCGGGGACGGCGATCTCGAGGCTGTGAAGGTAGGCTGACAAAACGCGTTTTAGGAGGAGGGCAATGGCAGAGGCGAAAGATCATCGCCGACATCTTCCCCTCCTTCTCTCTCTAAGCTACGCCCCGGAAGCTTGCGAGGCGAGCTAATTTCCGCCCGCCTGGATCACGACACCGGCGGCTCCGGTCGCCCCGAGGACGCCGAGACCTTCCTGCACCGCGATGGCCTGAGCGGCGGTGACGAGGACGGCTTCGACGTAATTTTCCAGCTTCGTCCAGGGACTCTTGGGTACCCAGACGATGTCTCCACCCTCGAGCTTGAGGTCGGGCTCCTGCCCTCTCATGATCGCCCGGATGTTCACTACGGCGACTTTTGGATTGAGCGTGCCTCCGCGAAGGATGAGGGCTTTTGTCACGATCGCATCCGCGAGCGGACCTCCCGAGGCGGCGACGGCGGAGAGGACCGAGGCATCGCGCTCGAAGTAGACCGGGCCGGGCCGGTTCACCGCACCGAGAACGTAGTAGGAACGCTTCGTGAGTGAGGGAACAAAGATGTAGTCGCCCCCGCGGACATAGACATTCTGGGACATGTCGCCCTCGCGGACGAGGCTTTCAAAATTCACCGGGATGAGGCTGCCGTTGCGGATGAGGATGGAGCGCTCGAGGTCGGCGGCATCGGGATTGCTCACCTCGGTGCCTTCGGGGCTGCTGAGGAGCCCGCCGCCATCCGAGAGAGCCGAGATCAGGGTGGTGGGTTTGGTGATCGGGTAGGTGCCGGGCTTCTGGACCTGGCCGAGCATCCAGAATCGCTGGCTGTCGGCCTTGGACACATTCACCGTCACGACGGGGTCGACGTAGTCATTCTCGAGCGATTTCGAGAGCAGGGTCGAGATTTCGCGGATCGTCTTTCCTTTCACATGGATGCCTTTGGCTACATCGTAGTAGAGCATGCCGTCGGGCATCACCTTCGTCTTCGCGCGGGTGTTGGCGAGTTCGGCGACTTCGATCTCGAGTTCGTCGCCGGGACCGACGAGGTAGGGGCCGCCGGGGGACTGGAGGAGGCTCCGGTCGAGGGGGCGGTTGAAGTCGAGTTTTTCGAACTTGGGATCTTTCGGCACGGCTTTGAGGGCCTCCTCTGCAGTGACCGCTGCGGCGCCGGTGTCGTCGAAGGTCGCATCGTAGGCGAACTCGGCGGCGGTCTTGAACTCGTGATCGACCGGTTTCAAGTGAATGCACGACGTGGCACTGACCGCGACGAGCGAGGCGGCGGCGAGTCGCAGGAGGGTGAGGGGAGACGGGATCATGGCACGGGAGGGGAAGGGGGGAACAGGTCAGTTGCCGTTGGGAGTGTTGGAACCACCACCACCGAGGATGGGGTTGTAGCTCTGGTTCATCGCCTCGGCGGTGACGGTCTGCATGAAAGTGATGATGGCGGTGTCGAGGACCCGCTCGACGAGTTCGAAGGGACGTTTGTTCACGAAGATGATGTCCTTGTTCTCGAGGGTGATGTCTTTCTCCCTGCCCTGGAGGATGTCTTTCACGTTCACGATGCGGGTCTCGGGGGCGTGGATGCTGCCGCGGATGAGAAGGACGCGGATCTGGTAGGCAGTATCGGCAAAGCCGCCCGCTTCCCCGATGGCCTGGGCCAGCGTCAGCTTGACCGGCATCTTGCGGCGTCCCGGGTCGCGCACTTCGCCGAGCACGTAGATCTCGTTGTCGAGATTCGAGGCGACGTAGATGTAGTCGTCGGGCTCGAGGTAGGCGTTCTGACTGAAGTCACCCTCATAGTAAAGGCGGGCGAGATCGACGTTTAGCTTTTTGCCTTTCCGGGCGACGAAAGAGCGCGCGAAGTCGGCCAGCTCGAAGGCCGCCCCGCGGACGGATCCCGTCTGGATCCCCTCTGCCATGGCGATCGCTTCGAGCACCGAGGTGGGACGGTCGAGGGTGAAGCTGCCCGGCTTTTTCACCCGGCCGATGATGGAGAAGTCTTTGCTCGCAATGCCCGAGGGCGAGATGATGACTTTCACGTTCTTCTGGTAACGGGAAAGTTCCTCCTCGATGCGGGTGCGGAGTTGGTCGAGGGTGAGTCCCTGGGCGCGCACCGCGACGGCCTGGAGGTAGCTGACGGTCCCGTCGGGAGCGATCTGGACGTCGTTGCGGGCGAGGTCTTCGCGATCATAGATGGAGAAATTCAGCGTATCGCCGGGGCCGAGGGTGTAACGGGTCTGCCAGGACGGGGACTGCGCCGGGGTGATGCGCGCCTCGATCTTCTCCTGCATCGGGAGAGCGACGGGAGCGAGATCTTCCCAGTAGTCAGCAGGCTGACCCATGACCGGGATGCCCCGCAGACGCTGCTCCTGAGCCCCTGCCTAGAGGGGCAGGAGAAGAGCCAAAAGGAGGGTCGATGGGAAAGATTTCATGGTGAATAATCCGGAAGTAGTAATCGTAAACATTTCCATTTTATTATAAAATCCATAATAATCAAATTATTTAGATATTGGAACAAGGGTTTTTTGCCGTGATTTCAGCAGAAAGATTTCGTCCCTTGATTATCGGCAATGCTTAATCGCGTATAAAAAGTCAATTTTACTATGGCTTGGACTGAAATGTGCTAGGTGTTAAAAACACCGGTGGAAATACCCCTGATTATGCCCGAGCAGCGGTTCGATCAATCCCAGTCACTTCTGCAGCAGCAGTCCATTGCTCCGCAGATGCAGCAAAGTCTGCAACTGCTCCAGACCCCTACGCTGGAGCTGCGTCAGCTCGTCCAGCAGGAGCTGGTCATCAACCCGACCCTCGAGGAGGAGTCCACTGACATCTCCCTGGAGGATGCGGGTTCGAATACCGAAGACGAAGAGTTCGACCGCGAGTTCGCCGAGCTTTCCCAACTCGATGAGGAATGGCGCGAGTACATGGCCCAGGCGCGCGTCAGCTCGCCGAAGCGCGACGACGCCGACGAGCGGCACCAATTCGTGATGGACTCCATCGTCGAGCCCATCACCTTGCAGGATCATTTGATGAATCAGCTCAGCTTTGCCGAGCTCCCGCCGAAGATCAGGGAGACCGCCGCAATGCTGATCGGGAACATCGGGGAAAATGGGTTTCTCCAGGTCAATCTGGAAGACCTCTGCTTTGACATGGGTATCCCGATTCAGGATCTCGAGGCGGCTAAGGCGCTCGTGCAGAGCTTCGATCCGGTAGGGATTGGGGCCCTCGATCTGCGCGACTGTCTCCTCATCCAGCTGGAGCGGCTCGGCAAACACCACAGCCTCGAGTACCGCATCATCGATCACCACCTCGACGACCTCGCCCGCAAGCGTTACCCGCAAATTGCTAAGAAATTGAGCGTTTCGCCCGAGCAGATCACCAAGGCGGCTGAGTTCATCGCCACGCTCGACCCGCGTCCGGGCAGCCGCTTCGGGGAGGATACGAACACTTACGTCACGCCTGACGTCACCGTCGAGCGCATCGGTGACGAGTGGCTCGTGACGATGAACAGCGAGCAGATCCCGCGTCTTCGCATCAGCAATGCCTACAAGGACCTCATGGCGAGCGGTAGCGGTCGCGAGGCTAAGGCCTACATCCGCGACAAAATCCGGGCGGGGAAATTTCTCATCAAGAGCATCCACCAGCGCCAGCAGACGATCCAGGCGATCGCGACGGAGATCGTGGCGCGGCAGGGGGGATTCCTCGAGAACGGCCCCTCTCGTCTCAAGCCGATGAACATGGCGCAGATCGCGGAAAAGGTCGGCGTACACGAGACGACCGTGAGCCGCGCCGTCTCGGGCAAGTACATGGCCACGCCGCACGGGGTCTACGAGATGAAGTATTTCTTCACGACCGGCTACGAGACCGAGGATGGCGAGTCACTCAGCAACACCAGCGTGAAGCAGACCCTCGGCGAGATGATCCACTCGGAGGACCCGAAAAAGCCCTACAGCGACAAGAGCCTCGTCGAGGAACTCGAGAAACACGGCATCAAGATCGCCCGCCGCACCGTGGCGAAGTACCGGGAAGAGATGAACATCCTCCCGAGCCACATGAGGCGGAGCTATTGAGGCGTTTGAGCTAGCTCACTGTTGCGCCTGGAGATTGGCGAATTGGTTCTGTAGCGTTCCCAATTGAGCCTCAGCCGTCGACAGTTCACCTTTCCGGGTCGCGAGCCAGAGTTTGTTGGCGTTCCGGGAGGAGTTGAGCTTGGCGATGGCCTTGTTGATCTTTTTCTTTTTGGACGTGGTTTTCGCTTTTTTCAGCTGCTTTTTTTGCTTGGCGGCACCTTTGATCTTGCTCGCGATCGCGCTCTCCAGGTTCGAGATACAGTCCTGGATCTCGGCGATCTCGGCCTGTTTCGCGTCGATCTGGCCGATCAGTCCCATGTCGGGCGAGGGGTCGTAGGTGAGGGTGTAGTTTATTTGTCCGTCGTTGAACTGGGTGCGGATTTCCACCACATACGTCGCTCCAGATTGCGCGGAAATGATCGTGAAGCTGGCCAGGCCCGCAGATCCATTTACGTCGATATCCTCGTTGACGTTCGGTCCAGTGATGAGGAGTCTGGCGGAGCTGCCTCCGCCCAGGCTATTGTCGAACTGCACGGAAACACCGATCGTCGAGTAACCGGCGGAATTGGTAACGGTGGAAAAGTCTGAATTGTCCTTTCCAGGTGGGTTAGAGCCATTTCCATTGGTGTTCCCGGGTGCTCCGGTGACCAGAACGGGACTTCCGTTCGTGCCCGGAGAGATCACTTGCGTCGAGAGGGCGAGGTTGTTCGGTTCGACTTCCGTGATGGCAAAGGCGCTGCCAGAGCCGAGGAGGGTGAGCCCGAGGAGGGCGCGGTGTTTGATAGTAATTTCATGGTCTGATTCTGATTCGGATTCTGATTCGGATTGACGTGGAATTGAAGGGGTTGCGCCGCTGTCACTCGACAGGGTTGAGACCGAGACTTTGGGCCGCGGCGAAGGCACGTTTGTATTTCTTCCGGGCCTTTTTGTAGGGGCCGTATTTGCGGGGGCTGACGCCTTTCTTCCTCGCATTGGCCTTGAACTTGGCAAGTTTCGTCTTGGCCTGTTTGAAGATACGGTCGGCGATGGCCTTGTTATTCAGGACGCGGTTGAGGCCCTCGCTCGCATCCACGGCATCGACCGAGGTGACGGTGCCGAAGGCGTAATTTCCTCCGACGCTGTCATAGATGAAGCCGCCCACCTCGAATTGGTTGCCGCCTTCTATTAGGTAAAATTCGCAGGCATCCGGTTCACCGGTATCGACGAAGTCGTCGAGCCAGACTTTGGCAACGGGGCCGGTGGGCCCGATCTGGCGATCGTCCAGGATAGAGGAGGGAAGTCGGGGGATCAGGCCGGGAGCATTGAGAAAACCGAACTCTTTCTTCGATCCGGTGGGGCCTCCGATGACGACGTAGAGTCGGAGGATCTGGTTCTGCTTGTAGCCGATGAAGTCTCAAAGGAGCGGGTTTCCATTAACGATGCTTCCCGCGGCCAGGTTCTCGACTGGTCCGCGTTTGGAGACGTCGATGAAAACATAGGCGACCATGGGTACAGCCGGCCCGCTGAGGCCGAAGATGGGGCCGACGCCTGGAGCAATACGGGAAGCCGCCTGAGCGGTTAGGAAAACCACGCGAAGTATCCCGGGGAGCAAGGCAGCACGAGTTGCTTTCGGGAAAACCATGTCCCGGTTCCGTGGAAAATGGCCGGAAAACGCCAGAAAAGTAATGGAATCGCGGAATGTGCCCAAAAAACGGGAGTCATTGATCGTTCGCGCCTCAGCCCGATGGAACCTGCGAATCTTTTGGACCAAAAAGGGGCACTTTTGGGACAGGCTCTAGGTATGCACGAAGACGGTGATCTGGCCGCTCGTGACGCCGCTCGTGACGCCGATCGCGGCGACGAAGTCGCGGAGGGCGCCGGTGATCTCGTAGGTGCCTTTCCCCCGCGTCGACACGATGATCTCTTTGCTGAGGGCTTCGAAGGACATGGAGGTGATGAGTGGGGTGGGGGAATGCTCAGGGCACGGGCGGGAGCACGTAGCAGATGGCCTCGCGGTCATTTCGCACGAGCAGGTAGCGTCCCGCCACGGCGGGGGTGTTCCAGGTCATCGAAGAGAGCGCGGCGAGACGGCCCTCTTCGGTGAATTTTTCCGGACTGACTCGGCCGACGACGACATCGCCCCGCTCGGTCTGGACGAGCAGTCGATCCCCGAAAAGAAGCTGCTGACCGAAGCCGAATTTTTCATTTTTCCAGACCCGATCGCCCGTCGCGAGATCGATGCAGGCGAGTCGGCCTTCGTCGAGTCCGTAGGCATAGTCACCTACGATCGCGGGCGAGCTGAACTTGGTCTTCAGCCGAGTGGTCTTCCATTGCTGACTCACGGTGAAGGCACCGTCGGGATCACTCTTCGTGATTCGCAGCAACAGGCTGCCGACTCCGTAGCTCGCGGTGACGAGCAGCCCGTCTTCCCCGTAGGCGATGGGCTGGGCGACTTTGGGGAATTTCCCCGGCCAGGGATGCCGCCAGAGTTCCGCGCCGGTGGCGGGATCGATCCCGCTGACATCACTGGCATTGACGCTCACGATTTGGAGGAGTCCGCCGCAGGTCATGAGACGGGGCGAACTGTAGCTGGCCCCGCCTCCCGTGTAGGTCCAGACGGTCTCCCCGTTGGCCGGATCGACGGCTACGAGCGTGGGGCCGGGAGAGTCGGGTCCGGCAAAGACGATCCCTTTTCCCCCGGGGAGGGCGAGGGGCGAGGTCGCCATGCCCCAGCCCTGGATCCCGCCGCCGAGTTCCCGGATGAGATTTCGCGACCAGAGGAGCTGACCGGTCTCGAGGTCGAGGCAGTTGATGATGCCGGTAGCACCCATGGCGTAGACTTTGCCTTCGTGGATCGTCGGGGTGCCGCGGGGGCCGTCTCCGCCCATGGCCGAGCCGCTATTCTCGGCCCGCTCGAGGAGGAGTCTCACCTGCGGGTCGCGGTGGTGCCAGAGATCGGCCCCGGTGAGGAGATCGAGGCAGGTGATGTGCTCGTCGTCGCCGACCTGCTGCTGGGTCAGGGCACGATGACCCGAGACGACAAAACTCGACCAGCCTCTGCCGATGGGACGCCGCCAGAGGAGCGCGGGCGGATGGCTCGCCCAGTCGGGATTGAAAGGCAGATCCTCCCACATGCCGTCGCGATCAGAACCGAGGAAGTCGGTGAGATCGGCGACGGCGGTGTCGCCCGCCGCCGGGGTCGGAGCGGTCCCGGGCGGGGGTGTCGTCGCGAGCGGTGCCTGCGGTGGCGTAGATGATTCCCAGACCCAGGAGAAGCGGGGAAAAGAGGATCCCCCGGCGGAGCCCTCGTAGCGGAGCAGTCGTGAGGCGAGGAAGGCGCACGCGAGAAAAATGGCGAGCAAAATGCCGAGGGCGATGCTCAGTCGGCTAATCCGCCTTTTCCAACCCCCGGACCCGAAAAGCAGATACCAGAGAGCAAAAAGTCCCAGCCAGATGAGGACGACGGCGGGGAGGAACCAGTTCAGGTAGGTCATCTCCTGCAAGACGACCCAGATGAAAAGCGCCGGCCCGAGGAGGAGGATGAGGAAAAAGCTGGCACTACGGAGAGGTCGATTCATCGAGAGCGGTGGAGTCGGGAGCGGATCGAAGGTAACACAGGATGCGTGAGGAATGCTCGAAAAAACCCTTGTTTCGGATGGCCGATACGGGATATTCGCCCCGTATATGTCAGAGGTGACCCAAAGTCGAAAACAAAGCGGGAGCGGATTGCGAATCCTGCTCTCCCTCGCCAGCGTGGTCGTGATCGTGATGGGGTTGAAGGCTTCGGCGGCGCTCTTTATCCCCGTGATGCTGGGCCTCTTCCTCGCGCTGCTCTCGCTGCCCATCCTCAACTGGCTCGATGATCGAGCGCTCCCGAGACCGCTAGCGGTCGTGGCGACGGTGTTGATCGACTTGCTCTTCCTCTTCGTCATTGTCTTCCTGCTCTCGGGGGTGATCGGCGATCTGCAGAGCAAGAGTGCCGACTATGCGGAGCGGATGCGGAAACAAGCGGCCCATTTCTCCACGTCGATGGATCAGCAGATCGCCCGCTTCGGGAGCTTCTGGTCCCGCGCCGGTGATGAGGTCCCGCCGGGGACCGAAACGGGAGCGGAGACGCCGGCTCCGGCGATCACGCTGTCACCGGGCACTGATCTCTCGACCGTTCTGGATACTTCTTTCCCGACCTTTCAGGAACTGTTTGAACGCTACTGGGACTCGAACCGTCTCGTCGCGATGATGGGCCAGTTCGATGTCGTTTCCCGCTTCACCTCGCTGGCGTCGCAGAGTATCTTCGCTCTCATTGTGATGATCTTCATCCTCTCCGAGTCAGGTCGCTACGCGCAGAAGGTGCGGGACGTGCTGCGGGTGAAGGGCCCCGACCTGAGTCTCTTCCAGAACACTTCGCGCGACATTCAGAAATACCTCGCCATCAAGACGGTCTCGAGTGCGGTGACGGGGATCCTCGCCGCGATCTCGTGCATCATTTTCCGGGTCGATTTCCCGCTTCTTTGGGGACTCGTCGCCTTTCTCTTCAACTATGTGCCCGCGATCGGCTCGATCTTCGCGGCGGTGCCACCGGTGATCCTCGCGCTCATCCTGCACGGCTTCTGGCCGGCGGCGGGGGTGCTGGCCTGCTATCTGGTGATCAACTTTACGATAGGCAATTTCCTCGAGCCCATTTTCCTCGGCGATCGCTTCGGTATCTCGACGGTGATCGTGGTGCTCTCGGTCCTGTTCTGGGGATTCATCTGGGGCCCCGTCGGGATGCTCCTCGCGGTGCCGCTCACGATGCTGGTTAAGGTGATGCTCGATAACAACTCGGACCTGCGCTGGATCTCGGCTTTTATGGGCAAAGGGCATGCCGAGCCGGTGGAGGAGGTGTCTAACGCAACGCCGACGGCGGATCCGGGAGACGACGCCGCGGCACCGACGGCCTGATGGGCGCGTCGTCCCCGCCTCGTGCGCGGCAGTCTGCGAAGCCCTCTTCCTTGTTTTACTCTGGTTGAGGAGGCTTGGGTGTCTGGAACTTCGTCGGGCCGCGCGGGGGGACGAATCCGGCAAACAATGGCGGCTGACTGGTAGACGTGTCCCGGAGGTTCGTGGCAGTCAGTGGAAGTCCCGTCAGGTTCTGGTAGTGCTCTTGTTAGTATATTAACTCGGGCCGAATGATAGCGACTCAATCTCGGAAGGGTGGCGCGAGAGCTGGTTATCCACTCCGATTCCCGCCCCGCTGCCGGGTAGGGTTCAACCCCATAGCTGGACGGTGACGCATCTCCTAGCGTAAAGACGATGAAAGTAGAAAATCCTACAACACAAAACTTCCCCTCTATGAAAATACGTAAATTCAACTTCCTCTCCACCGCAGCACTGGCCCTCGGAGCCGCCCTTCTCCTCGCTCCGAATGCCATGGCCGTAGAAGCGAAAACAAAACTGAACTCTGCGGACGAACGATTTATCCAGGAGGAAGCCGCCGCCGGAGTAGCCCTGGTGAAGCTAGCGGAACTTGGAGTTAAAAAAGCGGAACGATCGGACGTCAAGGCATTTGCCGGCACGATCGTTGCGGACCATACGAAGGCCAACTCCGAACTCGCGACACTCGCCGCCGGCAAAGGCGTCGAATTGTCGTCCGAGCCTGTCGCCAAGTACGACGACATGTACGATAAACTGGAAAGAGCGCGCGACGCGGACTTCGACAAGGAATTCCTCTCCATGATGGTCACCGGCCACAAAAAGCGCGTGAAGAACTTCGAGGAGGCTTCCCGGACGCTGAAGACGGCGAGGTAAAGGCGTGGGCGGCGAAGATGCTCCCCGGCCTGCAAGCTCATCTTGAAAAAACCAAGGAACTGGAATCCGGCCCAACTTCGAATTCGGGCGCCGAAACTTCCAAAACCTCGACAACGGAGCCCGACAACACGGCCCGCAACATGCGGGATCGCGACGTCAAAACTCTCACCCCGCTCGATCAGGGCAATAACCAGGCCGACATCGACACCACTGCCCGGATCCGTCGCGAACTCATCGACCTGGAAGGTCTCTCGGTGAACGCTCAGAACGTGAAGATCATCACCAACGAAGGTCGCGTCACCCTGCGCGGACCGGTCGACTCCGCAGACGAGAAACGCATCATCGGCGACATCGCCACCCGGATAGCGACTCCGGTGCGGACGGACAATCAGCTCGAAGTCCGCAGCGCCGAAGCCGCCAACTGAATCATCACCCCCCGACCCAACCATCCAAAGAAAAACAAAACATCATGTCAAAAAAATCCGTATTCTGCATCGCCACTTCGCGTCCTCAGGCTGAACAAATCGTGGATCAACTCAAGGGAGCCAATTTCTCCAACGAAGATATCTCGGCCCTCTTTTCCGATAGAGAATCCGCCCACGATTTTGCCCACGAGAAACACACCAAGGCACCGGAAGGCGCCGTCACCGGTGTCGGCATCGGCGGAGCGCTCGGATGGATCGCCGGGATCGGTGCCCTCGCTATTCCCGGAGTGGGACCCTTCATTGCAGCAGGCCCCATCGTCGCGGCACTCAGCGGTGCCGCGATCGGTGCCACCGTCGGCGGGATCACCGGGGGGCTCATCGGCATGGGCATCCCTGAACTCGAGGCGAAGCGCTATGAAGGCAAGCTGAAGGAAGGCAACATCCTCATTTCCGTTCATACCGAGAGTTCCGAGGAAATTGCCCGGGCGAAGGAGATCTTCGATCACGCCGGGGCGGAGGACATCTGCACGGTCTCCGAGTCCGCCACCCCCGAACCGTCGAAGAATGGCAAGACCGGCGAATGCTGTTCCCCCAATCAACCCTGCACCCCGGAAGAAGCAACCCACCGCGAAGTTACAACTCGTCGCTGAACCCGGTCTCGCACGCCTGCGAACGGTCCGATCCCGTCGCAGGCCTCTGCTCTCCAATACTCCCAAAAACACCAAATCAGTTACCCATGCAAAATCTAAAGTCACTATTCCTCGCCGAACTTGCCGACATCTACGATGCCGAGAAGCGTATCGTCAAAGCCCTGCCGAAGATGGCCAAAGCAGCCACCTGCAAAGACCTCAAAGCAGTCTTCGCGGCTCACCTCGAAGAAACGAAAGGCCACATTTCAAAACTGGAGGAGGTTTTCGCCTGCTTTGACTTGAAAGCAAAAGGAGCAACTTGTGAAGCCACCGTCGGTCTCCTGAAAGAGGGCGACGAGATCGCCGAAGAGTTTAAAGGCTCGCCCGCCATCAATGCCGCCCTCATCGCGGCGGCTCAGAAAGTCGAACATTACGAAATGGCCACCTACGGGTGCCTCCATGAATGGGCTGAATTGCTCGGCAGCAAGAAGGCTTCATCCCTGCTGAAAGGAATCCTGAATGAGGAAAAAGGCGCTAACAAGTCGCTCAACGAATTGGCCCACACCAAGAGCAACGCAGAGGCGATGGGCGAGCCCGTCGCGGCCGCACGCTGAGACACCGAAGAACGCTGATGGAGAGTCACTCGTTGAAATGAAATCCCGTTGGCTACTCATCAGTCTCCTCTTCGCACATCTGGACGCGCTTCCAGTGCACGCGCAACCCCTCTTGTTCACCCCGGAGAATGGCCTCTCCGGGGTGAGCAGGGGCGGGGGGTCCCTGAGGCTCTTTGCCGGTCGCACCCGCACCTTTCAGGTTCGCAGCGACGGCCGTAGTGAGAGCGACGGTTCATTTACCCTGAGACAGGTGGTCACCTTCGAAGGGCAGCCCGCCAGCCACCAGTCCTGGAAGATCCGCCAAGTCGCACCTCTCCAATACACCGGCACCTTGAGTGATGCCGCAGGTGAGGTGAGCGGACACACCGCCGGGCGGCGCCTCGCGTTGAAATATCGGGTAAAAGGACCGCTGGTGATGCATCAGACCCTCGATTTGATGCCTGATGGTGAGACTATCGAAAACTCGGGACGCATCACCCTGCTCGGCATCCCCGTAGGATACCTGCGCGAGACTATTCGACGGGCGGATCGCGAGTAGGGAGTAGCCTCGGCGAGGCGTCTCTACCGCCGACGGTAAATTTCGAGAGCGAAGTCTTGCCTATCAGCATAATTTATGGTAATTTCAGATCGAAATGTAAAAGCTCCTTCTTGCGCTTGCTCTCGTCCTCGCGATTCACACGGTCCCGGCTTCCCTCGGGGTTCAGACGGCCGAGGCCGGTTATCAGAATTCGCTTTTGCGACTTCACAATGCGGAGAGAAAACGTCGAAACCTGCCACGCTTCCGCAGCAGTGGCGTGCTGATCAAGTCGGCGGCCGGGTATTCTAAGGTGATGAGCCATAACAAACATTTTGACCACATCGGGCTCGATAGCAGCACGCCCGATGATCGGATCCGTGCGGCAGGTCAAACCGGTAGCGCCACCGGGGAGAACATCGCGGCGGGATTTACCACTCCGGCCCTGGTTTTCCGTGGCTGGATGAACTCGCCCGGTCACCGCCGCAACATCCGCAGCCGGCTTTTCAACCAGATCGGTTTCGGCAAGGCGGGGACTTACTGGGTCACCAATTTCGGGGGATAAACAGCACCGTATCCCATGGTTATGCGCGCGATTTTCTGCCTCCTGCTTCTCCCGGTCTTCTTTCTCATGAGCAGTTGTCGCGAAGTGGGCACTCCGGCGCCGGGCACTCCGGTTCCTCGACCGATTATGGGAAAGGGCGGCTCACCCGAATCTGACCGTGATTTTCTCGGCTTGTCGGAGGCGGCGGGAGCCTCTCTCGCGGAGAGGCGCGGACTCAGGCATCGGGTCGTCTCAGTCGATGGCGAGATGCGTCCGGCGACGCGGGACTACCGCATCGACAGGGTGAGCTTTGACCTCGAAGGCGGGAGAATCGTGAAGGTCTCGCGCGGGTAGCGCACCTCTTTCTCAGCGCCATGCGACCCTCACTAGCGAACGGTTGGAGTGAGGGCTTCAGCCCTTGGGGACGAAGAATCGGCGGGCGACTAAGAAACGGCTAAAGCCGTGACTCCAGCGCTCTGCACTGAGGTAGCGTGACCGTCATTACTGCGGTCGCCTCTCTCCATTCGAGCCATTAGCGAGGCACCAGGTCACGCGGGATCCCCGGCACCTGCTGGAGGAGCAGGGCATTTGCCTTTTCCCGGGCAGCCCCTTCGCTGAGATTCTCACCGATGGAGAGCTCGACGGCAGGATCGGGGAAGACCATTTTCCAGGACCCGCCCGCGAGTTTGAGCACCCCGCTGAGCGCTTCGTACTGAGCCGAGCCGTCGGGGCTCTGGGGATTCACGTTGACCCAGGCGTAGCCGTCTTTGACGAGGAGGGCATTGATCACAAAGATCGCCTCGATCTGGTGCTGCTGCAGGACCCAGGCGCGCATCCCGTCCATGATGGCGGCTCGCTCAGGTGAGCCGGGGCCGGGGGTGTGGACATCCTCAGCCAGGGCGGGACCTGAGAAAAGGAGCGTCAGAGCAAGAACGAGTGACGGGAGGGAGGGCGACTTCATAGCAGAAACGTCGTTGGGAAATGAACACGGAGATACCGCCTTTGTAAATCGGGATCTGGTCGGGACTCTCTTTTGCCCCTACTCGCGGCGGTGCGTCATCTTTCCGGTCGTGGTGGTTCTGCCCCCGGTATCGACGATCTCCACGGTGCCCTCCATCGTCTTGCCATCTTCGGAGAGGGTGTTGACGATGGTCATGATGCCCCCGCCTCCAGTCAGGGGGATCTTCATCGTGACGGTACGGGTCTCCGCGACCGCCTGTGCTTCGAAGCGCACGTCGAGGGCGGGTTCGGACATTTTCATCTGGCCCTCGATGAGATCGCCGTTGGCAAAAAATTCCCATGTGAACTCGTGCTCGGCCTGGTCGAAGAGCCTCTTGCCAGAGATCACAAAATTGCCCGTTTCGGTCAGTTCGGCGGTCCAGGTCTCTTTCACGGGGATCTTGTGGCCGTCGGCGGTCTGGGTCAGTTCGCCCTCGCCCGTCCATTTCCCCACTGCATTTTTGAAAGCCGGATTGTCGGCGATGGGATTGGCGAAGGCAGTCGTGCCGAGGAGGAGGAGCGCCGGGAGGGAGAGAGCAAATTTCATGTTAGCGAGTTTATAGATCCGGGCGTCCGGTGTCAAGAATGGCTGCGCGGGGTTCACGAGGGGATTGCATGCGTCCGAGCCCGGCGAGTCAGCGTGATTTCTGATCTCGTTTCCCGTCACCTGGAAATTTGCCCGCGGAATTCATGGGAAAAAACAGTCCCATAACCTCTGAGCCTTTCTGTGGCAGCAAAGCGCATCTGCGCCAATCTGCGTTAAGGCGTTCCAACAAAAAGGAACACACAGCCATTCCGCCGTTCGACTTGGCGCTTCGTATCATGGCCGTTCAATGGGATTAGCTTGTGTATCCTACCAGTAGCCCGGGTCTGGCTACCTCTGCCCCGCGCCCGAACTCTTCAACGTCTCACCCCCGCATCCCGATAAAGCTCGGCAAGGGGGATAGTGACACCGGCTTCGGGGAGTTCCAGAACAGCGTCCGGTCCGGAGAGGGTTTCACGCCGGAATCCCGCGCCGTCCCTGCGGTGGAGAGTGAGGAAAGGTGAATCGGTTTCCGCGAGGATGTAGGTTCCGAGGCTGGGAATACTGATGTAGTCGCGGAATTTCTGGACTTCGTCGATGCGGCGGGTGGTCGGGCTGAGGACTTCGAGGATCACGCTCGGGGAGTCGGTGAAGAGCGAGTCGCCCGACACCGGCACGCAGATGATCATGCCGTCCGGGTAATAAAACGCCTCCTCGCCCCCGCCGAGCGGCACGAGGAGCTTGAAATCGCTGCCGGTGGGGAAGCAGGGTTTTCCAGTGAGCTGGTTTCCGGCGAAGCGGAAGAAATTCCCCGCGATACGCTGGTGGTTGAGCGTGCCACCGGACTTGGCGTAGACGTTCCCGCCCACATATTCGTGGCGGATCTCCGAGGCGAGTTCGCCCTCAAGATATTCATCCCGTGAGATCCGGTTGTCCGGGATTGCCAAAGCCATGGATAATGGATAGCGGAAAAACGCGACCAACGCAAGTTCCCCGGAAATTGAGCAAGGTGCCGCCGCCGATTCACAAGTGGCAGGGTAGGCACCTGAGTTGCGGTCCCTTGGTCGCTTTTACGATCATCTGTTGAGCATGGCCCGGCTGGCACCGACGGGAGGCTCCTCGCTCGGGCCGAGCTCGGCTACCAGTAGAACAGTCCGCGCAAGGTAGCCGCGTCGGGCCCCGGCGCGGAGTTGGATGCGCAAGATGACTTGGATGGCCAATCCTCGCCCAATCCTCGCTCGGGCCGAACTCGATTGCGCGGAGAGGGATTCGTCGGGAAGGCAAGGGGTGTTGGGTGAATGGCGGACTTGAAACCGGTTCTTCGTGCCGCTTGACCACACACCGCGCCCCGCACCGCTACCGCGTCATCCTTTCGCTTGTGAAATCCCACGCCTTGCAAACCTCACGCTAAAGATCAGTCCCACCAAACCGACCAGAGTCATCAAGATATCCCAACGCATCGCGGGAAGGTCGCCTTCCCTCATTCCTCGAACCAATACTGATTCGCCAATGAGATGCGGATTATAATACACATCCACCTTTCGTCCGACAGGATATCGTTCTGCTGTCTGACGTGCATTCAGACCTGTCGGGTATCCAAATGCGGATATCCGTTCTCGGATCAACAATTCACCCTCTATTTCATAAGCGTATTCGATAATTGCGACATCGAAGGACTCTCTACTTCGACGCTCAAACCACGCCGGTTCGCGTGTCATACGCACCTCGATCTCCGAACGAATAATCTCCCCCTCCACCGAGGGCCAGGTCTCACTCACCTTCGCGAATTGAATCGACTCAGAGACCATCAACCAGATATGCGCCCCAATGGTCAGTGATAACGTGCTGATGAACAGCCATCTCCACGGCTGCTTTGCCTTCTCCTTTTCGCGGTCCCAAAGGGTCGGTCCCCCAGATTTCAGCATACGTAATTCCTCTATAATCGATTCGGCCAGCTGCTTTTTTTAACCGTTCCGCACCCAACCCATCGGACGTCTGGGAATCGAAGTGGTTCGGGGGAGAGCGGGCTGAACCGTTTTATTTGTAAGGATTGTAATCTCAAATACAACCCTTCGTCCACGTATTTTGGAACTCGACGATTTCCAGGAAATTACGGAAATCTCGAAAGGTTTGGACAGACCAGATGAGTCGGCCCGCATTCGTTTCGAAGCCGGACAGGCCCTGACTATTGAGTGACTGATCGGGCCGCCCTCGGTCTGGCGCGGAGTTGGATGCGCAAGATAGCGTGGGCGCCCAATCCTCGCTCGGGCCGAGCTCGGCTACCAGTCTGTGCCCGATTCGTTTTACGACTGATCCCGACGAGATCGCTCCCGGGCAGAACAAGGAAACGGGAATTTCCCTCAGCCAGCAATCAATTGACAAGTCCGTCACCGTCGCTTTGCTCCACGGAGTGAAGACCATTTCCCCCGACGACCTCCGCGAGCCTTTTTATGAAGGCTCGGTGCAGCGCCTCTTTGCCGTGCCGGGAGACGACTCCATCATGGTCACCCAGACGACCTCGCGGGGATCGGTCTTTGACGTGGGAGCGCTCTTCGAGATTGAGGGAAATGACGTGAACCGCGCTCTTTTCCGTCATGTCCTCTACACTCGGATGGCTGATCCGGCGGTGTGGCAGCGAGTCCGCGAGGCGATCATCGCCGCCCCCGAACTCGATGAGGACTATCGCCGCGACCTCCTCAGCGGCCTGCTCGAGAGCTGCTGCGAACGCGGGGCGCGCACCCATCACGAGGGCATGCTCGACGCCGTCACCGGCGAGGTGTCCCGCGGCGGCGTGCCGGCGAATCCGAGCGCCTGTAATGTGGTGCGGAAATACCAGATCCTGAAGCCGGTTCGCACGAACTTCCTCGGAGCGCATCTCTTCGACTACTCGCAGTTCAGTCACGAGGACGGATTTGTCGTGCCGCTCGAGTACATCGTCCGCTTCGGGATCACGAGTGCGAGTTCGGTCTATCGCAAGTACACGGCGATGGACCCGTCGGCGCGTCTGGCCTTCGAGCACGAGTTGGGGGTCTCGCGTCCGCTCGAGGCCTGGCAATATCTGGAAAAACCGGTCAGTGATTTCACGAGCAAGTTCGAGCCCGAGGACCGCATGGTGAGCAAGCAGGAGGCCCTCGTCATGAGCGGGCTCAGCGGGGCGCAGTTCGCCGACAGCGGCAAGCTCGCCGTGCTCGGGGCCTGGGCGGTGCGTCACCTCGTCGAGGAGATCGGGCTGCTGATGTGGGACATCAAGTGGGAGTTCGCCAAAGACGGCGACGAGCTCGTCTTTGTCGACACGATCGACACCGACTCGATCCGCGCGACGATGTTCATCGATGTCGAGGGCGGCCGGTTCGTGACCCATTACAACAAGCAGGCGATGCGCGACTACTTCGCCCTCCTCCACGACGACTGGATCTCGGGGATCAAAGCCGCCAAGGCGCTCGGGCAGAAAGCCGGGGTCGCTTTTACCGAGATCCTCAAGGCCGGGCAGGAAAAAGGCGACTACGCCCCCACTCCGGAGGTCGATCCCGTTTTCCTGGCCTTGCAGGTGCGGAAAATGGCCGCGATCCGCGATTACATCACCGGCCTGGCGGCGGCCGACGTCGTGCGCACGATCCTCGAAGAGGCCGGCCGCGAGGAGATCGAATTCTACCGCGCCAGGGGCGTTCTCGAGGGATTGAGGAAAATAAACGGGATCTCCTCATGATGTGCGGTTGACTCGACCCGAATCCGGCCTAGGAAAAGAGACAACCTCAAAACGGGAAAACCCCTGTTTTCATCCATGCGGGAGACCTACGAAATCAGTGACCGCTTCATTGAAGCCGGTGACGCCAACCACCTTCTCTATGAACCACTTAGCAGCGGTCTGACTTTCCGTCGGACCCGCCGTTACGAGCTGGAGTTCGAAGGGGAGCGCCCTGCCATGGAGGCATTTGTGCGCAAGACGCTCTTCGACGAGATCAGTCAGGACCTCCACGAAGGCGACGATCCTGGCCTGTCAGGATTCACTTTTTTCCTCGACTATGGAATGAAGCCCGGGGCTCTCGATCTCGAGAAAGAGACCATCCTGCGCTACCACGCGGGCATTGACGCCCCCGGTTTCGCCCTTGGCAGTCTCAAGATTCGCCAGCGGATTTACCTCTTCGGCGGGAAAGCGGATGAATCGGACCGTTTTGTCCGCGACATCTGCAACGCAGCGATTCACCAGTGGAATGTGACCCAAGCCAATGTCTGATTCTTCGACCCTCTCCATTCTCGACCAGATCGCCGAGGCTCCGGCGGATCATTACCGTGTCCTCAAGATCTCGGACCTCGACGGCGACCGGCTCCTCGAGTTGAGTAAGTTCATGAAACTCTCGCTCTCGCGCGAGGACATGCTCGCCGTGCAGGAGATCTACCGGGGCTGGGAGCGCGAGCCCACCGACGTGGAGCTCGAGGTCATCGCCCAGACCTGGAGCGAGCATTGCAAACACCGCATCTTCGGAGCGACGATCACCCACGAGATCGATGGCGTGACCGAGACGATCGACTCGCTTTTCAAGACCTACATCCGTGACGTCTCGCAGCGTATCTTTGACAAAAAGCCCGGCTTTGTCCTTTCCGCCTTCCACGACAACGCGGGCTTCATCACTCTCGATGAAAATCTCGCGATCTGTCTGAAGGCCGAGACTCACAACCATCCGAGCGCGATCGAGCCCTATGCCGGAGCCAACACCGGTCTCGGCGGCGTTATCCGCGACATCCTCGGCGCGGGCAAGGGGGCCAAGCCGATCGGCTCGCTCGATGTCTTTTGCTTCGGCGCGCCCGACACCTCGATGGACCTCATCAAGGCCGAGGACGTCATCCATCCGCTCGGGGTGATGCGCGGCGTCGTGCGCGGCGTGCGTGACTACGGCAACCGCATGGGCATCCCCACGATCAGCGGCGCGATCCAGTTCGACGATTCCTACATTTATAATCCGCTCGTCTTCTGCGGCACGGCCGGGGTCATCCCGATCAAGGACATCGACAAGAAGGTCGAGCCGGGCATGAAGGTCATTTCCGTCGGTGGCCGCACCGGACGCGATGGTCTCCATGGAGCGACCTTTTCCTCGGCCGCGCTCGATACCGAAAGCCACGAATCCGACCAGCAGGCCGTCCAGATCGGGAATCCGATCGAGGAGAAAAAAGCGGCCGACTTTGTCATCGCGGCTCGCGACAAGGGGCTCATCGGATTCATCACCGACTGCGGTGCGGGAGGTTACTCCAGCGCTGCGGGTGAGATGCTGGAGACTTGCGGCGGGGTCATCGATCTCGATCAAGTGAAGCTGAAAGAGCCCGGTCTCGTGAGCTGGGAAGTCTTCATCAGCGAGAGCCAAGAGCGCATGGTCCTCGCGGTGAATGAATCCGCCCTGCCCGAGCTGCGCAAGCTCGCCGACCTCTACGAGACCGAACTGACCGAACTCGGCTCTGCCGACGGATCGGGCATTCTCAAGGTGACGCATCACGGCAAGACCGTCTGTCAGCTCGATTGTTCGAAGCTCCACGATGCGCCCGTTCGCAAACTCAAGGCCCGCTGGGAAAAGAAGACCGGCCCGGTCGATGCTCCGATTCTCACGAAACCGGGCGAGGCGCTCAAAGATCTCTTCACCGATTTCGCGATCGTCTCGCGCGAGCCCATCATCCGCGAATACGATCACGAGGTCCAGGGCAACACCGTCCTGAAGCCCCTCGCCGGAGCCAGCGGCGACGCCCCGCAGGATGCCTCCGTCCTCCGCATCAGCGGGAGCAAACGTCTCATGTCCATGAGCGTCGCGATCCTGCCCGAGTGGGGCAAGACCGATCCCTATGCGATGGGTGCCGCCTGCGTCGATGAGTGCGTGCGCCAGCTCGTCGCCTCGGGGGCAGATCCTGATCGCCTCGCCATCCTCGACAATTTCTGCGTGGGCAATCCCGAAGCGGAAGAGGAGCTCGGCGCTCTCGTCGAGACGGTAAAGGGCATCGCCGCCGCCGCCGAGGCCTACAGCGCGCCTTTCGTCTCGGGCAAAGATTCCTTTTACAATTACTTCGAGACTGCGGACGGCCCCGTCTCCATCCCCGTGACCGTTCTCATCAGCGGCATGGGCATCATCGAAGAGGCGGCCCACGTCACCGGCGCCTCGCTGCGTCGCTCAGACAGTCTCCTCGCGATCATTGGCCACACCCAGTCGGCCCTCGGCGGATCGGTCTTCGCCCGTCGTCACAAACTCATCAATGCCGAAGTCCCCGCGACCTCGCTCGACGAGGCATTTAAATGCTACCGCCAGTATTACGAGGCGGTGAAGGCGGGGCTCATCCTCTCCGCTCACGATGTCAGCGAGGGCGGGCTCGCCGTCACTCTCGCCGAAGCCGCTTTCTCCGGAAAAGCAGGCCTCGAGATCGATCTCTGTTCGCTCCCGATGGACGACGACGCCTCCAAGGCGGCGATGCTCTTCGGTGAGTCGCCCTCGCGTCTCATCATCGAAGTCGCGCCGGAGAATCTCGAACACGTCGCGAAACTCTTTGAAGGGCTTCCCTTCGCCGCCCTCGGACGGGCCACCTCCAGCCACGCGAATCTCGTTGTGGAGTGGGGCAAAGAAATCCTCATCAACGAGTCTCTCACCGATCTCAAATCGCTATGGAAGAACGGCCTTGCGCAGTACTACTGAAATTTCCCGGCACCAACTGTGACGCGGAAACCGCCCGCGCGCTGGAGGAGGTCGGCTTTGTCACGGAGACGCTTCCTGTCTCCGCGCTGAAGCCCGAGAAGCTCGTGGGGGTCAGTCTTGTCGTCTTGTCAGGCGGATTCAGCTACGGCGACTACGTCATGTCGGGCCGTATCGCGAGCCTCGTGACCGAGCAGAAGATCGGGAAGACGCTCGTCGATTTCCGTGACAACGGCGGCTATATCCTCGGGATCTGCAACGGCTTCCAGATCCTCACCCAGCTCGACCTGCTGCCCTCGGGCAGTCTCGTCGAGAACGCGAGCGGTCGCTTCCAGTGCCAGTGGGTCACGCTGAAGAATCTCGCGCCGACGAGCCCCTTCCTCACCCATCTCCCCGCCGAATTCGAGTTTCCCATCGCCCACGCCGAGGGCCGTCTCGTCACCAAAGAAGCCGCCGAAGCCGCAGGCTATCTCTCGGGCGGAGCGGCCGCGCTCACCTACCGCGACGAGATCAACGGCAGCTTCGAGCGCATCGCCGGCCTCCAGGACGAGAGCGGTCGGGTCTTCGGGCTGATGCCTCATCCGGAGCGATTTCTTCACCGTCAGGATCACTACGATCCAGACTGGAAAGGCACCGGCGAAGACGAGTCCCGGGGCAGCGGTTATTATTTCTTCAAGTCGCTCTATCAGGCGATCAAAAGCGGAGAGGCGGGTGAGCCATGATGTCTTTATTTGCGAAAATTCGCGGCCATTCGCGAAAATTCGCGTTCCCAAATTCTTTCATCGCGAATGAGCGCAAGTCACCGCGAAGAGACGCGAATACTGACGGACCAATGATACCTTTGAGATCTACACTATTTTTCCAATGAGCAGCGAATATACCTACAAGGCCGCAGGCGTGGACATCAAAGAGGCGGCCGCACTCGTCGGCGACATCGGTGAGCTGCGTCGCAGCACCGAGGGCAAACGCTCGCTCATGGGGGCCTTCGGGCTTTTCGCCGCGAGTTACGACCTCAGCGCCTACAAAGAGCCCGTCATCATGACGGGCTGCGATGGCGTCGGCACGAAGTTGGAGCTTTTGTTAGAGCACGACCAGCTCGAGATCGCGGGCAAGGACCTCGTTGCGATGAATGTGAACGACATTCTCACGACCGGCGGTGACCCGCTCATGTTCCTCGACTACATCGGGATCGGGCGCATCGACAAAGAGAAGATCAAACGCCTCATTGCCGGCATGGCTGAGCACCTCGCGAGCTGTGACTGCATCCTCGCCGGCGGCGAAACGGCGGAGATGCCCGGCATCGTGCCCGACGGGATCATCGAGCTGAGCGGCTTCTGTGTCGGCGCGGCCGAGAAATCCGCGATGATAGACCCGACCCGCATCGAGGTCGGCGACAAGCTCATCGGTTATCCATCCGACGGTCTCCACGCGAACGGCTGGAGCCTCGTCCGCAAGATTCTCAAGGCCAATCCCGGTCTCGTCGATGACGACGAGTGGACCCAGTTCCTCGCCCCGACGCGCCTTTATCACGATGTCCTCGCCGGGCTGCGTGAGCATTCCATCGACATCAAGGCGATGGCCCACATCACCGGTGGCGGACTGCCCGAGAACCTCGAGCGACTCCTCGCCGAAAAGGGTGCGTCCATTACGATCCCGCGCTGGAAGCTCGGGGCGATCCCCAAAGTCCTCGCCTTTGTCGATGACGCCGAGGCGGTCAACACCTTCAACATGGGCTGGGGATGGGTCGCCATCGTCCCCGCCGCTCAGGCCGATGCGGCAGCCGCCTTTCATCCCGGAGCCCTCGTCATCGGTGAGATCGATGCGTCCGGAACGGTCCGAGTTGAGATTGCCAATTGATTTTAAATGAGTGATTCCCTCCATCACGAGTGCGGCATAGCCTTCGTGAGGCTCAAGAAAGATCTGGCCTACTACCACGATCGCTACGGCACGTGTTTGTGGGGTTTCCAGCGTCTCTATCTGCTCATGGAAAAGCAGCACAACCGCGGCCAGGATGGCGTCGGGGTGGGCTGCTGCAAGCTCGATATGCCGCTGGGGCAGCCCTACCTCTTCCGCGAGCGCAGCGCCGAGCGCGACTCTCTCATTCGCGTGATGGAGGACCAGCTCCGCAGTCTACGGAAGCTCGAGCGTCGTGGGCGGCTCGATCCGAATGATCCGGTCTCTTTCAAAAAGAACTTTGATTTCGGTGGTGAAGTCCTCATCGGACATCTCCGCTATGGCACCTCGGGCCAGTTCGGCAGCGGCGGCTGTCACCCCTATGTCCGTCGCACGAACTACCCGACGAAGACCCTCATGGTCGCGGGGAACTTCAACATGACGAACGCCCGCGATCTCAATCACCACCTCATCGATCGCGGTCAGCACCCTGTCTTCGACACCGACACCCAGACCGTGCTCGAAGAGATCGGCTACCATCTCGACGAAGTTCACGATGCGATCTACCGGCGCGAGCGCGACGCGGGGACCGACGGGCGCCTCATCCCCGGGATCATTTCCGAGCAGATCGACCTCGCCCGCATCATCGAAAAATGCGCGAAGATCTGGGACGGCGGTTACACCATCGCGGGCGTCGTCGGGAACGGAGACGGTTTTGTCCTGCGTGATCCAAACGGGATCCGGCCCTGCTTCTATTACGAGGACGACGACGTCATCGCCTTCGCGAGCGAGCGGGTTCCGCTGATGACGGTCTTCAATGCCGACATCGATCAGGTCAAAGAGCTGCCGCACGGCAACGTCGCGGTGATGAAACACTCGGGCGGGCTCGAGATCAAGCCCTACACGGCACCCCGCGAGCGCACTCCCTGCTCTTTTGAGCGCATCTATTTTTCACGGGGCAACGACCCCGACATCTACCGCGAGCGGATGCGGCTCGGGGCGAATCTCGTCCCGCAAATCGTGAGCCGGATCGAGAAAGACTTCGACAAGACCGTCTTCAGCTTCGTCCCGAACACTGCCGAGATCGCCTACTACGGGCTCATGCACGGGCTCCGCATGCTGCGTCGTGATCAGGTGAAGGACCAGATCCTCGCCGCAGCCGAGGCCGGGGAGCTCAACGAGTCCACGATCGACAAGCTCATCCTCCAGAGCTGGCCACGTGGGGAGAAGATCGCGCACAAGGACATCAAGCTGCGCACTTTCATCGCCCAGGAAAAAGGCCGCGACCAGATGGTCTCGCACATCTACGATGTGACCTATGGCCAGATCGCGCCCGACGAGACCCTCGTCGTGATCGATGACTCCATCGTCCGCGGGACGACTTTGAAGGATTCCATCATCAAGATCCTTTCCCGCCTCAATCCCCGGAAGATCATCATCGCATCGACTGCTCCCCAGATCCGCTATCCGGACTGCTACGGCATCGATATGTCAGAGCTGGGCAAGTTCATCGCGTTCAAGGCCGCCGTGAACCTGCTGGAGCGGGCCGGGAGGCACAACCGCCTCACCGATGTCTATTACCAGTGCCGCGAAGAGCTGAAGAAGCCCGTCGCGGAGATGGGCAATCCGGTCAAGGCGATCTACGAGACTTTCACCGATGAAGAAATCTCCGCCGAGGTGAGCCGTATGGTCACGCCGGAGAATATTCCCTGGAAAGGGGAGGTCGAGGTCATCTTCCAGACTGTCGAGGGTCTCAGGGAAGCGATTCCCGATCACAGCGGAGCCTGGTATTTCACGGGCAACTACCCGACTCCCGGTGGCTACAAAGTTGTGAATCAGGCCTTCGTTGGCTACATGGATAAAACCGGTGAGCGGCCCTACGACATCCTTCTCTGAGTCGCCTTCGAGCCGGGCACCGGGACCGCGGGCGTCCCGCCCGCTTCTCCAGTTCGGCTCATTGTTTGCCAGGAGCGGGCGGGACGCCCGCGGTCCGGCTCACTTGTGATCAGCGACGGCGGCGACGGTCGTCGTCGTCTTCGCGAGGTTGGTTGATGACGGCGCGGGGAGCGTTGTAGCCAGACTGTGGTCTGCTCTGGGGCTGGGGCTGGGGACGGGACGCGACGGGACGGTTCTGGGGCTGATTCTGCGGACGCTGTTGTGGGCGATTGTTGCCGTAGTGATTGGTAGGACGTTGTTCGACCGGGCGATTGTAGCCGGGACGGTATCCGGTGTTACCGTAGTAGGGACGGTTCCGGTAGTAGTTGCCACCGTCGTAATAGCGATTCGTACGGTAATAATTGGTGGAGTAATAGCCGCCACCTCCGCCGTAAGCGGGGCCGTATCCGCTGCCGTATCCACGGCCGTATCCGGGACCATAATACGGGTCCGATGCGCACGAGCTGGGGAGAGCAGACGCGACGAGGAGGCACGCGGCACTGACAGAGGAAAGGAGGATGGATTTCACAAATGTAGTTCAAACAGAAAATCCCAAAAACTCAATCATGGAATCGCTTCATTCGCTGCCTAAATGAGGGTCTTTCAGGGCAGCTTCGACGCGCTTCGCATTGACCTTTTTCAGAAGCTCCGCCGTGGCCCTCGCGTCGCAGAGAGCGCGGTGGTGCGACTCGAGCGGGATATCGAGCGATCGGCAGAGAGCGCCCAGACCGTAGGAGGGCAGGCCAGGGAAGTAGCGGCGCATCGCCACGACCGTGCAGAGGGTGGGGCAGCGAAAGTCCTGCCCGATCCGGGCGAATTCGGAGCGTAGAAATCCGTAGTCAAACTTCACGCGGTGGGCGACGAAGACCGCTTCCCCGACAAAGGCGCGGAAGGTATCGGCGATCGCTTCGAAGAGCGGGGCATCGGCGACCATTGCGTCGGTGATTCCGGTGAGCCCGACGATGAACTTCGGGATGGATCTCCCCGGATGAATGAGGCTGCTCCATTCGCCTACGACCTCGCCGTCGCGCACTCTGACGGCACCGATCTCGGTGATGCGATTCCAGTCGGGGTTGCCGCCCGTCGTCTCGATGTCGACGACGACGTAGTCCTGCGCTGGATCGACCGTCCAGGCCACCTGTGCCACTTCCACGGCAAAGCCCGCCTTTTTCAGGCGCTCGATCTGGACGAGCTGATGGCGCCGAATCTGATCGCCCTCGGCCTTGACTTCGACGAAGCGGACCTGCTCATTCTCGAAGACGACGAGATCGGGGAAGCCGCTGCGGTTGGCGCGGAACTGCTGCCCGATCGCTTCGAGGATCATCGCGAGCCCGCCGCGCGGAGCGCGGGTGACGAGTTCACAGACGAGGGTGAAGAGAGGCGCATCCCAGGAGACGAGCTGGTTGGTCGTGCCGGCGTTTTTCTCCCACGTGTCACGAAGGAGGGCGAGGGCAGCCTCGGGTTCGTCGAGTATCGCGAGCCGTTCCCCGAAGACCTCGCGGTGCCGCCGGTAGAAAGCGCCCGAGTTGAGATCCTGCGGACGGGTCTCGAAAGGATTGTGCAGCGCGGCGGCCTCGCGATCATAGAGCAGATCCCAGAAAAGCAGCCCGAAGAGCTGGATCCAGATACTGTTTTCGACATGCGCGGCGATGAGACCGCTTTTTAGAAAATGGCGAACTACGGCCGCTTCGGTACTGTCGCGTCCGGACTCGTCGAGCTGCAGGACCGGGGCATCGCGGAGGAGGCGGGTGAGCAGGCCCACTTTCGTGCGGTGAAATTTCCGCTCATAGAAATCTTCCGCAAAAAGCAGTTCCTCGTCGCACGAGGGATTGTCGATCAGTCGCAGCAACAGCGCCTCGGCCCCGTCGCGGTCTTCGTTCTGGATCAGCAGCCGCACCGCTCGCTCCGTCGCTGGAAAGTGGTCGGATCGCAGATAGACATCGAGCGCGTCGGAGGCCCGGCCGAGTCGCTCGAGTTCGCGTCCGAGCCGGTGGATGGCGCGGTGGCGCATCGTCTCGACTTCGCTGTCGTCGGTCACGGGCCAGGTCGCGACCTCGCAAGTGAGATGCTCGATCAGCATGGGTGAGGGCGTGTCGATACGCTCGAGCACTCTCGCATAGTGAAAGGCGGCCCGCGCGATCGGACCGGTCTCGAAGCGAGCCTCGAACTCGTCTTTAAATCCGGCCGTTTTCACGATGCCGAGATCGCGCAGGGCAAAAGTCGTCATGCCCTCGTGGCGCTTTCCAAAGTAGAGGAAAAGGAGGTAGTCGATCTCGTCCTCCCGGTCCTGCACGAGGTAGCGCTCGCATTGCGGCGGCGGGAAACATTCCTCAAAGGGCAGGCGGGTCGTGATGAACCCGAGGAGATCCGCCTTTTTTGCCGAAGAGAGTCGGGGGTAATCTTCCGGCGCCGTCGCGACCCATGATCGGACGAGAGCGACGAGATCGGGTCGCGTCTGCAGCGCGAGGAGATCGGCGAAGTCGTGTGCCTGCGGATGGCGAATGAATCCACGTGTCATTAATTCGGCCACCGCGTCGGAGAGCGAGGCGATCTCCTCGTAGGCAAGATGTTCGCGGTAAAAGGCCCGACCTTTCCTGTTCGCGAAGCGCACGTAGAGGCTGCGCGCGTCGAGACTGAGCGCCCGGAAGGTCTCGAGAAATGCCTGCTCCTGCGGCCCGATCGCGTGTCCGTAGCGGGCCGCGACGAAGTCCAGCATCTCGTCGAAATGATCGAGGTAGTAGCGGGACGGTAGGATGGCGGGGGACGACGGCGACACGATCTCTCAGTGTGGCATGTTCACGGGAACATTTCCAGTGTGGGATGAGGGAAAAGTGTGGCGGGTTTTTGGGGAAACATTGCGCCGTGCTAACCCACGGCTCTCTGTGTCCACTGTTGAGAAGAGTCGCGATTAATATCTCGGCAGTCTCAAGATTGTGGAGCAAAGGGGTTGATGATCTCAAGTCCCGGGATGTGTTTGAAGTCGTTCACATTTCGTGTAACCAGCGGCACGCCGTATTCCCGGGCAGTGGCGGCAATGATAGCGTCGCCGAGTTTCATCTGCTTTTGCTGCCTCAGGCGCACGGCAGCCTCGATCACATCGTCATCCAGCGAGTAGCTCGGCACCTCCATGAGGAACTCGCGGATCGCCTCGTCTTCTTCGGCACTGATTCCGGCGTAGCCCAGGGCCTCCACCCTCGTCACGCTTGCGAAGGCGGCTTGAGGGTGCCTCGTCCAGACGGACAACCACGTCCCCGTCGGCTTGCAGGCTTCGATGACGATGTTGGTGTCGAGCAGCATCTATTCACTCACGCCCGGGTTGGATAACGTCTTCCCGAACTGTGCGCTGCCACTCCACAGGATTGGCGATTTCGCGATAGGGGTCGAGGGTCCGGACTTTTTCCAGAGCCGCCATGCGCCGGGCGATCATTTCGGGCGAAGCGGTGGGGACTTGCCGTTTCGGTTCGACTTCCGCAGCATCCGCCAGAGTCAGCAAGACATGGGCACGACCGGGCTTAAGCCATTCGGGTAGAGGCGAAAGCAAGCGCATGCTCCCGTCCTCGGCGATCTCGATGTCGGTCTCCAGCGTGTTCATTGCCGTAAGAATAGCCGTTTTCCCCATTTTCGTAAAGGTCTCACTCTACCGGTCCGAGCACCCTCGTGATGACCTTTCCAACGATTTCATCCTTTGGAGCCTCGAGTACCCCGGTGACGGAGCACTCGTCTCAAACGGTGGCCCCGGTTTATTTCCTTCACCCCACCGCCGAAGCCTCCCCGAGCGCCTCGTCCACCTTGCGACTGGTCGCGCCGGGAGTGCCCGACTTTTTCGAAATGATGCGGTAGGCGACGGGGATGACGAGGAGGGTGAAAATCGTCGAGGTGGCCACTCCGAATAGGATCACGATGCCGACGACAAAGCGGGTCTCGGCCCCGGCACCACTCGTGAAGACGAGAGGGAGAGAGCCCATCACGGTGGTGAGTCCGGTCATCGCGATGGGGCGGAAACGCAGGACCGAAGCCTCGATCACCGCCTCTTCGAAGGGCAGTCCCTCGGCGCGGAGCTGGTTGATGAACTCGACGATGAGGATACCGTTTTTTGCGGCGAGTCCGACGAGCATGATCATGCCGATCTGGCTGTAGATGCTCTGGGCCTGGCCGGTGAGGTAGAGCCCGAGGAGGGCTCCGGCGACCGCGACGGGGACGGCGAGCATGATCGTGAAGGGATGAACAAAACTCTCGAACTGGGCCGCGAGGACGAGGTAGACGACGACGAGGGCGAGGGCAAAAACGAACAGCACCGAGCCGGTCGAGTCCCGTAGATTGAGCGACTCGCCCTTGTAGCCGACGATGGCGGATTCGGGCAGTTTTTCCTTCACGACACGGTCGAGATAGTCGAGGGCTTCGCTCAGCGGATACCCTTCGGCGAGGTTCGCCTCGATCGTGACGGAGCGGACGCGGTTGTAGCGGTTCAGCGTGCCCGAGTCGGCGAACTCGCGCAGACTGACGAGGTTTGAGAGGGGGATGAGCTGACCGCTCTCTTCGGAGCGGACAAAGAGATTCTGGAGATCGCCGGGGGAGCGTTTGTCATCCCATTCGCCCTCGACGATGACGTCGTATTCCTCGCCCTTGTCGGTGAAGGTGGTAACGCGACGCGAGCCGAGGAGAGTCTCGAGAGTGGTCCCTATCGTCTCGATGGAAACCCCGAGATCGGCGGCGCGGGTGCGGTCGATATTGACTCCGAGCTGCGGTTTTGTCTCCTTGTAGTCGTAATCGACGCCGGTGAGACCGGGGTTTTTCGCCGCCTCTTCGAGGACGATGTCGCGCCATTTGGCTAGGGTCTCATACTCGGGACCGCCGATGACGAACTGGACCTTTTTCTGCAATCCGCTCGAGAGCCCCTGGCGCATGATCGCAAAATGTTGCATGCCCGTGAGATCGGCGAGCCTGCTCCGGATCTCGGCCATGACGACCCCAGCGGGGCGGCGCACCGACCAGTCGTTGAGGTTTACAATCGTGATGACCTGGTTGTAATCGAGGGCCGCGCCGAAGCCGCGCGGAACCCGCACGAGGAGCCGCTGGGCCTCGCCCGACTCGGTCAGATAGAGGAGCCGCTTCTCGATCTCGATCGCCATGTCGAGCGAGTAGCCGTAGCTCGCTCCCTCGGGCGCTTTGCTGATGATGAAAAAGGTGCCGCGATCCTCCTGCGGGACGAACTCGGAGGGGATCGTCTTGAAGAGCCAGCCGCAGGCGAAAAAGATTCCGATGACGACGAGACCGGCGAGCCACGCGAATCGGACGAGGCGATGGAGGACACGGCGGTAGAGGGACTCGAGTTTTCCAAAGATCTTTTCGACGGTGCGGGTGAGCCAGTTCCCCCGGGCGACGTCGTCGCTGCGGAAAAGCTTCGACGCGATCATCGGGCACAGGGTCAGGGCGACGAAGCTCGAGAAGCCCACTGCGACGGCGAGGGTGACGGCGAATTCAGTGAAGAGTTTCCCTGTCTCACCGGGGAGGAAGGTGATCGGGAGAAAGACGGAGACAAGCACCACGGTCGTGGCGACGACGGCAAAAGCGACCTGGCGGCTCCCGAGGAAGGCGGCGGCGATGGGATTCTCGCCCTTTTCGATGCGGCGATAAATGTTCTCGAGCACGACAATGGCGTCATCGACGACGAGGCCGATCGCGAGGACGAGGGCGAGGAGGGTGAGCACGTTGACCGAAAAGTCGAAAGCGTAGAGCAGGATCGCCGCGCTAATGAGCGAGACCGGGACCGTCACGGCGGGCACGAGCGTGGCGCGCAGGCTGCCGAGAAAAAGGTAGATAACGAGGACGACGAGAGCGACGGCGATGAGCAGGGTCGATTTGACCTCGCGAAGACTGGCTTCGATGAAGGTCGAGGTGTCGTAGCTCTGCTCGAGTTTCATGTGGGCGGGCAGGGTCGCTCGGATCACCTCGGCCTCGGCTTTGGTGCCTCGCGAGACTTCGAGAGTGTTCGCCCGCGATTGCTTGATGATTCCCAGCCCGACCATGGGCACCCCGTTGCCGCGAAAAGTGAGGCGAGGTTGGCTGCCGCCCAGCTCGACCCGGGCGACCTCTCCGAGGAGAACCTGGTAGCCGTCGTCACCTTTTTTCAAGACGAGCGAGCGGAAGTCGTCGGCACTGCGGAACTCGCGGTCGAGGCGCACCGTGAACTGCCGGTCGAGCGACTGCACCGCCCCGGCGGGGAATTCGACATTCTGCTCGAGCAGGGCGTCTTCGATGTCTTTCACCGTCAGCTGCCTCGCGGCGAGGGCTTCGCGGTCCAGCCAGATCCGCATCGCGTAGCGCGAGGCTCCGCTGATTTGAACGAGGGCGACGCCGGGCAGCACGGAAAGGCGGTCGACGAGATAGCGGTCGGCGTAGTCGGCGAGTTCGAGCGGGGTCATGCCTTCGCCGGTGAGATTGAGCCACATCATGACCTCGGTGGCGGCGTCCTGCTTCGTGATCTCGGGCGGGTTCGCCTCGTCGGGCAAGACCGAGAGCAGGCGCGAGACCGCTTCGCGCAGGTCGTTCGCCGCGCTGTCAATGTCGCGTGAGATGAGGAACTCCACCGCAACCGTGGAGACCTCGTCGACACTGGTGGAGGAGATGCTCTTGATCGCCTCGACTGTGCTGATACGGTCCTCGACGAGCTGGGTGATGCGCCTTTCCACCACGGCGGCAGAGGCACCGGGGTAGGTCGTCTCGATCGTTACAACGGGCGGCTCGATGTCCGGGTATTCCCTGACTTGCAGTCTCAGGTAGGAGACCACGCCGAATGCGACGAGGAGCAGGCTCATCACGATGGCGAGGACGGGGCGTCGGATGGAAATGTCGGAAAGGATCATAGGCCGTAGAGGGGCGAAGCCTTATTTCACCGGGCGGAAGAGGTCGGGTCAAAGGGGGCCGAGGGCGGCGCGTATTCGCCGGTTATTTTCAGCGCCGAGCCCTCTCGGAGGGAGAGGACTCCGTCGACTACGATCTCATCACCGGCAGCAAGACCGGCGACGACTTCCACATAGCCGGGGATGCGGGAACCGAGTGTGATCTCGACGAGTTTTGCGGTTCCCTCCGGTGTTACGAGATAGACGGCCTGGCGCTCGCCGAGAGGGACGAGAGCCCGCTCCGGGATGGTGGGGGAGGAGCGCTCATTCCGTTGCAGCTCGACCGTCATCAGCATGCCCGGTTTAAGTTTTCCGTCAGGGTTTGGCAAGATCGCCCGCACCGGGACTGAGCGCGTCACCGGATCGACGCGTGTGTCTATCGTCTCGATGCTGCCGGTGAAGTCATCGTCGGGGTAGGCCACGGTGCGGGCGGTGAGCGCGGTGCCCGTCGTGAGCGTGCCGAGGAAGACTTCGGGGACGGTGAAGTCGAGCTTCATCGTGTCGATCTTGTCGAGGGTGGTGATGATCGTGCCGGGCGAGACGAGGGCTCCCGCACTGATGCGTCGCAGACCGAGGACCCCGTCGAAGGGCGCGGCGATATAGCGGTCTTTGAGCATCGCCTCGATCCGGCTGATAGCGCCCTCCGCACGCACGGCCTGGGTGCGGCGCTCCTCAAGGGTCACCTGCGCGACAGCGTTGGTGCGGACGAGTCCCTCGATCCGCTCGATCTCCCGATTTTCCTCGGCGAGCTCAGCCTTGGCGATGTCCATGAGCGCCTTCTCCTCATCGGACTCGAGCCGGGCGATGATTTCCCCTTGCGTCACCCACTGGCCATCCTCGAAGTCGAGGCTCACGATCTTTTCCGTAACGCTCGCGGAGATATCGACCGACTCCGTCGCACGCAGATTCCCGACGGAGAGAGTGGTGTCGGTGAAGGGAGTCAGCAGCACCTTTGCCGTGGAGACCGCCACAGGCGCAGCCGGGGGGGATACTGCGCCAGTCGACGGGCCCTCATTACCGCAGGAAACGAGCACGAGAATCGTAGGTAGAAGAAGGAGGAGGGGGAGAAATTGCTTTTCCATAAATGCGTGCCTGTCTTGAATGGTGGAGTCTACCCGACTCTGGCACGACCCGCACGATGACGGAAGAAAATCCGTTGCGCGGTCGCCACGGAAAAAGCTGGCCATGGAAAAAGCTGGCCGGGAGGCGACTCTTTGGTAATATCTACCTAATGCTACGACTCTTGGAGGTATCTGGAATCGGGAAATCCTTCCCCGGAGTGCGCGCCCTGCACGAGGTGGGCTTCACCGTGGGAGAAGGAGAGGTCGTCGCCGTGCTCGGGGAGAACGGGGCCGGCAAGAGCACGCTCATGAAAATACTCGCCGGCGTCCAGACCCCCGACACCGGCACGATCCGGATGGAGGGAAACGAGATCACGATCCGCTCCGTCGAGGAAGGCCTCGCCCACGGCATCGCCCTGATCCATCAGGAACTCAATCTCGCGACGAATCTCAGCATCGGGGCCAATCTCTTTCTCGGCCGCGAACCCACCCGATACGGATTCATCGACGAAAAGGAAATCGCGACCCGCTCGCGGCAGCATCTCGATCGCGTCGGGCTCGATCTCTCTCCCTCGACTCTCGTCGGCGACCTCCCCATCGGACGCCAGCAACTCGTCGAGATCGCCAAGGCACTCACGACCGACGCCCGCATCCTCATCATGGACGAGCCGACCTCGAGCCTCTCGTTGCAGGAGACGGAACGCCTCTTTGAAGTGGTCAAAGACCTGCGTTCGAGCGGAGTCAGCATCATTTACATCTCCCATCGACTTGGCGAAGTGATCGAGCTCGCTGATCGGGTCGTCGTGCTCCGCGACGGGGAAAATGCGGGCGACCTCGAGCGGGGCGAGATCACCCACGACGCCATGGTCAGCCTAATGGTGGGCCGCGATCTCTCGCAATTCTACGCCCACACTCCCGAGCCTCCCGGAGACGTCGTTCTGTCAGTGTCAGGCCTGCGGACGCCGGCGCATCCGGGACATGAGGTCAGTTTTGAACTGCGCTCCGGTGAGATCGTAGGCCTTGCCGGCCTCGTCGGGGCGGGGCGCACGGAGCTGCTCACGACCCTCTTCGGGATCACTCCCGCCGTGCAGGGTCGCATCATCATAGGGGGCGTGGAAAAACGGATCACCGACCCGCGCGCAGCGATCGCGGCGGGGATCGCGCTCGTGCCCGAAGACCGCAAGCAGCAGGGGCTCATCATCGACATGCCCGTCGCCGACAACATGAGCCTCGCCTCGCTCAGGCGTGACCAGCGCGCCGGCTTCCTCAACTTCGATTCCGAACGGCAGATCACCGAAGAGATGATCGGTAAGATGCGGATCAAAACGCCTTCGTCGCGGCAGATCGCGCGCTTTCTCTCCGGCGGCAATCAGCAAAAGGTAGTCCTCGGAAAATGGCTCGCAATGAAACCCGCCATTCTCCTCCTCGACGAACCGACCCGCGGGATCGACATTGGGGCGAGGCAGGAGATTTACGCCCTCATGGAGGAACTCTCCGGCGAAGGCGTCGTGATCCTCTTTGCTTCGAGTGAGATGGAGGAAGTCATCGGCATGTCCGACCGAGTCCTCGTGATGCACGAAGGCCGCCTCGCCGGGGAACTGCCGCGCACCGATCTCAGCGAAGAGTCCATCATGCACCTCGCGACCGGCCGGGGAGTGAGCGCGGCTTGACGGGGTGGGTCTGTGGGGGCCAAAAGCAATCTGTCAGTAAGCGACTGGATTTGGCGACTCACTGAGGGGGAAGTGCTTACTCTCTCGATGAATGCGTGTTCCTCTCCTCCATTCCAATGAATTCCTCCGACTCACCCTCAGATGCCCCGAAAGCGGGACGTAACGGCAACGTGAAAAAGATCGTTCTTTTCATCATCGTTCTCGCTGCGGCGATATTCGCTTACGTGAAATTCGGGGATGCCCTCACCCTCGAAAATCTCGCGGCGCAGGAGACGGCCCTGCGCGACGCGAGGGCCGATGCTCCGCTTCTCGTCTTTGCGATTGGCTTCCTCATCTACGTGGCCGTGACGGGCCTGTCCCTGCCGGGGGCCGCCGTCCTCACCCTGGCGGCAGGATGGTTTTTCGGGTTCTGGCAGGGTTCCCTGCTGGTGAGCTTTGCCTCCACTTCCGGGGCGACCCTCGCCCTCCTCTTCAGCCGCTACCTCTTCCGCGACACGATCCAGGCGAAGTTCGGTGATCGCCTTGCGAAATTTAATGAGAACCTCGAACGGGAGGGGCCCTTCTACCTCTTTACCCTGAGGTTGATCCCCCTGGTGCCCTTCTTTGTGATCAATCTCGTGATGGGTCTCACCCCGATCCGCACGCGAACTTTCTGGTGGGTGAGCCAGCTCGGGATGATCTCGGGCACCGCCGTCTATGTTTACGCCGGGGCCGCCGTGCCCAGTCTGCAGGAGCTCGCGGAGAGGGGGCTTGGCGGAATCCTTTCTCCCAAAGTAATCATTGCCTTTGTCATTCTGGGGCTCTTTCCCGTGACCGTGAAGAAGATCATGGCCGCCATGCGGAAACGCCGCGATGCGGAAGGTTCTGTCGCGAATTAAAATCCCATCACACTAACAAAAGACTTACATCATGAGTTACGAAGCAGCCCTTGAACCCCGCGACGAGTACAATCTCGTCCTCGAGGGAAACGTCCATCCCGTCGACCGCCCCAATCCCCGCCCGGCCGAGCGATACAATCTCGTCGTCATCGGCGCCGGCACGGCGGGGCTCGTCACCGCCGCCGGAGCTGCCGGGATGGGGGCAAAGGTGGCCCTCATCGAGCGGGGACTCATGGGGGGTGATTGTCTGAATGTCGGCTGCGTCCCGTCAAAGGGTGTCATCAGCGCGGCGCGTGCCGTTGCCGCAGTGCGTGAGGCTCGTGCCTTCGGGGTTCGTGTCCCGGATGGTGTCACCGTGGACTTCGGCGCCGCGATGCAGCGGATGCGAAAGCTGCGCAGTGAGATCAGCCACCACGATTCCGTTGCGCGATTCTCGAAGCTCGGAATCGATGTCTTCCTTGGCCAGGGTGCCTTTCTGGACTCCTCCACCGTGGTCGTCGATGGTCGGGCGCTGAAGTTCAAAAAGGCGGTCATCGCCACCGGAGCCCGTGCCGCCGCCCCTCCCGTTCCCGGACTCGACACCGTCGATTACCTCACCAATGAGACACTTTTCAGCCTGACTGAACTGCCCCCTCGTCTCGGCATCATCGGGGCCGGCCCGATCGGGTGTGAGATGGCCCAGACCTTTGCCCGGCTCGGTTCCAAGGTGCACCTGATCGAGTCCATGCCCGGTATCATGGGACGGGAGGATCCCGATGCCGCCGCCCTCGTCGCCGCCCGATTGAAGCGGGACGGTGTCACGATCCTCTGTTGCGGGAAGGAACTGCGGGTCGTGAAAAACGACGATGGCAGCATCCTGCTCAGTGTCGAATCAGAGGGGCGGTCCTATGAGGTCGCGGTCGATAAGCTGCTCGTCGCCGTGGGACGGGCTCCGAACATCGAGGGCCTCGATCTCGAGACCGTCGGGGTCGAGTATTACAAAAAGGGAATCACCGTCGATGACCATCTGCGCACCACCAATCCGCGCATCTATGCGGCGGGGGACATTTGTTCACCCTACCAGTTTACCCACGCGGCGGACTTCATGGCGCGCACCGTAATTCGCAATGCCCTCTTCATGGGGAGGGCAAAGGTCAGCCGACTCGTCATCCCGTGGTGTACCTACACCACGCCCGAGGTCGCGCACGTCGGTCTCACTGCTGCGCAGGCAGAGGAGAAGGGCATCGCGATCAAAACCTTTACCCAGGAGATGTCCGGGGTTGATCGTGCCATCCTCGACGGAGAGACAGAGGGCTTTGTCAGGGTTCACGTGAAAAAGGGAAGTGATGAAATCGTCGGAGCAACGATCGTGGCTTCCCATGCCGGAGACATGATCGGTTCCCTCTCCATGGCGATGACCCGCAGGATCGGCCTCGGTGCCATTGCCAACGTCATCCATCCTTATCCCACCCAGGGCGAAGCTGTTCGCAAGGTTGGAGATCTCTACAATCGGACCCGCCTCACCCCCGGGGTGAAGAGTCTCTTCGGGAAATGGCTGCGCTGGACGCGGTGAGAAATTGGCCGGGATCGGCGGGAGGTCATGCCAATAACCCGGCTCCCGGCTGCAGTGCATCACTGCGTAAACCGTAACGCTCTCATATTGCGGTTCCCAGCGGTAGTAGATGACGAAGGGGAATTTTCGGAAGACGTAACGCCGAATCTCGGGCTCCTCGACGACGTGCCGACGTGCCATCGCGTCGGCGCGCGCGCTAAGGCGGCAACTGCAAACTCGACTTCGTCGATAAAATCCTCGGCGGTCCGCGACGACGCCTCGTGGAAGTAGTAGTTCACCGCCTCCGCATACTCGACCAGGGCGTCGGGATGAAAATTGTAGTCGCGGTCATCAACTCGCCGCGCGAGCGGAAGCCACGATGCGGCGAACGTGTTCCAAGGCCTCCTCGCCCGGAATGAGTGCGACCTCGCCGACCTCGACCTCGACCTGTGAGATCCGCCTGCGAACTTCGGTAACCTGTGCGGCCGCGATTTCCGGAGGGATCTCGCGGGCGATAATACCGACGATACAATCAGCGAGTTCGGCCCGCTCCGTCGAGGAAAGCTGCTCCACCTCTTCGAGAATGTGGGCGATGGCTTGAGACATGGAATCAGAATTCGTGCAATCGGGATTCGAGCAAGCGAGAGGTTTGGAGATTCATCCGGAAGCGTCCGCAATCCGGTTCACTCTTCCTCCGCCTCAAGAAATTTCTCGATCTCTCCCAAAGGCGAATCCGTCAGCTCAGTAATTTCGGCTCGGGACTTTCCTTTCGCGATCATCCGACGGATCAGATTTGCAATTCCCCGCGCGACACCTTTTTCGATGCCTTGCGCGATGCCTTCTTCAAGCAGATCTCTTCCGGCCCGCGTCTTGTGCAGTGGTGTTAGTTCGGCGATCATTTTGCGTAGGTCCTCCCAAGTTTTGGTTTTGAAACGTTGCAGCAGCAGATTGAGAAAAATATCACCGAGGGCCTCGCGGTCCTCGCCCGGCAGGTCCGGCCAATGTCGAATCCGACATGATGCCGCTCTGCCGCTTTTTCAAGTTCCGCCAGCGGATCTCCATTTGCTTCAGCGCAAGGGACATGCCCCGGCATCGGGGAGGCAGCGGCAGGCCGGTAAGTTCGCGTAGCCATTCGGAATGGTGGCGGAAGAGTTCATGGAAGATGTGGTCGGTGTCCACGGAAGACAACTTTAGGGAACGGATAGGGCACTTGGCAAAAGACTTTCACCGCCTCACCGAGATTCCGCCGGGACCGAGATTCCGCGGGGACAGACTCTCAATCGACCGGGGTGGTTGGTGGTGAAGGGAAATGTTCCCCTCACCAGTTTCCCGACGCATTGTCGTGGAATAGGGAACCTGTCCCTGGCCTCGCAAGTCTGCGTCGTTATTTCGCCGAAGGCTGGGAAACGCTGGTGTTTTGAACGTAACTTAGGGCGTGGCGGGGGCGAGGTGGCCCCGCCACCCGATCGTAACACACCGTGACGTGCGCTTTTCCGATTTTTTTGTTAAGCCTTCCTCCGTGAAGAGCGACTTAGCTTACACCAACCTTTTCCATGAACTCATCCAACACCTTGTCATCCGAACACGCCACCCGTGATCGCTACGCCGCCGCCGCCAAGGCTCGGGAAGCGGCGCTCTGCTGCCCCGTCGATTATGATCCGCAATACCTGAAGGCGATCCCCGGGGAAGTGATCGAGAAAGACTACGGCTGCGGCGATCCCTCGAAATATCTCCATCCCGGCGAGACGGTGCTCGACCTTGGCAGCGGCACGGGAAAGATCTGCTTCATCGCCTCGCAGGTGGTCGGGCCGACCGGGCGCGTCATCGGCGTGGACATGACCGACGACATGCTCGAGGTCGCACGGCGCAATGCCCCCGTCGTCGCTGAAAATCTTGGCTACGGCAACGTCGAGTTCCGCAAAGGTCGCATTCAGGATCTCGCTCTCGATCTGGAGATCCTCGACGCGGAGCTGAAAAAGCGGCCCATCCAGGACGCCACCTCCTTTCTCGCCGCCGACGAACTGGCCGAGGACTTGAGGGTGAAACATCCGCTGGTCGAGACCGATTCCGTCGATGTGGTTGTCTCAAATTGCGTTCTTAACCTCGTCGCGTCGAATCAGAAGCGCCGCCTTTTCGAGGAAATCTTCCGCGTCTTGAAACTCGGCGGGCGTGCCGTCATTTCGGACATCGTCAGCGACGAAGAGGTGCCCGCTGACATGCAGCGCAACCCCATCCTCTGGAGCGGTTGCATTAGCGGCGCCCTGACCGAATCGGGTTTTCTGAAAGCCTTCGAAGAGGCCGGATTCTACGGCATCGAAATTCTCAAGCACGACGCCGAACCGTGGCAGACCGTGGAGGGAATCGAGTTCCGCAGCGTCACGATCCAGGCGTGGAAAGGGAAACAGGGTTCGTGTCTGGAGCGCAACCAGGCCGTGATCAATCGCGCGACAACGGAGACGCCACAGTGTTGTGACGGGGGGGCGCCGACCTGCTGCTGAGATCCCCCACTTTCCGTATTTTTACATTCGCCCAAGCTCAAGCCTATGTCCTCCAGCGAAAAACTCGCCCTTCTCGCCCCTGATCTCACGCCTGTGACGACAACCGAGCGGATAATCCTTGTCGCGGCCGGGACAGGAATTGTCTAAAGTAATGCGTCCTCACGCTCCATGAACCGTTTCCAATCACTCCTCCACGAGCATCACACGCTCCTGACTCGCGGGACCTTCCACACCCTGCAGATCAATGTGGGACGCAAGTGCAACCAGGCCTGCCGGCATTGCCACGTCGACGCCGCGCCCTGGCGTACCGAGATGATGGACGAGGCGACGGCGCATCGCGTCGGCGAATGGATCCTCGAGCACCGTCCGCCGGTCGTTGATATCACCGGAGGCGCGCCGGAGGTCAGCGAGCATTTTCGTTATTTCGTCGAGACGGCGAAGGCGGCGGGTTCGCATGTGATCGACCGGAACAATCTCACCATCATCGAGACAAAGGCGCACGCCTATTTGCCCGAGTTCCTCGCCCGGAACGAGGTCGAGGTCGTCGCCTCCCTGCCCTGTTACCTTGAGGAGAATGTCGATGCCCAGCGGGGGAGTGACGTCTTCAAAAAGAGCATCGCCGCGTTGAAAAAACTCAATGCGGTCGGCTATGGGACCGACCTGCCACTGACCCTCGTCTACAATCCACTCGGCGCGAGCCTGCCGCCCGATCAGGCGGAACTGGAGGAGGACTACCACCGCGAACTGAAGGCGCGCTACGACATCGTCTTCACCCGTCTCTTCGCCCTGACCAACCTGCCCATCGCGCGCTTCGCCGCGGACCTGCGCGCCCAGGGACAGTGGGACTTTTACCTCGACCTCCTCGCCGACAGTTTTAATCCGGCGACGGTCGAGGGCTTGATGTGCCGATCGACGATCAATGTCGGCATGGCGGGCGAGATCTACGACTGCGACTTCAACCAGATGCTCGGGATGCAATTGCGCAAGGGCAAGCCGCTCTTCCTCTGGGATGTTACGCCTGACTCGGTGCGGGAACTCGGCATCCTGACGGGCGAGCATTGCCTCGGCTGCACCGCCGGTGCCGGGAGCAGCTGCTCGGGTGCTCTCGAGGTGGCGGGGCTCGGCGCTATTTTAACATGAGTATTCTCTCCACCCTTACGATCGCGGAAGCGAGACCCTGGCTATCGGCGGGGGTGCTTGTCGCCTTGCTCTTGTGGGAAGGTTTGACCCCGTATTTCCGTTTCTTTTCCGAAGGGGGACGGGTGAAACACGGGCTCTGGAATGTCGTCCTCGGCGTGGGCAACGGGATCGTCGTGGCGGTCGTGTTTGTCTCACTCTGGCTCGCGACGGCGACCTGGGCAAGGGAGCAGGGATTCGGCTTGCTCAATTTGGCGGATTTCCCGCTCTGGGCGCGCTTTGTCATTGCGATCCTGCTGCTCGATCTGTGGACCTACTGGTGGCACCGCATGAACCATCGCGTCCGCTTTCTCTGGCGCTTTCACCGGGTCCATCACTCCGATCCGTCCATGGATGTGACGACGGCGAACCGCTTTCATCCCGGCGAGATCGTTTTTTCCTCGCTGCTCCGCATCCCCCTCATCGCCCTGATCGGGGTGCGTCTCGAGGAACTTGTCGTCTACGAGGCGCTCCTCTTTGCCGTCGTCCAGTTTCATCACGCGAATGTCGGGCTCCCCGGTCAGTGGGATCGCCGCCTGCGCGCGCTCATCGTCACGCCGCTTCTGCACAAGGTCCATCACTCGAGGTGGCAGCCGGAGACCGATTCGAACTACGCCTCTCTTTTCTCGTGGTGGGACCGCCTCTTCTCGAGCTTCCGCGTCAGCGCTGATCCTCACGGGCTCAGGCTCGGGCTGGACGAATACGCCGGGCCGCGGGACCAGACCTTCACCGGGATGCTCTCGACTCCGTGGCGGGACAAAGCGCGGGTGAAGAAAACCTCCGGGACCGGGGAGAAAAGTTAGGTCGGGTTTTTCGTTAAGAGGGTGCCGCGGTCAGGCGACTCAGGGGTGGGAGGTGATCGTGATTTAGATCGCCACCGTTTATCAAAGAATGGATTACGACTGGTCTCTGAACCGGCAGTGAGCTACTGCTGGTGAAGATATCCCATGCCCGCCGCCATCGTTATTTTCACCCGTCTGCCCGAACCGGGTAAGGTCAAAACGAGGATGATCCCCGCACTCGGTCCCGAGGGGGCGGCGGACCTCCAGCGGCGCATGACCCGCCTCGTCGTGGCGAGGGCTTCGGCCTATTGCTGCGGAACGGGTGGTCGGCTCGTCGTCGCCTACGAGGGCGGCAGCGCGGGGGAGATGCGCGACTGGCTCGGGCCGGGGGCGGTCTACGTGCCCCAGACGGGCGCGACGCTCGGGGACCGACTCCTCCACGCAGCGAGGACGGAACTGGATCGCGGCGCGGAAAAAGTCATTCTGATCGGGGCCGATTGTCCTCGCCTCAACGCGGCGCATCTCAGGCGGGCCGAGTTCGGGCTGGAGGATACCGATCTCGTCTTCGGGCCCGCCGACGATGGCGGGTATTACCTCATCGGACTGAAGCGCTTGATTCCGGCTCTTTTCGCGGACATTCCCTGGGGCACCGGGACGGTCCTCGCACTTTCCCTCGAGCGGGCGCAAGGGGAGGGGGTGGAGCCGTTCCTCATCGACAGTCTCCCCGATGTCGACGTGCCGGCAGATCTTGCCGATGCCACGGCGGCATTGGACGAAGCGGCAAAAATTTCTGTCATCATTCCGGCTCTCAATGAGGCGGAGAATCTCGCGCGGCTCCTCCCGTTGCTTCGGGGTGGCGGAATCCATGAAATCATCGTCTCCGACGGCGGCAGTAGCGATGAAACTCTCGCCATCGCCTCGGCTCATGGAGCGCGGACGATAGAGGGCGAGCGAGGGAGGGCCCGACAGATGAATGCGGCGGCGGCGCTCGCCACGGGGGAGTATCTCCTTTTTCTCCACGCCGATACCGATCCGCCGGAGGGATTCGCGGATCTGATCCGGGAACAGCTCGACAGGCCCGGGATCATCGCGGGCGCTTTCGGATTCCACCTCCGCGAACCGGTGTGCTGCGGAGCGTTGATCGAGGGCCTCGTCGACCTCCGCTGTCGCTTCCTCCAACTACCGTATGGGGATCAGGGCCTCTACCTGCGCCGCGATCTCTTTTTGACCCTCGGCGGATTTCCCGGGCAACCCATCCTCGAGGATCTGACTTTTGTGCGTCGTCTCCGGCGTCTGGGTCGGGTCGTCACGACCCGGGAAAAAGCAGGGACTTCCTCGCGGCAATGGCGCGAGCGCGGGGTTGTCGCCACTTTTCTCCGGCACTCCGTCATCCTCCTCGCCTACCACGTCGGAGTCTCACCCGAGCGGCTATACGAGCTGCGCCGTTCATGACATTCCTGAACGAATAAGACCCCGACGGGAGAGCGCCGCGAGAGGGCTTGCCTGTGGTCTAGCGAAAAGATTCCCCGCTCCGTGCCTATCCGCAGCACTTCTTGTATTTCTTTCCCGATCCGCAAGGGCAGGGGTCATTGCGACCGATCTTGGGAGATTCCCGGACATGCGGGGACACCAGAACCGGCGGTCGATAGGTTGTAAAAGGCTGGTCTGAAAAATATTCGGGAATATCCCAGGGTTCGCTTCCGGAATACGTAGCATCCTGATTTTCATGATCGTAATCGGGATCGAAGCAGGCCCACGACTCCGTCTCGGTGATAACATCGTCGATGAGCTGGAGGCCCGATCCGCTGAAATTAACGGAAAGGCGGGCATACTCGGCCGACGTGACGACGTCTTCAAAGCGGTTCTAAGCGGGATCGCAGAGACCCTCGGCGAAGGCTTTCTCAACGGCGGGCAGCAGTCGAACAAAACCGAAGTTCCCGATCGAGGCGCTTGAATGCTCTCGTCTCCCGGGCCTGTGCGAGGAGGTAGGCGGCAAAGGTCAGCGTCATCCAGTCGGTGCTGTCCTCGTCGAAGCTCTCGGGCGCCGCGACGAAGCGCTCCAATTCGGCGAGGAGAGCGGGTTTCATTTCATCGAGCCGTGCCACCATTTCATTAAGGACTTCCCTCGAATCTTCGGCCAGATCTACCCGGATTCCTGTGTGATGAATGACGGATTCCATCATGCGTCTCGCTTTCCACCAAACCTCTCCATAAGTTCCTGAAATTTCTCCTTGAAGGAGTAGGCTCCCCGATGGCAAAGATCCTTGTAGGAATGTCCGGAGGCGTGGACTCCAGTGTCGCGGCGGCCCTGCTCCTCGAGCAGGGGCACGAGGTCGTCGGTGCCTACATGAAAAACTGGACGAACGAGGAAGGTCTCCCCGGCGACTGCCCGTGGGAGCAGGATATCCGCGATGCGCGGGCGGTCTGCGACTTCCTCGGGATCGAGTTCCGCATCCTCAGTCTCACCGAGGAATACCGCGAGCGGGTCGTCGATTATCTGCTCGCCGGGTATCGCGAGGGCATCACTCCTAATCCCGACGTGATGTGCAATCGCGAGATGAAATTCGGCATTTTCCGCGAGTTTGCGGCGGCCCAGGGTTTCGAGCATCTCGCGACCGGCCACTACGCGCAGATCGAGCGGCATGCGGACGGATCGGTCGATATCCTGCGCGGCGCGCCGGGGAAAGATCAGAGTTATTTCCTCGCCCTCTTGCAGCAGCAGCAGATCCAGCCCGCCCTTTTCCCCATCGGTCACCTCCCCAAGCCCGAGGTTCGCAAGGAGGCGGTGCGCTTCGGTATCCCCGTCGCGGCTAAAAAGGACAGCCAGGGAATCTGCTTCATCGGCGACATCCGCATGGCCGACTTTCTCGCCCACTACATCCCGGATGATCCGGGGAACATCGTGACGCTCGAGGGGAAAAAAGTGGGTGAACATCGCGGCCTCCACCTCCACACTCTCGGCCAGCGCAAGGGCCTGGGAGTGCCCTCGAACACTTTTGGCAAAGCCTACGTCGTCGTGGCGAAACGACCTGCGAAAAAAGAACTCGTCGTCGCCTTTGACGAGGCTGAGACACCCGGCCTCTACTCGACCCGCTGCCGTGTCGGGAGCATCTCCGTGACAAACCGCCCGCTTACAGAGATAAAGAATCTGCTCATCCAGCCGCGCTATCGTTCCGCTGCGGTTCCCGTCGAAGCCGCGTTCCTTGATGAAGAGACAGTCGAACTCACCTGTGCAATCCCGCAGCGGGCCCTCACGCCCGGGCAGATTTGCGGATTCTACGAAGGCGAGCGTCTCCTCGGCGGCGGCATTTTCGAAGAAATTTACCCGTGACCCTGCGCAGCCAAGGCTCCGAAGGGCCGGCTCGGTCTAGAACGAGTCGCTGATCAGTTGCATGTAGCGCGAACCCGAGGGAGTCAGCGTCGCGCTGCCACCTGTTCCGGTGAGTCGATCCACGGTGAGATCGGCATGATTGCCCGTCGTGGGTTTCACGTAGGTGACCACCGGTTGCGAAAGGGTGCGATCACTCGGCCGGATCTCTAGCGGCACCCCCGTGGCGGCGAAGGAGATCTCCCAGCTCGTCGGATTTTTCACCTTTTCCAAATCACGCCCCATAAAAGGGTAGCGGCGCAGAAATGGCAGGTCGCCCGACTTCGGGATGAGGACCCGGTAGTGAACCTCGGTCTGGCTCGCGAGATATTCGGGGATAGTGAGGCTCGGATTGGCCCGATGGGCGATGAGGATCCCGCTGATGTCCATGCCGACGAGGTTGAAGCCGTTGAAAATCCCGTGGCGATTCGTCGTCGTGAAATGGCGGTCATACCAGCGCTTGAACTGGTCGCTCAGGATCATGTTCAGCTCGACGTGGACGTGGGCGCGCTCCTTGTTGATGCCGGCTCCGGTGTAGCCCATTTTCCCGATCACATCTCCCGCCCGCAACGCCTTTCCGGCGGCGACTTCCGCAGAGCGGAGGTGGGCGTAGAGAGAGAAGAAGGGACCGTAACCCCAGTCATGGTGCACGACGATGTAGCGGCCGTAGTTGCTCGCGCTGGGCGAGTCGCTCACGTAGACGACGGTTCCGTTCGAGATCGAGCGTACTTCATCGAGCGGCTCACCCGAGGCATCGCGGCGCACCGGTTTGATATCAACTCCCTCGTGCAGACGCGTCATGACGATTCCGGCGGACGTCCGCTTCTGGTTTCGGGTGAACCCGTAGGCCCCGCCGCTCCAGGGCTTTGAGACTACGCCCTCGAAGTTCCGGTCGGTGTACATGTAAAACTGCGAGGGATCGCTCGAGAAGATCGCATCGTTGTCCGTCGGGAGGACGAGGCCCATCGGTTCGGCCTCCAGCGACGGAGAGATCAGGCAAAATAGAAAGAGGAGCAATCGGAAGGGCAGAGGAGGCATGACGGGATCCGGGTAGGTGCGGTTCGTTACTAAACACACCTTAATTAATTTGCCAAGCCCTTCCGGCCCCCTCAGTCAGGCGAGGCATATTGCGGGCCCGCCTTCGGCTTGTAGTCATCGACGTGAGGGAAACGTTTCCGGAACTCCTGGAGGTGACGCTGCTGGAGTCCGCTCCAGATCACGACGACCCCGTCGTCGATGGGCTTGTCGATAAGGACGGCCTGGAGGGGAGCGTCGGAACACCGGACTCCGAGGAGTTTCCCCTGATTCGTCAGCGTGATCGCTTTAAGCTCGACTGTCGCATGTTCTTTCATCCGGAAGGCTGCTCCGAACGAGACTCCATCTGCCGCGCTGAAGGGGTAGAACCAGGCGATATCGTTGTCGGTAAAGGTGGGAATCTTGCTGAAGAAGTACTGCCGGTGCTCCTGCCCGAGCTTAACCGGGGTGATCATCTTGGGATTATCCGTCGCCTCACCCTCGATGTGGAGGGTGACCAGATAGAGTTTGTACTGCTTCCCCATCCCGGGGCACCACATCGCGGTGGAAAAGAGGAAAAGCAAAATGAGGAACCGGCGTCGCATTTCGTTAAGTTAAAGGGGAAAAAGCCTCCGTGGCAAGTCGCGTGAGCAACCATCTTGCGGAGAATTGGGAAAACGGATGCATTTTTTCGTTGTCCGATCCCGTAAGATTCGCTAGATCAACCCCCGTGCGCCGTGCTATAATTGAAGTCAAGACGGCAGAGGAGTGCCTTATTTTTATCAAATTTCATCTCATCGGAGTTCATTATTACCATGTCGGAAGAAGCAAATACCCCTGAAGTAAAAGACGATGTTCGCCAGCACCATCTGGCCGCCAATCTTGGCAAACTCTATCTCAAGGCCGAGAGCGCGATGGAGCTGCGGAACTGGAGCTACGCAGTGAGCCTCATTCAGGCCATCCTCGTAAAAGAGCCCGGTTTCCTCGACGGTCGCAAGCGACTCCGCATGGCGGCGGTGAAGGAGAATGAAGGCAAGCGCGGCGTCAAGATGGGCGGCGAAGCCCTCAAAGTGATGAAACTGCACGGCCAAGTCAAAAAAGATCCCCTCGGCGTCATGGCTCAGCTTGAGAAGGATGTCCTCGCCTCGGATCCCTACAATGCGCCGGGCAATGAGCTGCTCTACGAAGCCGCTTCTGCCGCTGGACTTTACTCCACCGCAGGGTTCGCCCTTGAGACTGTCATCAGCGGCGACCCCGACAACCTGAAGTTCTACCACAAGCTGGGCGACTTCTACATGGCTCGTGAGATCTTTGACAAAGCGTCCGAGATTTTCGGCAAGATCGTCGACAAAAATCGCAGCGACCTCGAGGCGACGAAAAAATACAAGGACGCGACTGCGCGTGGCTCCATCGCCTCCCAGAAGTGGGACAGCGAAGGTGACTGGCGCGATCTCCTGAAGGATAAAGACGCCTCCAAGGACCTCGAGAGCAAGGGGCGTGCTGCGATGACTCCCGAGATGCTTCAGACTCAGGCCGACGCCCTCTCCGCCGAGTATGCACAGGATCAAAACAATCTCGAAGTGACCAAGCGTCTCGCCAACACCTACGAAGAACTCGAGCAGTTCGAGACCGCCCTATCTTTCTACGAGTGGGCCTTCCACCTCAGTAGCAACGACCCCGCGCTCGAGAAAAAAGTCGCCGCGATCCGTGAGACAGTGAACAAAAATCACCTCGAGTCTCTCCAGCGATTTGTTGACGAGAACCCCGAGCACCCCGACATCGAGCAGTATCGTCAGCAGCTCATCGACGCAGAGAAGTCGCAGATCGACGTCCTCATCGCCGAGTCGCGCGAGCGGGTTGATCGCAACCCAACCGACAATGAATTGCGCTACGAGCTCGGGTCACGTCTCTTCCGCGCCACCCAGTACCGCGAGGCGATCCAGCATCTCCAGCAGGCGAAGCGCAGTCCCAACCTCCGCATCAAAGTCATGAGCCTGCTCGAGATGCTGGATCGCCT
>Ga0209284_10000525_pt1 | contig 62643 bp, 84 predicted proteins | sample FRY03_FD_187211 | JGI IMG/M metagenome (GOLD analysis project Ga0209284, IMG submission 187211) | Freshwater microbial communities from Lake Fryxell liftoff mats and glacier meltwater in Antarctica - FRY-03 (SPAdes) (version 2) | ecosystem: Environmental > Aquatic > Freshwater > Ice > Glacier...
AATTTGGAAGCCTGATCCGCCGGAATCGCTTTTGAACCTTTTGTTACCTTCTTCATCAAAACACCTTTGAGCATAGGAACGATTTGGATGTTGAAATTCCTTTTTAGCTAATACTATCTTAATTGCTTTAGTATTCGCAGGAACTACATTTCTACAAAGCTGACATCTAAACATATTTTTCCCTTTAAAAAAAATCAATGGAGACGGAGGGAGTCGAACCCTCGTGTTGAATATCCTTTAAAAAAGAGCGGCTACAATCATTTGCGTTTGATTTGCCATAAACGCCATGCTATTTGTGTAAATTGTCTGTCAATGCTACTACAACACCTTGCATTGACATATCTACGAACTTCGTAGCCAGTTACCGCTTTCTATGGTTCTTTTCCTAGCGGAGTCAGTTAGAACCATGCTGCTTAGGCAGCAAGAGCGTAGCTGTTGCCAGTTACTTTTTACCATCTTTTTTAACGTGGACCTGATGATGAACCACGGATTGCTCTCTAAATTTCCAGATACCAATCGATACCAGTCGTCCCCAAATTGTAAAAGAACTACCGATCTAACCTTTTTCATCTATATTCCGGAGATAACCTTTAGAAACCTGGTTTAATAGTTTCAACTTTAGATTTACAACTCTTACAAATTACCACTACAGGCAACATCATAACATTTATATTTTCTATTTTATCCACTGAAAACTCTTCCCATTCTGGTATCCCTAACCTCTCACGAATTACCCCCTCTAATGCCTCTGGAAGTTTTCCCTCCATATTAATACTTCTATCGTAATTATCGTTTCCACATTCTGGACAAATCCAAAAAAATGCTTGATGAAGTTCAACTTTTTCTTTATCTTTACTCATTTTGCCTTATCTTTGGGAAAAAATTCATTAGAATCAGAATCAACGACCGAATATGAAAAGCTGCTATATTCAAACTCTATTCCTCCCCGCCAGTTATTTATATTTTTTACTTTCAAAACACAAGTTTCATCAAAAATAATATCAAATAATGATGTTATATTAACCATCTCTTCATTAACAAAAGAAACTTGTATTTTTATATTAGTATCACCAGACTCAAGAGTTTTAATTTTATAAAAATCATTCTTTTCAATAATCTCACATTGATAAGCAAAATATACCCAAGTTAGTAAGCCTGATGTTAAAAATAGAAAAATAGATAATAAAGAAGCATTTCTTCTGTTTAATTTTTTTTCAGTAGCAAGAGTTAATAACACAACTAAATAAGTTACAAATAGTACTACAGAAAGATGAATGATAAAATTTAATGGCATTTTTACTACTCTACATGGAAGCCTATGTTTTTCGCTTTAGCACCTGGCCCTCGATCACCACCAACCTTGAATTGCGTCATAATTCCGAGAATATCATTTATCATTTCCGGGGTCACCACTCTTGATTCCTTAATTTCTAAAACATTGTCATTAATAAACCGGAGATTAGCCGTTTTCACCAGTTCATCGCACTCTGCCCCTGTCCATCCTTCCGTCTTAGATACTAGTATATTGATTTCATTATCACCTATTATGGCATCCTTGAATCTATCTGTAAACATCTTTTTTCTTAATTTTTTATTTAAGGAAGGAATCTCAACTAATCTATCAAATCTGCCTGGCCTATTTCGTAAAGCCTTTTCTATAAGTTCTAATCTATTAGTAGAAGCAATGGTTATTGCATTAGAAATAGTATTTACACCATCTAAGATATTCATTAGAGATCCTAGTCTCATTGTGTCACCAAAGCCACTTGATCTATCTTCTGTAAACAAATCTAAATCTTCTAAGAAAATTACAACAGGAGAAAGATATTCTGCTAATCTATAAAGAACCTTAACAGAACTTTTTACTTGAGTATTTTCAGTGATAACATCAGGAGTAATCCATATAACAGATTTGTTTTTAGCGTAATTACAAATTATTTTACCAATCGTAGTCTTGCCGGTTCCTGGATCGCCGTATAACATCACGCCTCTCTTTGAGATACCATGTCTATTATATTTTTCTATATTATCTAAGAATCCAAATACTTCTAAATCAAACAACTTCCTAATATCTTCATCATAATAGTATTTATCCCATGTGTATCCAGATGTATCTGCAACTTCTTGGAAAGAAGCCTCATATACGTTAATGTCTTTTAATTTTAAACCTCTTAAACAATTGTTCTCTTTTGTAAAACTAATTAAATCAGAAATAACTCTTTGAGAAACTACTTGATCGTTAGAATAGCAATATATAGAAGATGATCCTTCAGATTCACTGGAAAAAATAACTATTTTATCCTTTGTCTTCTTATTCTCAAAAAACATATAACCACTAGATGTAAAAGATACATCTTCGCCAGATATATCCCAATTTGTTTTTGTTACAGGAATTGGATTTCCATTTTGATCGAAAGATACTTCTCCAGAAAACTCCCAATCCTTCGACTTCATAAACGTTTGAACACTTTGAAAAGTCAATGATATTATAAGTCTTAAATCTGTAAAATTTGCAGATTTAACATCTGTGGGTTCTTGTATTTTTAAGAAGTAGCATATTAACCTCCAGGAAGGATGATTTATGCATAAAATACCTATTTCTTCTCCAAAAGAAAGAGCCGAAAGAGCTAATTTTCTCTTTTCTTTAATACTTAAATTAAAATTTACTGGAATAATATCTATTTTATCCGTGCCAGCATCTTCTAAAGTCCAGCTGCTGTTGTCAGGGATAGATTTATTGTCTCCAAATACGGTAGAAATAAGTTTTTCATATTTTGGGTCTTTTTCCACAGTGATACTCCTTGAAGGTGTGCTTGGTTCTTTTCTTTTAAAAGATTCATTATTTATATTTAAATTTCTTATTGACATTCTTATTACCTTATGAAATCAAATTCAATCAAATTCAATATGTAGCAATTATCTTATTAGAGATTCACCAATAAAACTAATTACTTTCTTCTTTTCTTTTCTTTTTCTGCTTGACAAGATAATCTTATGATCACCAAGTTCATGCATTCTGCTTCCTCTCTGAATAACAGAATACCAGGCTGATCTTGCCATATCCTTAATTACAGAAATAACAATACTTCTATCAGTACTTTCAATTTTTTTAAATTTATTTTCAGACATAGCTAAAACCTGCGATCTATCTCTACCATACTTTTTATTATAACCATCTTTAGGATAGCAAACTGTAATACCAACCAGTGTAGATCCATCCTTCTCTATGGAACATACAGTCACACCTCCTGTTGTGCTGAGATTCTGGTTCTTAAATACCCTAAAGTGATAAAATTTTGATCCAAGCAATTTCATACAAATTCCTTACTTTTAGCGACTGTTGAAAACTCTTTATATTGACGATATATGCTATATGGAAACAATCATAAAAATACCGTTTGGTAGTGGAAAAGCAAAATACATAGAACGAGATGGCATCAGAACTTTGGTTGTAGCCATTATAGATTCCGGAGATTATGATTTCACATTATCATCCAAAAAAATGTTCATTGGTGGCATTCCTATTAGTTTATATTTTAGTGAATCACTTGGACAATATGCAATCGGAATTGTCGGAGTAGAGATATCTTCAGCCAACGATAGTCTCGAATTTTCATTAAGTGGTCATGGATTGCAAACTAGAATAACAGAATCTACAAAACACACTATCAAAATTGAACAATCAATCTCAGATACTCCATCTGGAGAATTAGTATATTCAGGGTTTCCAATATCCGTTACATCAGATGATGAAATTCTTACTGTATCTTATAGTGCAATTGGGCCAGCCGATGAAACAGTAGAAGCTTTCATGGGAGGTATACCTATTTTGTGTCATCGTCATGGAAATAACTGGTTTCTTACATCTTCTATCACTTCGTATAGTTATTATGAGGAAGAGGAAGATCCAGATTTCGAGTGGAATTAGAATCGTGATGATCTACAGGTTTCCATTGCTTTTTGTTCATCAATTTCTTTCCCTCATCATATGAGATTGGCCTATAATCCTCTGCTAATCTGATATTATTGAGACTCAATAAATTTGCGATATTATCAATTCCTATATCTACAGATTTAGCATTAGGGTCATCTGTTAAAGAGCTATGACTATGACCATAAAAGTTCCAACTTCCATGATGAGATTTATTCCAAACTCTCATAGCATAATGTATTAAAATAATTAATTGTCTACCTCTTATAGAATCGCTATCAGTAATTTCTAATTCATAATATTCCTTACACCAAGCGAATCTCTCTTGTAATTCTATATTTTCTCTTATCTCTCTATCATGGTTGCCGTATATTAAATGAATTCTACCATTCAATTGATTTAATATATTATGAATATATGCTGTTCTTCCAAAACAAAAATCACCAAGGTGATAAACATCATCATCTGGCTTAACTGCCTTATTCCAATTATCAATTAAAATTCTATCATGTTTTCTAATTGATTCTTGGCTAAGTTTTAATTCCTTATATCTCTTATTATCTCCTGATATACATATTTCTCTTTCCGTATCGTTCATTGCAAATAATCTATTTGCGTATTTTATTATGTTTCCATGTCCCATATGGGAATCACTTGTAAAGTGGATATTTTTCATTTTAAATTAGGAAAATGATATTCTATATATTCTGTTGATGTAAGATTCTGAAAACCAGTAGCAATCTCTAGCATGTTGCTTTCAGCAATAGATAACCTATGCATTCTATCAGCGCATTCTCTCACTTCTTCCTCGGTAGGGTCTTTTATCATAATCTCTGCATTTATATCAGCATCCTTTGAGGCTTCTTGGAATTCTAAAACAACCTTATTTAACTTTGTAGAATTATCTTTTATATCCCATTCTTCTAACTTTTTACTCAAATCGAAAAATGAAGAAGATATATTGCGATATGCTATATGCCTTAAATTATTTCTATTAATAGATGAATAGCTCTCAGGATTACTATAGAACTTATCCCTATAAACAGAATATGCAATCACAGTTTCCTGTAAATCATTTGATTTTAATATATCTTCTATTGTTTTTTTCATGAATTTTCCTTAATCTTCTGCTTGACCGTCATTGCTCATTTTAACAACTTTAGGATGAAACATACCTATAGTATCTACCAAGTCTGTCTGAGCCGCCATAACTGTCATTATGTCCTTATAAGCTCCAGGAACTTCATCTGCTCCAGCTGATACTATTCTCATACCCTTCTTTGCCAAGTCATTTTGAATTTCTTTGAAGTTATACTTCTCTTTTGCCTTTGTTCTAGATAATAGTCTTCCTGCACCATGAGATGCAGAATGAATGCTATCTTTATTACCTTTTCCTCTAACAATAAATGCAGGCGTAGCCATAGAGCCAGGTATAACACCAAGAACTCCGTCTCCTGCTGGTGTTGCTCCTTTTCTATGAACAATTACGTCTTTACCATCATGTTTTTCTAACCAGGCAAAATTATGATGATTTTCTACCCCGGCAATAATAGTAGCTCCTATTGATTTAGAAACTCTTCTATGAATACAATCATGATTGGCAGCAGCATAATCCCCCATTAGATTCATTGATAACCAATATTCTTGCCCCGCTTCTGAATCCATATCGAGCCAACCTAATTTTTCAAGATGCTTAAAATTTGTTGGTAATTTATGCTTTGCAATATTACTATATTCATTACAAATTTTAGAGCCAGCTCCTCGACTTCCACTATGACTTAATAAAGCCAAATAACGTCCTTTGTCTAAGTTTAAGTCTTTGCTGTATTCTCCAATTTCAACAATACCAAATTCTACAAAATGGTTTCCTCCGCCACTTGTTCCCATTTGCTCAAAGGCTTTATCTTTTAAATTTCTTAATAATTGGGTTTCATTCCATCTGCTATCATCTGTTACACTATGTGAAATTCTCTCGTTCTTATCCCAATGACATCCTAATCCAAATTTCGTATTCTTATCTAAAGATTCTTCTAATACAGATACTCCACTATCACCCTCTGTCATACCTGCTGGTAAGTCAAAAATAGATAATTTCATTCTACATGCGATATCTACACCAACGGCATATGGAATTACTTTATTTTCTAATGCTAAAACACCCCCGATAGGTAATCCATAACCTACGTGAGCATCTGGCATTAATGCAGCCTTGAATGCTGATGGCACAGAACATGCAACTTTCATTTGGTCATGAGACCCAGCATCTATGTTTTCAATTCCCCAAGTTTTATAACCTATTGGCTCAGGTAATACAAAATCTCTATCCTTAATGATAGATTTTGCCAAACAAGAGATATCTTCATCATTCACGTAAGATTCAGGATTACAGACTACATCAGAAAAAACATTTTTAAGATTAAGGTTTCCTAATCTTTTATTTTTTGCTAAATTCTTAATAGATAAAAGAGCATCTTTTACGCAATGCTCTGATATTCCAATATTTATTAGTTGTTGTGAGTTCATACCAGTATAACGAATTCTTATAAAAATCCGGAGTTATAACAAATGACTTTTTATCAAATATTGGAAAGATGGGTTAGCGAGAATTGAGGTTTTCATTTGAGATATTCTGCTTTCTGAAAGCTTAAATCTTTTCCCTAAATTCTTTAAAGTAATAAATTGAGAATTGTCACATGATGGTAAGATATTTTCAACAATAATAGCCCTAGCATGTGACTGAGTATCTCCAGTAAACCCAAGATTCATAAATTCTATTTTGTTAATTATCTCATCTTTAAGATCAATCCAATCTGTGCTTAAATGTGGTTTTCTATTATCTATTAAGAACCTATCCATTCTGTCAAATTCACTATCGTCATTACAAATAGATAAATCAGATAAGTTCTTTATTCCACCAAACATTTTATAGCTATCCATATATTTCTTTAATTTATCCCCTTTTATATTTTTGTTTTCCAATTCTTTAATAATGTCAGATTCATCAGCGTATCCTTGCTTATTTTTAATTTCTTCTTTAATCTTTTCAACTGCTTTCCATCTCTCCATAACTAATCTTGGATAATCCATAATAACTCTCAAGTGATCTATAAATAATAGAACAGATTTATAAGCAGCATATAATGGAAATGATATCTTGTCAGATTTATATCTTAATGCAACTTCTGGTAAAAATGTAATAACCATATTAACTATTTCATGTAATTTTAGATTTTGATTCCTCTGCAAATGTTTTGTAATACTATTATTAGCCATCTTCCTACTTATTACATCTTTGCATTCTTCGTAATTATCAATAATGAGATTTCTTTGTTCTTCATTAAGAGAAATATTATCTTTTGAAACAATGTTATCTGCATGTATATTTTCAAAAACTTTATGATTTCTGATATTTATGTTTTTTCTTTTAGATAACTCTCTAGATTCTTCGTAAGTTCTTCCAACACCATAATGCTTTAATACCTTTTCAACACAATTATTTCCTATTTTTAGTATTTTTGTTATATCAGACATGGACATCTTGTCATAAGAATACATATTGACAATTTCGCTTGATTTAACTTTTCTTTGAAATTTTCCAGACTCAATTTTAGATTGCCAAATTCCTTTTCTATCTCTGGTTTTTACTCCTAAATGTTTTAATCTATTAGAAATTGTGTTTCTACTCATATTAAATTCTTTTGCTATATCCATGATAGTCTTTTTCTCCATTAAATATTTGTAAACTATTTTCCTATTAATATCTAATTCATTAGGAGTAATAGCTGCCGCTAATGGCTGTCTAGGAGTGTGCTTTCTCATTACTCCAGATTTTTTCAAAATTCTTCTAACAACCCCTTGAGGTATCTTGTACTTATCTGCTAATGTACAACTACCAATTTTCATCTTATCATATAAATATATCATTTCTTCCAAAATATCATTAGTTATTTTTCTAGTACTCTTGGTTTTCCTTAGACCCAATAATTTAAGGTCTTTTAATATAGATATAATTTTATGGCTAGAATACGGCTGGTATTTTTTTACTATATCTCTAAAGAGCATATCCAAATTGAGATAATCTCTTTTCAAACTTGCATCAAGATTTGTATCCCATTTTTTCTTTCCAACTTGGAATCCTGAATCAGTTAATACCCTCGTTATCTCTTTGGCATTATGATATTCTATTTTCTGACATATCATATTGATACTATTGCCTTCTTTATATAAATCTATTATCTTTGGTTTTAAACTTGCAGAGCGAATAGTCCTTTTTTCCAAAGTCCCATTGCTAATTAGATATTTAACAGTCCGTCTAAGTCTCCTTTGGGAGATAAACAACTGCTTAGAAATAGCCAATATGCTTTTTCTAGAAGTGTATAAAGATATTAATTGTGGAATATCAATTACCATTTAAATAATTATAACGAATAGTATCCCACTAATTAATTTGACATTTTTACTTATTTCAACTTTTGTCTACGTGCCTGCTCTATCTGCCATGTCAGATGGTTCATTGCGTCTTCATACTGTTGAGGAGTTTTAATTGCCCCTCTAATAACAGCATTATCTATAATCTGTTTCATCTGAGCATGTTGAGCGGTTAGCCAAGCCTCGTATCTCAGCTTGCGATATGTCCAGCTAAATAAAGAAACAATAATCACAATGATTGCAACTACTATTAACATTTCAAATTAAGTGACTTCTTCAAATTCCCCATTCTCATTACAACGATAAATAGTATTAGGCTTTACATTTTCTCCAACATAGCCTATGCTAATACGTTTTTTATTATTTTTATCATGATATGCTAATATTAACATCCCATTATATCCAGCAGCAGCTTGACCATCATCATCTAAGCAAATAGCCATTCCACTTTTGCCATCACTTATAGATACAGAACCATAACCAGCTGCTATAGATTTCCCTAAATCTCCAGAAGTTCTACATCTAGAATTAGTGCCAGTAGCAATTGATTTAGAGTGAACACCAGATGCTATAGCTATGCCATCATTCCCGGTTACAATGGCATTTGCAAAATCATTTGTAGCTGTTGCAGAGCCTTCTGAGCCAGTAGCAATAGCATGAGAGGAAACCCCATGAGTAATTGATCTGCTTGCATACCCAGTTGTAATAGCATGACGATTATGGTTAACAATTTCAATTGTATTAGTTGTATTTTCTATAACAACTCCAGATATATCATTTTTACTTATAATATCTTCTCCATCTACTATATTCCTTACATCCTCTTTATAATTAACAATAAATCTAGCAGATGATTCTCTATTCCCACAAAATATAACTATGCCATTTTCAAATTTAACGCCGTATTCGTCATCTAGTGTAATTGCATTTGAATTAAGTTCTATCTTTACTACTACACAGACTTCATCTTTATCGTTTACCCCAAAAAAATTAATAGAGCTTCTTCCCCAAAGAACTCCAAATAATCCAGAATCTATAGATTTGTCTTTAACAAATCCATTATGAGATATATATCCTGATGTCGGATATTCATTTCCAACAGCATCTTTCATATCTGGGTGTAATGAAACTAAAGCTAAGACATGTTTATACAACATCAGCAATTCCTTTTTTAGATGACTATCATTTTTGATACAAAAATATCTGGTGTCTTAGACGTTTTAAACTTCCATACACTAACATCTCCAGATAAGAGACATATCTCTACCTTGGGTATAATTCTAAGATTTTCAATTTTTTCATCAATTATCTTATTCTTTTTAAGAATATCACATTCTATCAAAACTATCCTATCGTCAAAACTATCTATCCTGAGCGGCATTAAATGTTTTTTCATATCTTTCAATGTTATTAAATTAGGGTCTTTAATTTCTGGCTTTTTAATTCCAAAATCAAGACTACTAAGATTGTCTCGATTAATTTTAATAAAACCTGATGGTGGATGCCCTCTAGAAACTTCCCTAATTTCTAGAATAGATCCATCCTTGGCAATTTTAATGTAAATGAATTCTTTTTTAGTCATATTAGATTTTGAAATTAACTTTTTTACCACTATGAAGCATACTGTTTCTGCCTTTTGAAGAATGGTATTCTCCTCCGAGACAGTGACTAATTTTTCTCAATGCCGTATTTTGTACTTGTCTTATTCTCTCCTTTGTTAAACCAATAAGAATACCTGCTTCATCTAGCGTAACAGTATCTGATGATGGCTCAAAAGAATCGCTATACCCGAATCTTAAACGAATTACCTTATCTTCTTGCTCATTTAGCTCAGCTAAATTATTTTTTAGACATTGCTGTAAAGATATTTTTTGCTGCAACTTCTCATCTTCATCAAAATCAAATCCATTACTTTGACTCATTTCCCTAGCAGTATTTCCTATTGATTCATCAAAACCAATAATCTCTTTTCCTTTGCTTTTTGCCTTTACAGATATCTCTCTGAAAATTGATCTAATAATAACATTTGTCGCATATGTAGAGAACTTCCAACCCTTAGCAATATCAAACTTTCTTATAGCTCGCAAAACTCCTGCTAACGCTTCGCTAGTTAATACGGAATCATCAGAATAATCTCTATGACGTATCTTGCCTAATGCTCCCAGAGTAAGTCCAATATTAGCTAATAAAATATTATTTTCAATTTTAAGATGTCTTTCATACCAATAAATTAAATCATATAACTTATACTTGTCTACTTTACGCCTATGAATTATCTTGATAATCTTACATAGCCTAAATCTAACGTAATTATATTGCAAAAACGCAATTTTCTCTTCTTCTTTGGTAAATACTTTCTTTTTAGAAACTTCCTGCTCAATCTCTTTCCTCCGACGATCACCAACTGAAGCTAAAACTTTATTCCATAAAGATTCAAATTCGCTCATATCCAAAACAGTTTCGAATATAACATCAACATTCTTCTTATTACGGAAAAAAGGATGATTCATATATTCATTTTTAGATGCAAGAATCTTTGTTAAAGATTTTACCTTATCTAATGGTAAGCCTGTTAATCTTCTGTCTATCTTCTCTTGAGAAAGTGGGAGAATAGCCACTACGTTAGGTGAACCTAATTTTGCAGATTTATTTGGCATTTTTATATGATATCGTATTCCGTTTCACCCTGCTTTACCCGCTGAACAAACAACGGATCAAGGGCTTGTATTCTTTTGGAACTGATATCAACATATTCCGGAGATAACTCTATGCCAATATAACTGCGCCCGTTTTGTATTGCTGCCATTCCAGATTGACCTGAACCAGAAAAAGGATCTAACACTAATGACGGAATGGGTTCACAAATCTCACCAGATAAAAGATTCCAACCAATAGTCTCGTAAGATGTGACATGCCTCAAAGGATCACGACATGCTTTGCCAGTTTTATCTTCTTTAATATTCTTAGGATTTCTCGTTGCCTTCCTTTCAGATTTTGTTACTCTAACGAAAGGCTCACCAGTTGTAGGAGATACTCCATATTCAGAAGTAGATGACTTGATGCAAATTTCTGCTAACCTAGAAGGAAAGGCTGCAAAATGCTTAATGCCTCTAAGCTGGGCTGTAGGAAGTCGCCACACGTTCTTTATATTAGCCCCAGGATTCTTTGCAAAGTTCTCTATGGTCTTTCTTGCTGATCTGGATAGATTAACGCCAGTCTTCCCATAATCTTTTTCTCCGCCCTTTTGATTATCGAAATTCTTTTGATTTATACGAGCGATACTAGATGCTGATGCTGGCTCTCTCACTGCAAGATGGTCAAAGTAATATTTCTCGGATTTTGAAAAATGAAACACATATTCATGCATGCGACCAAATCTATCTTTTGTGCTATCTGGGAAGCCGCCAAGTTTAGCCCATATGCAATCATTTCTAAGATACCAACCATCTTTTCTAAGCCTTTGAGCCGCTATCCAGGGAATTCCCAGCAAATCTTTCTTTTTTATACCATGACTATCTTTTAACTTGTTATCCTTAGCATACGAATCTCCGATGTTTAACCAGAAATTTCCATCATCACGCAAAACTCTTTTTACTTCTGTAAAAATTTCAGAAAGATGTTCTACGTATTGATCTGGATATGGCTCATATCCCAACATCCCAAGCCAGCCATCTTTCCATTTGGTTGAAGGAACACCGTAATCTCTAATTTGAGGGTAGTCAATACGGCGGGCTGGTAATAACGCAATGAACGCTATTACTTGGCAGCCCGCCGAGAATCTCCAGTGAATTTCCTTGAATGATATTAAAATTAAGCATTATTTATCCTGTAATAAATTGATGTTGCCAGGTAGAACTATCGAAGGACCAGCAATTCTTATTTGGGTTTGATTTACAAATTCCCTCCAAATAGATACGTTAGTTACAGCTTCGCCAAAAAGGTCGTTATCACTCTTCTTATTAGAACAAACGCAATTGCGATCTTTGTCGTAGATGTAGTCTGTTGCTCCTCTTACTAAGATACCAACAACTTCATGATTGCTATTGAATACAGGACTTCCACTGTTTCCGCCATAAGTATCTAAAGTAGCTTCAAAATGAGAAAAAAATGTTCGTATAACCTTAGCTCCATCTGCATATTTTAATGGTAATCCTGATGGATGACCTAAAACATAAATATCATCTCCAACTTTGGCATCTTCCTTTGCCAAAACCATAGGCTTAACACCTTTAACTTTTCTGTCAAGTCTTACAACACAATAATCCGCACCAGTATTAGTTAGTTGTCTAGATATTATTTCTACTGGATAATAGATATTATCATCACTAACTTCATCAACTACCTTTGATGAGTCCTTCATCTTAAATCCGAAAACAAATACCTTTTCTAACATGCTGTCTTTCGTTGTTATACAATGCCCAGCAGTTACTACTATATCATCTCCAACTAAAAATCCAGAGCAATGAGGCCCAGTTACTTGACTCCAAAATGGTTCATCCTTACAAAGATACCTAGCCGATCCAAATGACCTAGTAAGTAATATAATTGATTCACTCTCTTTTACATGAAATAAATCATTCTTATTCCAAAGAGATACAGTTGCAGCAGCGTTATCTAATACTTCCTTTTTGGATACTCTATACATATCTAATCTATTGTCTTTCCCATAAATAACACTTCCACTATCGTCTGTATTAGATACCAGAACCGCAATTAGAAGAATTGCGGTTATGAATGCAGTAACTGATACCGCCAGCATTACACCTTGCTTATTTGTCATTTGTAAAAAATTATCTGTCATCTTTGATAAAAAGTTATTTGACATCTGTAGTATCCTCTTCTTGTTGAAAGAATCCAAAGTAAAATGATCCGACGATTAGTATAAATGCTGGGATAAACACCAGTAAATAAATTAACCAAAATCCACCTGAACCTATGATGCCAGAACTATTCCAGAGAGAATGTAAAATGATAGCACATACTAACCCTATTACTGGCATCCACTTCTTTTTCCATTCATCTTTTGTAACAGAGGCTATTCCTAGACCTATACCCGTTGCTGCCGTAAATAACGGATGAGCATAGGCACTAAGCAATCCTCTTAAATAGAATAATCTTAGTCCCCCAGAAAAGTTATCTGATGCTATCTCTCTTGCGTAATAAACTATGTTTTCTACCATCGCAAATCCTAAACCCACTAAGCCAGCATAAACTAATCCATCTAATATCCCGTTAAATTCTTTTTTCAGGAAAAAGAAAAACAAAAATAGAATAGCTGCTTTTGAAGTTTCTTCAACTACGGGAGCTATTAATTGTGCTGTCCATCCTCCTGTTACAGAACCCAATAAAGTATTAAATACAAGAGAAAATAATATAGCAACTGATGCACCCCAGACGAATGTAGTTAATTTCATCCAGAGAGGTTCTTTTTCTTTCCTATCAAGAATTAATATACCAGTCGCCCATAAGGGAATTGGAACTACTGCTAATAAAAATCCCAAAAATAAAGCTGATAATGATAGCGTATCAGATAAATATAATATCAAACCAGTTAAAACTGCTATAATATAAAAAATAGAAAATATAGTAATAAATTTATGTAGGCGATTCTGGCTCTGTAGGTCTAATGGCATAGTATTCCTCCAGTTTATCTTTCACTTCTTTATAGATATAATCCTTTTCATTTATTGGGGATATGATATCTAAAACTGGAGATACTGCCAAATATTTTTTTTCTAATCGTATATTCTTACGAATTACGGGAAACCATTTAGTTAAAAATAATAATAATTCTTTATCTATATTTAGAGATTCTTTATAATCATGATATCTAAAGTTAGGATTATAAGGACTGTCCCCTCTGCCTAAAAAGATATTCATTGATGGATATTCCATCTCAAACTCTTGAGCTATAGACATACAGCCATTAAATCCTGGACTTTTATTATAATTGCCATAAAAACAATTAAGCAATATAGGACATTCACTGACTACTATAGATTTGCTATTAGAAAGTATATTATGCTCTATTGACATTTGCTTTGAAAATATATAAACCTGGTCAAATGATTTACATTCTCTTCTTATATATGTCCAAGTTTTAATATACTCTGGTGCGAATTCTACATCTAAATTATCTTCTTTAAGTTTAGAAAATAACCAACTAGAAATGGAAGATTTGCCCACCCCTGGTGCACCAAAAAAGTTAATACGTCTAATTGGCCTAGACGTATGCTTTGGTCTAACATTAGCAAACATTGTTCTTATTTCCTCAGATTCTTGAAATGTTCCCTTCATTCAAATCTCCTATTTTCCGTTATATTCATGACCTCTTTTGATATGATAATGATCACATTATGGTTTTTGTTCGCTCATTTTTTCCTTTTATATTACTCAATAGCTGCTTTTAATCTGTATTCTTTAATGCAATCATCTGCATCAGGCCAACTTCCCTCGACAATCGCTCTCAAATAGTCAGCATCATCAGATACATGCAACCACTCATCTGAAACATCAAGAAAAGCTTTTTCAAGCTCTTCTCTACTTAAACCCTTAATGCCTTCTCGCAACGCATATATTTCTTTGAATTTCATAATATACTCTTACATTGTAACAGATCTGAATGTTAATATAAACATATCCTTAATCCTTTTAGAATCTAAAACAGGAACAATTTTAGTAGATATTGGAGTAACATTTATATCCCAAGGCTCAGGCTCTTCACTCATTAAATCTCTTTTTTCAGCTAATAAGACTGCCATATCTGCGTCTTTGATAATCTTATTATCGAATATATTTTCCGTAAGATAAAACTTTTTCTCTATAACTCTTTGAATATTATTTTCAACTTCTTTATAAGAGTCCATATATCTCTTGAGTGGCTTAGTCATATCTCCTATGTATGCTTCTGACGCATCATGAAATAAAGCAGCTACTGTCAATTCTACAGAGCCTTCATTCTCTACTTCATTAGCAACATACATAGAGTGTTCAGCAACAGAATAAAACATATTGCATTGCCCATTAAATCTACATAATAAACTTAACGCATGAGCAATATCTTCTATATCTACCTCTTCTGGTTTTGGATCAAATATATGAAATTTTTTGCCGGAGTAAGTTTGTATCCAAGCATCCTCTTTGCTCATACTGCCCCCTGTCTTTCCATATCTATTTCGTTTCGTTTCAATCCACAGCGGGTTTTTACCACTGAAAGCCAGTTACTCATGTTTGTATCCCTTGTGCTGGTACTGGACGAAGGTCGTTAGCTTTATACGCTTCTATATCATAAAGAAATATTTTAGGAATATTCTGAATTATTATGCCACTATGAGTAGTTAAAAATAACTGCTTATCTGGGAAATATTCAAGCAATTTATCTATAGTAGCTAAATGTCTCTTGTAATAGATATGCGAGTCAAACTCATCTATATGGAATATGTCAAAAGCATTTCTGTGCGCAGGGGCAAGAAGCAACGCTAACATTGTAGCAATCTTTCTCTCACCACTAGAAAATCTCTTAAAATGAACTTTTGATTCGTTATAAGTACCTGTATATTTCTTCAAAATAAAATCTGTATAAAATGTCATAGTTTCGCCATCTCTACCATTATATTCAGAAACTGGTTTATCAAGATAACACTCATAACCATATATAGCTGTTGCCATATCTAGAAACTGTTCTGCTACTGATTCGCTAATTTGAAACCTAGATAAATTCATAGGGTTATTGGCCCCTACTGTAAATGTGAATCTACCATCTCCAATTTCATTAACCTCAAAACCTTTCCTATTGCTTAATATAGATCTTCTATCTTCACCTTCTACATCAAAAATAGCTGATATTCTCATCTCTTCTGTATTAGAAAAGGAATTAGTTTCTTGGTCATAATTCTTTATGACATCTGCTGTCTGATCGTAATCAGGATTGAAAGTTAACTTTCTAAATTGTAAATCAAAATCAGATCTTCCCTTAAAGTCGGCAGTAGATGATACTAATCTAATAGCATCTAGGATCGAGGACTTTCCTGATCCATTTGGCCCGAATAGAATAGAAAGTGGTTTTGGAACACCTTCTATAGTAAAGTCCAAATAGCAATCCCTTATTCCACAAAAATTACTTAAGTGTAGCTTTTTTAGTTTCATATTATTTATATCGTCCTATGTACTATTCTTATTTAACCAATTTTCTTCTTAGAATCTCCCAAATCTCATTTTCGTTCGCAAGGATTGAATCAGCACTGCTGCCTGTTATATGAGGTATGATACTGGATAAGGCAATAAAATGATTCTTATTTAGTACCTTATCAACCAGGGTCTTATATTTTGAATATCTTGAATTTTCTTTCATCTGGTCCATAATAATCATTGCCATAAACGGCCCAGATTTGGTAATTTTACTAACATCAATACCTCTTTCTTTAGATAAGGCTTGTAAATGTTTAATAAAATCTGCATAAAAATGCATTGCAGAAACAAGTTTATCTTTTAAAGTATTTGGGAAATCTATAATCTTATCTGTTGCTTTGCACTTTTGCAATTCCGTTACATATTTACGCTGAACAAATACATCTCTATAAAAATTTATTTTGCCGCCAGTTGCATAAGTATAAATTAAGTATGCTAGATTAGTTCTATTTGAACTTCTTCTAAAGTAAATCGCATCATTTCCAATTTCTTCTAAAAGATTATTAATTATGTTTCCGAAAAAGTAATCAGGATTTTCTAAATTATTCATAGCAGTATGTTGCTTACCGCTATTTAGCATTTGGTATGTTGTTAAAAATTCTTCTTTAGGAATAATACTAAAAGAGATTTTATAATTCTTCTCTTCATCTGTCATTGTCCCAATTCTTTCTCTTTCAACTAACCCGATAGTACGACTGTGACAATCTGCCAGTACCAATTCCCCAGTTTCATTACGACATCCAACCCATTTACCCAAAGATGGCAAATGTAATTCATCTCTAACGGTATTAATAGTTTTCTTAGCATAACCAGCTGTTCCTCGGTTATGCTTATATGGAATTATTTCCCCATTGTTATATTTTTCAATAAGATCACCAATGGTTATCTCTATAGTTTTATCTTGTTTTCCATTCATCTTTATAATCCTATGTTTCTGTGAAAGTTGTGACATCGAAAGTCTCCGTTTGTGATTGCTGAAATTTGTTTTGAACGTTAATTGCAATATACCTATTAACCACTTATTTTTCATGAATAAGCGAAATTCTTATTAAATTTTTCATACACCTCCTTATCAGCCTCGAAGGATACTCCTGTTCTACCTATTTCAGTAGCACAACTAGAAATCGTTCCGCTGCCAGAAAATGGGTCTAATACTGTATTGTCTTTATCCGTAGTTAATTCTATTATCTGCTTGCACAAATCTCTTGGCTTTTGAGTCGGAAAGCCTGTTTTATCTGTGGATTTTAACTGAAAAGTCCAGTCATCAATTTCAGATATACGCTTTCTTTCGGACATAATTCCATCTCTTCTGACAAAAATGGGCCTAAATATTGGTTTGCCTTTTGCAAAATATAATATTGGTTCCCAATCCCTTTTCATTGCACCCTTTAGGTCTCCACCTATAGCAAACTTTTTTGCCCATGCGATAGTTCCTTTGTATTTAAAATTAGCTTTTTCTTCATATTGTTCATCTAGTATCTGCTCGCATTCAGAATCATTATTAAATGTCCAAAAATTACGTCCTATAAATTCTATATTACAATGCAATATGAAGAACGAATTTGGTTTTAAAACTCTATAAGCCTGATATGCAAATGATTTCCAATCTATATCACATTTATTATCATTTAAGATTGGTTTTTCAAATTTAGTACTTGTCTCTGGATTTTTATTCCAGTTAGAACTTCCTGGAATATTTGAGAGATAATTCATGCCATATGGAGGATCAGTATAAAGTAAATCAATACTTTCATCTGGAATTTTTAGAATTAGTTCTTCCCATTTTCCATACTGGTATGCACTAATATTCTGTCTTGTTGGTAACTTTACCGGATCATCTGTGGCAAATAAATCATACATGGTAAATATAATTCCTATATGTGTGTGTGTTTTATTAAGCATAGCAGCTTGGAATGCCACCAGATGCCGAAATTTTATCCACTAAAATCTTATTGCTGCTTTTAAATCATCATCTTCTAAATCATATCCAAATTCACTACATAGATTTCCAAGAAAAATTAATATCCGGAGATTAATTAGTATCCGGAGATTAAGGAAACTATTATCACATCATTTCGGTAATACCAACGATATGATATTGTAAATAAAAATTTGCCACGATGTCGAAAAAGTAGTATGGCTAAATTGAAAAAATCATTCCCAGGGAAAAAGATACTCAAACTATCTGTAGGTAAATGCCAAATATGCGGAGAAGACTCATATGAGACTCTTAATGTTCACAGAATCAAGCACGGAAGCGATGGAGGAAAATATTCTAAAACGAATTCTGCCGTATTATGCGCTAACTGTCATGCTTCTCATCACGCAGGTGTTATAAGAGTATTAGGACTTGTAGATTCAACAGCAGGCGAGCTTTTACACTGGATAGATGAAAAGGGTAATGAACAATTTAGTTAGTAATATAAACGATGAACTGGTATAAATTTTCATCTGATACTGACAACACACCTAAGCCTTCTAAAGTCTTTACTGGTATTACACAAGAATCTCTTAATTGGTGGGCTAATTACGCTGTAAATCACATGTTCTCTTCTCCACAAGAAGCTAAAGACTGGATATTTAATAAAAGAGAATTTGCTGATAGACAATCTCATGCTCCAGTATTTGGCATAGATGGTCCAGAATACAATAGAGCCTTTGCTGATGCTATGCCTATCTATCAGTCAGGCAAAAGTTGGAAAATTGGTAAACGTATTAGAACAGATAATCGTTTTAGATTAAATAACCTCGAAATTAAAAAGCCATCTTCGGAAGAGCTAAATATGATAGCTCAATCTAACGGAAATGGAAAATATAAATTCCATCCAGTTAAATGGATAAAAGTGTCTTTTACAGATACAGATTATTATATGACATCCCAAATAGATAGAATAAATAATTTAGCCAATCAAATTAAAACTAATAACTGGATTGAAGCAATTGTGTATGATTATGCAAGTCAAACTATTATAGAAGGGCAACATAGAGCGAGAGCAATAGTTAAATTAGGATTTAATACGGTTCCAGGCATAGGAATAGAGTATCTTGATGATGGCTATTTCTCACCTTTTTAAATTATCTAATAAACTCCGGAATTTTCAAAAACAATCCTTATAAGAAGTAGAAATACAACTTAATAAAAAGGGTTAAACAATGTCTTACGATGAAGATGACAATGATGATTCTAGCATGGCGGATGATTTAATTTGTGGCTTACAATGCTCCCATTGTGGAGTTATGTTTAATAAAGAACATGAGTACCCTGTCTTGTGCGAAAGTTGCTTTAGAAATGATGGCGGGAAGAAAAACGGGAATCCTGGTAAATCCAATATCCCAAAAGCAATCGAAGAAGAAACCTAAAAGAATTTGTAAACTAAAGAAAAATATATGTCCATAAATGTTAAATTACATAAACATGGCGAATTGTTAAGCAGTCTTCTTCTTGGAATAGAAACTGTTCCAGTTAAAGAACAAACTAAAATGATTAGAAGATGCATTAAAGAAGCTATGAAAGCTTATGATAAAGATATAAAAGAAGCAAGGGAATGTGGACTAAAAGACGCACAAGAAATCTAAATTATATATCCTTTATATTACCTATGGTCATATGGAAGGTTTTAGCAAAGCCTTCTGGTGGCTGATAGAACGGTGCATCAACTCTCAATCCTAACTCTCCCCTAATCTTTTCCAATTCTACACTAAATACATTAATCCAATAGTACATAGTCCCACTATGAATCAAAGGAGAATAAAAGAATTCTACCTCTTGATTTTCATACTTGCCCCAAGCATTTAAGTTAGGAGGAATTTCCTTCCTAACAATGGATACGTGAGCAGGGTACATCTGCCTATTAAGATGAATAGATTTTGGAATTAATTTTCTATAAAAATTAACTATTTCATTATCAGAAGAAACAGTTAATTTATAAGATAATTCATTACTATCATCGTAATGAAGTTTACCGCTAGTTTTGTATAGAACTGGTTCGAAAATTTATATCCTTAAATTTTAATACCCTTCAGACGCTAGGCACTCTTGGTTTTATCTTGTCAGGGTTTTTTAATTCCCATTCTTTCTTTAAATTATCATATTCTTCTAATCCTTTTTTCCAGGCATTATTTTTCCCATCCTTTATCTTATGAGCCTTTTCTTTGGAAAGCCAAGCTATGTGTCCCACATAAGACTTGGACATTATTTCTAATTTTTCTGTTTCTTCACTTTTTATGCACATATCTTTATCGGTTTCAGCAACAACATTAGCATAATAACCTGTATCAGTTCCACCCCATAATATATATAATCTTTTTCCAATAACATCTTGACCTTCTTCTATCTTATCTAAATCTTCATCTGTTTTTTCGATACCCATATCTATCTTCATTTTAGAAGAAGAGAATGCTGGTCCTATATCTCTTTCAGATTCAACAATAGAAGTTACCTTACCGTTAATGAATACTGCCTTATACGTAACAGATTCATAATCTTCACCGTTACGAGTATAGGTTCCTGACCCCATAGCACAAATATTGCTAGTATAAAACGATATAGATCCAGTGTAATCTTCGTTTTCATTAGCAGTATTAGTATTAGATTCATCTTCATCTTCATCTTCATCTTCATATTCATATTTCATATGTTCATTATGTGTTTTCTTTAATAAGCCATCTTCGGATATAATATATGTATCCATAAAATTATCTAAGTCTTTAGTTTGGAATATGTGATCAGGCTCAATAAAAGCAGGCGCTTTTCCTGGAAGTGGGTAATTACAAATTATTTGGTCAAACATGCCCATTGTATCATCCTTTAGTCATTAGAAAATGGGAATTTGCGAAGTTTTATTATGATTTCAGGAACACAATCGCCTTCTTTCACAACGTCATCATCTTTTTCGAATCCGATTGTCATAGAAGCAATTGTTGCTCCAGTGCTTTCTAACGTATCTACTAAGCTTTCTAAAGATGGAACTAAAACAGACAATGGGCCAGATTTAATTCTTTCTAAACTTTCCTGGTGTATCATGTTAATTTCCTTTTTTTTAGTTTGGTGCAATCAATGTTATTTGTTAAACAATCTTCTAATTGCCATCTTTAATGCTTTATAAAAGGTCATCTTAGATTGTATTTTTCTATATCTCTGAATTGCTCTAAATGTTTTTTCAGTTTCATCTATCATCAAAAATTCCAACATTGTATATTATATAGATGGGGTTTATAAACATCCCGGAGAAAATTAAAGGGGATTTATCACCAGATACAGAAAGAAAAAGTAGTACTAATTTGTTTTTACTGGGAGGACAAAATGATTCTATCTACAATTTTTAAATTTTGGAAATGGGATGTATATTTAAAACTTTTCGGTAAAAAGGGTCCCTGTCCAACGACTGTTTATCCATGTCCTCCGCCAACTCCTCTTGCGATAGATATACTCTCTATTAATGATGGGATTGATTCTGATTTATCTCCAAGATTAAGAAAACTAAGAACTGATTGGCTTAAAAAGGCAAGAGAGATTAAGAAAATTAAAATCAGAATAGATGAAGAAGTTAAAAAAGATCCTGATTTAGCTAAGGAACTTGCTTGTTCTATTAAAATACTTAATAATTCAGTAATGATTGAAAAAGAAGCAATTGAACTTTTTCGCTTACAAGTTAACAGAATTAAGATTGTAGAATACTATTATATAGAAAATGATACAGATGATGGTGTATTTGAAATAGCAGGTTAAATTGAATGTTCGCGCACCAAGGAAGGGCGGGAGGTCATAGCCCCGCCTTTTTCAATGGTCTATATCTTTTAAATTAAATTCTTTTAGCATCATTTTAATACCTGGCATCAAAGGTGCTGGAAGATTGTCCCAGTCAAACCACTGCCATTCCTCATTTTTATGAGGTTCGGTTATAATTGGATATCCTTTTATCCATTTAGAAACCATCATAATTAATACATAATGCTTATTTTCTTTTTTGAATATAGTATTGTAAACAGATAATAATTTAGGTTTACTAACTTTAATATTATTTCCACATTCTTCTTTTAATTCTCTTAATGCTGTTGTCTCAAAATCTTCCCATTTTTCCAGATGCCCTCCTGGAAAACCATACATTCCATTACAATGTTTACCTTTTCTCTTAGTTAATAATATCTTGCCATCCTTGATGATGCAAAGTCCTACACCAATAAGAGGTCTTGTTAGAGTCTTTGCCATTACTGTATCACTCCAATCAAATCTTCAAAGGTTTTTTCTAAACACACTTCATTATCTTCAATAGCAAATTGGCTAGGCCAATGAAATCCCTCTCCGCCATGATCTATAAACTCCTGGACTCTATGCTTAGTATCATCTACCAAGATAGATCCTTTTCTCGCGCAGAATTTCTTTGCTGGTCCGAGTAGGAAATTCTTAGTATTAAGATGTTTTTTTATCCATTGCATTTTTCCCATACCAGCAGCAGGTATATGGCTAGTAGAAGATAATATACAAACATCTCCTAACTCATTTAGTGTTTTCCATAGTCTATCTGCCCAGGGGAATGGTTCTAGATTTGCCCAGAAATCGGTACCCGCAGAAATAATTGCATCCCACATATCTCGTTCAAGCATAAGATGTTGAAGAAACCTACCTGATTTAATCTCATGTCTTATAACAATATTTTTTATATCAATATTGCAAAGATTACAAGCTGGAGTTAACCAATCGCACATTACACCGTCAAGATCAAGAAAAATGCTCATGTTTTTCATCCGTTATTTTTGAGGCACAATTTTTACAAATTATTTCGTTACTTATCCCGTTGTTACACTTAACTTGCACAAGTCCAACTTTATCTCCATTTACAAAATCATCCTCGCATACAAAGCATAAAGTTGAAGGATTGGCAAGCCTTTCTCTTATCTTTCTATAAGAATCTGACATAGTAGTGAATTCTTTTTTACAAAAAAGAATAGTATAAGATATTGTTTTTGTGAATGTCTTCATATTCGGTAAAATCTCTCTATACCTTTCGGCAGAGAGGGATTGAATCAGTTAATCATTGTTATTCACTACGCCATTTTGATTGACGTTACTGGAGTTTGTATTTCCACCAGTTGCGTTGCCACCAGTTCCAGTTCCGCCAGTTGCGTTGCCACCCGTTGCCGATGCTCCACCTTGGTTAAGCGAAATATTGTCGCCACTATTGCTCAAACCCTCTCCGATTAGATGAGCAGCACCGACTTGAGCCGAGCCAGCAATGAGAGATGGTGCTAAGCCTGTTCCGCTAGCATTATAAACAGGAACAACCTTTCCTTCTTTTTCTGACCAAACGGAAGAAACGTTTGGACCTGCTAAGCCTTCATAAACCAGCAAATGAACAGTTGTATCACCAACAGTCCATTTGTGATGAGATGTACAACCTGTAACCATCAACATAACGATAGCAAGTGCTAAAAACCTCATAATAGACTCCTAAGAAAAAGGTGAAAATTGGATTACGTTGATAATGATAACCTATTTTCAATCACTAACAGATATGAGTTGTTATTCTGGAAATAGATCCTGTTCAGTTTTGTTCATTAAATCATCTATTGTTTTATTATATTCAACAAATTTAGTTATATCAAAAGTATCTATTCTATTTTTCGCAAAATCAAAATACTCTTTATTTTTCTCGAAACCAATAAATTTCCTGTCACTTATTCTAGCAGCAATTGCAGAAGTTCCTGATCCTAGAAACGGGTCAAGAATTGTATCTCCAGGATTTGAGCTTAATCTTATTAATCTCTCCATCGCCATCACGGGCTTCTGTGAAGGATGAAATTGTTTTTCGCATATTGAATTATGTTGAGGAAAAGAATAAACCCATACGTTTCCCAATCCTGTCCATCTTGCTCTATGCTTAACTATCTCTCCATTCTCATCAGGTAAATCTACAATAAACCATCCTCTAGGTCTTCCATCCTTAACATAAGGTGCTATAACTTCTCTAAGTGTTTTAAGAGAATTCCAAGTATACTTCTTTGGATCTTTTGTAACGTGAAAAATATCTTCTCTTAGAGATTTAAGATGCTTAGATGATCCTCTTCCCTTTGAGTGACATAAAATTGTCCAGTTATTGAGATGGCATGTTCCATATTTGTTAAGTAATGGAACAAATTCAAATACTCTGTTATAGCTCATAAAAGACCAAAGAGTACCATTTGGCTTAAGTACTCTAAAGCATTCTTTTATCCAAGATTCGCTATCTTCTTGAAAATTAGATGTTTTATCCCAATCTTTATTTTGATAATTTATGAAATAAGGTGGATCAGTAACTACTAAATCTACAGATTCATCTGGTATTCTTTTAATTGCTTCTTTATAATCTTCATTAAATATATTAATCTCCATACACTTTCCTTACGTATATCTTGTTTACCCACTCCATGCCATCAGGAACGTTTATCGGTCCCGTCTTTGGGTTATATCCCCAAATGGACTTAAATTTCTTCCATCTCATCTTAAACGAGACAGTTGACACTTTGGTATTAATGTATACTATTTGGCATAGCCACAGATTTGACCATTCCAGAAATGTATCTAATTGCCTTCTATGAGGCTCTATCAAATCGAATTCTATTTCAATCCATATCATATAAATCTATATATTTCGCGGAAATAATTGACCTAATATCGTAATTAGCTATATAAATTTCTGAAGAATCCTCATCACCTCCTACTTTCATCTTTCTCCAATTATACTCGAAAGAATTGTATCTTCCAAATATATCTCTGATTAATTCTGTGTTTTCATGCGTTAATAGCCATTTAGCTTTACTTCCAGATAACATACTTTCTAATTCTCTTAAATCAGATTCTTTCCAAGAGTCATGCTTATAACATGCTTTATTGTTAGAACCTATGTATGGTGGATCTAAAAAGAAGAATGCTTCATCATTTAATATATCATTTTTGATCGCTTCTATAGCACTTATACATCTTAAGGTAGCATTTTTGAGCTTTAATCCCATCTCTATAATTCTATTCTTAATTATTTTTGGATTATATCTGGTATCTTTCTGTGCCAATATCCCACCTAATCCTTGAAACGATGTTCTATTAAGAAAAATAAACCTTGCACCTATATCAGATAGTATGTCTGATTTATTATTTTTCTGAGCATTCCAGTAGCCTCTATATTGCTCTTCAGATACATCAATAGGATTCCAGTCAGGTAATAACCCACAGATTGCCTCTGAATGGCTCTGTATAGACTTGTAACAGGTTATGAGATCAGTATTGATGTCAGATAGGTTAATTTCAGAAGGCGTTCTGGTGTTATTCAGGAAGATACTACCGCTTCCTACAAATGGTTCATAATATACCTGATGTTCTGGTATTAATAAACGTATTTGTTTTAAGTCAGATGCTTTACCCTTAGAGCCTGGATATAGAAAAGGAGATTTCATGAGGACAAATTGAAAGACTTCTCGAAAGTTTTTTGAGAAAATGGGTAGATATACCCATCCATCTCTCTCACTAGCCAATCTCCGTCTTTTGCCTTCATATCTCCATGTGGAGTTTTTAGGTAAATAATCCCATAATCTGTTATTGTCAGATGGTAATTGTCAATAGATTCTTGTACCCAGTCAGGTACAAAACCTAGAAATATATCAATCACCTTTACTACATCTGCCTTTAATGATTTTCTAATGGCTTTCATCTCTTCTTTTCTTTCTTTAGAAAATCAGAAAATCTAGCAGCTGTGTATCTATTAGGATCAGCTATACCACTATCCAATCTTTCTCTAAGTGTTATGTAGGATCCATATTCATCCTTACAAACAATATGATTTTCATCATTCATCAAGGCTGTTGCCTCATCATCTACCATAGATGCATGGGATGAAAACCTACTTGGATACGGATAGTCTTCTTTCGCTGTCGCTGCTGTCATTGCTTTGTTCTTGGACATTTGCTTTTGCTCCATTTACTAGTCGATAATCGACTAATATTTTATATTCGTGAAATTCTTTGTAATACTCTACGTACTTCTCTGCATCTGCTCTTTTATCAAATTCTCCATCCACAATGGATCTGTCAGATTCCCAAACCACTTGATATACAGGTTGGCAACCAAGCAATGATAGTAAAATTACTGTTGCAAATAATGATTTTATCATCTTTTATCTTTCAGAATCCAATCTTTTTGGATTTTTCTACCCATTCTTGAATTTCACGTTTGTTATCAGACTTGATATTTGGTTCCACAACCAAATCGGGAGACTTCATCTTTAGATTATGAATTTCATCTCGTAAGGATTCAACTTCTAATCTGGTAAGTAGCATTGCATCTCTAAGAGGATGATAATCATTCCATGCCTCAATAGTCCAAGGGATCAGTGGAGTAACTAAATTTAACATAGCTTCGCCAAAGACTCTAATTTCCTGTTGGGCATGAGCATCGCATCTTAATGATAAGAAATGAAGCATATTCCAGCAATCTATTTTCCAATACCATTCTGTATACAAATTTAATGGCAATATCATTCTTGCTTGTTCTCTACCAATTCCTGCTTCTATTGCGTCTTCGTATGTTGAGTATGCCTTATCTGAAAAATCATGTAACTGCTCTAAAAACCAAGTAGCATCACCTTCAGTTGTAGAACCCTCAGATACTTGTTTATTTTTTAATGATTGCTGTCGAACATTATCAGCATCTGGAAAATAAAACTTATCTGGCATAATTGAATAACGCCCACTCATCTCGTTAACGGATGCCGTGCGATGGCGAATCCACTGGCGAGCAACGAAGAGAGGCATAGAGCAATGGAATTTAAATTCTATCATTTCTAATGGCGTAGTATGTCTATGCCTTAATAGATATCTAATCAAGCCTCTATCTTCATTAACTTTTTTAGTACCAGAAGCATAGCTTACTCTGGCTGCTTGAACTATTGCATGATCGCATGTGGTTGCTTCTGGATCATAGCTTATTCTTGGCATACAATCGACAAGTCTAACAAATCCATGATCTAAGCAAGTAATAGCTGGATCAATTTTACCAGCGTGGTTATGCGATATAATGTCTATCATATTTTGAATCTCCCAAAAATATATTATACAGAATCTAGTTTCACTTTAATACATCTTGAAATTCGACCTGTATTTCTGGCCCTAAGTCGATTTGAAATTCTTTTGGGATAAAGCCTTCTATTTGTTCTAACTGTATTAGATATAATCTCATATTTTCATCTTTTATACGAGTAAGCATTCTTTTCTTGTATTCCCAAAAATCTTTAAATTTACCTATTTTTCTGGGAATATATCCACTAACCCCATCGTCTGCTCTTCTTCCATCAAAAACACAAGCAACTTCATTTAATATAGCAGAATCAATCCACCAAGCGAAATCAGGCCCTCCGCCATGCCGCATTTCAAATGAATTCTTATTATTAAGCCACATTACTCTCCCCGCATATTCCTTATTATCAGAAACATAACTAATATCCCAAGTATGAGATCCCCAACCTCCCTTAGTATATGAAATAACTAAATTACTATGAAAATAATCTTTATTCATACCATCAAGCATCTTGCTGATAGCAATATGAGTCATACTTTTTTTAGTTTTAACAGATCCGTGATTAGCCATAATATTTCTCGAAAAAATCAGATAGATATTCTCAACCTATCTGCTTGTATTATTTTGATTGTATGCTTACTACTATTCAGATACTGCTTCCATTGCTTCCATAACTTCTTTCTTTTCTTTCTTCAGAAGATACCCTGGTAAATCTGGAGCAGGAGTCGGCCAAGGATTCATTGCTCCATCTGCAATATCAAAAGAGATTTCAGAATAATGCAATGTATTGCAAAGATACAACCATACTGTATTAAGGATACAAGATGCAGCAGCTAGATTAACAAACATAATCTGTGGAACAGACATAATTAAATCTGTGCAGCTAATATCGCTTGGCAGTTTATCAGCAGGATTCTCAATCTCTGGATGATACAGGGTTAATGAAGGACTACGATCTTCTCCATCCCTACGGGCATAGACTTGGCAATTACCGTATGTTCCTCGCAAGTTTCTTCCGTTATCTTTTTTCTCAACACCATCATTTCCTCCCGAGAAAAGAGTAACGTTTTTCAACTTTGCACAATGAGTACTAACAAGCTTCCTTGTAGAGTGGTTATCTACACAAAGGATGATAATATCATCTTCCTGAAGCAATTCATCAATATTATCTTTTTTTAGATATTCAGGAACTGTCAGTATAGTTAGCTTAGAACCCTCAAAGTAGTCCTCAAGGTCTTGAGCTACGACTTCTGCTTTGTTACCAAAATCCTTAAAAAGCATTCTTGCTGAATTCTTTGGCTCAAAATCATCGCCATCAATGAATGTTAGCTTACAATTTTGTCTTTGAGCAGCTAAGAACGTTGCTAGGTAACGTGATACAATTGATCCTATTCCTCCAAGTCCTACAATCTTAATTGAAGCATTCTTTGGAAGAACAGGGTTTAAAAGCATTGACCTTGGAATAGGAGATTTAGACATTGGTTTCCTTAATTTACTTTATAGAAATACAGTTACGATACTGACTTTGAATTATCTACTTATTCTTTCTTTTCTTTTTTCTTAGCCTTACCTGGCAAGGTAACATCTTCAATAGGTTCTACGATACCTTCAATTTCTTGTCTATCAACCGCATCCTGATCGAATGTCTTCGTAGAATTTTCCATAGCATCATCTACTTCAAAAGTATTATCGAAGAGGTCTGTTTCGGTATCTCCTATTTCTGAAGAATAAAATCCATGTTTTTCAAAAGTAGGTTTCTTATTCTTATTCTTAGATTTTTCATCCTGCCACTTCTGATATCCGCCCCATTGATTCTTATTGTTAGATCCATAGCCAGATCCTGAGCCATAGTTTGCATCATCTGTATTGGTATATTTAACTGTTCTTGATGGAACAATTTCGCATTTCAACTGATCCCACCACTCTTTAGGATAATCATGAAGCGGAGCTTCATAATCTTCCATAACAAGAGGAGTCTTGGCACTAAATCTATTACCATCTTGAACAATCTCAGTATGGATTTCTGGATTTTTCTTGTCTAAGCAACCATATACGATATGGACACCTGCCCAATGTACTTCGTCATTCTGATCTGTCCATGAAGAATAAGCAGAATGAAAAACGTGAGAGTGAATTGATCCAATTAATCTTTGAGTATTAGGAAGAGCGCTAACTACATCAATTATGTCAAACTTAACATCCAATACATACTTGCCAGCTCCATCAAGTCCGCCGGTCTGCTTAGGTATCTTAATTAACACCTTCTCCGTTACTTCATCATAAACCAATAAAGCAGCAGCTTCACAGCCATGCTTGTTAGCTACATCTCTGAACCATCCTTCAACTTGGGCAATATCTTTTGCACCAATTTTCGGATATTTAGAGAATAGAAATGATTCCTGCCCACCAAAGTCTGGAGGGTATGTCGCCGCCTTAACACAGGATCTCGCAAACGTTGTATTACGGCAGAGAAACAATCCATCTTTAGTAAGAAGATAGAAAAATGGATCTTTAGGCCATACAAAATCTTCGTCTGTCTTGGCGTAAACAGGAGTAGTCAAACCGTCTGTGGGAGTTACTTGCATTTTATTCCTTAAAAGAATTAAACTTAGAATACGATATCTTTACAAACCAACATACTTCAGGCAATTTCTTTTTTCTTGACACTTTTCTTGACACTTTTCTTCAATTCCGATACAAGTTTCTTCTTTACCTTAACATTTTCTTTATGATTCTTTATCACAACTCTTTCTACATCAGCAAAGGTTATGCCTTCGGCACTCCTTGCTCCTCCTGTGTTATGGATACTAAACATCCTATCTACTAATTCTCTAACAGATTTTTCTGTTGAAATCCAATCTACTTCGAGAACAAAGGTAGGATCTGCTTCTGTAGCTTCTTCCCATTTATCCAAGTTGATAAATCTTTCGTCTTTTGTTTTTCTACAAAATTCAGAATACCAGCTATCACCCTCATTCATTTCGCTGCTAAAATTAAACCCTGTATAAAGTAAGCATTCTATAAGCCTCTTCATACTTAATCTAATACGGGTATTCTCTTCTTTAACATTAGAGATTTCTGAGTAATTCAGATATTGAGTGCAAATCCAAGATAAAGGTCGTTTATCTACTTCACGAATATGTTTCGAGCAATTAAGTAATGCAGGGAAACTAATCTTATCTTCCATAGATTTAATTGGATTATTCGAAAAATAGCATTCTGGAGAATTATGCAGAATTAATCCATTACTAGCATGTTTAGTAAATGGTGCAATGATAATAATATATGGTAAAGATATTGATCTTTGCTTATAATTTTTCTTTGTATCATTATTAGGATTAGTTGCTGTAGTCCATTTTACAGAATGGACTTGTGGAGGAATCTCCCAAACCATAATAGTCATATTTCCGCTAGTGATAGCTGCTTTAGTGCCATCAGGAAGAACTAAATTCCTAGTATCAATGGAATTATCTCCAAGTTGGGAAATTAGATCTTTCAATGGCATTAAAGCAGCCACCCCCTCGGGGGTAGTGACTGCTACGTGATCGTCCTGGATAATAGCCTGATTGCTATTACCCTTTTCGCCAGCGACTCTAGCGAAAACAAGCATTTGTCCTGGCTTGATAATAGTCGCATCATCGACAGGCTGCCCATCAACAATTGCCTTTGCATCAGGATCGATATCGAACTTTGCAGCAAACTTACCGCGAATAGTCTTAATCGACATACCAGCTACAGGAACTTCTTCTCTGTATTGACCGTGAGAGATTGTAGCAAGTTTAATTCCTGTTCCAGATCCGGTAGATGCTACGTCACCGGATCCATCTTTACCTTTTTGAGACTGTGCCATAATATTCCTCTACTTACTTTACTGAAGGTTTAATCTAACTACGCATTAGACTATTACTTCAAATTAGGTTACTGCTTCAATGCTTTCTACTTTGATTCCTCGAAGTTCTTCAATTTCTCTAACAAAATCTGTAACCGAAGAGCTTTTTTGTTCTGTTGCTACTACAGTTATAGCATCCTTGATGTCATCTATCCGGAGTCCTTTTTTCGCCTTTTTGCGATTTTGAGCTATGTTTGCTATGTCTCTACGTAAGGCTGACGAAATTGCTCTATCTACAATGGAAGCAACCATTGCACCGCTAACCAAATCGGAAAGATAAACTGTTTTCTGGCTGTTATCAGAAAGTTTTAGTCTAAAGAGTGTTCTTTCAGAAGAAAAAAGATCATCAGCAGAATTTCCACACATATCTTCAATACTATCATCTTGCAATGGGACATTGGAAAAGTGAATCTTGAAAATTTCAAAAGCCTGTGCCTTATCAGGACGTTCAATCCTGATTTTACGAGAAACTCTACCATCTCTGATAGCAGCTGGATCAATCATATCCAGTCTATTTGTTGCCATCATAACAATGACTGGTTCTTCGTTATCTACACCATCCATTTCCGCTAAGAATTGCGGAACAATAGTGTTATTAACATCAGAACTAATACCCTCGCCTCTGCGACGAAGAATCGATTCTGCTTCATCAAGAAAGATAATAGCAGGATATTTATATTCTCGATAGTGCTTTCTTGCAGAATCAAACAATGCTCTAATGTTTGTTTCTGATTGACCAACCCATTTGCTCAAAAGCTCTGGGCCGCTAACATGTAAGAATCCACTCGTTACTGGCTCTTTACCGTGGATCTTCGCAATAGCTGTTGCTGCTGCCTTGCCAAGTAAAGTCTTACCGCATCCTGGAGGGCCATACAAGGCGATGCCTCTGCTGTGTTTCTTACCATAAAACTTAAATAAATCTGCATACTGCATGGGATATTCAATTGCTTCTCGCAATTCTTGCTTAGCATTAACCAAGCCACCAATCTGATCCCATTCTGTGCTAGGAAGTCCACTTAACTCATATGAACGATCCCTACCAAGATTCTTAATCAAAACTGTTTTTGATTTATCTAAGATAACTCTATCGCCAACTTCTACACCAATCTTTCCAAGATTAGTTTCATTATTCTGGACTTCCATAATCCCACCGCCAGTCTCTTCGATTTCAACGGTCTGATTAGATAATACTTTGCGAACCAAACCAATTGTTCCTAATGGAATAATATCAGTATTTCGAGAAATAATTTGTCTTGTTTGAGAATTAATAAGAACAATTTCTCCAACCTTAAGAGGTTCATCAAACGGCATTAATATACTAACGCTGTCTCCGACAGATACGGCAACACCATCGATGCTATTAAAGACAACCACTCCGATAAGAAACGGAGGAGACGTAATCTTGTCAATAAATTGGCGCTGCTGTTCTATAATAGCCCAGGGATCGTTTTCTTCATCCCCGCCCTCATTTAAATATCGCTCTCTCATTTCAGAGAGGATATTCATAATGTTTTCGCCTGTTCCAATTGAAGACTTTTTCTTTTCTTCGATAGTTGGAATTTCGATAGTTGGCATTTCAATAATTGGCATTTCAGTTCTTGACATAAGATTACCTAATTTCCTATAATTTTATCTTTAACGCAACAACGTGTTACGTCATCTTATTACTGAATACAATCTTTCTGCCGGAGAATATTTAGCAACATTATCTATTTTATCGAAAATGTCGATTTATCTAAAAGCACGGTTCTAGATGATTTTCTCGGCTGCATAACAAAAATAACCAATAGAGCGAAACTTCCGGAGATTAAAAATAATCACTTATTATGGATACTAAGCAAAATGAAAATTATTACAGCGAAAAACATATCTTGGCAAATTCCAGTCGTTACTGAGAGAATAGCATATGGGCTATTAAGAGAGCGATCTGTATTAACTGATATGGATTACATGGCAATTCCATGGGCCACAATATTTGACAAAGTATCACATCTATCAATACCTGCTGATGAACAAATTAAATCCATACCAAAAAGTAATAACGGGTTTACCGTATGCCAACATGTAAGATGGCAAGATTATATTGGAATCTTTGAGGCTCTTGGAATCTCTTTAATTTTTGCTTCCCATGCAATAAGGAAATTTAATCATCCAAATATTAATGTTCTTCCATTTCCTATTTTTGCAGCAAATACGAAAGAACCAGCACATAAGAAAGATATATTTTGCTCTTTTATTGGTTATTATAATAGTGACTGGTACTTATCTGATGTAAGGGATCAAATATTTAAAATGAATCACCCAGCATCTTCTTATATTAAAAAACGTGAACAATGGCATTTTGAAGATACTGTTTATAATGAACAAATTAAAAAACAAAATATCAGTTATTTAAATAAACAAAATGATCTTTCTAATGAAAAAGAATACAAAGATGTATTATCTCGCTCAGTATTTTCTTTATGTCCGTCAGGAACAGGACCAAATACTATTCGCTTTTGGGAGTCTCTTGCATCAGGATCTATACCTGTTATTATATCAGATGATTTCTGGCTACCTGAAATAGAAGAATTAAATTGGGAAAAATGTTATGTTAAGATAAAAGAAAAAAATGTAAGAAATATATATAAGATATTATTTAAAATAGATAATAAAAAAATAAAAGAAATGAGTAAAAACTGTATTAAATATTATAATCTTGTTTCTGGAAAAAACTTTATTTACCCTATCAGGTCTTATTTCCAGAAATCCTCTCAAAAGCCAATTCTATTGCCTTGTTAAAAGATACACTCCCGTCATGATATCCTCTTGAGTATTCTGAATGACTCAAATTAGGATCAGGATAATTAATTCCAGAAACGCCATCTCTAAATCCAAATGTATATTGTTCTAACTTAATTTCTATATTATCTTTAGTTTTGTCTCTTATCATATGATATTCATCGGTATATGCTAAATTATTCTTTACTAAGAACATCTGGATATCCATTGTCCCATGTTAAGCCTGGGCCTCCATGAAGCGAAGCATGCAAGCTTTCAATTAGGGTATCAAAGGAACCATCAGGTACACCCACGTGAGTGTGACTGTCACCAATAATTATAGTTAATGTATTATCCCCGAAATCAGATTCAAATTTAACTTCTGTTCCTGAATTGCAAACTTGAACTATCTTTTTAAAAATAGATATTAACTGATTTTTTGTATCTTCTTTAGACATGCTTAACATCCTTAATTGAGATTGAGATATCTATCATCTGCAAAAAGAAATAAACCGGAGAATTTAAACAGGCCAAAGAAAATCTGGATCAGAACTTTGCCTAATAGCAGTTTTGAAATATTCCTTAAATCTATGCTTAATATTTAAATAGGCAATAGTTAATTCATCTACAAAATGGCAACTTAAATTAACTGTATGAATACATAGTCTAGCTGTTTTTCCATGAGGATCAACTACTGTTACAAATGATCCTGGCTTTACATTAAAAGTATAACCGCTATTTCTAATAGTAATTGCTCCAGATTCAAAAAACTCATCTGCAACCTCATCTCCACAAACATTTCTTAATAAAGCAGATGCCTTAATCGTTGGCAAATCAAAACCCTTGACGGATTCCGAAAGTTCCATAACACTCATGTTAGTATCAGAAATACCTGCTGATGTTGGAAAATTATGATTCAGTGTATAATCTATAACTCTAAGACATTCTTCTCCACAATCTGTCTTACTAAAAAACAAAGGCCAATGTAATTCTCCAAGCCATTTCTTTAAGAATTTATTTGTATACTTTACATAAGAATCATCAATAACTTTTGACGCTTTACTAAAAAGACTTTTAGCAAACCCATCCCTAATACTTCTTCTCATCAACTCAATAAAAGTTTCAGTTCTTTTTAAGAAGGAAAAACATATTCCTCTTGCTGCTTCTACCCCTCCATCTTTTATATTAGAGAATCCCAATATGGCAGAAGATAAATATGGAACATCTAATTTCTGCTCTATACATCTAGAATTACCACCAAAACCATCTTGTATTCTAAGAGTCCCATTAATAGCAGAATCAAAGGTAAAACCACTATCAGCCTTATCATCTGGATAAGACTTCATAAATATGCTTATGTATTTTTCACCCATTCCGATAGGAGCAACCGTATATGATGTAATCTCAAATGAGCATCTTCTACCGAAAATAGATGCTGCTGTTTTAGCAGTAATTATTTCTGTATCTCCGCTTCCAGATATGTCATATGATGTTTTCATTTTTCATTTTCTTTTTTATATATCTAAAATCAATCTCTTCTTCTCTAAATTCTTCTATTATATTATAATCTTTATGTTTTAATTTATACCAGTGGTCTTTTAGTATGCCAGTGCAATGCTTAGAAACAACGATAGCCAAACACCCATCCCATTCTTTAGGTGTCTGGCCATCGTCTGATCTTCTTTTTGTCAATCTTACAGTTTGACCTACCTTAAATAAATAAGGTTTTGTATCTGGCTTGCTGTAAGATTCCATGATTAAATCTTTTAGAGGCATACCATTAGCCACCAACTAGAGGAAACTGACAAACCACCTCTTCACATTGAGAGATATTGGATGGATCAATCATATCCATGCCCTTTTCCCCAATACGCCTGCCCCAGACTGGAGGCTTGTTTCCGAAACGAGAAACACAATCGTCAAGAAACTTAGTCAATTCGCCTTGTGCCACTTCGATGCTTTCCTGATTAGACGTATCGAATGTTGCCAAGACAGAATCACCAGTATGATCCATTTTTCGAATAATACCTTGCATAAAAAAACTCCATTCCATGTTAAAGGTTAACCAAAACGCTGCGACACCATCACTAACCGATTGTTTCAAATTTCCGGAGAAGAAATGCTAAGCCTTAACATCTGCTTAACTTAGACCTCTTACTTAAATTTCCGGAGATTTATCTAATTTTATTATAACGGAACTTCTTGAAATATCTCCGGGTGACGTTATATCTGACGATTCTACCTCTGGAACTATATCTATATCGCCTTCTGCAAAGGCTAAATAAGTTAACTCTGAACAGAAATAATCTTTAGATTTCTGAAATTTATTATGTGGTTTTAAGACTCCGCCTATGCAAAAACTAAAGAGTTTTAAGCATCCAAGCCAAATAACCCCTAATTTATCATATTTGCTACCAAGTTTATCTACTAAAAAAGAAGTTGTCTTATCAAAACAAACTTTTAATAATAGTTCTTCTTTTATCCTAAAAATATCCACATCATTAATATCTAATTTTCTTAAATCAAATGCTCTAACGCCCTTCAATATGGCTTCGATTCCAACGTTATTTTTAGGATCAAGCACAATAGCAACATGACTGTATTCGCTTTTTGTACTCATTTTTATCAATTTGCTAAGAAGAGAATTCCCCTTAAACAGAAGGATATCCCCTGCTAATAAAGATTGAGTTTTCATATTTAAAGTACCTTCCTTTTAATAGTATTTTTTTATTATATTATCATTTAATTTATTATACAAATCCTGCTTATCCTTATTAGTTGACAATCCTGATGGATTGTTATAATAAAGACTTTTTGGACTTGATAAATTCCAGAATCTAGATCCATTAGATGCGCATCTTAACCAAAAATCCCAATCTGAAAATGGATTAAGATTCTGATTAAAATAACCATTATTATCATGTATTTTTTTTCTCCAAACTGGATTACTATGAGGGATATTCATAGACCATTTTGGATTTCCATAATTATCATACATAAACAAATCTTTCTTAAAGTACTCTCCAATAAACTCTTTATACCATATATCATAAGAGCTATTGCTCATAAAAATTTCATTATGATTAGCAGTAACTAATACAGGAGCACTTACTATATCTATCTCCGAATTGGAATCTAATAAGTCAGTGTGAGATGTTATAAAATCTACAGATCTTCGATCATCTACGTTTGCAGTTGTAATATAAGGAGCAGATGATAAGCCTATACATATATTCCATATATCATATAAACCTGGGTCCTTTGATAGATAGATATATTGTACATTCTTTTTATCCTTTAAAAATGGTTTCAATATTTCGTATTCATTTCCAGGAGAATTGGCATTCACAATTATATGTTGACAATCATCATACTGATCCATTTGAATCATATCTATAATGAAATTATTTATAAATTTATCAGCTTTATAAAGAGAAGTTATAATTGTTAATTTTGCAGTCATATTAATTTTTTTCGAACTTGTAATTAAACATAGAAATATCAAGACTATATCTGTCTTCAACTCTTTTTATCATTGATTTAGTATAATATGAGGAATAATGATTGTGACTGGACTTATTTGTTACTGGTAATTTAGGTAATTTTAAATTAGCCTGTTCTTTTATGATATCAAAGTCCTCATTTAATGTTTCTATTTTTCCAACATAATCCACAATAATGCTATTAGGATCATAATAATCCGTAACCCATAAATACTGAGGATATGGCAATAAGCTATCTCTGTAAATAAATTCATCAAAGGTATTAGCTTGTTTCATGTTATTTAGCCATATCTTTGTATCTTTATCTGGAGACTTGGATATATCCTGAGACTGCATTGCATAGTGGTAATATGAAACTAACCAATCCCAAGGATTTCTAACAAAAGCAAATTTATAGATATTATCCCATTTATCTCCAAAATGCTTTTTAAAATCGCTAGCTTTAGCATGATGATAATTCCAATCCCCCTTACCAAAAGAGCCATTTATTATATTGGTATAGCTTTTTTGCAATAAGCTGCGTATGCTAGTCCCTGCTGTCTTAGGAACATGAACAAACAAGAATTTTTTATTTTCACAATATATCATTCTGAAACCGAAAGAGTTTTATATACTTCACTATTAACAAAAGAATTGCAGAAATACTCTTGAGTAAATTTCTTTTTAATTGGATTATTTACCATATGAAGATGAGCTAAATTTACTAAATCTAAATTTTCAGCTTTTTCAGCTGCTTCTTCTAATGTATTAAAATAAAATGGATAATCTTTTCCAAGATATTCAACAACTGACGGTAATGGATTTATCAATAATGGTGTATCTCTTGCAATACATTCTATAATAGCATTGCTTGCTGAACAGTCATACATATGCATAAATACTATATTAGATGACAAGGACTCATCATATTCTCTATTAGATAAGAATGACTGTATCCTAGCATTTGAATCATTAATAGAAAGATTATTTTTCTTTCTATCTTCCATCATAATATCATTTACCCAAGGCATAAAATTATACAAGAATACCCTTTCATAGCTTTTTACGGGCAATTGATAAATAGAATTTAGTTTTCTTAGCCACCATCCAACCTGTACAACTTGCTTATTAGGGTTGTTAAAAAACCTATCCATTGTAAATTTCAAATCTGGTATCTCAGTAGGATGAATTAAAGAAGATACAGGGATATCTACTCCTATATTTTCAACAAGCCATTCCTTATGATACTTACTTAAACAAAATATACCCTGACAATATGGTAGACTCTTCTTCCACAAAGTAGATTTGAATATGTGTTGAGGACTTTGATAATATTGAAACCAACTTGGTATATTCTGAGGGACATGTATAAAACCAACCCAGGGATTGGAATAAGGTTTTTGATGTTTGAATGCAGAAGCATTAGCTTCCCAGGCAAATTTCTTTTCCACAAATCCATCTAATAAAACACCATTTGGATTGTGCAACCATCTCAAGCTTTCAATAGCATATCCCCATCCACTTCTATGTAAATTCGTTTTCCACTGTTGTGCATAATTTATTTTATGGCTGTGCTTATCATCCATATTTACAGACCATTCTGGCTGAACAACCTTAGATCTTAAAATAATATGTGAGTTTACTTTTTCATCTTCACTGTAAAGCATTCCTCCTCTAATAGAATCTAAATACCTTATCCTACCTCCTACCATATGAGATACCAGATCAGTTAATGCAATTCCTTCTACTTCTTCGTTCATACCTCCCCAGTTAGTAAATAAATCCTTGTTTACGATAAATGATCCTCCTTCTACATTTTCATAGAAAGCTCTTTCCTGGTTAATAACTCTAACTTTTCTATTTTTTATTAAATTATCTGTTGATTTTTCATCAAAATTATAAAAGAATCTTCCAGGCTTAACGATAATATCTTTTTCTTCCAAAGTATCTATAAATTTATCATAGTTAATATACATGTTATAATCATGTATCATTAAGAATTTTCCCCTTGCAAATCGAGCGGCACTATTTATCATTTGCCCTTTAGTTATATCTTCAGAATAATTTATTGATATATTCATTACACCAGCATCAGTTTTTATTGCTGGCGAATCTTCATATACCTGCTGAATAACTATTATATCTGTAAACTTAGAAGATAACATTCGTCTCAAATTAAATTCCAGGTTTCTTCTACCTATGGAACTTAATTTGGATACTGCTAAAATAATCGAAACTTCCATATTTAATTCCCTTTTTTAATATAAGCTTCTATCCAAGCTCCCATGAATAATATAGCTTCAAATGTTTTATCATTATTTTCAATTATAGATATATAATCATTTGAACTTGCACTAATTCTTTCGACATCTTCAGGGTTCTCGAATAAGTCTCCATCATAAATTGACACAAATCTAACCTTTTTTATTAGATAACCTTTTTCTTGACAAAATTCCTTAACATCTTTTACGATTAAAGACATAAATTGGAATGAAGAATTTCCCAATTCTGAAGAACCAGTAAATTCGAATTCAGAAGTAGGCTTTTTATCAAAAGCATCCTTATGTCTAGATAAATAATCATTTAAAGTATTTCCTAATTTGCTTTTCATATTTTTTCACACCATTCTTCTGAATAATTTGTTGGTATTATTAAATCTCCTTTTCCCATACATGTCATTAACTCTTCCCATCTCATTGTGTATTTTCCTGTTTGATATCTTTTTAATTTTTTACCTTTGTAAAAACGGTAATGAGAGTCAATAACTCTAACTCCAATTTTATTATAGCCTCCTAAAGCAACAGCATGTTCAATAGAATTACCTGTTGGATCATATACTCCATCTTCGTTTTCTTTGCTTTTTTCAAAGTATGCTGTCCAATCAAAAGAAGCTACAACAGGAATACCAAGATCAATACTTTCTCGAATATAATTCCCAAAACGATAATCAATAACAATATTGTTATTATAACCCTTAGAATTATTTTTTAAGAAAGAAATTGTGCAACCCAATATAGATTTCAATTCTTCATCATCAGTTTTTCTTTTTACAATCTTCATCTCTGATAATAGATTTTTCTTACTTAAATTTTTCCAACTGTAATCCAGATATGATAAATCGGAAGAAATTATACTTACTTTTTTAAATCCAAGAAGATTTAATAATGCTGATGTCTCTGCTGTATATAATCCCAAAAATGGCTCTTCATCCAAGATATTCTTTTTAATAGCTAATTTTTTTACAAAATCATAATCTATTGCTTTATTATAATAGTTAGCTATAGTAGCACATGATGCTATTGTACATGTTGAAGAATTTTGAGTAAATCTCTTTAAATTCAAACTTGCCATAATCTATAATTCTAAGTAGCCTGTATATTACCTTTCTTTAAGATATTTTTCCTCTTCCGCTAAAATAAGATCATGAGATACCATTAAGGAAACAAGGTCTTTAAAGGTTGTTTTTGCCTTCCAATCAAGTTTTTTCAATGCTTTTGACGGGTCTCCCAGTAATAAATCTACTTCTGCTGGTCTTTTATAATTATCATCAATTTCAATATAATCCTCATAATCCATTCCTGCCAAATCAAAAGCTAATTCTGCAAATTCTCTAACAGAATGAGTTTCTCCTGTTGCTATTACGTAATCATCAGGATTATCTTGCTGCAACATTCGCCACATAGCCTCACAATATTCAAGGGCATATCCCCAATCTCTTTTTGCATCTAAATTGCCAAGATATAATTTATCCTGCAATCCAAGAGATATACGGCCAACAGCTCTAGTTATTTTTCTAGTTACAAATGTTTCTCCTCGGCGTGGGCCATCATGGTTATAAAGTATCCCATTGCAAGCGAAAAGACCATATGACTCTCTGTAATTAACAGTTGACCAGTAGGAAAATACCTTTGAAACACCATATGGCGATCTTGGATAAAATGGTGTTGTTTCCGTTTGAGGAATTTCCATAACCTTTCCAAACATCTCGCTAGATGCTGCATTATAAAATTTTGGGGTTTTCCCAGTTAATTCTTTAAAGTTTTTTATTGCCTCTAGTACTAGTATTGTCCCTACTGCCGTAGAATTTGCAGTATATACAGGCTGGTCAAAACTAACCTTTACATGACTCATACCTGCTAAGTGGTATATCTCATCTGGTTGTACTTTCATTAAAATGTTAGAAACTCTACTACCATCTGTTACATCCCCGTAATGCAGGTGTAATTGATTAAAAATATGATCTATTCTAGATGTATTGAATGAACTACTTCTGCGAATAATACCATGAACTTCATATCCTTTTGATAATAATAGCTCTGATAAATAACTTCCGTCTTGGCCTGTTATCCCTGTTATAAAAGCAACTTTTTTATTCATTTTAAAATCCTATTGTTAAATGGAGACTTTATATTACGTATTTGTTTAAACACATTCTTTTTTATTTGCATTATAGCTTTTGAATATATATTAGCATTTTTGTTGGATATAGCTGAGAATCTCTTTGCTGGTTCATGATATAAATGAATTCCTGTTAAATCACTATATTCTACCAATGGATATATCTTCTTAGCTCTATCTGCAAACTCCATATCTTCAAATCCCCAGCCAATATACCTCTCATCCATTCCGCCTATTTTAATAAATTCATTTTTACGGAAAATAAACGATCCAGCACAAGGCCCATTAAGTACTTTCTTTGTTCCACTAATTTTTAATTTGCCATTCTGTTTAAATTCATCTGTCTGTTCTTTAGTAAGTAAAATAAATTTCTTAAATGGCTTAATAAAGATATGATCTTCATCTAAGTGATCCAGAACCTTAGAAAATTTATTCTGGTGACAGATATCGACATCATTCATCCATAGATAATCTGCTTGTAAATTTTGAACTCCAATATTTATTAACTTAGACTTTTCTATATGAGAACTGTCTGATTTTACTATTATATGATTGAAATTGGAATCTAATTTAATTTGAGATATATCTTTAACTTGTTCTACAACTATAATCTCTTTAATAGGAGATTCTTTGAGAACTTGTAAAATAAAGTACAAATTATCTAGCCTGTCAATACTAGAATTCAGAAATGGAATAACAATACCTATCATCATTCTATTCAAATCGTATTTTTTTGTTTATTTATGTTAACTAAAAATTAAAGTTAAATCGCCATCAGCAGGAACTGTAACGGCCTTAAGAACAACTGTTCCAGAAATTACACCATCAATACATGTTAAGTCACTAGTTACGTTCTTAGCATATTGTGACATGGTTGCGGATCCAGCATATAATGGATCTCCATAGAGATTAAAAGTCCATGTTATAACTCTACAATATACATATCCGGTATCAAGTTCATCATAAAAAACATCCACAACCATATAAGGAGCTGATAACGCTGTTTCTGAAAGCTTCCATTCCCAATATCTCACTCCTGCTACAAGGAAATACATAGGAGTAGAACCCAAAGGAACTCCACCAAATCTTGGCTCTGCTTGTGAAGCAGATCCGTCAGCCTGGTCAATATTTGCTGCTGTTGTCCAATCTGATACTATTTCTTCTGGTTCTGGTTCTGGTTCTGGTTCTGGTTCTGGTTCGGGCGTATCAATAGTATCTAAATCTGCATTAGGAGGTAATGGGACAAAAAGCAGTGGAGGCTCTACTCCTGGAGGTGGTAATTCATTCAAATCAATAGCATTAGGATCTTCTATTTCACAATTGGAAATTGAAGCACATATATTAACACCATTTATATATATACTAGGCATTCATTTCTCTCACTAATTTAACAGCTTCTCTTTCCATTTTTTGAAATAGCTCTTCTGCATTGTCCTTTTCTGAATCAATAAAATGACCTGAAACAACAGGATATAGTTTCTTTCTTATATCCTGACTACTACTACCAGATATTAATTCCCATGCTATTGCTAAGGTGAAGCTCTTAACTTCTTCAAAATCATTAAAATAAAACATAGCCTCTGCTCTGCGTTTTAACCAATGAAAAAACTCATGAGCTACGAAATGAAAGTGAGTCTTCATAAATTCACTTAACCCATTAGCAAACAGATTGGTATCTAATACAATCTGATGACCATTACTTTCTGCAAACTTACCTTTCAAATCTTTTACAATTATTCTAAGATTATGTATTATGTCTATTTCAGGTATTTTATAGCTAATCATTAAATTCTTAAAGAATTTATGATTTTGCAATACTTGCTTAATAGATTTCTCAATCTGTTCAGCACTTTCAGAATTCGCTACGATATACCATGTCATATAATAAATTCCAATATTTTTGAAATAAAACCTTTACAAAGAATCCAATGTTTTATTTTGGAATCTAGATAAATACAATCTAAAATTATCCTCACTACCTGTTTCCCTAGAAGTAGCATTAATATCTATATAAAGAATACCATCTAAACTCGCTACTATCGTTTTCAAATGAGCATCTAATTTTAAAACACCTACTCCATGATATCCAGGAACTGGCGTAATACTAATTCCATCTTCTATCTCTGTATGAGAAAATCCACTAATTGTGAAATTGTATGTTTCATTATTTAGTATATTTTGTTTTTTATAATATATACTATCCGGGGGATAAGAAAAATTTGAGTTATCAGGAGTAGTTTCTCTAAAAGTAGCCAAAGGAGACAACAAGACATATGAGCCTTTTTCTGATAACTGTAATATTGTACCTGTTGCTAAACTAGATGTCTTTGGCCTTTGAGAAATTTTAGACTCATTTAAATGTAAAAACGCAAAAGGCTGACTATCATCAGATATCTTTATCCTAAATGATATAAACTTCTTACTAGTGTCTTTTACAAAGCAATCAACCGCCCTAACTCTAGCAGTAGATGCCTCAGATTCATCCCCGCCTACTGCTAGTTGTATCTTTATAACTATAGCATCAAATTCGGATGTGTTCCAGTTAGTATTTATGTTATTATCAAGAACACTATGAGATATGCTTCTTCCATTGGATGAGTCTTTGATAGATATCGATAAAGAATCTATATCCATAGCATCAAATGTACTTTCCGTTTCATCTGTTCTTTTTCTTAATAAGACATATACTATATCGGATTTAGATAAGGAAAATTCCAAAGGGAACATGATAGAGAATCCAGGCTCATAATACGAATTTGGTGCATCCGTAAAAGAAGTAAAACCTGAAGTTCCAAAAACCTCATATCCTCCAATTGCTGCTTGTATCATTTTAAGCCTTCTCTATTTCATGAGCCAAGAAAGATGCTTCACTTAACGGTACTTGATCTAATTCCTTCTGTCCCTCCCACTTGATTTTTAATATACTATCCTTTCTTCCATCATCAACAACTCTGCCTTTAATCTGTTTATCTCCTATGCTTTTGCTTCTTCTTCTTAATATGTCTCCATTTTGAAATGGAGTTCTAATTACATGATTAAAAGACGTTTCTCCGCTTTCCTTATTTTTTTCGAATGCTGGACCACTAGGTTTCTCTCCATTATTATGATATTTCATATAAGAAACACCATTGATTTCTTCAATAAATGAATTGTCTACAGTTTTTTCAAATTTTTTAGGTCTTTTTTCTTCTTTCATTAACGGATAACGGGTAATGTCTCTTTCACTATCTATAGCAGGCCCACCTTCGTAGCTATGAAAACCATCATATCCATCGGTATCCCCGCTGTTCATACTTTGACTTGTTTTTATTTTTCCATACCAATTCATAGCTTGTGTACTTCCTGGGTTAGTTATATTCGCATCTTGTTGATACCTTGATAAATTCAGATTTTTCCACTCCAAAACCTTTTGTTCAATTTGAATAGGATCAGTTAGTCCACTCTCAGTTATAAATTGAAACACATCTTTCATAAAACCAGTCTTAGGATGAATTTCAGGTATAATCTTCTTAACTAATTTGTTTACTAAAGCACCATCAACTGCATTTTCTGGCTTATCTGCTCGTGCAATCTGAGGCAACCCATTTTGCTCACGCCAGAGAATAGAGAATTGCTTTAAAGCATGAACTAATAAAGCCTCTGCATCTTCTGGACTTTTTACCTTTTGCGACCATTGCCATTCAAGCATTTTTTCATTCATATAGGATATATAATGAACTGGCCTTGGATTCTTGTTGGTCTTAACCATACCTCCCTTTGCAACCATATCTGGATCTATCTGAATAGCCAACTCCTTCAGCCTATCTCCATTAACAACTGGTTTGCGAACCATATCTCCAAGTTGTTCTCTGTATTTATTAAGATCCTGAAGATGCCTATTTCTATCTTGCGAGATTGTTGACTGTTCTTCTCCCATCATTTCGCCCTTGCTTAAAGCATCAGCATGAGCATGATCCATAACATTCTTATAAAGATTATCGGTAGCAAATAAAAACTTACCCATATCTTCAGGACGCATCATCTTTTCAAAATTATGCGGGGCCATATGGTGTTTTACAATTTGAGAAACAAAGTTTTTTTCCTGCGGAGAGAAACCCATCTTTGTCATGATTTTAGTCATGAAATCTGCACCCATTGTATCATGTTCAATATATTGCATATGTTCAAAAGATTGGTCTCCTCTTTGGAACGTAACTGGCTTACCTTCTGAGTCCGTTTTTGGTTTACGAATGTCAGGATGCATCTTTAGAAAATCATGAGTAAAAGTTGACATATTCATTAACATGCGTTCATTATCTGGCATATCAGAATCTTTTGTTAGCTTATTATAATTACTCATAACCTCTAAGGTGTGTTCCATTAAATTTAGTTTATGATGAGGATTTTGCTGGTCTACCGTAGATGGATGCCATGTTTCTGGTATTTGAAATACAGGCTTATACATACCAGTAGCAAATAACATCCTAGCACCAGATACAGGATCTTTACTACCAAATATCTTACGAAGCTCTTTAGATGCTCTACTAGGATGTACCTTCTTGTTATAAGCCTGATGAATTTCAGGTGAATTCATAGCTTCAATAATCTTAGGATCAACCTTAGACCCTTCATACTTTGTCATAAACCTTACAACCCTAAGTATTCTCAAAGGATCATCTAGAAAAGTACTAACTGGATCAACAGGAGTTCTAAGATACTTATTTGCCAAATCTTCTCTGCCACCAACATAATCTTCAATTTGTCCATCTTGTGTATTAAAATACATGGCATTTATAGTCAAATCTCTTCTTTTTACATCTTCTTTTACATCATCTGTTCTTACTGCTATTGGCATTCTACTGCCTTCTACATATTTTTCTGTTCGCATTGGGACAAATTCTATCTTCTGCCCGAAAACATCTATGCCTCCAACCATCATTTCATCGCTTAATGTATCCTTATTTGTAGGTTCAGAAGATTTCTCTAAACTAACCTGATATGACTTACCAACTCCAGTAATACCATTTTGCTTGGCATAGTTTTCAATAAGCTGAGCGAATTTATATCCCGACATTTTGCTTATTGATATATCTATATCATCGCTTAATATTCCTAAAATCTTATCTCTAGTCCATCCTCCTGCAACTCTGGTTTCAACTCCGATAGGCTTTGCAACAGCGTTAACCAAATCAAATATACTTTTTTCTAAGGCTGTTAATTGAACTTTGGAACTAGCTGTTACAGATAGACCTGGCAAGTGATTTGAAACACCAAATTCTATCTTTGAACCTAGATCACTCATGATCTTTTTTACTTTCAAATCTATATTGCGATCCGTTGGTTGATTAACAGTAATTCTAACAATTGCATTCTCTATATCTAATACATAAGGATATGCAGCAAATGAGCCTACTGTAAATAGGGGTTTCATTAATTTATTTTTATCAATTGTTATAAAGATAGGATATTTTGATAAATATTTATTCGCAAAATTAAATGACCATAAAGACACATTAGGTCCTGAAAGTATTCTATTTTTTAACAATATACTTCTTAATTCCAAAACATCACATGGGAATATTACATTCTTAGTAGATTCAATAGAAAATAAATCATTAAATACTTGCACAGGAGAATTGACTACTATATCTAATAGCCTTCTATTAGACATAATATTATAATAAATATGCCTTATCTGTTCTTTGCTAATATTCTTATATTTGGTAGCATAAAAACAGTTATTCATTATGTCAATAAGGTCATTCACTTTAATTTACCGTTTTTGTTTTTTCTAGAACATGCATTACAACCAGCAGCTTTGTTCTTCCTATTGCTAAATAATCTATTTTTCTCATTATTAACAGCATTTATTTTTTGTATAATAGCTTGTTTGTTCATTTCTTATCTCCAAGGGCTAGAAATCCACTGCAACTTTGTTTAATTTTATCAATAATATCAACTGCTGCATGTCTCATTATAGGATTTTTATCAACAGTATCTTTTAAGATAATCTGTATTTGTTGAAAAATCTGTACTATAGGTTCTCTTTCCTTTTTTATTTCATCAAGTTTTGATTGATATACTAGCCTGGTATCCATAAGCTTCTTTATTGTTTCAGCATTTCTTCTTCTTTCAGGAAGAACTAAACCATCAGATAAAGCTTCTATTGACATAATCTCTCTATCAAGAATGGCTATCATTTTTTTTAATGCAAAATCTTGATCTTGCTGTAAATTCATCCAATGAGCAATATCTTCTGCACATTCTGTTTCTAATAATGCCGATCCAGGCTTTTGAACATGATTAATTAAGTGAGATCTAACAGCACTTAATGACATATCTTCCATTCTGTCATTTTGTAGAAATCTATGAACAGAAGACACATTGTTGCTTTTTTCGTACAATGCCTCTGCTTCTATCCTATGCTTAGAATTGCATAATTTACAATTTTTTCTAAAAGTAGGATCGCCAGAGGGATCGGAATATGGGACTATCATTCTTGCAGTAGCAATAGTCACAAACTCATTATTATCTACCCTTGTAACTTCATTCGGAGTGGTCATCAATCCATCCTCTCATTTTAGATGGTAACTTTTCTTCCGTAAATCTCTTTCTCTCTTTGACTAGAGTTTTTAATCTAATATCAACTTCTGTTAATGCCATTGCACATAATTCTCTAAATTTCCAAGGGCTATCTAACGCAATCCTTTCTGCTCTCGATAATATATCTACAATATCAGGATATGAAGTCATTGTCTTTTCCTGTGCAATAGCATATGCTTCTTTTTTCGCATCTAATTGACTTTGAAAAGCTATTTTTCCCATATAATAAATACGATCACTTATTTTTTCGAAATAGTGTATCTTGTCATTAACAAGATTCCTATCCGTAAAATTATTTATGGAAATTTGGGATTTAATAAACCAGCTCATTTACAATTCCTCCTGGCATATGTAGCTATCAGTAATGCCTCTGCCCTTCCATCATGCTTCTTTAGCACAAACTTATCCTTAATATCTGGAAACAAAGTCATCGCAAGCTCCCTTGCTGCACTCTTTGCTATATATTTTACACTTCTTCCAATGGAAGATATCTCCTTCTTAATCTCTTTGGCCTTCTTATTATCTTTCATAACTTTATACTTTGCAGATAAAGCTTTAGATTCTTCTTTTAATTTTCTAATATCTGGGCGATCAGTAATTTCTGGAAAAGTCTTTTTCCAAGTAGAGGCTCTAACCATAACAATAGACTTTTCGAATATAGCTGATAATATCCCTAGCCATATTCCTTTTCCTTCTCCAAAATTAAATGATGAAGTAACTCCCTCTCCTGGCATAGCTGATACATCTTCTAATACTAATATGGCATTGGAATCTCTAAATGGCTTAAATAGAGAAACCATTCCTAAAAGATCATAATGGGTTTTATATTTGATTACACCTTTAACTTTAGAACTGGTTTTAATGATAGGCGTATCAAATACAATTCCTGAATCTCCAATTAATACTCCAACAGCCCCAGAAACTCCGGGATCAACAGCAATAATAATATCTAATTTTGACATAACTAAGATTCGACATTTTATCTATATTTTCCTTGTTGAATTACCAAGTGTAAATAAAAACACAAAGCCAGAATAAATCTGACTTTGTGAATATTTATAATCTAGGTTTTAATTAGGACTTTTTAATTTCTTTGAAATCAATCTGAGAAGCGTCTTTTAATAACGTATCAACGGTAACTACTTCCACATTACCCTTGCTATCTATCAATTCTCTCATCTCTGTATTGTCTGATTTCATTTTCTTAGTTACTTCATAAATCATAGAACCAAGGACAAATTTAAATCCCACAGGAAATATATTCGCTTGTCCTGTTATAATTATAGCTTCAGATTTCATAGTTTTGTGTAATGTCATTTTTTTTCCTTTTATAATTTATAAGATATCCATATTAGATATCATTCTTGTTTTTCTTATGCTATCCTCGTTATCTCTAGAACAAATAGTCAAAATCATCATATCCATTAATGTTATAGGGTCAGCATCTTTAGATCCACTTCGTATTTTCATCAATGTTTCTACCAAGGCTCTGTATATCTCAAAAAGATGCTTTCTATCATAACAACTAACAGGAGACTTTTGATTATAAGAACCCTCCATTGCTTTATTTATAACGTATTCTCCGTAAATTGGCTTCAAAGCCCCATTATCATCCCTGGATGCAGTTAAAACAATTCTAAAGCCGAAACCTGTTCGTTCTGTCTTGTATAAGAGCTTAGATTCTTGTAGAATTTGATTCTGAGTCAATCCTAATGATAAGCCCTCTTTAATAAACCATAATAGTTTATATCTCCAAAGAAGCGTATGAATTACCTGTGCAACAGTTTCTTCTTCATTACGAGCATTAGATAGTGCCTTGTGAATTAATTTCATACAACCACAGTAATCTCTTTCATCCAGTAAGTTAATAAGATTCCATATAATGAATTCTGATGAGTCCTCACAAACCATGAAAATATCATCTTTTTTAATCTTTTTCCTATTACCTATAAATGAACATATTTTACCTATCAATATATGAAGTCTATCTAAATCAATTCCTTTTAAATACTTAGGAGGATCTTCTAAAGTTAATGGATTTTTTGCCCCTTCCTTTGATCCTATAGACTCTACAAGCATATCTGCCAATTCATCATCTATTTGTTTATTATTCTCTTTTAACTTATTTACCACCCATCTGGTTGCATACTTCCTATCTATATACTGTTCGCATAAAAGTAATTTTCCATTTTTGTCTACATACTCTAAGAATTTTTTATCAATCCCACTTAAATCATTAAATACAATATAATATTCTTTGGGAAATTTGTCCAATAATTCTAAAAATTTAGTATACATAGCAGTCTTTGTCCCTTTTGGCTTAGGCCAGCTATTAATAACAATTAGTCTTTTCGGGGAAAAGAAATCCTGCTCAAACATCTGTGTTTCCACATACTCAAATGATACATCTGAATCTATAGAGATATAGGCACAATCGCCTATACGATCTTTTATCTTATTAAGGTAAAAAACCCTATCATGATAGTTACCAGATAGCCAAAATATGTTAATATCTTTACTCATTATCTTTAATTACCTGTCTAAACTGTGGTTGTTGTTTTATAGTATGAAGAGATCTTGTTATATCTACTAATGTTGCAGTCATATGAGATACATCTCTATCTTTAATAACGTCTAAAGTGCTTAACTCAGGTTCAGTTCTATTTGGCATTTTATTAATTTTTTCTATCTCGGTATTAAGATTATTAGTCAATTGCTCAATTTTCTTCTTAGATTCTTCAACTTCTGCTTCTTTCTTCTTTAATAAACTAACAACTTGTTCAATTTGAAATATGTTATTCACCATTTCTATTCTAGTATTGGCTACCTCAAATGATACAGACTGGGAATGATAAAATACCCAACACAACATTATGGTTATAGCAAACATGCAGAAACTAACAGTATACCAGAATAATACTGGTATACCATTAGTTGAAAATAAATTTTTTAATCTATCTCCCATGCTATGCTAGTATTTTAGTTTGCAGCTTTCATTGTTGCAAAGAATAATTGAAACTCCTCCTTAACTTCGCCAGTAGTTGTCTCAGGAAACTTAACAAATACAGCCGTATTAGGATTTGTTACAACCTCTACATAAACATCCCCAGACTTATCATCTGCATACTGTGCAATCTCACTCAGGAATACGGATGTAACCTTGAAATTGATTTTAGTATCCGTTTCTGGCTGCTGCTGTACTCTAAGAATGGGAATCTTTCTATTAGATCTCATTTTTGTTTGAGCCTTAATGTTAATACAATTTCCATCAAGATCAATTAACATATCGGTTTCATGAGTATCATGTACCTTTTTGATATCTGCATTGAACGTAGCCATAACTCCCCTAGAAGCATACATCCAATCGCTAACCTTAGTTACAACTCTGTATGGCCTATCTGCTACATCTAGGAACTTGTTTTCATCAATATAACCAATACCAGAGTCATATCCAACCATGTGTATTGTATAAGAACCACAAGTTATAATACATTGCTTGTTATTATACTTAAAAGTAACCCAATCGTCTTGTTGAAGCTTGTCAAGAATATCTTTGATAACTGATGAATGCTCTTCAGGGAAGAGCATGTTTGAATCCTTGCCGGAAGTCAACTCGCTAATTCCCTTACCATCAACATCTAAAACGGCGAATCTGGCACCAGAACCGCCGACAAAGCGAATATGGTTAGGAGTAACTCTAACAACCCAATTCTTATATCTCTCTCTGTGGTCATGATCGCCTACAGCCCACATAACCTTTTTCAATCCTCTAATAAACACGCTGCGAAGTATCTTAACTTCACAAAAATCATCCTCGCCATCAATAATTTTAGGCATTTCAATCTTGCCATCTGGCATTATTGGCAAGGATTGGACATCTTCCTTATTCTTGGAATCTTCGATAACGACTTCATTATTCACCCTAGATACTACGACAATTGTATCTGGACGGAAAGATTTAAGAGATGTTTCCAAATCAACTGCACTAATAGTAGCTTCACCTTCTTCAAGAAGCTTAAAACTTAATTGATCTAATCCCTTGGATAGATCTTGAATATTTCCTTCGACACCGATTCTTCCACCAAATGATTTCGCATTTAATGTGAGAGGATGCTTATTATCTGTTGAAAGAGAGATTTTAAAACTCTCTGCTATTTCCCTATCTCCATCTTTTGTGGCTCCATAGGTAATTGGAGTGAGAGCATTAATTAACAAATTGACATTTGCCGAAAACTTCATAGAAATTCTCCGTAGAGGTAGGTAGGTTATTATTTGTTTGTTTGTTTTTAATCCACAGATTATTCAATCACACTCTGAAACATTGTTGAATAGTCATTTTATCATTATCCTTAGCACTTGAAGGATTATATTTCCACAGAACGAAGTGTCCAAAAATCATCTGATAAGTTTGAGTTAGTCAAATACTCGTTAGGTAGATAAAAATAACCCTTCTTAGCCCAATTCGTTCCCCATGAATTTTGAATTATAAAATAATTCCTAGCACTACTATAGCCAACACAAAGAACAGCATGACCACCCAGAGGACGATCACTGGTCGTAGGAAGCGGAACTTTACCTGTCTTAGCAACCTTATCAGTTAACATACTTTCATAAACAACAAATCCAAATACAAATGGGTATCCGTCTGCCAAGCATCCTCTAAGATTATCAAGTGTTGGAGTAATACGCATATACTTAATAGCTTGATGATTCAAAGCTTCTTCATATAAATTTTTCGGTGGTTTTGAAGCAAACTTACTAATGTTATAAACCCAATCATCTTCTGAACATGATCCCTCATTCGCAATAGTCTTAAATCCATTACGGATCTGAGCACCAGAATCTATGAGAATTGTATTTTCTAATTTTCTTTCATTATAATAGATAAATAAACGAGAAGGTAGAAATGTTTTTTTTGACTTTTGCTTTTTCTGATTAAACAGGTGAGCATTAGCAATAGCATTTGCAGTACAGCTTCCTAATTCTCCCTGGTCAAGAACAGCAGGACATTTAGGTGTTAAATTAACTCTTGATGGATTTTTTTTAACAAGATATTTTGGAACTAAATATTTATAATCTCTTATATCAGGTAAATCAGGAGACCACCCTTTAATAAACTTTTTATCTTTCATAATTATAATCCTTATACAGTGATTCTATATATACACCTTCATAATATTCATGATATACTTTAATCATGATTCTTTATATTTATCAAGTACTTTTTTTGCTTTATGTTTTATTCTTGATAAAGCATTATCTACACTCTTAATATTTATAGTTATTTTATATTTCTTACCTGAAATGCCGTTACGTATATTATTTATTTTCTCGGATATTTGTTCATATGAATATCTTTGTACATATAATCTAAATACTTCTTTTTCAAATTTAGATAACTTAGATATAATTTTATGGAGAAGATTTCTGTAATATTCTCTGTCAGCCAATGTTGTCATAAGAGGCTTTATACTACCAGGAAGTATATCAACCATAACTAAAGATTCATCTCCATCAGATCCTTTTCTCTCTTGAGATAAAGATGAGCTTTCATTAAGAACTCTTTGCTTATTTTGATAGCTAGATTTTAATTTTGTAGATAAATGCCTTCTAATACAAAGTAAAGCAAATTTATCAAATGGATATGCCCCATCACCACTACCCCTTGTAGGATCGTAATCTTTAACAGCTTTATATCTCAAAGCCAATAATGATTCTTGATATATATCTTGAAAAGAGGATCCTGGTATGCGAAATCTACCAGATATCTGTGATATCTTCACATGCATCCTGCTAACTATCTCTTGAAAAGCGATATCAAGAGTATTCTTATCTCTCGTTTTTCTGATAATTTCCACTAAATCAATAAATTCCAGACTTCGATAATCTATTGTATTATTTTTATCTGGCTTAATTTTAGCCATTATATTTCCTCACATAGTTACGTAAAGCTAATACTTTATCGTAATTATGTGAAAAATATATTTAGTCAGTATTAGTCTTAACCAATATAATACTATCAATAACATATTTTTCCATCATAATCTGAGGATCAAGATTTAATGAAATACCCCTTCCAACATCTGTTAATAATGATATCATATTCAATAATACACTAATTTTTACTGTTGAAGCTTGATAATTATATCTCTTAGCAGCATCCTCTGGCAAGCCAAATTCCGACAATTCCTGTTTGCAAGTAAGAGATCTAAGCAATATCCTTAAATGACCTAAAAACCCATCTAATATTTCCGTAGCACTTTTTCCATCCTTAAACAATGCGGAAATAACTTGCATACATTTATGCGCATTTGCGCTACCAATAGCATCAATCAAATGGAAAAATAAGTTATCATCAATAGCTCCTAATGATTTCTTAGATATATCAAGAGTTAACTTGCCGCCTGATGCCAAAGCTACTGCTGCTTGTAAATTTTGCAAAGCATTGCGAACACTACCACCTGATCCTCTGGCACACATCTGTAACGCACTATCTTCAAATTCTATTTTTTCTTGATTGCAAACAAATTCTAGATGCTTTGTTAATTCTGCCCAACTAATTTTATTAAACATAAGAACTTGGCATCTAGATCTAATAGTATCTATTAGCTGATGAGGATCAGTAGTTGCTAAAATAAATCTAACATAAGGCGGCGGCTCTTCAATAGCTTTTAATAAGGCTTCAGCAGCAGCCGCTGAAAGAGAATGAGCCTCGTCAATAATAACAATTTTCATTCTTCCAGAAACAGGAGCAAACCTGATTTCCTGTTTTAAGCTTCTAATGTCATCAATGCCACGATTACTAGCAGCATCTAACTCAATAACATCTCTAGATTTACCTGTGAAAATGGATTTACAATTATCACATTCTCCACATGGATCTAGACTCCTGCCTTTTTCACAATTCTCCATTGCAGCAACAATGCGAGATAAGCTAGTCTTGCCAGAACCTAAGTTTCCAGCAAAGATATAGGCATGGTGCATCTTGCCTTCCTTAAAGGCATTGGAAACAGATACAACTGGAACGTGTTGCCCAATAACTTCTGATAATTTTTTGGGACGATATTTTACGGAAAAAGGTAATTCTGTCATAATTTTTACTTTACAAGAACTGTGGAAGTAACAAAATCCAAACCTATATTCTCCATTTTTGGAATATCTACTTCTGACCCAATAACCAAAGCTTTTGATCCTAATGCTGCAAAGTTATAATTATCAAGCTCCATCTCACTCTGATGAGTATCATTAGTTACTCTTCTTTGCAACCTGATAATATAACCATTGTTTTTAATAATTCCATCTATTTCAGAAACAAAACGAACGTCTGGAACAAAAAATATAACATTTCCAGTTTCTTGAAATTGCTCATTGATTGTTCTAAAAAGACAATCTACCCAAATATTATCATTAAAAGATCTTCTAAAAATATCCGTACCAACAATTTGCATGACCTCCCTCGCTGTCATTTGACCACTACGAGGCACAACTAATGATTGATATAACTCTATCTGATCTTGACCTTCACCATCCCATGATGGACAGGCGTATCCTGAGAATACATCCTGAGATTGTAAGGAATACATGTTCCTTAGATAATCTGCTAAATTATCCCATTTATAATCAGTAAGTGAATTTTTCTGCTCTTCTGTTCCGTTAACTTGTTCATTAGTTAATCCTAATATATCTTGACATATTAATTTTTTCAAAGGATCAGCTAAATTAACAATTGATCCTCCAACCTGTGTAATTAAATGATTTGCTAAAGTCGTCTTGCCTGATTGCTTACGGCCAGAGATACCAATAACTATAGGTTCCATTCTAACTTCTCCATTTAATTAGATTATACTTTGTGAATAAACCAAAGTGTTTTATTTCTTAAAATAGGATGATTTAGCGAATTAACTAATTCTCCATTTTCACTAGTAACAGACCACGATTCTCCATCTAACTCTCCAAGATACAAATCTATATGAGTTTCAACTTCGCCGATTTGCATCTTTTCACATGTCTCCGCATTGTTACGATCTAGAGCATAAGCTATATGCCTGCCACTTCCATCTTTACCACCGTAAATATATCTTATATTTTTCTTACTACTTGTAGGAAACAATGGAAAACATTCTTCCCACAATCTTTTCTTCTCTGCTGAGGTAAGGGGGTTATCCACATTCGCAGATTGAACCTTGCCTTTGCCAATATTAATCATTTTATCAAGATCACCAGAAGCATGAATAGAAACGCTACCATACTCATCCATCATACATAATTGAAATTTCATCTTAAAGCTCCTTGGGGTAATTTGTAACAATACGTATACTAATATCAATGTCTACCACATTGCTTAGGCTATCTATATATCGTCTAAATTAAATAAACTCCGGTAAATTTAACCTATCCACTGTTCACTTTATGACTAAAATTATTACAACTCACTCTGGTGTCAAAACAGAACATGAAATAGACACCAAAACAGGCGGCTTTACTTGTATCCTTCACGACCAGGGATTGAAAGTAGATGTACCAGAATTCAAAGAAGTTAACCCAAGAGATACCTTAAACTGTATGAAAGAGATGACTCAGGGACAGTGGGGATGGATAAGTGACTCTGCACCCTTTAAGATGCTCTACGCTCTATGCTTCGATGCAGACCGTAGAAGCGGTATCCCGCCGATCCCTAAGACAATACAAGAGTTAAACGATGGCGATTTTGGTGTTATCCATATTTGTGGTTTAATCGTCTTAGGCTACGAGCATGCAGTTATTAATCATAATAATGTTTTTTATAGAAATCCTGAAACTTACCTTCACCCATCCTCAGAACGTATGATCGTAGGTATGTTTGAGAAGATATTGAGAATGTCAGTAAGTTCTGGAGGAAAGGTTACGGCTACAGCAGAAAACCCGGAAAAAGTAGTTAAACAAAAAAAGAAACCTAAAAACCATACTGCACCAGTTGAATTAAAGGCTGACAACCAGGAAAATGATAAGTCAATGACTCTAAAATGGCTTAATTGCCATACTCAAGATAAGCCTTTCGCTAAGTTTGGTAATAAAACTTTTTTAGTAAGAGAACTAGTAGAAGAAGTTGAGAAAGATACCGAAATAGGAAAGCAATTGATAAATCTATTTGTTAAAAAGAGAGACGATAATGGATGATATTTACCGATTTATTGAAGAAATGGATAAACCAAAAAAGGATATACTCTTTATATGTGGATGTCTTGCAGACTTGCAAGACCTTAAAATTATAGAAGGAGGAGCATACTCTGCAACTGATAAGGGTCTGATTGGTTATCAAATTCTTAGAGATACCAATTACCAGATAGACAAAAAATCCGCAATAACTGCTGTAAAACAATTATTTCAAAATAATGAACCAGAGAAAGAATTTTTTGATATCCTATGGCATATGGTAATTAAAGGTAGAGAAAAAATGGAAATTTTAATAACTAAAATGTTAAATGACAACCCTGAATTAAAAGATATTGTAGATTAAAGATAAAAAATTTAAAATAAAATGGAAACAAATATGAATTCAGCAATAAGCCCGCCATTAATAAAAAGAACATTAGATCTAGTTGATATGATAAACGAAAACAACTATGATATTATCATATATACATTTAGTATGATAATCGCAGAGGTTAAAAAGAAAGAAGATAGATTTAGTGATCAATATAAACATACGCTTTGGATATTAGAAAAATTAATAAAACACTTGGTTAAAGAAAAACCACAAAAACTTCCTTTTTTTCAAATTTATGTAATTAAAGATCTTATAAATTTGCTAACTAAGTTAGATATAAAAGAAGAAGAAATAGAAAAAATATTTACATCAGTAAAAATAAGCTTTTCTAATTTTGAATCTTTCTTAGATTCAGATGAATATAATCCAAATAATATTCTTAACAAAAGAAATTCTAATTATGACACCTGAACAAGAACTAAAACAGTTTGCCTTAGATTCTCATAATTATTTTATTAAAAATAAATGGCTTCAGAAAGATGAATCACTTTATATCTATGTAAGAAGATCTAGAAGAATATTAAATAATAACATATATATTATGTTAGATATAGCCAACGTGGAAGCAAATCCAAAAGGAAAAGGAAGATTTTCTAAATTTATAGACTATGTTCTAGATTCTAAATTGGAACCATTTCAGGGTGTATTTGTAGAAAATGTAATGGTAAAAAGATTCCAGAATTTTTTCAAGAAATTAAATTTTACAGAATATTATTCAAATATGGAAAAAGAAGGCTTTCCTAGTTTCTATCTTATTTATTAAAAAATACTGGATATTTAACCAGAAGAGCCACTTCCGCTGAATAAATAGCGGAACCATCTTGATCTGCCGCCTGGCAAAGTAAATTCTGGAATGACGATATTTGTACCTCTTGGGTACCTTCCAAGTTTCTTCTGTTGTAAAAGAAGCTCCCAATCTTTGTGATAATTCTGCTTAAGTGTTTCCATGTTGCCAAACACTTGCTGAGCTCGCTCTGGACCTCCAAATAGCTCTGCTGGCTCTGGATATTGTATACAAAGCATTAAGTTTCTAAGAGCATCTTTTGCCGCACCATATAAAATTACTGGTATAAACTTTTCTGGAACAGTCATAATGTTATAATTGGATTCAGTAGGAAATATATTTACAGTATGTAATGCGTTAGATATAAACCTATCAAGCTGCTCATCACTAAACCACCTGAAATTATAGTCTGCATGAATCATATCATATTCTGTTAGAGGATTGTCAAATTTAACAATTCCCTTGCGATAATTAATTTCATATCCAAAATTAATTATCTCCTTGTTGCGATATATCTTTGTTCCCAAAGATTGATTCCACATCTGCTTTGTCCATCTGTACGTTAATCTATCCCTGCTAGATTGAGCCTGCTGAAAATAGATAGGAACATGCTGCGCACAAGATATCATCTGAGAAAGAGCTTCTCTGAATTCCATTATTCTACCAGAATAATAGCCAGCATCAGAACCAGTATCAACATTAGTTGAAACAATAAATTGATGCTCTTCTCTTCTGCGAACGCCACCAACAGTATATAACCAAATAAGAGAATATTCTCCAGTTGGCTGGTCAGATTCAATATCCCATCTAAAAGCATATGCACCAGTATCTATTTTCTCAGGTATATCAGATGCTTGAGAAATATTATCTGAATCTAATATCTCATATGTTATCTCCGATGCATCTATAGGATCACCATCAAAATCAGTAACTCTTAGAATAAAGGTTCCAACTGAATCCTGTAGAAATCTTCCTCTAAAATCTGTTACTGCATGAACGTTATTCTCATCTACAGTAATTGGACCTATATTCTGTAAGGTATATGTGTAATCAGAATCTGATGATAATTTTACTCTCCAAGATACTGCATATTCTTTATAATTTTCAGCATTAAATGTATATTCGTATCTTCCTGTAGACGGATTAGATGGTTGAGTCCCACTGGAAATAGTAATAACACTACTCTCAACCTCTTTAATTCCATATGAACCATCAGAAGATGTAAGGGAAACACTATAGGCATCTACCTTGTCTCCATCTGTAACAACATCTATGAATACTGTTCTACTTGGCATATCACCTTACTCCTGTTTTTATCTGATAATCCCTTTTTACTAATTTGTTTTTCGGTTTAATATTTGTTAACTCTCCACCTGACTGTCCTGTATCTATTCTAGTACTCTGACTGATAACCCTCGATCCTACTTTTATAGAATTGTTATTAAAAACTCCACTGTTACCGTGTTTCACTTGAGAATTATCAGACGCACCTCTGTTCCCTGCTATAATCTCTAAAAATATCGTTCTAGATGAAGATGAACTTGAATTACTCGATCTGCTAGACCTGCTTGAACTACTCTTAGAACTTGAACTACTTGATTTAGAGATGCTGCTGGAACTCTTAGAACTACTTACAGAACTAGAACTACTTGATTTACTTGAACTCTTAGAACTTGAACTACTAGATTTAGAGCTGCTACTGCTACTCTTTGAACTACTTACAGAACTAGAGCTACTGGATTTAGAGCTGCTACTGCTACTCTTTGAACTACTTACAGAACTAGAGCTACTGGATTTACTTGAACTCTTAGAACTTGAACTACTTGATTCAGAGCTGCTACTGCTACTCTTTGAACTACTTACAGAACTAGAGCTACTGGATTTAGAGCTGCTACTGCTACTCTTTGAACTACTTACAGAACTAGAGCTACTGGATTTGCTGGAACTCTTAGAGCTAGAACTACTAGATTTTGAGCTGCTGCTGGAACTCTTTGAACTACTTACAGAACTAGAGCTACTTGATTTACTTGAACTACTGCTACTCTTAGAACTACTCTTAGAGCTAGAACTACTAGATTTAGAGCTGCTGCTGGAACTCTTTGAACTTGAACTACTTGATTTACTTGAACTACTGCTACTCTTAGAACTACTCTTAGAACTTGAACTACTAGATTTAGAGCTGCTACTGCTACTCTTAGAACTACTTACAGAACTAGAACTACTGGATTTACTTGAACTCTTGGAACTACTTACAGAACTAGAACTACTGGATTTACTTGAACTCTTAGAACTTGAACTACTAGATTTAGAGCTGCTACTGCTACTCTTAGAACTACTCTTAGAACTTGAACTACTAGATTTAGAGCTGCTACTGCTACTCTTAGAACTACTTACAGAACTAGAACTACTGGATTTACTTGAACTCTTAGAGCTAGAACTACTAGATTTAGAGCTGCTGCTGGAACTCTTAGAACTACTTACAGAACTAGAGCTACTAGATTTACTTGAACTACTGCTACTCTTAGAACTACTCTTAGAACTTGAACTACTAGATTTACTTGAACTCGATCTACTAGATTTAGAGCTGCTACTAGAACTAACATTAGTCAATGAACTGCTACTGGACCTGCTTGAACTACTGGAACTCTTTGAACTACTTACGGAACTAGAGCTACTTGATTTACTTGAACTACTGCTACTCTTAGAACTACTTATAGAGCTAGAACTACTTGATTTAGAGCTGCTACTGCTACTCTTTGAACTACTTACAGAACTAGAGCTACTGGATTTAGAGCTGCTACTGCTACTCTTTGAACTACTTACAGAACTAGAGCTACTGGATTTAGAGCTGCTACTGGAACTCTTGGAACTACTTACAGAACTAGAGCTACTAGATTTACTTGAACTACTACTAGATTTAGAGCTGCTGCTGGAACTCTTGGAACTACTTACAGAGCTAGAGCTACTAGATTTACTTGAACTACTACTAGATTTAGAGCTGCTACTGGAACTCTTAGAACTACTTACAGAACTTGAACTACTGGATTTAGAGCTGCTGCTGGAACTCTTAGAACTACTTATAGAGCTAGAACTACTAGATTTACTTGAACTACTGCTACTCTTAGAACTTGAACTACTTGATTTACTTGAACTACTGCTACTCTTAGAACTACTCTTAGAACTTGAACTACTGGATTTACTTGAACTACTGCTACTCTTAGAACTACTTGAACTTCCCTCTACACATATCCCGAAAGATAAAGTAGGTGCTGATGCTAAACCTGCTGATACAACCCATCCCGTAAGTGGAGGACAATTCGATTCTCCACTGGCTGTATAGTACACGATATTGTTTATGGAATCTACTATCTCCCAACGAGACAAACCAGAATTCCATAAAACCTCAAATAATGGAGAAGATGACGAACTACTAGAACTACTGGATTTAGAGCTGCTGCTGGAACTCTTGGAACTACTTACAGAACTTGAGCTACTGGATACACTTGAACTACTGCTACTCTTAGAACTACTTACAGAACTGCTGCTACTGGATTTAGAGCTACTGCTGCTACTGGAACCACCTGCGGCACTGGATCTACTGCTACTACTGCTACTGCTTGTACATTCTGTCAATG
>Ga0209284_10000526_pt1 | contig 62495 bp, 48 predicted proteins | sample FRY03_FD_187211 | JGI IMG/M metagenome (GOLD analysis project Ga0209284, IMG submission 187211) | Freshwater microbial communities from Lake Fryxell liftoff mats and glacier meltwater in Antarctica - FRY-03 (SPAdes) (version 2) | ecosystem: Environmental > Aquatic > Freshwater > Ice > Glacier...
GGAGACGGTGAGGGTGCCGAAGTTACAAATGCCGCCGCCGCCGAAGGTAGCCGAATTGCCAGAGAGGGTGGAATTGGAGACGGTGAGGGTGCCGGTGTTATAAATGCCGCCGCCGCCGGAGGTAGCCGAATTGCCAGAGAGGGTGGAATTGGAGACGGTGAGGGTGCCGGTGTTATAAATGGCGCCGCCCCTGCTGGAAGCCGAATTGCCAGAGAGGGTGGAATTGGAGACGGTGAGGGTGCCGGTGTTGTTAAAGGCCCCACCATTGCCGGTTACATTTGCGCCGAAAACGGTCACGCCCGAGATAGCTAAATTACCACCTGAAACGATGTTAAAGATATTGAAATCACGAGCGGAATCACCGTTATTACCGCTAATGTTAAGGGAAGAAGATCCCGGCCCAGTGATGGTAAGGGTGCCTGCAGTTGATGCGGTCATAATCGAGGGCAACGCAGAGCTAAGCGTGATGGTGCCGGTAACTGAAAAAACGATGTCATCAGAGGTCGATGCGGCATTTGCATCCATGATTGCTTGGCGCAGAGAATCCGGCCCTGAATCGTTATTATTTAACACAGTAAATGTAGCTGGGGTAATTCTTTCTTCTAGGTTGAGGAGTTCGAGTCGATGGAAGATATCTTTTCTAGGCTTTGAAAAATTCTTAGTTTTGTTGATTGCGAATAGGCGACGGATAAAATTCGAGAGCATGGTTGCATCACCTTTTGAGTAAACTTTGAAGGTTAACTGAAGGGAGCAGCCTTCAAGAACCGGTCTTAGAGCTAATCGGATAAAAATCCACAATTTCTTTACTTGATCATTACATAGTAGCCAAAAAGAGCGCTGGGGCAATAGAAGTGCCCATATTATCCAAAATTTCCATATGAGCTAACCACGGGCTTACGCCCATGGCTACAACATACCGCCCCGCCGGGCTGAGCAGCAGAAAAGTAAAGAGTAAAGATTTCCAGTGGGAGGAATTTTGCATTTCATCTGGGCTTGTTCAGTGTGGGATCTCCTGATTGGCACATTGAATTAAGCCAATCGGGAGATTGGCGTTCCCAGGATTAAGCATCTGTAGGCGGTGTGTTAAGTCGAGGCAACTATTTAACTGGTTTGCCACCTTCGTGGGAATGACAGCAAGCGGGGGGCAAAATTCCGAGCCTGTGTCAGAGTCGGAAGCGTCATTCAGAGCCGGAAGCGTAAGCGACGGTTTGCCCAGCCCTGAAAGGGCGACCGAAGAATAGGGGTAGGGCAACGCCCTAGGAATTTGGTCCGACGAATTTCCCCAGCCCTGAAAGGGCGACCTAAACCGCACGGCCAGATAGGTTTCGGATGTTGAATGACCTCGGATGGGCCGCCCCTTCAGGGCTTGTTTGATGGGGGTTTATAGTTACCCGGGGTTGCGCTTTGCTCCACCCCGGGCTATCTTGGGCCGCACCGTTGGCGCTCTGGGCAACCTGTACCGTTAGCTTCATTACCGTCGCTAACGCTTCCGGCTCCGTTTGCCGTTTGTGTCCTTACCGTCGCTAACGCTTCCTGCCCCGTTGGCGCTATTACTACAAACAAGAATCTAAAGGTTCAAATGGATCAGTTGCAGCGGGGTTTCCCCGTTGCAACTGCTCTGTCTTAAAACAAACTCAGATCAAAAGTAAGGGCCCCATCCATGGGCTTTGCAAGAAAAGTTGGAAGTAAAAGCAAACAGCCGGGCTAGCGAAGCGAAGGGCCCTTTTCCCAGAGGGAAGAGGGTTGGGAGTTGGGGGAAGAAAAAAAAGTAAAATCTATAGATGGCAAACTTACGGCGGGCATAAATAAATGAACTTCCCCCTAAATATCATCAACCCTTCTTAGAATTGGCAAAAAAAATCTGCAATGAGAAGGATTTACTGGCTATTATAACGATCTTAACTTATAATGATTGTTCCTGCCTAAACAAATGAGAATCTGCCATGCTTACCATTTGGGATTATGATAACCGCTATAGAAGAAGAGACTTCCTAAAAGTAGGGGGCTTTGGCTTGGCGGGGCTAGCATCCGGAAGCTTAGCAAAAGCAGATGAAAAAGCAGTTTTAACGAACAAGTCTGTGGTTTTTCTTTTCTTACACGGTGGGCCAAGTCAGATAGAAACCTTTGATCCGAAACCAAATGCCCCGAAGGAAATCCGCGGCCCGTTGGGAACGGTTCAAACCAACATTCCCGGCATCTTATTCGGTTCGCCTTTCCCGAAGCTTGCAAAGCATGCTGATAAATTAACCATCGTAAGGTCTTATGTTCCAGGCGATGCCAACCACGATATCAAACCTATTGTTTGCAAAACCACGACCGGGGCAAATTTGGGTAGTTTATATTCTGCAGTTGCAGGGATATCACACCCGCAAAAGGCCATCCCACGAAACGCACTGCTATTTCCTCGAGCAGTCGATCCTGCAGCCCAAGCAGGCGTGATGCAGTTTGGCAAGTTCGATGCGACTGGGCCTTTTTCGCCATCACTTGCCCCGGTTCAACCCGGCGCAGGCAATGGCCTCTTGCAGGATCTTAAAATCAAACTGCCCCGTGAAAGGTTGGACGACCGACTTGCGTTATTACAAAGCCTAGATAAAGTGCGCTGGGCAATTGAAGATACTCTGCGGGCAGAGACAACTGATAAGTCGCGCGAAATGGCATTATTAGCACTGATGGGCGGCCTTGCAGATGCACTCGACCTTTCTAAAGAAGACCCTAAGACCATTGCCAAGTACGATACCGCTTCTCTCATTCAGGTCGATAACATCAGCAAGAAATGGAACAACCACAAAAATTATGCAGACAACGCCCGAACTCTGGGCAAACTGCTTTGCCTTTCGCGCAGGATGTGCGAACGAGGCGCAGGGTTTGTCACCGTGACCACCAACTTTGTCTGGGATATGCACGCTGATTCGAACAATGCAACCATAGAAGAGGGAATGGGCTATATGGCCCCACCTCTCGACCATGCGATTAGTGCATTTTTAGAAGATGTAAAAAGTCGTGGGTTGGAAGATAAAATCATGTTGGTGGTGTGTGGCGAAATGGGTCGCACTCCAAAAATCAATGGCAAGGGCGGACGCGACCACTGGGGTAATCTGGGGCCATTGCTACTTGCAGGGGGCGGATACCCAATGGGTCAAGTTATCGGTCAATCGAAAGCCGATGCTTCTTCTCCCTCCTCTGATCCGGTTACCCAAGGCATGCTGGTAAGCACGGTTTTGCAAACCCTTATCGATTACCCCAAGCTAAGGCTTTCCCCGGAAGTTGCCCGCGAAGTATTAAATGCAGGCGGCCACAAGAACATCTTCGGTTAAAATCGTTGCAATCCTAGGCCCTGTACCCTTTGAAACCCCTACTTCAATACCAAAAGAATCGCATTTAGTATTGGAATTAGGGGCTCTAAAGCACTAAAATAATAATACATAAAACGATCGGGCAAACCTGCCTTTCCAAATGCTTAAAGGGTGAATCATGTGGTTTAAGAATATATCTGCTTTGAGCCTGCTTATTTTAGCAGCTACTTTTGTAGAGAGCGCAGAGAAGCTGAAATACAACAAAGATATCCGCCCTATTCTTTCTGAAAACTGTTTTGCCTGCCATGGGCCTGATAGCGCGGCCCGCAAAGCCGACCTTAGGCTAGACAAACGAGAAGATGCCATCAAGTTTGGAGCAATTGTTGCAGGTAATGTAGAGAAAAGCCCAATCATCGAAAGAATTTATAGCAGCGAAAAAAGCAAAGTGATGCCCCCGCCTAAAGCTCACAAAGTGGTTACTTCTGTTCAAAAAGAAATGCTCAAGCAATGGGTGTTGGAAGGTGCAGAGTACGAACTTCATTGGTCCTTCATTGCTGCAAAAAAAACAGCCATACCTCAAATCAAGAACAACACTTGGGCTAAGAACCCAATCGATAATTTCATCCTTTCCGAACTTGAAAAGAAAGGGTTAACCCCCGCCCCAGAAGCAGACAGGCGCACACTGGCCAGAAGATTAAGTCTGGATCTGAACGGAATCCCCCCCGAACCCCAAATTGTTGAAGCGTTTGTTGCAGACACCCGACCCGATGCCTACGAAAAACTAGTGGATTTGTTTCTGCAATCTTCTTCGTGGGGCGAACACCGCGGCAGAATCTGGCTCGATGCTGCCCGCTATGCAGATAGCCATGGTATTCACTTCGATAATTTCCGCGAGATGTGGAGCTACCGCGACTGGGTGATTAACGCCTTTAACAAAAATATTCCCTTTAACCAATTTACCATCGAACAACTAGCAGGCGACTTGCTACCTAACGCTACGCTTGAACAAAAAATTGCCTCTGGATTTAATCGCTGCAATATCACCACCAATGAAGGTGGGGCAATTTCTGAAGAGTACCTTGTGCTCTACACCCGAGATCGAACCGAAACTGTGGCCCAGGTCTGGCTGGGCCTTACCGCAGGTTGTGCGGTTTGCCATGATCATAAGTTTGATCCTTTTAGCACCAAAGATTTTTATTCGATGGCAGCATTCTTTAATAACACCACCCAAGGCGCAATGGATGGCAATATTAAAGATACGCCCCCTATCATTCCAGTTCCAATTCTTGAAGATAAAGCCCGCTGGGAACTTGTAACCAAAGAACTTAGTGCAGTTCGAACCCGGGTTGAAAATCGCAAGAAAGAATCCAAAGGTGATTATGATAAATGGCTAGCCAATGCCAACAAAGATACTTTTAACACCCTCACGCCAACGGAAGGCTTAGTGGTTTCTGCAGCCATGAAAGAGGGCAAAGGCAACAAGCTAGAATTCATCATCAACAAAGAAAAGAAGATGATCGATGCGCCTGAAATTGCATGGGTCAAAGGCCAGACGGAAGAAAAAGTATTGCAAGTTGCCAAGGCTGGATCCGTTACCATTCCCGAGATAGGGGACTTCGAAAAAGATCAACCCTTTTCTTTCGGGGCATGGGTGCTAACCCCAAGACAGGCATTTGGCCCCTTATTCGCCCGCATGGATGATACTGCAAAACATCGGGGTTGGGATCTCTGGTTTGAAAACGGCAAAGTAGGTGCTCATCTTGTTTCTTCTTGGCCCGAAAATGCAATCAAGGTAATGTCCAAGGCTTCGTTCAATCAAAATGTTTGGACTCATATTTTTGTAACCTACAACGGTTCGGGCAAAGCGGATGGGGTAAAGATTTATGTCAATGGCATCGCCCAGGCAACCGAAGTTCTTTCAAACAACCTGACCGAAAGTATTCGCACCAAGGTGCCCTTCAGGCTGGGTTCCCGCCATAGCAAAGAGACTTTGGAAAAAGCGACTTTCCACGATTTGAAAATTTACAATCGCGACTTGAAGGCAGAAGAAGTGGCAGCACTTGGGCCGGTCGAAAAACTGGTTCAGATTCTCGCCAAGGATCAAGCGAAGCGAACCCCCGAAGAAAACAACCAGCTTTTCGTTTGGTGGCTTTCCAACATGGATGCCAAATCGAAAGATCTTACAATTCAATTGGGCAACCTTGATCGCGAAGAAAAAGAGTTGAAGGGCAAAGGCACCATCGCACATATCATGGTTGAAAAAGCAGAACCTTCCATGGCTTTTATTCTTAATCGTGGCGATTACGACAAGCGCAAAGATAAAGTTGCTGCAGCAACCCCTGAGGTATTGCATTCAATGCCCAAGGAAACTCAGCGCAATCGATTAGGATTTTCCCAATGGCTTTTGATGCCTGAAAACCCGCTTACCTATAGGGTGACTGTGAATCGTTTTTGGCAGGAAGTTTATGGTAACGGCTTCGTGCGCTCGAGTGGCGACTTTGGCATTACAGGCGATACCCCAAGCCACCCCGAGTTATTGGATTACCTCGCACTCGAATTTCGGGAGCAAGGTGGGGATATCAAGAAATTCTTTAAGCTTATGGTTACCAGCGCAACCTACATGCAATCTTCAGCATCCACGCCCGAAAAGCTTGAAAAAGACCCTGCAAATCGTTTGCTTAGCAGAGGCAGCAGGTTTCGCATGGATGCAGAAATGATCCGCGATTACGCCTTGGCATCTAGCGGAATTCTGACCAAGAAAATCGGCGGGCCAAGCGTTAAACCCTACCAACCCGAAGGCGTTTGGGAAGCTGTTGCAATGATTGGAAGCAACACCCGCGATTACAAACCCGATGTAGGCGAAAACCTATACCGCAAAAGTATGTATACCTTCTGGAAAAGATCTGCTCCCCCTGCAAGCATGGAAATTCTCAACGCACCCAATCGCGAAACTTGCACCGTCAAAAGAGAACGAACCAACACCCCACTTCAGGCTTTAGTTACCCTAAACGACCCCCAGTTTGTCGAGGCCGCCCGTTTCCTTGCAGAGCGAACAATCAAAGAATCTGGTAACACAACCGATGCCCAAATCGACTTTATCTCGATGCGCATTCTTTCCAGAAAACTCAACCCTGCAGAAAAGGCGATCGTGCTTTCTGAACGAACCGACCTTTTAGACTACTACTCTAAAAACTTAGAGGAAGCAAAGAAGTTACAAACCTTCGGCGCCTTTAAATCCGACCCCAAGCTGAATCTTGCAGAACTTTCCGCTTGGACTATGACCATTAATTCACTCATGAACCTAGATGAGGTTCTTTGCCGCTAGGCAACTTTTTAACCGGAGCCAACATGAACATCACGAATTTGATTCAAGAGCAAGGCCTTGCAATGACCCGCAGGCATTTCTTTTCTAAGGGCTCAAACGCTCTAGGGTTTGCGGCGTTAACCAACCTTCTGGGAAATAAAGCCCAAGCTGCATCTTCGCCAGATGCTTCTGGGATCAACCCCTTCCCTTCCAAAGCCAAGAATGTGATTTATCTACACATGGTGGGTGGCCCGCCACAAATGGATTTGTTTGACTACAAACCTAAAATGCAGGATTGGTACGACAAAGATCTTCCCGATTCTATCCGCAAGGGGCAAAGGCTTACCACCATGACAAGCGGGCAGGCTCGCTTCCCCATTGCGCCCTCTAAATATAGCTTTTCTCAACACGGCCCAGCAGGTATGTGGTTTACCGAACTTCTGCCCTACAAAGCAAAAATGGCAGGCGATCTTTGCTTCATGCGCTCGATGAATACGGAAGCTATCAACCATGAACCCGCTATTACCTACATGCAAACAGGCAATCAACAAACAGGCAAACCATGCTTGGGTGCGTGGGCCAGTTACGGCTTGGGCAGCATGAACCAAAACCTTCCCGCTTTTGTCGTCATGGTTGCAAAACCTACCAACACCGAACAAGTGCAAGCTATTTCGGCAAGGCTTTGGCAGGCCGGGTATCTTCCGGGCGAATATGCTGCTGTTCCATTCCGCGCCAGTGGCGACCCCATCCTTTACCTCAATAACCCACCGGGCGTTCCTACCCAAATCCGCAGGCGCACCCTCGATGGTATCAATCAACTTAACCAAATGACACTCAACCAAGTTGGAGATCCCGAAACCCTTACTCGTATTCAGCAATACGAAATGGCTTTCAAGATGCAAACCAGTGTTCCCGAACTTACCGACATGGCACGGGAAAGCGAAAACACCTTCAAGCTTTATGGCGAAGCTGCACGCAAGCCAGGCACCTTTGCAAACACCACTCTCCTTGCACGAAAACTGGTCGAGCGTGGCGTTCGCTTTGTGCAAATCTATCACAACAACTGGGATACTCATGGCAATGTCGCAGGTAGGTTGCCAGATCAATGCCGTGATGTTGATCTGGCATGCTATGGGCTAATCCAAGATTTAAAGAACCGAGGAATGCTCGATTCAACCTTGGTTATCTGGGGCGGGGAATTTGGCAGAACCATCTATTCGCAAGGTGGCTTAAGCAAGACTAATTATGGCCGTGATCATCACCCCCGTTGCTTCACCATGTGGATGGCAGGTGGTGGAACAAGGGCGGGCAGTGTCTATGGCGAGACCGATGATTTTTCTTACAACATCGTGAAAGATCCGGTTCACATTCGCGACTTCCACGCCACGATTTTGCAATTGATGGGGTTTGATCACGAAAAATTCACCGTGCGATACCAAGGGCTTGATCAAAAGCTAACAGGCGTTGAACATGCGCATGTAATCAAAGAACTAATAGCTTAATTAGCGCTTATACTTCCCAACCCTTGCGATAAGCCCTACGCAATAACCCTTGCGCCTTCGAATTGCCTTTGCAAGTCATGTTGGTGGAATCCCATTCAAAGCCCCCGGTGCGATAGGCGACATTCGCCAGCAGTACGGTTTCGGTCATGGGGCCGGAGTAATCAAAGTTGCAAGTTGCAGGCTTGCCACCCTTGCATGCATCAAACCATTCTTTATGAAACCCAGGTGAATCAGGAATAGTTTTGGGCGCCTTCACCTCTTTAAACTTATCATCAGGCAGAAGTTTCCAGTTACTAAAACCACAAAGCAGCATCCCTTTGGTGCCAATAAAAAGATTGTTGTAGTTGCCCGCTTTCAAATCATGCTTTGCAAGAATCTCGGGGCCATTTTTGGCATGATACCAATGCAGCGTGACCGCTTCGCGATCGCCCTGCTTGGGAAATTCGAACTTAGAGGCAAGGGCTTTGGGCGTTGTAAGTTCGTGCACCGGTGGGCCTGAAGCTTCAACCTTGGTTGGGTAGCGCAGATCCAATGCCCAAAATGGGATGTCTAAAATATGGCAACCCCAGTTCCCAGTTTCACCCGTGCCAAACTGCCACCAGAAGCGCCAGCCATAGGGGCAGATTGAGGGTTGATAATCGAAGTCTGCGTTTGGCCCCAGCCAAAGATCCCAATTCACATTTGCAGGAACATTGGGTTTTTCAGCAGGAATAGAGGGCATACCACGATCGCCACCCACCCATGAATGAACCTCGGTGATGGTGCCAATGGTACCGGCTTTGATAATTTCGACTCCGGCCCTAAGGCCAGAAAGGGTGTGCCTCTGGGCCCCCAACTGGGTCGCCAGTTTCTTTTCCTGAGCAAGCTTGGTTAGAGTCCGCACTTCCCAAACATCATGTGCCAAAGGTTTTTCGAGGTAAACATGTTTGCCCCGCTGCATGGCCCAAAGGGCGGGATGAAAATGAGTATGATCGGGGGTGCTAATCAGCACGCCATCAATTTGCTTTTCCATCTCATCAAACATTTTTCGAAAGTCGGAGTACTTCTTTGCTTTAGGATTCTTGCTGAACCCATCCCCCGCACGCGTTTCATCCACATCACAAAGCGCAACGATATTTTCCTTGGCCGCACCATTTAGGTTCGACCTACCCTGCCCGCCAATCCCTATCACTGCAAGATTTAATTTTTCATTTGGGCTAACGGCATTCTTGGCCATGGAAGGCGCAGTCCCCAGCCAATACCCTGCGCCAGAAAAAGCCATACCCTGTAAAGCAGTTCTACGAGTAATCTTCTGCATCATTTTTAAACCCCTAAAAGATATTCCAAGATAATTAGCAGCAGCTTTAAAAAAGAGAAAGTTTTTCCAGTTTAAGAATTAGCGCACAAACCAATGCATGGGTGGGCCATCAATCCGCTTGGATGTCATGCGGAGAAATTCTGCAAACCCGATTTCCGATTGCGCTTGTAGTTCAAGCGTTGCAGCCCCTGCACGCAGCGCTTGATTCAACTGATTCCCAAGGCCGAACCCCTCTATCTGCTTAAGCATGGCCCCTACATTGGGATCATTTTTAATCTGCGCCTCTGCTTGGGGGCGAGCCTGGCTTGCATCCCCGCTGAGCTTTGAATTCCAAACCGGAAGCCAATTGCCATTGGGCAGCTTTGTCATAAGGGTATCTTCCACACTCATTTTTCCAGCACTCAATTCGGGAACAACCCGAGTCACCCGCAAAGCAATCACTTTTTTATCGTTCCCTATTTTGGCTGCCTGCTCCGGCCAAGATACTTGTTTGGTCTGATTCTGAACCAGCCCAAATTCTTTCATCACATCGCCCATTATCGATTGAGCCACTCCCTGAAATATTCCCCCAAAATCGTTGCCCTTTACATCACCCTTATCGACCAGAAAACCCCCAGTGCCCTGAAGATGAATCCCCTCTTGGCACTTGTAGGCAAACAATGCTTTTCTAACACTCCAGTCAAGTTCATCTTCAATCTTCATCGGGGGCAGCCTATCTGCAAGATAGATTTTTTCTTTCTGCCAATCGATTTTTGATTTCAATAGCTCTTGAGAAAGCTCGCCTGCAGTCTTGTTCTCTACATCATCAATCCGTTCCTGCCAAGCAACCATCAGCAGTTGTTTTACAATTGGCTGCACGGATGAATATTTTTTAATTTCGGAGGGTTTGATTTCAAAAAGATAAAGCTGCTGGTTTTGAGGATTCTTTTCCTGCAGGATTTTCTGTTCATCCTGCAAAAGATTCATCCAAGCCTTCGATTTATTCCCTTTTTCAGATTCTTCGATCCAAAGGCTCATGCGTTTAGAAATGTCTTGTTGGATCGCTTTTGAAGTTTCTTTTTCGTTAGTGATAAAAGTTTCGAACTGGTCGGGCAATGCTTTTTTCAGCCAAGATCTTTGCACCGCAAAAACCACATTGCCTGATTTTGTGTACCCTAGCTTTACCCCTTTAAGCTCAGTGCCTTTTTTTAAAGCAATAACTTCAACCGGCGTAACCTTACTGACTGGAGCAGTTTTTTTCTGCTGCTGTGCAAAGGCAGAGCCCGAACTTATCAGCAAAATCAGAATTAAAAGTTGAAGCGCCCTCATACATTTAATTTTCCCACTTCCCCGAGCAAATTTCCAGCTCAATCAACAGTATTTATATTCTTCCCATCCATAGATGCATTATTGCCCGCCTTTTTAATTCACATAATCAATAGTCGCTGCTTGCCCTAAAGCTCTATTTTTTCTTCTGTGAAATAGGCAAATGGCAAATACTACCTATGCACGGAACTAGATTATAACGGTTTCGTGCTACCCAAAGATAAATCTTCTGACCTAGCCAAGGGATGCCGGGGATATACAAAAACGGTGCCATAATACATAACAACGGTATGCGCCAAGATACATACCTAAAGGCTTTGAACCCGTGCAGCGACATTTTAAGGTCTGAAGTCACGAGGTGCATTTCTTCTAATAATCTGGAAAGAACCAGCGGGGGTTGCATTGCGGGAATGTTTACAGGGTCGCGGGCATCCTTAAAATCCACTGCTTTGAACCAATCCAACTTTTTAAGCCAGCTTACGCTCACCTGACACAATGGGCATAACCCATCGAAAAGAACCAGCGGTTTAAGTATTGCATTCATAATCAACGATCCTACTTAGATAACTTCCCTATTAATATTATAGCGTTAAATCCCACATTTGTTGTAAATTGTGAATAGGTATGGGATTTTAGGCGAGCCGTTTTGCCATCCTGACCAATACTTTGATTACCACCGAACCTTTGAAGAGATCATGGCAGCATTTAAAAACCTACTGGCATTCGATTATGGCGCGGAAAGCGGCAGAGCCATCATTGGCACTTTTGATGGTAATATGATCACCTTAGATGTGGTCCATCGCTTTCCCAACAGACCTGTTAAAACTCTGGGCAACTTCCATTGGGATGCACTAGACCTTTACCGCGAAATGCTCGAGGGCATTCGCATCGCCGCCTCCCAAGCTTCCCATATCGATGGCATCGGGGTCGATACTTGGGGCGTTGATTTTGCCCTTCTCGCAAAAGATGGATCCCTTCTAGGCAACCCTAGGCATTACCGAGATCAGCACACCGAAAATATCCTCGGGCTAGCCTTTCAAAAAATGCCCAAGGAAACCCTCTATCAACATACCGGCATCCAGTTCATGCGCTTTAACTCGCTCTTTCAACTGCTTGCATTGCAACGCGATCATTCCAGCATTCTTGAATCTGCAAAGCATTTGCTTTTCATGCCCGACTTGTTTAACTACTTTCTTACAGGCATCAAGGTGAACGAATATTCCGATGCATCAACCAGCCAGATGATCGATCCGAACAAGCGGGCGTATTCTTCCGAGGTGCTCAAGGCATTTGGAATCCCGCCCGATCTTTTAGGTTCGCTGGTGCAACCTGGCACCGTGCTTGGGCCACTGCGCCAACAAATTCTGCAGGAAACAGGGATCAACGCTGCTCCGGTTATTGCCCCTGCAACGCATGATACCGCCTCTGCGGTTGCTGCAGTTCCTGCTGGTAAATCCAATTGGGCGTATATCAGTTCAGGGACTTGGTCGCTAATGGGGATAGAAACGCTAAAGCCCCAAGTTACAGAAAAAGCACTCGCCTTTAATTTCACTAATGAAGGAGGCGTAAAGGGTACTACCAGGGTTCTTAAAAACATTATGGGGCTTTGGCTCGTGCAAGAATGCAGAAGATTTTGGATTCGATCTGGGAAAGAGTATGGCTACGAAGAACTAACACGCCTAGCAGCAGAGGCAACGCCTTTTGAATCGCTGATCTACCCAGATGATGATGGTTTTATTGTGCCCTTAGATATGCCCAATGCCATTACAAGTTTTTGCAACAAAACAGGGCAGAAATCGCCTACTACGCCTGGTGCATTTGTTCGTTGTGCATTAGAAAGCTTGGCAGTAAGGTACCGCTGGGTGATGGAAAGGCTTGAAGAATTATCGGGCGAGAAAATCGAAACCATCCATGTTGTGGGGGGGGGTTGCCAGAATGCACTGCTCTGCCAGTTTACCGCAGATGCCTGCAATCGCACCGTGGTGGCGGGCCCTGCAGAAGCTACTGCGGTGGGTAATGTATTGATGCAAGCCATGGGGCTAGGGTTGCTTGGATCACTTACCGAGGCGCGCGAAGTGGTCAAGCGATCGTTCCCTCTTCAAACCTTTGTTCCGAAGAATCCTGATCGTTGGCAGGAACCTTACGCTCGTATGCTTAAATTCATGGCATAATAATCATGAACGGTTTTATATGGGGTAAGATAAGTTTGTAAGATTATTGTTCGCATGAAGTTTCTCAGAGGATTGCAATTTATGTCATTTGTTACCAAGTGCTCAAGTTGTGGCAATAAGTTTACAGTTAACGAACGATCCATCGGTTCGAGCATGGATTGCACTGCCTGCAACAAAACCTTCCGCATACTTCCCGATGCGTCCTCAAATCCCGCCCCTGCAACCTACACCTTCAAAGAACCCGAACCCGATCTCAAAAAGCAAGAAAAAGAAACAAAACAAGAGCCTGTAAAACCTGCAAAAAAATCAGTAGCCTCAAGTATCGATGTAGAATTCACCCCCGAAGCAAAGGCCATGTATACGGAACGCAAGCTTAATCTGTTTTCTGGCGATGGCAACGCAATCGATAATTTCCTCGGGCTGGTTGCTGTCTTTTTAAGTTGCACCTCATTGCTTGCTGCTTCATTTCCCCTGATTGATTACCTTGTTTTACCTTTGGGCATTGCAGGGATAGGGCTGGCAATTTATTCTGCTTTTTTAGAAGGCAGCTTCGCAAAGCGGTTTACCTTCCCTGCTATCGCATTACTCATCAGTCTGCCCACCATAACTATCATCATCAAATCCCCCGATTGGTTTCGTGAATATCGAGAAAAGCCCAAAGCTATTTCAATCAAAGATAGATTCGTACTAGTTTCACCGGGCGAACGGCCTTTCTTACCTGAAAAACCTGATCAAACAGTGAATGCCTTGCAGTATGGCATTCAACGAAACGATATCCGGGTGGTGATAAGCGAAGTCCGTTATCGCAAAATCGAGCACACCCAAAACAAGCTTAAGAAGTTTACCAAAGATCCAAAAATCACTGTTTTAATTAAAGTATTTAACGCAGGTTACGAAAAACCCTTCGACTTTTCCAACTGGCAATCCTACGGCAACGGGGTGAAACTCTTCGATACCGATGGCTCGGAATTATCCACTTGGGTTCCCCCTGTAAATCCCGGATCCATCCAACTAGCAGCACCAGTCAAGATGGTATTTGCAGGCAAAATGATTGAAGAAACATTGATATTTGATGCGCCAAAGGCCAAGTTTGAAGAATTAAGGCTCATGCTTCCTGCAAAGGCATTTGGGGAAGAACCCACCCTAGATAAGGATGGGAAGGAGCAAGAAGGTAAAATTATTATGATAATACCTTTTAAAATGATCACGCCTTAATCTTGCGTGATACAATAAATATTATTCTTCTCAGGAATTTTCGCCATGCTTCTCCGCATTAAAAACCAGACTCTAAATTCAGCCTTTACCCTGATTGAATTATTAGTGGTTATGAGCATTATTTCGATTTTGGTGGGGCTGATGCTGCCCGCAGTTCAGAAAGCCCGTGGCGCAGTCAATCGTATCTCTTGTGCCAATAGCTTAAAACAAGTTGGCTTATCCATGTGGCTTTATCATAGCACCTTCGATACCCTGCCCGCAACCAGGGTAAGCGACCAAGGCGCAAGTTGGGCCGTGCTTATCCTGCCTAACCTCGAACAGGAAAACCTTTATCGCAAGTGGGACACTTCCAAAACCTACTACCAGCAAAACCAAATTGCCCGCGAAACAGGCGTCAAGGTTATGTTCTGCCCAGAAAGGCGATCTCCCTCCGCTGCAGGCGTTAGCATTTCTGGCGATGTCGATACCATATCCCCAAGCCAACATGTTCCCGGGGCCCTCAGCGATTTCGCAGTCAATATGGGTACCGAATCCAACGCTGCTACTGTTGGTGGCGCTACTTTCTTCAACAACGATGGTGCATTCCCCTCTGCAAGTGGCAGGGGTTATAACTTCAACATGATTCGCGATGGCCTTTCCAACACCCTATTGGTTGGCGAAAAACATGTGCCTATTTCTAAATGGGGCACCGGGGCCTGGGATTCTTCCATCTACAATGGCGATATTTATCTCTCCATTTCCAGAGTTTCAAGCCCCCAACACCGGATCGCAACCACCGTCGATGATCTCGATTGGCGCTTTGGCAGCTATCATTTTGGTATTATCCAGTTCGCTTTTTGTGACGGTGGCGTACGAAGCATCACGGTCAACATTTCCGGAGAAACTTTTCGCAGGCTTGCGAGCCGTAATGATGGCGAAGTCTTATCCGATTACTAACCACCTACTGTTTTCTAGCACCAACACGCCTCCCAAGCGTTAAATCCAACAAGTTCAACCCTTTAGGAAAAATCAATAACCCATAGAATCATTGATTCTTAATTTATTAGAGCTTATAATTACTTTGAGATGCTGGATTCGAATATTTTTAAGGGATAGCCCATTAGTAGCAGCTTTTACAAAGAACTTGAAAGCGCAATTAAGAAGGGCGCACCTTGTTTTCAGTCTGAAGATCTTCTTGCCTTGGAGCCTTGCTTGGACTCCATCGGCAAAATGATTGTTTGCGAAGGCAAAAGCTCTCGTATTTACCAGATGCGCGATAAATCCTCTCATAAAAAGATGGCCCTCAAATGTTACCACTGGAACGACCCAGCCTTGGAATTGCGCTATCAACTTCTTGCTGATATCAAAAAAAACAACGACCTTTCGTTTATTGTTCCCTGCAAATTTATACCCCAAGGCACCACCGTTCAGGGCGAAACGAACCCGGTTCTTCTCATGGATTGGATCGAAGGCGTGCCTTTTAGAGAGTTCATCAATCGGGCTGCAGGGGTTCCCAGAATCCTTGATAAACTTGCTCGACTGATACTACGCATCGATAAGAAAATGTTCCGCGCGGGGCTCGCTCACTGCTGCGTCGAACCCGATCACATCATGCTGGGCAGCAACGCCTCGGATGAACGAGGGGTTTTAATCCTCCTTGATTACGATAACATCTGGGTGCCGAGCCTTGCCCATCGCAATATTCTTGAAATTTCGAACCCCGATTATCAACACCCAGGCAGACTTCGGGAAGGCATTTACGGCCCCCTTGCAGACCGATTCCCCCTGTTACTTCTTTATACTTCGCTTACAGCAATCAGGGTTATGGGCCCTAAATTCCTTAAAGAAAAAGCCCCCGAACATGGCTTGCTCTTCTCCAAACGAGACCTCGAAATCCCAAACGATTCCCAAATCTTTAAGAAATTACTCGGACAAAAAGACCCTTTTCTTCGCGGCCTCATTCTCGAAATCCAAGATGCCCTTTCCAAACCCATGGCGTGGATTCCCAGCCTTGAAGATTCCATCAACAAAATCAAAGAAGAAGCAGATAATGGTTCCTTTGGCTGGGCCGAAGTTCAATTTGATTCCCAACCCGAATCACTAATAGATGATAAAGAGGATGTTTCTTTTGGCTTGAAACAAACCATTGCGGAAATGACTGCAACTGCTGCAAATCGTATTCTTCATGGCAACTTCGATGCGGGCATCCAACTCTACATCGATTGCTGCGAACGCGACCCAAGCAATCTTGCTTGCAGAAAAAAGCTTCGTGATGCCCAAATGAAAAGACTCGACAACAAATTACCAAGCGGATTTGGCTTGGGTAGATCAACAAAATCGAAAGTGCAAGGCTGGCTGAAATCCGGACAGTTTGCAAAAGCACTGGAGGCAGGCGAAGAAGGCCTTACCGATAACCCATGGGATAGTAGTGCAATGCGGGTTATGGCGCGTTCTGCAGATGGCCTTGGATTTATCGATACCGCAAGCTGGCTCTTCCAATCAGCCTTAAAAATATCGCCCAACGATTTGGAAATACTCCAAGACCTTGCAGAGTTTCTCGAAAGACAACAAGATTTTCGCTCTGCCCGCATTCTCTGGGAAAAAATCCTACGCCTTAATCCTTCCGATCAAGAAGCCAAAGATCGCGCTAAGGAACTTGGTGCTTCTGAAACCATGAAACGCATGACCGATAACAAAGAGGTTGCCTCTTCCACCACGACTACGCCAAAAGAAGTCAGCGCCCTCGCAGAAGAACAAAGAATCCGAACCTTAATTCAGGAAAAATCCCACTGGGGACCCTACTACATCGAGCTTGCTAATTTTCTGAAAAAAGCCAACCGCCTTGATGAAGCCGAAAATATCTTAAGGCTTGGTATCGTGCAAGCCGAGGGCGATAAAAAACTCCTGTTGGAAGTCGCACACCTCGAAAAACATATCCTTGGCAAACGCATCGATGAGCTAAAACATATTCTCACCCAAGATAAAACTTGGACCTTTGCAAAAATTGCTGAAGACTGCCTTAAAACCGAACAACGCAGACTCGACTCTGAACTTCTAAGACTGCGAGTCGAAGCAGACCCTTCCAATATGGCTTCCAAACTCGAACTGGGACAGATGCTTGTCGAACTAGGCGAAATTGATTCAGCCATTTCTGAGCTTCAACAATCTCGAAAAGACCCCAGGCTTGCCTGGAAAGCGCTGATCGCACTGGGCAAGTGCTTTTCTATGAAGGGCAATGCCACTCTCGCACGCAGAAACCTCGAAGATGCATTAAAATCTCTACCTCAAACCGAGGATGCTTCACGCAAAGAAATCCTCTTCAGCTTAGCCCTTAGCTATGCCTCAGAAAGTGATTTCGCCAAGGCCGTGGAAATTGGTAATGAAATCGCCAACATTGATTTCACCTATCAAGGCATTGGTAAACTTCTCGAGGAGTGGATGTTGCGCGCCAAACAAGGGTAGCATTATTTGATTCTTCGTTTTTCATATGACTACAAATATAGAATGAAGTACCTTGCAGTTATCGTTGTGCTTTCGCTTGCTTGCGCGGGATGCAATCGCAACATGTCGATTTCAAATATTCCAAAGGGAGAACCAATGACCGATAAAATTAAAAAAACAGATGCAGAGTGGATGACCTTGCTTACCCCAGAGCAATTTAAAGTCGCCCGAAAAAAAGGTACGGAACGCGCTTTCACTGGCGCAACTTGGGATAACAAAAAAGAGGGCATCTACCATTGCATTTGCTGCGATCTTCCCTTGTTTGAATCTATCACCAAGTATGAATCAGGCACTGGTTGGCCCAGCTTTTTTCAACCCGTTTCCCAAAACAATGTCACCTTAGAAACAGATCGCGCTTTTTTTAGCGTCCGCACCGAAGTGCTTTGTGCCAAATGTGATGCCCATTTGGGCCATGTTTTTGAAGACGGCCCAAAACCCACTGGCCTGCGTTATTGCATGAATTCCGCTGCTTTAAACTTCGAACAGACAAAGCCTAACCCCTAATCATTTTATCACACCTTGATTGCGATGGCCTTCACTCATAAAATCAAATTATTGCGGGATTGGTATATCGGTTGTGCCCAGCCTTCCCAAGGCTGTGAGAGGGGTCCGACTCCCCTATCCCGCTCTTTCACTTCAAGCTTTTAATGATTTCCAGAAAACCAATTCTATTTATGAAGTAAAAAAGCGTGTTCTAAATGTGAAAGTTCTTCCCTTTAATTCCTGCTTTCCCTTTGGTTCAATAAAGCCCAAAGCATATACTTTACAAAGGCAAAATCGTTTAATCTTTAATACAATTTTGAATCATCCAGATACTTTTACCTCAGGTAATTCCAGCATGTTGAAAAATCGATCACTAGCCTTTCTTGCAACCAGCTTTTCTTTACTTGGCTTTTTGCTTGGTGCACCCCAAGTTCTTGCACAACAAAAAATGCAGGAAGGCGAAATGGCTGGCTACCTGCTTGTTCCCCACGAGAAAGTTCCCGAATCCTTCAACGCAGGTTTCTCAATGTATGTTGCAGCATGGCCTTTGCTAAACAAATACCCCGGGAACCGATTTCAAACCGGCCTGTTCGGCACTTGGATGTTCGCTCAATACCCCGAACCAAAACCCGCCAAACTTTATTCCGATATCGAAGGCGGCCTAGGATGGTGGAGAGATACAAGGTTCGCTACCGAAACACCCAAGTTCATCATGGGTGGCGTGGCACTTAACTTTAATGAATGGGCCAATGGCCCCGGCGCAGGCAAAGGTAGAGACTGGACCAAACCCAGTGGCAAATATGGCGTTGCCCAACTCAGCCCTTGGTTGGTCTGGCCACCCGATGGCGTGAATTTAAAGCAAGGCACTTGTGGCGAATTACTTGGCTATGGATATCTACCATTGCCATTAACCGATATTAAGGCAACTACTGCGGGAAAGAATGTGCCCACAGGGGATCAATCTTGGACACTGTTTTTAAACTCAGGAAACTTTAAAGGGCCTGTAGCGTTCTTTACGCCTTATTTCTGGTCTCGTGCAACTGCAGAAAATACAGAATTGAGTGGCATGTTTTTAGATTCACGCCCTTCCAACCCGAACAAAGCAGTTCAAATGGAAACCCAGTATGTGCCAAGTTTTCAAGCAGTAGATTCCAAGGGCGAAACTTACGCACGAATTGCACCTACTTCGTTCCCGAGGGATTCCAACGGTGATTCAGCGATAGTGCATCGTGTAACCGCTTACAACAAAAGCGCACTTTTTGATTCGGTGAAGGGTTGGTTTGCAGGGGGCCCAAATGCAACTGGCCTAATCAATACCAAGGGCTCCAGCGTACATACCTTTAATAGCAAGGGTGGATCCACTTGGAAGATTTACACGCCTGATACCCCTAAAGAGAAAAAAACAACTTTGGCATGGAATTCATTTGCAAGCCCCGTGGCTATTAACGAACACACCTATGGATATCGTTGGAATCAAAAGCTGGTGACAAAAACAGATTCAAAGAATGGCCCCCTTATAACCCTTCCTGAATACTTTCATCTGGTGAAAAGTGAAGATAAAAAAGTGGAGTGGGTGGTGGTGCAACCCGAAAATGTACCTGCTGAAACAGGTTTAACCAAGATTGAATTTAAACGGTCAATTGCAAAACCGGCGGAGCCATACATTACGCCCGAAGATTCGCAAAGTTCATGGAAAAAGCCTGGGCCGGTTGCAGGGCCATTCCAAGCATACCTAGGGGACGGCAGCATGGTCACCTATCATTGGTATCGATTTGCGGATCAACCTGCGATACTGAATGCAGACCTAACGGATAAGGAAAGAGAAATCATGCAATTGCGGGTAGAAAAACTACATAAATCGTGGACAAAAGAAAAAGAATATCTGCCTGCCCAAACTCTCGGGAAGCTTGCAGATCTTGACCCAGCATTGATTGTAATACCACCCAAGGGCTTTGAATTCGGATATGTTCCAATCGCAACCCGACAAGGGGCCAAGGAATAAAGGTAAGTTGATTCGATTTTGTAATAGCTTGATGTAGTTTTGGAGAAGATAAAAAGATTCTTCTGTGAGAAATCATCGGAACGGTTGACCCAACCGAGTGGACCCGATAATTTTTGTTCTACACTCCCAAAGGGGGGTGTTGCTGAACTTCCCGCTAGACTCAGCATACAGAAGAACCTGCGTTTATTAAGACCCGCTGGTTTATTAGCACCAACTGAGAGGTAGCTATAACTTCTTATATAATGAAAGCAAGGGCAGTTTTTACAAAAACAGTGGATTTCCTCATGCCAAGTTTAAATTTCGAAAGCATCATCGATCTTACCCACCCTATCAATCCCGCAACCTCTGTTTGGCCGGGGGATCCTTCGGTAATTCTATTCCCACTCAAGCAGCTTGAAAAAGATGGTTTTAACTTAGGAGGCGTTACCCTAGGGGAACATACAGGCACGCATGTTGGGGTTGCAGCACACTTTCATAATCACGAAACCACCATTGATAAACTTTCACCTTCTGCCCTTTTCAAGCCCTGCGTGGTTATCGATGTTGCAAAAGAATGCGATGCGAACCCCGATTTCGAATTAACCTTGGATCATTTACAGTTATGGGAAAAAGCCAATGGCAATGTACCTGCGGGTTGCCTTCTACTTTTGCACACCGGTTGGAGCAGGTATTTTTCAAGTGATAAGTATTTCGGCAAAGATGAATCCAATAGTTTGCACTTTCCCGGGTTCTGCTTGGAAGCAACTAGGTTTCTAATCGTACAGCGGAACATAGCGGGCTTGGGAATTGATACAGCAGGAATTGAGGCGGGCAAAGATTCCAACTTTAGCTGCAACAAGGTTCTGCTACATGGTCAGAGAATCCACCTCGAGAATTTAACCAACCTTGATCAATTGCCCGCAGTTGGGGCCCACTTGTTCATTGGCGCACTTCCAATTGAAGGCGGAAGTGGTTCGCCCGCCCGGGTGATAGCGCTGGTGCCTTGATTTAAATTTCTCGAGCTAGTGCCTCGCCTACCATTCTGCCCGATTGCAATGCTGTTTGAATAGAGGCAATACCACCATAATCGCCACACTGGTATAATCCCTTTTGAACCTGAATAGTTGTTGAAGAAACATTTAAGAGAGGGGCGACTTGAAGAGGCAAGGCATTGGTGATTTTATAAGTACGAAGATGATTCCAGGCATCGACTTCGTTACCAAACCACTGTTTCATTTGCTCGAGCACCTTCTGAATTAGAGTTTCGTCTGAAGCAAAATCGCACCCAAGCACCGAACAAGAGATAAGTGCTTTGCCTTCTGGGGCGTAATTTTTACAGACATTAGAAAGCACACACATGCTGATCACAGGGCCAGCAGATTCTGCATTCAGAAAAAGAATGGGGGCAGAAGTAGGGGCGTTGGAAGCTGCAAAATAGAGCGTGGTAACCATCCTCATTTTTGGGATTGCGGAAATCCCCTGCAGTTTACATCCTTGGGTTTGATCCACTGCGAGAACAATGTTTGGTGCGGTTAAAGTTTCCCCTGTTGCAAGTATTACTTTATTTTCGCTTAAGGAAACAACTTTAGAATTAAGTCTATTTCGAGCGCAATCAAGCATTGCTAAAAGTTGGCGTGGTATCGCCTCCATTCCCTCTGAAGGAAGACAAATATCCCCAAGAGACATCATTCGGAAATTGTAATCAAAGGCCCTGCTAGAAGTTGAAAGCTCATTTTCAAGAAATATTCCGGAGTACAGTGGCCTAAAGAATCGATCAATAATTACATCAGAAAACCCAAAAGTTTTTAGCCTTTGCAAAGTTGTAATTTCGGGCTTTTGCAATAGTTTTTCAAGCGTTCCGAATACCACTTGCGTGCGCAGTATTCCCACTAGTAATTTATCTTTAAGCAAACCTATCGGCGAAAACAAACCCTTGGCTGCAGTGTATAAATCTCGAAATGGATCTGCGAGCCGGTGGAAACGCCCTTGGTAACGAATCATGGCACCTGGAAAAAAGCTTTTTAAATTCAGACCGCTGTAGGAAAGAATTTGCTTCGCATCTGGATAAGCAGTTTGCAGAACTTGAAACCCACGGTCGAGCTGAAATCCTTCCACAACATCGGTCCTTATTCTGCCACCCACTTTTTCTGCACCATCAAGCAACAAATAATTAATATGGTGCTTTTGCAAAATGCGAGCGCAACTTAAGCCAGCAAGGCCAGCACCAACGATTATCACATCCGCATCAAAACTCATCATCGCCACCTGTTGAACCATGTAAAAGAAAATTTCAGCCTCTGTATTAATTGATAGATGCACGGCTGCAGAATCAAAATACACAGGCTGAATTATTAATCACGCTGCATCTTAATCGAGGCAATGAGCGCCATGGGTGATGGCAGCGCCCATTCTGAGCAGCGAGGCGATCATGATAGTTTCAGCAATTTCCTGTTCTGTAACACCTGCATGTTTGGCTTTTTCTTTATGGATTTCTAGGCAATAAGTGCATTGGGTGGTCATTGCAACTGCGAGTGCGATAAGCTCCTTGTTTTTGACGGAGATTGCACCTTCCTGCATGACTTGCTTGCTAAATTGCCTGTAAGTGGCATAAGCATCGGGAACAAGCTGAGGCATTTTTTTTAGTTTGTCGAGCTGCTTCATATCGTACATGGATCAAACTCCATTTAGGGTTAGGTAAAATAGACAACATGAAAAGTTTATAATGAAGCAGAAGAGAGTCACAATAAAAAATCAGAGAATCATTGGGTATAAGAAACGAGAATATTTTGAATGCAGGAGGTGTTGCAACGGGACCTGAGCTTTCCCAGTCCCCTTTAAACCATTAATCCCCTACCTTTTGACACTGATTTCCAAAACTTTTCTTTTTTTCTTTCAAGTTGGATTTCATATCTTCATCGCCCCTGCGAATAATAGTTATAGAAACATTGGTCAGCTTTTTAAGGAACAATTTCATGATAAAACAAATTCTCAGGCAGTTGCAAATTTTTGGTAGCCTTGCGGTGGTAGGTTTTTCAGCAGGATGGGCGGAAGCACAAATCGTATCTGCACCTGCAAACTTTAGGAGTGGGCCGAGCGCTGTAAGGCCTGCTTATTCTTATGCACCCCCCGCTGCAATTAATGGCTTCCAACAAGGCGGGTACAAAATTTCTTCCCTTATCCCAGGGTTGGCAGCAGATCGAAACGGGTTCAAAAATGGGGATGTCATCATCCAAGTAAACGGCAAGCCCTTTAGAACAGAAGATGATTTTAATGGGTTACTTCGCCAAAGCAGCTTTGGTTCTAAAATCACTTATTTTGAAGCGGGATCAGGAATTGTAAAAATGCGTGAAGTCAAACATGTGTTTGCAAAGCTTGGCATATCGGGCCAGATTGTTCCCTTAAATTCCCCCTCTGCAATACCTAATTCTTTTCCAGCGGGTGCATTGCCACCAGGGCCGATTGGGTTACCACCAGGCGCAATTATTCCGCCCCAAGCTTCCTCTGGTCCGGCATTACCAGGATTCTAATCTTTATGAAAATAGGCTAGAGATCGATTTGGCTAAGCCAAGTTTCGATAGCCAGCCAAACTTCAACTTTGCAGTCATCCTGCAATAAGACATGCCTGCCTTCAGAGATTTCGACATAGGTTAAAAGGTCTGTTGGTGCGGCACCTGCAAATTGTCGAGATCCCAAATGGGAAGTAACTTTGTCACCTGTACCGTGCACCAGCAAGGTAGGCGATTGCAAGACTTGGGGATTTTTCAAAAGCCTTTGGGCAGCTTTCGAGCATTGCAGATAAAGCCCGACTGAAACTTTGCGATGAATGAGCGGATCGTTTTTAAAAGACTCGATGAAATTCCGATCCCGCGAAAGATCTTCATAATTTAACTGGTTATCAAACGCAAGTGATGATGCAATAATGTTTATCATCGCAGCCGAATTCTCAAGCCACCAAGGTAACTTAAAAGGTAGTGAAAGCCAAGGCGCAAGAGCGATACAAGCATGAATGCTTTGAGGATAATTCATGGAATAGGCCAAGGCTAGTTGACCCCCGAGGCTATTGCCCAAAAGCACAATCGGAATATCTGGGTGCATCTTTTCAAGCTCGCCTTGAAAAAGCCGCAAATCATCAATCAAGGTCTCGTAGGAAGAGACATGCCCTCTGGGGCCTTCTGATTTTCCACATCCTCGCCTATCAAAACCATAAACAGCAAAACCTTTGTTTTCAAGTTTGACTGAAATATGCTCGTATCTTCCCGAGTGGTCTGCTAATCCATGCACACACCAAATGATGCACTTAATAGGGCATTCAGGTTGCCAACCCTGCCAATAAAGGCGCAACCTATCTTTCCCCAGAAAATTACCTTCAAAATGATACATCTAGCTTTTAACCTTCTTCTTCACTTTATCATTGGCCTATAAAAAATCTTAACTGATAATAATAACACCTGCATTTGCAAAGATGCAAAATAACATGGTTATCAGGAGCACTATCATGAAATCCGCCACGGAACATCTTACTTTTAATCTTCCCGAACGAATGGCGTTTATAAATATAACCTCTCAAGTTGAAAATATCGTCAAAAAAAGCGGCATTAAGGAAGGCCTTATGCTTTGTAATGCCATGCATATCACCGCCTCGGTTTTCATTAATGACGATGAACCGGGCTTGCACCACGATTACAAAAAATGGTTGGAAGCCTTGGCGCCTTTCAATCCATCCTCGCAAATCTACCACCATAACCGCACGGGCGAAGATAATGCAGATGCCCATATGAAAAGGCAAATCATGGGTAGAGAAGTGGTGGTTGCAATTACAGAAGGGAAGCTGGATTTCGGCCCTTGGGAACAAATCTTTTATGGGGAGTTCGATGGCAACAGACCCAAGCGCGTGCTCGTAAAAGTTCTGGGGGAATAACTGTTTTACCTTGACCCAATCCTTGTGAATCATGCTAACTTGAATTTAATAAATTTTTAGACGACATCCCGTTTAAGGTGGATGGATGGACGCCAATAATCCTACTCAAATTATCCATGTTGACATGGATGCATTTTTTGCATCTGTAGAGCAACTTGATAACCCAGCGCTAAAAGGCCGGCCTGTAATAGTGGGTGGCAGGCCCGGGGGCAGAGGCGTGGTGAGTGCTGCTTCCTACGAGGCAAGGGCCTTTGGGGTACACAGCGCGATGCCTTTAAAAACTGCCCTCAGGCTTTGCCCACAGGGGATATTTCTTCCGGTTCGTTTTGCAAGGTATGGCGAAATCAGCAAACATATCCGGGAAATATTTCACCGATATACACCGATGGTAGAACCCTTGAGTAGTGACGAAGCGTTTCTAGATATAAAAGGAAGCGAAGGCCTTTTTGGGTCTGCGGAAACCATTGGTAGAAAAATCAAAGAAGAGATATTAAAAGAAACGGGGCTAAAGGCATCGGTAGGGGTGGCCCCGAATAAATTTCTGGCAAAGCTAGCAAGTGACCTGAAAAAACCGGATGGATTTGTTGTCATCACTCAAGATAAGATTCGTGAAATTCTAGATCCATTACCCGTAAGCAGACTATGGGGTGTGGGCAAAAAAGCAGAGTTAAGGCTTCATGCCCTGGGCTATAAAACCATTGGTCAAATATCAGCAGCAAACCCAAAAGCATTGGAAATGGCTTTTGGCCCATCTGCGCTGCATTTATGGGAGTTGGCGCAAGGCATCGATTCTCGGGTGGTAACGCCAGATCGATTGGCAAAATCATTGAGTGCGGATGTCACTTTTTCAGAGGATATCGAAGATAAAGAAGTGTTAGAGGAAAAGCTGTTAGAGTTAGTGGAACATTTGGGTGCCCGACTTCGAAAAAAAGAACTAAAAGCAGCGACAATCGAGGTAAAACTCCGCTCCTCGGATTTTGAAACCCGAAGCGTCTCGAAAACCTTACTAGAACCGATGAATGAAACCATGCTTTTATGGGTTGAAGCCAAAACCCTTTTAAAAAAATTGCTGCACTTTGATCTATTGCCTGCCAGGCTAATAGGCGTTGGCGCAATAAGGTTAGTGAGGCCCGGAGAGATACAAGGGGGGCTTTTTGACACAAAAATTATAAAAAGACATGGAGAAATAGATCGTACTTTGGATGCGATCAAGGCAAAATTCGGGGTTAAAGCCATCGGAAGGGGTGTTTTTCTCACTTCTGATGACAAAAAAACCAAGAAAGAGCAAAAGGAACACTAGTACCCCTTGTTTTAGAAGGTATTTTTACCTAAATTTTTCATTAGCCAGTGCTCACATAAGGCGACGTAGCTCAGCGGTTAGAGCAGGGTCTTCATAAGGCCAAGGTCGCTGGTTCAATTCCAGCCGTCGCTATTTTTTCTCTTTTTGAATTAATATTTCTTACAAATCCTGTAGGATCTCCCAATCTTAATCTTCCCTTAAGATTCTCTTTGCTAACTTACTCTTTTGATAACTCTTTTCACATTGATCAAATGAGAAACATGATGGCAACAAATCGAATTTTACTTTCCCTGATAACATTGGTACTTCCTTTGCTATTTACCAATAGCAGCAAGGCGCAAAACTGGCCCCAATTTCGGGGGCCTGGGGGCAATGCTTTTAGTTCAGACATGCATATATCCTCTAACTGGAACGATTCCAAAAATATGCTTTGGAAATGTGACCTGCCTGGAAAGGGAGCATCGAGCCCCATCGTCTGGAAAAATAATATTTTCGTTACTTGCTTTACCAAATCTGCAACAGGTATTGAACGATCTTTGGTTTGCATTGATAAAAATTCGGGCAAGGTTTTGTGGAAGGGCGTTGTAAAATCCGAGGCGCAGGATGATCCCTACTCGGGCTACCTGACCCAGCATGGATATGCGAGCAGCACCCCCGCAACCGATGGCGAATCCATATTTGTCTTCTTTGGTAAAGCAGGCGTGGTTGCGTTTGATTTTTCAGGAAAGGAACTTTGGAAAACCAGCGTTGGAGTAAAATCCGGAAACCGCAAGTGGGGTTCTGCCTCTAGCCTAGTATTGCATAAAGATCTGGTGATTGTGAACGCCTCTGAAGAAAGCCGTGCGATCATCGGCTTGAATAAAAAAACCGGGGCTGAAGTTTGGAAAGCCCAAGGAGACAAAATCGAACTCTCTTACAGCACTCCTTATATTTTCAACGCCTCTCCAGAAAAACAACTTATCATCGTTCCGGTCCCCAACGAAATCTGGGCCATCAACCCCGAAAACGGCAAACTCGCATGGTTCGCAGAAACCTCGCTCAATGGCAATATTTCTCCCACCATCGCAGCCAAGGATAATCTCTTGTTTTGCTTTGGGGGCTTTCCGCAGACTAAAACCATTGCACTCAAAGCAGAGGGAAAAGGCGATCTATCCAAAAATATCATCTGGAGTAGCCCCGACTCCTCTTATGTGCCCTCCCCTGTAGTTAAAGGCGAGCACTTGTATTGGATCAATGATCGCGGCATCGCTTATTGTGCTGAAGCCGCAACGGGTAAAATCATTTACAAAGAGCGACTTCCTTTAAAAGCTTCAGGAGGGGCGGCTCGCCCTGTTTATGCTTCAATGATTTTAGTTCACGACAAATTGATCGCTGTCACTAGGCAGGAAGGCACCTTCGTTATCGATGCTAACCCAAACTTTAAACTTATCTCTCTCAATAAAATCTCGGATGAAGGCGATTTCAACGCATCCCCTGCTATTAGTGAGGGCAAACTTTTCCTCCGCTCCGATAAATGCCTTTATTGCATCGGTAACCCTTGATTAAATTCCGCTATCGAACATTTTTAACCACATTGTTGAAAATCAAATTTGCTACAGAATAATTTGGCTGTATCCTATTGGCATAACCCACCAAGAGGACTTTCCATGAATTATTCCCTAGTTTCATTCTGCGCTTTGCTTCTTTCAACCTCGATGACTCCGGCCCAAGCCCCTGACCTTATACTCCATAATGCCAAAATCGTTACGGTAGATGATAAATTTTCTCTTGTTCAAGCCATGGCAATCAAAGATGGAAAAATCTTGAAGGTAGGCAACAATGAAGAAGTTCTAAAAACCAAAGGTGCCAAGACAGTTATAAAAGATATCGAAGGTAAAACGATTCTTCCGGGCCTGATCGATTCTCATGTTCACCCTGCGGGCGCTGCAATGCATGAGTTCGACCACCCTATTCCTCCATTCGAATCTATCCAAGATGTGCTCAATTACATTAAAGCCAGGGCTAAGGTTCTTCCCAAGGGAGAATGGATTGTTTTAAGGCAGGTCTTTATCACCCGACTCAAGGAGCAGCGCTACCCAACTAAGGCTGAAATGGATGCAGCAGCACCCATGCACCCAGTTCTTTATTCAACAGGGCCGGATGCCTCGCTTAATTCCCTTGCACTTAAATTAAGCAAGATCAACAAAGATTTTAAAGTGAATGATGGTGGTGCTGGGCAAGTTGAAAAAGATCTAAAGACAGGCGAACCCACAGGCATTCTGCGCAACTGCACCCGCTTTGTTAAAACCTCGCAACCCTCACAAAGGCAACCTACCGAAGCCGACAATATTGAACGATTGTATCTTCTTCTTAAAGATTACAATAGCGTGGGATTAACAGGAATCATTGACCGCGGTGCGGGAACTGCATCGCTTGAAAGATTTAAAAAACTCAAAGATGCAGAGAAACTCACCGTTCGCCTTGCAGCCTCTTACACGATGGGTACAAGCCTAACCTTAGAGGCTCTTGAAAAAGATATTGCAAAGCTTGCTTCCCACCCTCTTCGCACCCCCAACAACATGATTCGCATCATTGGCATAAAGATCTTTCTGGATGGTGGCATGCTCACGGGCAGCGCTTACATGCAAAAGCCTTGGGGTCTCAGCAAAATTTACTCCATTAATGACCCAACCTACCGCGGCCTTCTTTTTCTTTCCCGTGACAAACTTCTGGGCATGGCTCATGCCACCGTAAAAAATGGTATGCAATTCACCGCCCACACGGTTGGCGATGGTGCAGTAGAAACTTTGGTGGGCGTTTACGAAGAAATAAACCGCACCACGCCGGTAAGAAGCACTCGCCCTTGCATCACCCATTCCAATTTCATGTTCAAAGATGCTATCGAAAAAATGCCTAAAATCGGCATCGTCGCAGATATTCAACCCGCATGGCTTTACCTCGATAGTCATACTTTGGTTTCGCAATTTGGCATCGAAAGGCTTGAGTACTTCCAACCGTTGCAAAGTATTTTTAAAGCGGGCGGGATAGTAGGTGGCGGTTCGGATCATATGCAGCGCATTGATTCCATGAACTCGGTCAACCCTTACAATCCCTTTCTGGGCATGAGCGTTGCCATTAACCGTAAGGGGAAATTCTATCCGCAAAAACTTAGGCCAGAACAGGCGTTAACACGAGAACAAGCGATTCGTTTTTACACCATAAACAACGCCCATCTGATGTTTCTCGAAAAGGAAACCGGATCTCTCGAAGTGGGCAAACAAGGGGATTTCATCGTGCTCGATCGCGATATTCTTACTTGTGATGAAGATGCAATTGCCCAAACCAAATGCCTTGCGACTTATCTTTCAGGCAAGCAAGTGCATGGTGCAAAATAAAACATCGTTCCAGAAGTTAAACTCCGGGAACGATGCTTTTATGGAATCATCTTCGATTAAATCGACTACATATGGGCGATCAGGGCAGTGCCAAATTCGCTGCACTTGATTTCTTTGCCACCTTCCATCTGGCGCGCAAAATCATAAGTAACCTGCTTTGCACCAATTGCTCCATTCATGCCTTTGATGATCAAATCTGCAGCTTCCACCCAACCCAAATAGCGAAGCATCATCTCGCCTGAAAGAACAACCGAACCAGGGTTCACCCGATCCAAATCTGCATACTTAGGCGCTGTGCCATGGGTTGCTTCAAAAATCGCATGACCGGTCAGATAGTTGATATTACCACCAGGGGCGATACCAATTCCACCCACTTGAGCCGCCAAGGCATCGGAAAGGTAATCCCCATTGAGGTTCAAGGTTGCGATGACATCAAATTCTTCTGGGCGAGTTAAAATTTGTTGCAGCGTGATATCAGCAATTGCATCTTTGATAAGAATTTTACCCGATGCCAACGCTGCTTTTTGCTCTTGGTTGGCAGCATCCTCGCCTTTTGCTTTCTTAGTCCGTTCCCATTGTTCCCAAGTATAAGTCTGGGCGCCAAATTCCTTTTCTGCAAGCTCATAGCCCCATATGCGAAATGCACCTTCGGTGTATTTCATGATGTTACCCTTGTGAACCAAGGTAACGCTCTTACGCTTATTGGTAATCGCATATTCAATTGCAGAGCGGATAAGGCGTTGACTACCATCACGCGAAACAGGCTTGATGCCAATCCCGGTGCATTCTGGGAAGCGGATCTTCGAAAACTCCTTGGGGAAGTTTTCCTTAAACAGTTTGAGAAACTTCGTGTTGGCCTCGGTGCCTTGTTCGAATTCAATCCCAGCATAAATGTCTTCGGTGTTTTCGCGGAAGATGACCATTTCCACTTTTTCGGGATGCTTGACCGGGGAAGGCACGCCTTTAAACCAACGCACCGGCCTTAGGCAGACATATAGGTCTAACATTTGGCGCAATGCCACATTCAAGGAGCTAATGCCACCCCCAATTGGAGTGGTCAAAGGGCCTTTGATACCAACGAGAAAATCTTTGAATGCCTCAACAGTTTCATCCGGGAGCCAGTTGTCGAATTGCTTGAAGGCTTTTTCGCCTGCGAAGACTTCAACCCATGCGATTTTCTTTTTGCCAGCATATGCTTTTTCAACCGCGGCATCCAAAACCCGGATCGCAGAGCGCCAAATATCTGGGCCTGTTCCATCCCCTTCAATAAAAGGAACTATCGGATGGTCGGGCACATGGAGTTTACCATTGGTAATGGTAATTTTATCGCCTTTGGGAACTTTGATGTGGGTATAAGCCATGGTGGGCAGTCCTCTTTAAGTTAAAACAATCGCAAACACACAGTGATTGATTAATATATGACATAGGATGGGTTTTAGTCGAGCATAAGAACGGCAAACCGAGTATTTTTATTATCATCGGAGTTCAGGCTGTATTCTCATGTAAAAAGAAGGAAAGCCATGTGGAAAAGATCATGTGAAGTGGATGCCAGTCTCGAAGATCTACTGCCTATACCTGCAAAGATCACTTCCAACGAGGAATTCATACCTCCGCCGCCCACTCGCAATCAAATTCATTATGCCCAAAGGGCGCTAGAACTTGCTGAAACAAATGCCAAAAAGCAGAATCTTGATCGCAGGGAATTTCTAAGAACATCTTCCGGAATGGCTTGTGCCTTGACCGCCTTAAACGAAGTATTCGGCCCATGCTATGAGGTTCAAGCTTCAGAAATGGCAGATCCCCTTACTTTTAAAGAACCCTGGCCCAAGGATCAATTCATCTTTGATATGCAAACCCACCATGTTGATGTTTCAGGCAAATGGTACGAGGATTCGCCCGAGGGAAACAAAGTTAAGGCGTTTCTGCAAATGGTCAGGCCCTCGCTTTTTGGTTTTAATCGCACACTCGAACTTCTAAACCGAACCCATTATGTAAAAGAACTTTATGCAGACAGCGATACGGTGATGGCAATTATCAGTGGAGTTCCCACAAGGGAATGGAATAAGAATCCACTGCCCCCTGATCAAATGGTTGCAACCAGAAACTTTGTCAACGAAATTTCTGGCTCGCAGCGGGCACTTTCGCATGGTTTGATCAGGCCCAACCTAGGCCTAAAAGAGCTTGACGAAATGGAAAGGCAAGTGAAAGATCTTAAAATCGATGCTTGGAAAATGTATACGGGTGCAGAGTTGGGCGAGCAATACTGGCGCCTCGATGACGAGAAAATCGCTTACCCCTTCTGGGAACGCACAAAGAAACTGGGAATCAAAAATATTTGTGTTCACAAAGGGCTTCCCTTAGGTTTGTTCAACGAAAAAGGTTGCCATCCTGACGATGTTGCCAAGGCAGCTTCCGATTGGCCCGATCTCAATTTCATCATCTACCATTCGGGGTACAAGGGGCTGGGATTTGCAGGGCGTGGGATTGGTGCGCCTGTGCCTTCACGAGAAAAACCTGATGAACAAGAAATCCCTTGGATCAGCGACATACTTAGGGCGCTTAAAGCAAACCCAAAAATCAAGAATGTTTACTTCGAACTAGGCAGCACCTTTAATATGCTTTCATCTGCAGCACCTAAAACCTGTTTGCATGCCTTGGGCCAGATGATTCAAGTTGCAGGGGCAGATCACATCCTTTGGGGTACGGATTCGATTTGGAATGGCAGCCCGCAAAGCCAAATCGTCAGGCTGCGTAGGTTGCAAATGCTTCCAGAATTGAGAGACAAATTCCAATACCCCGAGTTAAGTGACAAAATCAAGGATCAGATCTTTGGGCTAAATGCAGCACGATTGTTTAACATTAATGTCGAGGAAAAGCGCAAGGCTTTGAAAATCGACAAGATGTCTTCCATTCGGGAAAGCTACAAACAAGGGGGTTCCCCAAGTAATACCCAGTATGGCTGGGTGTGGCTGGGGGGTGCTAAATCGCCAACCCTCCCCATTGGTTCAGACTAAAATTTGCAACCTTAAGCATTATTCTTAAGGCCCCAAGTACCCCTACCCCTATACTATCCTTTTAAGAAAGGGACCGATTATGGCCAGACAAATGATGAAGTCATTGACAGATGGGGCAAATGTAGATGAGGTTTTTGTTGCCCTCGATAAGCAACTACGGGCCAACCGAAATGGCAATTCCTATTTGCAAATGGAACTGCGCGATCGTTCTGGTTCGATTGCAGCACGCCAATGGAACGCCAACGAGTCGGCATTTCGTGCTTTCGAAGAAGGTGATTTTCTTCATGTGAAGGGAAAGGTGCAACTTTTCCAGGGCACCTTGCAGATGATTGTTAACTCTTTTGAAAAAGTTTCTCCCAATGATGTTGATCTTTCCGAATTTCTGCCACACACCGAACAAGACATCAGCAAACTGGTAGATAGGGTTCGTACTTTTTTGCGCAAGATGAGTAATCCACATTTGCGAGCCTTGGCAGAGGCATTCTTCATGGATGAAGAATTAATGCAGGCTTTCTGCAAAGTTCCTGCGGGCATCAGGCATCATCATGCGTATCTGGGCGGATTGGTCGAGCATGTGACCAGTCTCATGGAAGCCTGGGATAGGCTCGCACCACTCTACCCCTCCGTTAACAAAGATTTACTGTTCATGGGTATATTCCTCCATGACATCGGGAAGATCAGAGAATTGACTTGCGACAAAGCGCTTACCTATTCTGATGAAGGGCAGTTGATAGGGCATATTGTTCAGGGCGTCGAAATACTCAACGAAAAAATTGCCTGCGTTCCAGAACTTTCGGGCGAACCTTTTCCCATCGAGTTAATGTGGCGACTTAAGCACATGATTTTAAGCCATCATGGAACCTATGAATTTGGCAGCCCGAAACTTCCCATGACTCCGGAAGCGGTGGCCCTTCATCACCTAGACAACCTTGACGCCAAGGTTCATGCATTTACCAAAGAAATTGAAGATGCAGGCAAAGATGCCCACTGGACTCCCTACAATAATCTTTTACAGCGCAAGTTATATAAAGGCGCCACCCTTGATATTCCCTCGGTTGATTAATCAAGGGCTGCAGCGGATTCGACCAACACAAAGGGCCACCTTCATTATGGGGCGTATTCACGATAAGATTCTTCAAGCTGTTAACAAACAAAGCTATCAGCCCATGAAAGCCCGAATTCTCGCTCGAAGGATTGGCCTTGCGGGCGGTGCCTATGGCGAATTCCGCGCAGCCCTTAACGATCTGGTTCAACAAGGCCGCATTGAAATAACCAAAAGTGAGGCCATTCGTAAATCAGGTGCCAAGCCCAGCCTTAAAGGTACTTACAGATCTTTGAGTTCGGGAGGGGGCTTTGTAAAACCCAGCCCAGTTGATGGCGTTGCTAGCCCTGAAATTCGTATTTTCCCCGAGAACAGCAACAATGCCGCCAACGGTGATCTTGTTGCCATTCAAATTCTTCGCAAGGGCAATTCAGATCGGCCCCCTACTGGCCAGATCATCAGCGTGATAGAAAGAAAATCGCACCAGTTTGTTGGAACCTACTGGGAAAAAGCAGGTGAAGGGTATGTAAAAGTAGATGGTGCAATTTTTTCGCAACCCATCGCCATTGGTGATCCCACCACCAAGAATGTTAAATCAGGCGACAAAGTTGTTTTTGATATGATTCACTTTCCTTCCCCCGAAGAAAGAGGCGAAGGCGTAATCACCGAACTTCTGGGGCCACAAGGCGACCCTGGGGTTGAAACCTTATCCATCATCCGATCTTACAAACTCCCAGACATTTTTCCACCAGATGTGCTTGAAGAGGCCCACCATATCGCAGAAAATTTTTCCGAGGAAGATTTTGATGGCAGAGTTGATTACACCAAGCACACCGTCGTTACCATCGATCCCATCGATGCCAAAGATTTTGATGATGCGGTGCAGGTTGAAGTCGATCCAGCTTCTGGCCATTGGACTCTTTGGGTTCATATTGCAGATGTCGCCCATTTTGTAAAACAAGGTGGGGCGCTAGATCGCGAAGCTCGCAGCAGAGCCACCAGTATTTATCTGCCAACTAAAGTTATCCCCATGTTTCCTGAAACTATTTCCAACCATCTTGCAAGCCTTCAGCAAGATAAAGTTAGGTATGTCCAAACCGTAATCATTGATTTTGATCCCAAGGGGCGCAAGACTACCGTAACTTTTGAACGCGGTGTCATCAAGGTTAAGAAACGGTTTCACTACGAACAAGTAATGGCCTTCCTTGACAAGACTCCCGAGGCACCCGAAGTTCCTGCAGATATTGGTGCCATGCTTGAACGCATGAAAATTCTGGCACTTCTTTTACGGGGCAGAAGATTTCACAGAGGGGCCCTTGAGCTCGATATGCCAGAACCCAAACTTGAGTTCGATGCAGATGGCAGGGTAAGTGGCGCACATAACAGCATCAACGATTTAAGCCACCAAATCATTGAAGAGTTCATGCTGGCAGCCAATGAAGCGGTTGCAGAACACCTTTACGGCCTCGGGGTAAAGTTTCTACGCAGAATTCACCCAGACCCTGAACCCTCTAAGCAAAAAGCTTTTGCTGCCTTCGTCCGAACTCTAGGCTACCAGATCGATAACCCTGAAGATCGTTTTACTTTGCAGCGCATTTTGGCTGAATCATCGCCCAAACCCGAAAAACATGCAGTTCATTACGCCATGCTTCGCAGCCTTAAACAAGCCGTTTATAGCGAAAAAGAAGAAGGGCATTACGCACTTGCCAGCACTTGCTACTGTCATTTTACCTCGCCCATTCGTCGTTACCCCGACCTTACCATTCATCGACAATTAACCCGATGGAAAAGAACCGGAAAAGCTTCCTACGATGAAACCGAACTGATGTTTTTAGGCGAGCATTGCAGTGGCATGGAACGAAGAGCAGCTCTTGCAGAAAGAGACCTCATCAAGGTTAAATTACTCGAGTTCATGGGAAAGCAACTAGGCGAACACAAAATGGCCATCATCACTGGTGTTGCCGAATATGGTTTCTTTGCACAGATCGTTGATCTTCCTGTTGAAGGCCTAGTTCATATCACCAGCCTTAAGGATGATAACTACCTCTTTGATGCCGAAAGCCATTCACTTACAGGGCTCAAGTATAAAAGGCGTTATCGATTGGGAGACAAACTTGAAGTGGAGATTGCCAAGGTAGACATGGCAAAGAAGCAGATGGATCTTCAACCTGTTATTGCAATGGCAGAGCAAAAAAACAAACCTAATCGGAAGTAAAGTGTGGAATGCCTTTTCCTGACTACCCATGCCCCAAATGCAATTCATGGATAGATCCGCCCGCAGGTACTACGAAAGGGCAGAAGTTTATTTGCCCTCGTTGTGAAGACACCATTATTTGGCAAGGCCCCGATATTGCTGCGGATGCACCGATAACGGCTTATAGTTACCTCCAGAAGGATCTACCAATAAAAAAATCGCGCACCGCACTGGCTGTGGTGTTAGTAATGGCAGCCATGGCAATCATGGCGCTGGTGTTTGCACTTTCCACCCAAAAAGAACGAAGAAGCAGAGATCTCGCCAAGGCAAACACCGACCCCAGACAATCCTATCTTCAGTGGTTTGCAGGTGACTCCAGTCTTATTGCAGTTGTCGATTTACAAAAACTAAAAGCCTCTAAAGAACTCACTGGGTTATTCAATCTGGATGGTTTCTTGAAGAAGAATTCTTTTATTGGTAAGGCTCTCGGATATGAACCTGACGAAATTAAACTCCTCGCACTTACCATGCCCGCAGACAGGCCCTTGGCAGCTTCTTTGTTTCTTCAGACACTCCAACCCATTAACATGAAAAAAACAAACAGCAGACTTCGAGCAACCCCTTCAGGTTACCGGATTGGCAGAGAAACACTGCGATATCAAATTGATCTTTTCCCAATGCAGCCGAATTATTCGAAAATCGATGACACCACGATGGCGTACACCATACTTCCCGAAAGGTTTGAATCTATTTCTGGTTTTCAGCGGGTGGGTCTGAATCATTTAAGTGGCAAACTGCGCCCTTTGATTGCAGAAAGGATTCCCATTAATGCACCCATCTGGATTGCAGCTCAGGCGGGCAAATGGGATTTCAGTTCCCTAAAATTGTTTCTCCCAGCATTACCTGAAATCACCAAACAAGATTTTATGGAAGACATCGATGCCATTGCAGTATGGCTTGAATCAGGGGTAGAGCCGGTGGTGCGATGCGAAATCATGGGCGCCACGGCGGATTCGATCAAGAAATTGGAAAAGCGTTTGGAGAGCGTGCCTTTTTTAGTTCAAAGTGGCATTAAAAGTGCCAGCAGAGACAACTGGCTTACTCTACAAGTGGTTATCAGCAAAGAACTTGCGGAAAATATCAAAAAGATTACAATTCCATGAGAAAACAGTTAGATTAAACCTTCTTAGCCGTCCTAGTTTTGTTGGGATTTTTTCGCACAAACTATTGCTGCACCTGCTTTATTGAGCCTTCCTTGGTCTATAATAAAGCAGTCTCGTACGGAGGAAAGAGTGCAGGAAGAATTCCAAAAAATATATACCGCTCATGGCAGGGCGGTTTGGGCGGTCGCTTATGCTAGAAGTATGAATGCGGAGACCGCTAACGATATTCTTCAAGAATCGTTTCTGCGTCTTTGGCGCGAAATGCTTAAAGGATTGGTCGTTAGGCAAATGCGGGCTTGGTTGATCCGAGTTGCTAGAAATCTTTCAGAAGATGTCGCAAGGGGATCGTTTCAACGCAATGGGACATTTGGCCCAGAAATGTTTGAAACGATTGGATCTAAAACAGAGCCACCCGACTTGCGTTTAGAAACTCTCGAGTTGCACCAACAAATTCGGGAAGGGTTGCAAGAAATTGCACCCCAAGACCGAGAGATCCTGACCATGCGTTACGCCTTGGATTACGAAGTCTCTGACATCGCTAAGGCATTGGAACTTCAACCCTCTGCAGTACATATGCGCTTAAGCAGAGCTCGTATCAGGCTTGCAGAAATTTTAAAGTCGATGGGTGTTGAAGCACCCCGGTAAGTGAATTTCGATTTACCTCAAGCAATGATGATTGGTTTACGATGCAACATAATGAACAACAAATCGATCAGGCACTGCAGGGGTTTTTCCGTGCGCAATTACCTTCTCCGTTTCCGAAAGCCCCGAAGATTCAGCGTGGCTTTCGTGGCCGCAATTTTTCTGGCCTCTCTGCTCGGTTTGCCTTGGCTGCAAGCATGCTCATCCTCTTTGGCCTAGGGGTTATTTGGCCAAAAAATACGCCATCAACCAACTCCGTCAACTTCAAATCAGCCCCTACTTCCGCCTCCGATGACAAAAGACATAAACTGCCTTTGATCAATTTAAAAAATGAGGCCAACCCCAAATTGCAAACCCCTTTGAAGTAGGCTTCCCACCCTTCCACTACGCTGATATTACTTTTACTCAGGGTTTATTTAAGTTGCTGCTTTGAGATCGGTTTGCAAAAATAAGAGCATGATCAAACTTCGCTCTTTCATTTTTTTTACAATCTTCGCACTTGTAGCCCTGAGAGATACGGTTGCCCAGTCAGAAGCGCCATTCAAGGTACCTTTGCAAACTCGCAAAGAATGGAACTTTGAAAAAGAAGGGGTACAATTCAGCAATAATTTTTCGGGTGCCCGATTGAATAACTGCACTTATCTTCAAAAAAATGCCTATGCTGTAACCATCACTCCTGAAAATTCCCCCATCAACCTTAGCCCTTGGTACGCCTTTAAAATCACCTCCTCCAAGAAACAAACCATTGAAGTTCGTTTCCTCCTTACCCACCCAGGAGTTGCAAGCAGGCCAAAAATCAGCTTGGATGGCAAGGAGTGGAAGGCGCTCGACAAAAACCTATGGACTCCCACAGATTCCGAAAATAAAACTCCTGCAATCGCACAACTTAATATCGGCGTGGAACCACTTTGGGTCTTTGCACACATACCGGTCAGCCTTAAAGATTTGGAAAATTGGAGCAGCACTCTTGCAAAATCATCTTCAACAAAAATAACCACTCTGGGTAAATCCATGGAAGGGATTCCCATCCAACAACTTGCACTGGGGAACCCCAAGGCTACCAATTTTATTTTCATCCTAGGCAGGCAGCATCCTCCTGAAGTCACCGGTTCCATCGGATTAATGAGCTTTGTCAACACCATCGCAATGGATTCACCACTCGCTAAATCCTTCCGGCAAACCTTCCAAACCATTGTTATCCCCGTGGTTAATCCTGATGGTGTTGAACATGGGCATTGGCGCTCTACGCTAGGGGGAGTAGATCCCAACCGGGATTACGGGCCTTTCACCCAGATAGAAACCAAGGTGGTTCGGGATGCACTTACGACTATTGCCAAACTACCCAAAGCAAGGGCCTACCTATTTCTTGATTTCCATTCAACTTCGGAAGATATTTTTTATACCCAGCGGGATGAAGATCAGACATTCCCACTTTTATTCACTAAGCGTTGGCTAAATAGTATTCAAGAACACTTCCCCAATTATGTGTTTAAACGAGATGCAGCGCATAATGAAAATCTACCCACTTCTAAAAACTGGGCTTATAAAACCTTTGGCTGTTCAGGCATAACTTACGAATTTGGTTACAACACCAGTTTTGAAAAAGTGCGAATCATTGCATCTGGCGCTGCAGAAGAAATGATGAAAATCTTGGTTGCTGAAACGGCATTGCGCTAAACTACGCCTTCGTAGCACGCCTCGCCCGTACACTTTCTGCCAAAAGGCTTAACACCTTTTCAGAATCTTCCCAACCAATGCATGCATCGGTTATGCTCTGGCCATACACCAAAGGTTTACCTTCGATAAGATCTTGCTTACCTTCGATGAGATGGGATTCAACCATAACCCCAATGATCCTGCGATCGCCCTTGGCAATTTGTACACCAACATTGCTCGCAACTTCGATCTGCTTTTTGTACTGTTTAGAGCTATTAGAATGGGATAAATCGATCATCAGCCTTTCCATAAGATGTGCAGTTTTTAGTGCAGAGCAAGCAGCATTAACGCTATCTGCATCATAATTAGGAACCTTGCCGCCCCTGAGAATCACATGGCAATCTTCATTGCCTCCTGTTTCAACAATTGCGACCTGACCATTTTTATGCACCGAAAGAAAGTGATGGGGTTGGGCAGAAGCCATCAGGGCATCGATTGCTATTTTCAAGTTTCCATCGGTTCCATTTTTAAAACCAATAGGGGCAGATAATCCCGAGGCGAGTTCGCGATGAACCTGCGATTCGGTAGTACGGGCACCAATGGCACCCCATGTTATGAGGTCGCCTATGTACTGGGGAGATATCGTATCGAGAAATTCTGAACCGGCAGGAACCCCTGCGTTATTTATCTTAAGGAGCAAATCGCGCGCTAACCTTAAACCTTCATTAATACAAAAAGTTCCATCCAGATAGGGATCGTTGATCAAACCCTTCCAACCCACCGTGGTACGGGGTTTTTCAAAATACACCCGCATGACAATTTCAAGATCGTTGGCAAACTTTTTGCGGACAACCGCCAATTTGGAAGCATACTCTGCGGCAGCATTTGGATCATGAATTGAACATGGCCCAATTACCACCAAAAGTTTATCAGATTTTCCCCGAAGAATATCCTTCACTGATTTACGAGTATCTGCAATCAATTTTTCTACGGGCGTTCCTTGCACAGGAAAGAATCTGATCAAATTCTCTGGGGAAGGCAACGGGATCACATTGCGAATGCGCTCGTCATCCGTTTGGGAGGTTTTATCGTTAGGAACATTGGCGAAAATGTTAGCTTGTGTCATGGCTTACTCTAGGATCAAAATATCCAATCAGTTTAGCATTTATCTGCCAGACAAAAAGGGCCATCTTGGCCAGATTTCATTTGAAGTATCTGTAATAGTTACGGTTATTCGGCTTAATAAATGATCAAAAATCATTACTTTTGCTAAATCAGCCACTTTATGCAACTAAATCCCTGCTTCTTTGGTTAGCCTCATAAATATTTGATTGTGCTCCCAATCGGGGTTATAGTAAGTTTCTTCCCAAAACTTCAGGAGTTTCCACCATGTTTAACAGGCGAACTTTTACCAAAATAGCTTTTGCCTCAACCACTGGCACTCTTCTTGCCAACAATTCCTCTTTTGCCATCGATCCAGTCAAAAGAACCGGAAAATCACTTATCAAGCTTAGCCTAGCAGCTTATAGCTTTAGAAAATATCTGGAGTTTAAAGGCACGAACAAGCCCACCATGGCATTGGAACAATTTGCGGAGTACGCCTCGGAACAAGGCTTGGGCGCAATTGAACCCACCTCTTATTATTTCCCCGACACTTCCAAAGAATTCTTCCCAAAATACAAAGCTTTCTGTACGAAGCTTGGCCTAGATATCAGTGGTAGCGCGGTGGGCAATAATTTCTGCATTCCAGACGCTGCCAAGTTAAAGGAACAGATGAACTCGGTAAACGAATGGGTAGAGCGATGCAGCATTTTGGGTTGCAAAACCATTCGGATTTTTGCAGGAACCATTGCTAAGGGTGACACTGAAGATAAGGCAAAAGAGCGTTGTATCAATGCCATCGGGCAGGCTTGTGATTATGCTGCCAAATTTGGCATCATTCTGGCACTTGAAAACCATGGGGGCATTACTGCAAGTGCAGAACAAATTCTTCATATTGTGAAATCGATTAATCATCCTTTCTTCGGCGTAAATCTAGATACCGGAAATTTTCACACCGCAGATCCCTACGGCGACTTGGCCAAGCTTGCGCCTTATGCTGTAACCGTTCAAATAAAAACGGAAATACAAAAAGCAGGCCAAAAGAAGGAAGATGCAGACCTCAAAAAACTTGTGGAGATTCTTAAAGCGGTAAATTACAGAGGTTACATGGCTTTGGAGTACGAAGCCGATGAAGAGCCTAAAATAGGGGTTCCCAAAGCTCTCGAAGAATTGAAAAAGCTCATCATCTAATTCTTAACCACATTTAATGATTCAAAAAAAAGAGAGGTGCCTGCTTTTTGCCTGCACCTCTCTTCTATTATAATTTCATTCTCGAATTAACCAATCACCCAATGCTGATCGCAACCCTGATACGAAATAAGTTCATCAGCCTTAAACCACAGCGCTAGTTCTTGATTGGCATTATCGACACTGTCGCTGCCATGAACCAAGTTGTTTTGCACACTAATGGAAAAATCGCCACGAATTGTACCAGGAGGGGATTTAGCTCCATCGGTAAGACCCATAAGGTTTCGAACAACAGCCACTGCATTAGGCCCTTGAAGTGCCAAGGCTACGGTTGGGCCACCGGTAAGAAATTCAATCAAGGATGGGAAGAAAGGTCTTGCACGATGCGCATCGTAATGTTTTTCAGCAAGATCTTTGCTAGCATGAACAAATTTCAGCCCAACGATTTGCAATCCTTTGAGTTCGAATCTTGCGATTAATGATCCGATAAGCCTTCGTTGAACTGCATCAGGTTTTAAAAGTACAAGAGTGCGTTCCATAGAGATAAACCTTTATTTAGGAGACAATATTTCAATACATCTAATCTTTTTTTATGAATTAAACTGAATTGGGCGAGAAATTGTAACAGGTTTGATCAAATTTAATCTGGTTCATTTGGATTCCCATCGCCACGGGTTGCAAGTTTTTGCAAAACCAACATAGAAATATTATCTTTTAGCACCCTAACAGAGCAATCCCCCATAGAAACATTGCAAAACCCTGCATGAAACGAATATAACTCTCCTTGATTCCAAGCATTAATAGTTAATGCACCTTTTAAATGATCTGCGGTTGTAATTTTAGATATGGATGTTGTAGCCCCTGCAAAGGTAATCGGGCCAACCGTGCCTCCACATACAATATTATTAGTCTCGGAAGCCCATGCACCACGAATTCCCCAGGTGGGGGTAGTTGCCAAATCATTATACTTTTTACCCTGAACCCAACCTTGATGCCGAGCCCCAGACTCTCCAATCATAAAAGTGTTACTCAGACCATCAGTTATTTCCATTAGTTTAGTTTTCGCATTTGCAGTTAGCACCGCATTAATTCCAGGAGCTTTTGGAAAGGTTAAACCTAAGCCCACCCAAACAGCGGCATTATTATTACCCCGGGTTATGGGCCAATAATCAGATGCCATTGGGGCTTTAACCCATGCCCTAGGTTTTGGATTTATTTCATGACTAACAGGAACCGAAGGGCATTCAAAGGTTGGTATTCGAGAACTACTTACAGATTGGTTGGCAGATGCACTCCAACTTATTTTAAAATTATAACCTTCATTAACAGCCAACAAATTACCCTGTTCAAGATAAGGAAGAATGATGGTTAAAAGGCTCTGCCTAGAATAAGTGTAAGGCACAGCGGTTTGGGAAGTAAATCCCATAAGATCAGCGTTATATGCAGTAGAAGTAGTGTTGACTACACCTGGAGGAAGCCCCCCAAATGCACCCTCAAAGTGATGGCAGGCAAGGCCCAGATTTTTCAAATTATTCGAACACTTCATACGCGCCGCTACTTCTCTCGCCTTTTGCACCGCGGGCAATAACAATGCGATGAGAATGGCTACGACAGCCAGCACCACCAACAATTCAATAATAGTAAATCCTTTTCGGATTACAGACTGCCTATGAGAAGACAAAATAATTATATAAAGGATATTATAAATAGATATTAAACTTAAAATCAACAAAAAAGCACAAATTATGACAATCATAAGTTGTGCTTTTAATTGATCACAATAGTGTTTTATTTAAAGCATAGAGTCAAGAAACGCTTGATTACTGGTCATTTTTGATAATTTCTTAATAAGTACATCCATCGCTTCTACTGAACCCATAGTTACCAGCATTCTGCGAAGTAAATGCACCTTTTTCAAAACCTCGGGAGGCAACAGCTTTTCTTCTTTTCGAGTGCCTGACTGACAAATATCCATTGCGGGAAAAATTCGCCTGTCTGCAAGTTTGCGATCCAGCACCATTTCCATATTCCCGGTGCCTTTGAATTCTTGAAAAATCACTTCATCCATACGGCTTCCCGTATCGATCAAGGCTGTTCCCATAACGGTAAGGCTGCCACCCTCTTCAAAAGCTCGTGCAGTTCCGAAAAGCCTTTTAGGGACTTCCAAAGCCTTGGAATCAACCCCACCGCTCATAATTCTACCACTATTTGCAGTGTTTTTATTGTACGCCCGGGCCAACCTTGTAAGGCTATCTAGCAGAATGAAAACTTGCTTGCCCTGCTCCACCAATCGACGACCTCGTTCCACCACAAGTTCAGCTGTGCGAACATGGTTTGCACTATCACGATCAGAACTACTGGCAATCACTTCGCCTTTGATGGTTCTTCGCATTTCGGTAACTTCTTCGGGTCGTTCATCAACCAAAAGAACAACGAGATGCATTTCCGGATGATTGATGGAAACAGCTTGTGCGATATGCTGCAGAAGAATGGTTTTACCTGTTCTAGGCGGGGCTACAATAAGCCCTCTTTGCCCCTTGCCGATGGGGGTTAGCAAATCCATAACCCTGGTGGTAAGTGGTTCTTTACCCGTTTCTAGTTTGATCAGTTCGTGGGGATCGATAGCAGTAAGTTCATCGAAATTACGCTGTGTAAAGCTATCTGGATCTTTGCCTTCAATCGATTCTAATTTAAGAAGCCTAGGAGGTTGTGAACCACGAAACGCTTCACAGATACCGCCCAACAAAAGACCTTCACGAAGTTTCAGCCTTTGGATAAGCGCAGAAGAAACAGCGGGGTCAGATGCTTGCGGAGAATAATCTTTGGCGGCGTTCCGAAGAAATCCATAACCTCTGGGGTGAATTTCGAGAACGCCTTGAAGGCTAACAGCATCATCGGGTAAAGGAAGATCCATGGCAGGCTCCAGTGGGGGCCTGAAAGAATCACCTTGAGAGCCTTGATGAGGCCTATTGGGCCGCTGGGAATTTTGCGGTCTGCCATCACGATAATTAGGTTTGCGGGAGGGGCCTTTGTTGCCTCTACCGCGTCCGGGTCCGGGTGGATAAGAGTTCATACTTTCCGATACTGCGTTACCGCTTCAAAAGTACCATCGGGAAGGGGCACAAGTTGGTAGTCACCAAACAAATTAGGGGCTTCGACCTGCAGGATTTTTAGCACTGCAATTGCAAGTTTTCGAATTTCATCTTCAGCATGCCTGCTACCGCGCATTTCGATAAAATGCCTAAGAGAACGGGCGTTTGCTGTAACAAAAATCTTCGTTTCGGTGGCATTGGGAAGCACACTTCTTGCAGCCTGCCTCGCAAGCTTTCGCCTTAATGTACGATCGGGCTCATCCTTGAACTTTTCTGCCAAAATCTCGACCAGCTTAATGTATCCCTTATGGGCTGCTTCGACTGTTTCAAGCCAGATTCGATGGGCTTCAGGGTCGGCTGCTATGCAATCGGGTTCAACATATTCTGCAACTGATTCATCAACATACCGCTGGCTTAACTGGGAATATCCCATGCCGGCTCGATGCCTTACAAGTTCATGCGTCAAAGATCGGCTTACGCCTGTAAAAACAAAACTCCAGACAGCATGCTCTAACACCGAGCCATGGCCTACCTCGAGAATGTGCTGAATATAAGCATGATTGCCACCCGGTCTGGGCTTGGCAAAGCTCATGTAGCAAACCCGCCCAGCCACTTCGGTCAGGTATTCCCCTGCAACTTCGGTATCCGAATGCCAGGAAACACCATGATCCTTAAGGAACTGGTCTAGGGTGCCATCATTGATCATTTGCTTACCCATAAGGTAAACTTTAGGATCAGAAATAACGTTCATCGCCGACTGAGTTTGCTGAGTAACTGCCATGAATCCTTGCTCTTGGGCCCTTTGCCTGATTAAAATCAGATTAGGCAATACCGATGTGGGAATGTATTTAAGCCTAGTAATTAAGTCTCTACCCGAGGCTAACTGTTTGAGATAAAAGACATCATACTCGTTAAATCACGGATGTCAACGAAATGAATGCCTCTAAAATATTCATTTTTAGATTTTGGGTTTGTTCTAGGCCTTTTGCAAAGAGACGCTAACATAGTAATATGTTCTAAAAATCATTAAAATATAGGGCAAAGCGTGGCTAAAATGACCAAGCAGATCACCCAAACTGGTATTAAACCAGTAACCGTACCCGATTTTCTTATTGCAAAATCTCAGGGTCAAAAATTAACCGTAGCAACTGCCTATGATTTTCCCAGTGCAAAAATCATGGATGAAGCAGGTATCGACTGCATTCTTGTAGGCGACTCGCTAGGAATGGTGGTCCAGGGGAAACCCGATCCCCTTTCTGTCACCTTAAAACAAATGATCTATCATGCAGAAATGGTAGCCCGCGCAACTTCCCGCAGTTTGGTTGTTGTAGACCTGCCTTTCATGACTTATCAGGAATCTGCACAACAAGCACTTAAGAACTCTGGAAAAGTTCTTAAAAAAACTTGCGCCCATGCCGTAAAGCTTGAGGGCGGTAGGCGCATTGCCGACACTATCAGGGCGATTACAAATGCAGATATTCCGGTGATGGGGCATGTGGGCCTGACGCCACAATCTGTGCGCAGAATTGGCGGATTTAAAATGCAACGCAACGAAAACGAGCTTCTTCAAGATGCCCTTGCAGTAGAAGAGGCAGGCGCATTTGCAATCGTTCTGGAATGCATTCCTCCTGATATTGCCCAAAAAATCAGCAGCGCCCTAAAAATACCAACCATTGGGATTGGGGCAGGCCCGCATTGCGATGGGCAGGTACTTGTTAGCCACGATTTATTAGGCCTAACCACGGGCTTTCATCCCCGATTCAGTAAAAAATATGCCAATATCGCAGATATTATCCGCACTGCAATTGCATCCTATTGCACCGAGGTACGCACTGGAAAGTTCCCCGGCCCAGAGCATACTTTTAAATGAAATTATTTCACCACATAAACACTTGCATGACTTCCAAAACCCTTTTCCAAATAGTGCTTCTAGGAACGCTGGTGTTACCTTTTTTTATGCAAATGAATGAAGGTATTTGTTATGCAGCAGACTTAGATCAGGCCCGAAAACTGCTTCTTACAGGGAAACTAGAAGAAGCAAAGGATGAATATCAGGAACTTCTTAAAGATCCTAAATTCGCCCAAACTGCAACCATTGGACTGAGCAAAATAAATGAAGAACAGGGCGACCTCAACACGGCCTTGAAACTAATCTCAGACCTCAAAAACCCCTCTGCAGATGTTTATGGCCGTATGGCGGAACTCCATTTTCTAACAGGCCAATGGAGCAATGCCGAGGCTTCCGCTACAAGCGCATTGTTGCAAAACCCAAATCACCTACAAGCCCGGTGGGTTAAAGCCAAAATTCTCTGGGAGGGGGGCGATATTGCGAAGGCGCTCGCCGAGTTTCAGTGGTTTGTAAAATCCTATTCCGAGAAACTTGAAACGCCTAACGCCTATTCTAAGCCTGAAGATTTATTGATTATCGCCCAAGCCAGCTTAGAAAACGCTCGTTGGTATGCGTTAGGCGATGAACTCGAAACCATTCTTAATGATCTGCTCAAAGAAACGCTGAAGATCGATCCGAATTTTTGGCCAGCAGAAGCACTTGCTGGAAAAATCTTGCTCGAAAAACACAACCGACCCGAGGCACTGACCGCATTTTCTAAAGTCTTGGCCATCAATCCAGAAGCCCCAGATGCCTTGGTGGGCAAAGGGGAAGCTGCAATTCAAAAAATGGAATATCAAGAAGCGGAATCATTCGCCCAACGAGCCTTGAAATCCAACCCTAATCACCCAGATGCTTTAATGCTACTTTCTGAAATCAGCTTGGCGGAGGGTAATTCTGCCAAGGCTCGAGAGCTATTGGGGCTTGCCAAAAAAGCACGGCCACGCAATGAAAAAATCCTAGGCAGGCTTGGCGCACTTGCATGGCTGGATGGAAAAACAGCGGAGCTACAAAACCTTGAAAAGGAAGCTCTTTCGTTTGATAAAAAACCAGCAGTATTTTACCTCGAAATGGGCGAGGTACTTTCTTCCCGCAGGCGGTTTACCGAAGCCGAACTACGCTTGAAACAAGCCATCGAACTAAGGCCTAACCTCCCAGAACCTTTGATTTCCCTTGCTATGCTTTCGCTGCAAATGGGCAAAGAAGCCGAGGCCCGCATTCTTCTCGAAAAGGGATTAAAAGCAGATCCGTTCCATGTTCAAACTGCCAACTCCCTTAAAGTCTTAAGGCACCTTGATAAATATGAAACCCTGAAAACCGAACACTTTATCTTTAAATTTGATGCCCTACAGGATAAAGCGCTCGTCACTTACATGTCATTTTTTATGGAACAAATGTTTTCCCAACTGAATGCCAGATTTCGTTTCTCTCCCAAAGGGCCCATCCTTGTTGAGATCTTTTCCAACCACGAAATGTTCAGTGGCAGAACCGTAGGTGTGCCCGATCTTCATACCATTGGTGCTTGCACCGGCAAAGTTATCACCATGGTTTCTCCTCAAAGTAAAACCATGAACAAGCCATTTAACTGGGCGCGTGTCATGCGCCATGAACTAACCCATATCTTCAACCTTGAGCAATCTCAATTTATGGTGCCACACTGGTTAACTGAAGGGCTTGCGGTTTCACTCGAGGGGTATCCTAGATCCGATTCATGGAACAAAGAATTGAAGCAACGCATTCAATCCAACAACCTTTACAATCTAGGCAATATCAACCTAGGCTTTCAACGACCCAGATCACCCATCGACTGGCAGATGGCTTACTGCCAAAGTTTGCTTTATGTAGAATACCTGCAGAAAACGCATGGCGAAGAGGCTTCCCGCAATATGCTGGAATCTTTTGCCAAGGGAAATAGCACCGACTTTGCGCTTGAACAGGTGACCAAATCTAACATTGCCAGTTTTGAAAAAGGATACCTCGCTTACATTAAAGAAATTACTGAAAAGACTCTAATCAGTGATAAACCAAAACTGCGAAGTGTTGAAGAATTGCGTAAAGCGATTGATGCAGACGCAACCGATTCAGAGGCACAGGGGGAGTTGGCGCTTTTACTGATAAACCGCGACCGAGCAGAAGCCAGAAAACTTGCGGAAGCAGCACTTCTGAACAAACCGGGCCACCCTCGGGCTACCCTAGTTTTAGCTAGGCTTGCTAAGCTTGCGGGTGATTCCAAAAAAGAACAGGCCCTTTTAGAAGAATCTGTGAAGATTAACCCCGATGCAGACATCCTTTTTCTGCTGGGAAGAATCTTTTACGATGCAGGGGAATTTCCAAAGGCGATCGAAACTTTGCAATCAGGCATGGCTTTAGATCCCGATAACCCCCGCTGGCTAGAACAGCTCGCCCGGGTTTTTGCCCAAACAGATAACAAACCCATGCAAATCGAGGTGCTGCAAAAACTTACCCGCCTTGATCCAGACGATCTGGAAAAACGCAAACGACTCCTCAAGCTTTTGTTGCAAAACAACCAAAAAACTGAGGCCCTGCTCGCTGCCAAGGAGGTCCTTGAAATTGATGTTTCCTTTAAAGATGCCCAGGATTTACTCTTAGAACATCTGCAAGTTTTAGGCAAAAATGATGAACTTCAAAAACTCCAGCAAGCTTTCAACCCTAAAAGGTAACTTATGCCGCAGAACCTCAAGCAATTACAATCCCTGATCAAAGAACTGTATGGTGAAAAGGATGCTTCGAGGGGCATTGAAGGTACTTTCATGTGGTTTATGGAAGAGGTCGGAGAGCTTTCTGCTGCCCTTAGGGAAAAAAATCATGAGGAACTTGTCTTAGAATTCGCAGATGTGCTTGCATGGCTCGCAACCCTTGCTAATATTGCTGGAGTCGATCTGGAAGATGCGGTTAAATTAAAGTATGGCACCGGTTGCCCAAGATGTGCAAAATCACCCTGCGTTTGCAACCCTGAAAATAAACCCTAAGAAAGGCTTCATGTCACGATTTCTGACCGTCTGCTGCCTCTTCTTATTCTTTGCTCAACCAGCTTTGGCGCAAATATCTTTAGCACAGGTTCGCTTTGGCTTTCCTTCCGAAGCGGGTGCCTTGATTCGTAACGGTACTTGGATTCCTGTTGACATTGAACTTGATGCAAAGGGTTCTGAAATCGAACCCAATAAATTCCTGATTGAGATGGAATCGACCGATGGCGAAGGCGCTAGTTATCTCATAAAAATCCCTGTTATTCCAAAGCAAACTCGGTTGATGGGCTACCTTCGCCCTGGTTCTTCAACAAGCCCCCTTATTGTCAGGCTTAAAGAAACGAATGGTAAGATAATCCAAGTTTGGCCAAGTCCAACTAGGTCTTCTGCAACCTTGGTTGGCCCAAGAGACTTCTTAATCGCAACCTCAGGATTTTCCCCAGAAGCACTGCAACTCGCTTCAGCAAATCAAAGCAAGTTAGATGCAGGCAAACAAGTGTTGGCGGAAAGGCTGCCACGCAAATTCTCAGAACTAAAAAGTATTCATGATTTCCCTAGTCAAGCCCTTGGATATGCTTCGGTGGATACCCTAATTTTTTCTACTTCATCAACCCTTTCTCTCGATCTAATGAAAGAAGCAAACTTAGAAAAGCGCCTAGCACTTTCTGCATGGATTCTATCAGGCGGAACTTTATTAGTGGATAGCGGTACGCATTATGAAAACACCAGAAATTTACTCGCCACTCTTGGAGTCACGGGCTGCAACATCGAAGGCTTGGATTCAAACCCTAAAGGTTTGCGCACACTCAATGGGCTAAATCGCTGGGTAACACCGTTGGTTAGCCAGTTATTGCCAATGCGTATCTACGAGATTGCAAAATTAGCGCCAACCCATTCAGCACAAACGATTATTCGAGAATCCGCAGAACCATCAGATCCTGTGGTAAGGCCGATTTTGGTACAGGTACCATTTGGCAGAGGGAGAGTTTTTCTTTTGGCTTTAGGAATGGAAGCTGGGCCATTTTCAAAATGGGATGGACAGCAATCTTTCTGGGATAAGTTTTTACTTGAGATCTCGCCACGAAACCCAGGCTTTGCCCAAGGTAAATTCCCCCCAGACACAACAACCATCAAGCCCGAGCTCGCATGTGAAATCCAACGCTCGCTAGAAACATTTGCGGAAGTGCCTGCGTTTCCATTTGGCTGGGTTGCGCTTCTTATTATTGCTTACATTATCATCATCGGGCCGGTCGATTATTTCGTCACCCATTATTGGTTCAAAAAACCCGAACTCACATGGTTCACTTTTCTGGTGGTAGTGCTGGTTGCAACTTGGGGCGCATGGGCGGGCGCTAACGCCCTTAAAGGCGATGATTCCAAACTCAACAAACTCGACATTATGGATCTTGATATTTCTTCAGGTTGTGTGCAGGGCACCTCTTGGATGTCTTTTTTCAGCCCCTCCCCCGGTAATTATTCCTTTGCTTTACAAGCCAACCCCGCTTGGAGTTCGGGCGATTACCTAACCCAGACTGACCTCGGCATTTTGGAAACACCTGATCGTGTTTTCAGAGGTGCCTCCCAATCCTTTTTTCGAAAACCTTACGAATACAACTCTTTCCCCTCTTCCCTTGAACAAGTTGGTATCCCCGCATGGGCTTGCGCTTCGCTCGAAGGCAACTGGCTGAAAAAATCTAACCCCTCTAGCGCTCCCTTCAATGCAGAAATTTCTCATTCCAGAATTGAAACAGTTCTTATAACAGGCACCATTACGAACAATCTTTCTGCTGATCTTGATGATTGCAACCTTTTTTATCAAGAATCTTGGTACAGCTTGGGCAGGTTTCAAGCTGGAGAAAAAAGGCGCATTGATATGCTTCAATTGGGGGGTAGAGGGCAATCTATCCAGCAATGGAACGATTTAAAAATCTTGGCACCCAGCAATTGGAGCAAACAAAAATACGACACTTCTTCTGACAACATTTACCCCATTCACAGGCTCCTCAAAGCCTTTGTTTTTCATGACCACCCAGAAGCGGGAGATCTTCTTTACAATAGTTCCCTGCGAAAACTCGACACTAGCTGGCGCTTAAAACAAGTTGCAGAAACCTTTCTTTCAGAAAGTGCACGGCTTAGGCATCCAGAAGAAATCATCCTAATTGGCAGGGTTGATTCTAAAAGTACTTCTTCTGCCCCTACGACTCTTTCTCTTTCCAAAAAAGTAAACGGCAAATCAATCCCCATCAAACCCAGCATCAATCAGGAAACTTTTGTTAGGGTGGTTATTCCCATCCAACATGCAAAACCCTGAGTGCTTTCTTAATATTTAATAGGGAACTACTTTTATGATTGAAACCCGCGACTTAACAAAAATGTATGGCGAACTTTACGCTTTAAACCGCCTGAACCTCAAACTTGATCAGGGCGATGTTTACGGATTTATCGGGCCCAACGGTGCAGGCAAAACCACCACCATGCGCATCCTCGCCACACTTTTAAACCCAAGCTGGGGCGAAGCCACGGTTTGTGGCTACTCCATCTACAACAGCTCCAGAGATATCCGCAAATTAATAGGCTACATGCCCGACTTCTTTGGCGTTTACGACGACATGAAAGTTAGCGAATACCTTGAATTCTTTGCTGCTGCATACCGTATCCAAGGGCTCGACCGCAAAAAGAAATGTAACGAAGTTCTCGAACTTGTCGACCTAGGCTACAAACGCGATGCCCTCGTTACCAGCCTTTCACGCGGGATGACCCAACGCCTTGGATTAGCTCGGGTCTTGCTTCACGACCCTATGGTTTTATTACTTGATGAACCTGCCAGCGGTTTAGATCCTAGGGCCAGAATTGATATGCGGGCCTTGTTAAAACGGCTTCGCTCTATGGGCAAAACCATTCTTGTTTCTAGCCATATTTTGCCAGAACTTGCAGATATCTGCAATAAAATCGGAATTATTGAACGGGGCCAACTTCTCTTTGATGGCGATGTCGAAACCGCAATCAAAACCGTTAGACAAAATACCGTTATTCATGTGGGGGTTGAAATCAACAGACTTCAGGAAGCTGCAAAATTCCTCAAGTTAATGGAAGGGGTTTTTTCGATCGAAGAACGAGATAATACGGATTATCTCCGAGTAACCCTAGCACACGATTTTAAAGATGGTAGTTTTATTGCTGAAGCCTTGGTGCGTGAGGGCTACAAGCTTAAAACTTTGCATGAAGAAGAGGTTAATCTGGAAGATGTCTTTATGGGAATTACTAAAGGGATTACCAACTGATCTATACCCTGAAAGGGTCAAAAAATGCGAATATTGGTTACTGGTGGCGCAGGATACATCGGTTCGCACACAGTAAAACATCTACAAGAACACGGCCATTCCGTGCATGTCTACGATAATCTTTCCCGCGGGCACGCTGCTTCCGTGCCTTCGGATATTTTTACCCAAGGTGACCTTCATGATTTAAGTAAGCTTGATCATGTCATGGTCACAAACCAGATCGAAGCTGTTATCCACTTCGCTGCTTTTTCCCAAGTCGGTGAATCCACTAAAAACCCTGAATTGTACTACTCGAATAATGTTGCTGGCACCATCTGCCTCATCAAAGCAATGAAACAATGCAACATTACCAAGCTGGTTTTTTCAAGCACCTGCGCAACCTATGGCAACCCTACCGTTGTTCCAATTGTTGAAGAAACTCCTCAAAAACCCATTAACCCCTACGGAAAAACCAAGTTGATGGTTGAGTGGATGCTTAAAGACCTTTGCGTATCTCACAAATGGTCTTGTGCTTCTTTACGATATTTTAATGCTGCAGGTGCTAGCCCAGATGGCAGCATTGGCGAAGATCATTTCCCAGAGACTCATCTTATTCCATTGGCACTTTCTGCTGCTATTGGACAATCAAAACAACTCGAGATTTTTGGTAATGATTACCCGACATCCGATGGAACCTGCATCAGGGATTACATTCATGTAGATGATCTTGCAAGTGCCCACCGATTGGCTCTTGAGAAAACATTGCCCGGCGAACACCTTTGTCTGAATCTTGGCACAGGTAAAGGCAACAGCGTTCTCGAAATCCTAAATGCAGTCAAGGATATCACAGGAAAACCTGTGCCCTTTAGTATCGGAGCACGCAGGGAAGGCGACCCACCCGCCTTGGTTGCAAGCTGTAAAAAAGCTTACCTCAGGCTAGGATGGGAAGCCTCCTATAAAGATATCCGGGATATTATCTCCACGGCTTGGCGCTGGCACCAATCCCACCCGGATGGCTATAAAACTAGGTGATTCGTGCTTGAATTAAACTCTGACAACCTTGCTGATTATCTGTTTTTTGCAAATAAGATCTCGGTGCGAAACCCTACTATCGAACCTTTAAGCGGGGGCGTATCAGCTCTTGTATTTAAAATCACCACCCCTGATCAATCTTTTATTCTTAAGCAAGCTTGCAAACAATTGCGTGTCAAAGACCTTTGGCTTAGTGACCCTGCCAGAATCGATCGAGAATTTCTTTTCCTCTCAGCGTTTAAAGCCCTCGCTTCCATCGGATATCTAACAAAACCCCTTTGGCATGACCATCAAAACCATGTGCTGGCAATGGCGCTTGCCCCAGCCCCAGCTACACCTTGGAAAATTGAATTATTAGAACAAAAACCAGACCCAATTCGGGCACAGCAAGCAGCATGCATACTCGCAGCTATTCACAAGGAGGGGGCGAGTTTGAAGAAAGCCTTCCCTGGGCTTTTAGATAAAACCATTTTTCAACAATTAAGAATCGAACCTTTTTATGAAAGGCTCGCACTGCAACACCCGCAGGTTGCACCCAGAATCAATTCCCTGCGTAATGCACTTTGGGCAGAAAATGCAACGCTTTGCCATGGCGACTTCAGCCCCAAAAACCTTTTGCTTCACACAGAAGGTATGACTTTGGTAGATCATGAAACAGCGCATTTTGGCGACTACACCATGGACATAGGCCTGTTTCTTGCCCATTTAGTTTTGAAGTGTCTGCATTCAAAATCAAAACGATCCTTGTATGCAGAATTAATCCGCACTTTTTTAGAAGCATACCAAAGCATTGCGGGAACATTAGATTTTAATTCCCAACAATCGATATTGGGGCATCTGGGTGTGGTGCTGTTAACAAGAGTAGCAGGCACAAGCCAAGTTGACTATTTGGATGAGGCACAAAAGCAGGAAGCAAGGGTGCTTGCGCAAGCCTTGCTTGAAGGGGATATCAAGAGTTGGGAAAGTTTCCCGCCTTATTCTTGGTGATTATTTCTTTTCTTCTATCACGGTGAGTTGGGCGGAACCATCAACAACAATTTGAGGTTTATCGTTATAGGTGGAAACCTTACCCTTTACTTGAATCGTTTTGTCTTTGAAGAATTTGGGCGCATCTTTGAATTTATGCTTCTCCTTGAGTTTTTCATTTGCCCCTGCCCTCACCACGACTGTGAAGTTGCCAACTTCTTTAAAGCTCGATTTCGAATTTAGGAACATATTACTTTTGTTTTTATCCATCGATGCGGATTGAACTTTCATTTCAATCAGACAATCCATATCGATCATTTTTGCAGCTTCTGCAGGGGTAATTGCTTTATCTTGGGCATAAGCAATTGCAACAAAAGTAAAAGCTAGTAGAAGAGAACAAGGAAAGAAACTAATTTTCATTTTAAAAACTCCTGTTTATTTCATTATTTAGATAGTTGCTTTTAATTTCTCATTTGGAGTTTCATACAAATACTGTTGGAAATCTACAAATATTTTGCCTATCTCATCAGGTTTTCCAAGGTCGGCCAAGGCATCAGCGATAGAGTTATGGTACTTAAGTCGTAGTAGTGGGGTCAGCTTTTCTTGATCTAGTTCTTCTACCCCTACCGTAACATAATGCTGAAGGACAAAATCTAAAAAGGCTTGTTGCTTTAAATTGAAATGAGTATTGATAAAAATTTTAGCTTGATTAGCACGAACTTCGCGCGTTTCGGGTGGATTGGTGTAAGCAACATAGCGAAGAACATCAAAAATATCGCTGTTTTCTGCATCAATAAGTTTCTGCATTTCAGAAAGTTGATCTTTGCCGAACCCTTTTTCACTTAATCCTTCAAGTAATTTTTTTCGGGTACTTGGTGCGCTCCATAAAGTTCGAAGTTCAAACTCGTTCTTAAAAAAGTCGGGTAATTTCCCAAATAATTGTTCCATAAATTGCTGGGCACTCAATGGCGTACCATCAGGGTGCCAATAGGTGGTAATCATCATATGTTGAATAACGCGTTCTTTACCATCGGCTAGTTTAACCCTCGCTTTTTTGCGACACACGCACGGGCGCTTGCCGCACGCACGGCATGGTTCCTTTGGGCACACACACGGATTTCTGCCGCAGACCGTGCAAGAGGTTGGTGGTGTCTTCAAACATACGCACGGCATCACGCAGCATTTCGGGCATGCCTCGGGGTCTATTGGCTCTCCATCCCATTCAGGATCATTGAAATGGTGGTGCGCTTTCACAAAATCATAAATCGTAAAGTAATCTTTCCCATCAAATAGCCGGGTACCACGCCCGATGATCTGCTTGAATTCGATCATCGAATTGATCGGGCGCATTAAGGCAATGTTGCGAATATTTCTTGCATCTACTCCTGTAGATAGTTTTTGTGAAGTGGTTAAAATTGTTGGGATTGTTTTTTCATTATCTTGAAAATCTCGTAAGTGCTGTTCACCTAACTCCCCATCATCTGCGGTTACCCGTTGGCAATAATTAGCATTATTACTTTTATTTATTTGGTTTATCAAATCACGAATAGCAAGAGCGTGAATCTGGGTGGCACAAAACACTAAGGTTTTTTCATTCTGATTAATTTGATTAAGTAATATTTCTACCCGCTTTTTCTCTCTTTCTTTAATCTCGATGATCCGGTTGAAATCTTTTTCCTCGTAACGCTTGCCAACTTCAATTTCCCCTTCGATCACACTGTCATCTGGAGTGTAAACATACTCATCAAGCGTGGTTGAAATCTGCTTCACCTTGAACGGCGTCAGAAAGCCATCGTTGATGCCTTCTTTAAGCGAGTAGATGAACACTGGATCGCCGAAGTAGCGATAGGTATCTGCATTATCTATACGCTTGGGCGTAGCGGTTAAACCTAGCTGAACTGCTGGTTTAAAATATTCTAAGATACCGCGCCAATTACTTTCATCATTTGCGCCACCACGATGGCATTCATCAATGATGATTAAATCAAAAAAGCCAGGGGGATATTCGCCAAAATAGCACTTGGGATCGCCAATTTCCTGATTGTATTTTTCTTCCCCGGGATTACCAACCCCCGGAGCAGATTTTTCTTCCCTGGGATCGCCAATCTCCCGATTGGCTTTTATACTCTGGCCAATCAGGAGATTGGCGTTCCCGGGATTAAGCGGGCCAATTCCAGGAGCATCTTTTTCTTCCCCGGGATTAACCTGGCCCATTCCTTGGGGAGAATTTATTTCCCCAGGGTTAACCCTGTCAGTCGCATTATTGGCGTTCCCAGCCATAAATGTCTGGAAGATCGTAAAGAAGATACTGCCATTCTTTGGCACTTTTCCTTTTTTACGAATGTCGTTTGGTTTAATGCGTATCAACGCATCTTCTGCAAATGCCGAGAATGCAATGTAGGCTTGACTAGCAAGAATGTTTCGATCGGCTAAGAATAAAATCCGTGGGCGCCGGGCAACATAATCGGTTGCTGAACCTTTCGCAGAAAGGTTCCATCGTGAATGAAACAATTTCCACGCTATCTGAAAGGCGATGAAGGTCTTGCCTGTTCCTGTGGCTAGTGTTAGCAAAATTCGATCTTTTTTTGCCGCTATCGCTTGCAGCACTTTCTCGATTGCGATGTCTTGATAATACCTACCTGGGTGCGAACCACCCTTATCTTCGTAAGGCACTTCTGCAAAGCGATCTCGCCACGCATCTTGTTCAGCAAAGGTTTTAGCCCATAGTTCTTCTGGGGTTGGATAGGCAGTGACTTCGTTTTCCTCTCCGGTATCCATATTAATCTGGTAGATGCCTTGGCCGTTGGTGGCGTAGGTAAAACGAATTTTCATCTTACTTGCATAATCCTTAGCTTGGCCTACACCTTGCGTAAGTGGTTCGTTCCAAGCTTTGGCTTCAACAACGGCTAGTTTTGTATTTCGGTAAATTAATACATAATCTGCTGTTAGCGGAACGCCTCGTTTGCCAAGTGTTTCGATCCGTCCTTCAGTAATTTTGTATTCACGGCGAATGGAACTGTGGTCAACGATGCCCCAACCTGCCGCCTTTAAGGCAGGGTCAATATGCTCGGCTCTGGTTTCTGCTTCGTTCATGATTCTTCCCTAGGATCACCAATGTTCCGAGCAGATTTTTCTTCCCCGGGAATACTCTGGCCAATCTCCGGAGCTGAATTTTCTTCCCTGGGATCGCCAATCTCCTGATTGGCTTTTATGTTTTTGCCAATCAGGAGATTGGCGTTCCCGGGATTAAGCGGGCCCATTCCCCGAGCATGTTTTTCTTCCCCGGGATTAAGCTTGCCAATTCCCGGCGCAGCTTTTTCTTCCCCGGGATTAAGCTGGCCAATCAGGAGATTGGCGTTCCCGGCAAAGGCACTACTCCATTTCCAGTCCTCGGCTTTCATCACCAATCCCGCCTTGACCGGATTCTGCCGAATGTATTCTATCGCCTGCGCCAAATGCTGCTCATCCCGCATGTATCGGTCCCAATATTCCCGGTGCCATACCCGCTCCCCAATTCCCCGATCCGAATTTTCTTCCCTGGGATCGCCAATCTCCTGATTGGCTTTTATGCTTTTGCCAATCAGGAGATTGGCGTTCCCGGGATTAACCTTGCCAGTTGCGTTATTGGCGTTCCCGGGATTAATCTTGCCAATCAGGAGATTGGCTTTTTCCCTATCCATGCGCTGATACTTGCAGATCTGCCTCGCCGTAAATTTCTTCCACGCTGTCACAATCTTCCCCACCGTCCACCCATCCAACGGCTGGAACAACACATGCACATGATTGGGCATCACCACCCACGCCAGCAGACGATACCGTATGCTATCAAAAAACAGGAATGTGTTCTGCACCATTTCGGCTGCTGCTGGTTCTTTCAAAATGCACGATCCATGCCCTGCGTCCAGCCAATCTTCCATGCGCTTACGCTGTTCTACACCCTGTTTTTCCTTGGGCAATGCCTTAAATTCTTCAGCCATGTGCAAAGCGACTTCCTTGGGCAAACTGTCCGCCAAATGCCAAGTCACATGCTGAATTTCGTTACCGCTATCAAAGTGCGGCAGATACCCACGGCTATGCCACATTGGGGCTACTGTGTCTCTGGTCTCCTGAACATCTTTTTTTTCCCTGGGAATACCAATGTTCCGATCCGAATTTTCTTCCCTGGGATCGCCAATCTCCTGATTGGCTTTTATGCTTTCGCCAACCCCCGGAGCCGATTCTTCTTCCCTGGGAACGCCAACCCCCGGAGCTGATTCTTCTTCCCTGGGAACGCCAATCTCCCGATTGGCTTTTATACTTTTGCCAATCAGGAGATTGGCGTTCCCAGGATTAAGCTGGCCAATTCCCCGAGCATCTTTTTCTTCCCCGGGATTAAGCTGGTCATCCATTATAATTCTCCGGTGAAGGCTTGGTGCAGCAGAGACTTTTTCAACGCCGCCAGCGCCGCGAGCTTTTGCTGGTAGAGGCTGGCGAGGCGTTGGGTTTCGGTGGCGAGGGCGTTGAGTTTAGCTACGACTGCTTCCTGTTTCTTGGTTGGGACTCGCGGCACGATGAAACTCCGAAGCAATTTCAGTGAAACAGTCTTCTGCGCTGCGCCATTGGCTCCTTCGTTGGCCTGTTTGAAGACCTGAGGCGACAAAAGTAAGTAGTAGAGCCAAGTGCTTGCGATGCCCTGCTTTGGCCTGACGAGACCGATATGTCGTTGAAAGCAAAACTCGGTGTCTCCCGTCACGATGACCGGAATCCCAAAGGAACCAGTGACGGTGTATAGGACATCGCCCTTCTGCGGTTTCTTGTGCGGCTTGAGCGCGTCGAAGTAGCTGCACGGCACCATGAAAGTGTCGCTGAAGTCGATCTGCCGCGTGTCCTTCACGATATTACCAATCGTGATGAAGGGAACCCCAGTGGGAGCCTTCGGCGGCGGTAAATGGTCACCGTCTGTGATGTCCGTGGCCAAGTCGGCAAGCGTCACCATCTCCGAACTTTGCCACGCATCTGCGAAGACGGATTGGAGGTGGCTTTCAAACAGCGCACGGGCGTTTTGGAGGTTCTTTTCGGCGTTGGCTTGGGCGGTGGCGAGGCCGGCAAACGCTTCGTCCAGCACGCCGACGATCCGCTGCTGTTCGGCCAGCGGGGGGATGGGAATCTGGAGGGACTTAACGAAGGGAAGTTTAACACCTTGGACTGTCGCACCAGTTCCCTCCGCAATGATTACGTCCGCCATTGTCTTGAGCCACCAAAACAGAAATCGGATGGACAGAGTTTTAGAATCACGCGGAATGATGCCGCGGAGGTCTTGGTTGATTGCTGTGTCCTGCCCCAACAAACACACTTTGCCCAAGCCAACGCGGGTTGCGATGATTACGTTGCCTGACGGGATGATGTTGGTGGCGCTGCTTTGAACCGCCTCTTTGGTGATTCGGAACTCGGTTTCGGTAATGACTTCTTGCCGCATGTCGCGAACGGTAGCCCACGGGATTTTGCCCGAGTAAAATGCAGGCTTGTCCTTTGGCGGTGTTCCGCCGCCAACAACATCACATAAGTCGCCAAGTTTTTTAAGCTGCCACCCCTTCTTCATGCGAGCAGCCCCTTGATGGTTTCCAGCACTTCCGCGCTCTCGGCGTCCAGCGCGGCGATTTCGTCCATGATGGCCTGCGGACTGCGGTGCGTCACGGCCTCGCCGCCGTTGGGGTTCTTCACGGAGAGGTCATAGGTGGCGGGGTCAATCGTCTTGGCGTCCACGCTCCAGCTCTTTGCGGAGTCCGCAAACGTCCGCTGCCGCTCAATGAAGTCACCGAGGTCCGCATCATTCAGCGGGTTGGTCTTGCCGAGGTTGCGGCCGGGGTCGAGCTGGTAGAACCACACCTTGCGCGTGGGCGCGCCCTTCTCGAAGAAGAGCACGACGGTCTTCACGCCCGCGCCCTGGAACGTGCCGCCGGGGCAGTCGAGCACGGTGTGGAGGTTGCAGCTTTCCAGCAGGAGCTTGCGCAGGCTCACGGAGGCGTTGTCGGTGTTGGAAAGGAAGGTATTCTTGATGACCACGCCGCCGCGTCCGCCGGCCTTCAGGATTTTGATGAAGTGCTGGAGGAAGAGGAAGGCGGTCTCGCCGGTGCGGATGGGGAAGTTTTGCTGGACCTCGGGGCGTTCCTTGCCGCCGAAGGGGGGATTGGCCAGCACGACGTGGTAACGGTCCTTTTCCTGAATGTCGGCGAGGTTTTCGGTGAGGGTGTTGGTGTGGATGATGTTCGGCGCTTCGATCCCGTGCAGGATCATGTTCATGACGCCGATGACGTAGGCGAGGGACTTCTTCTCCTTGCCGTAGAAGGTGCGCTCTTGCAGGGCGCGGTCCTGTGCGGTGGTGCGTTTTGGGTTTTGCTTTTGGAGGTAGTCGAAAGCTTCGCAGAGGAAGCCTGCCGAGCCGACTGCTCCGTCGTAGATGCGTTCGCCAAGCTGCGGGGCGGTGACTTGCACGATGGCGCGGATAAGGGGACGAGGGGTGTAATACTCGCCGCCATTACGCCCAGCGTTTCCCATATTCTTAATCTTGGCTTCGTAGAGGTGGCTTAGTTCGTGCTTCTCGACCTGCGAGCCGAAGCGGAGTTCGTCGATGTGGTCGATAACATCGCGTAGGATGTAGCCGCTCTGGATGCGGTTTTTAATTTCGCCAAAGATTTCGCCAATCTTGTATTCAATAGTGTTCGGCCCGGTGGCGCGCTGTTTGAAACCCATCAAATAGGGGAAGAGTTTTTGATTTACGAAGCCCGTGAGGTCGTCGCCGGAGAGGGCGGAGTTGTGGTCGATCTTGCCGTCCTTGCCCTTGGGCGCGGCCCAGCTTTCCCAGCGGTAGGGTTTATCGAGGATGTAGTTATATTTCTTGCCTTCGAGCTTGGCCTCGGTGGCTTTGTCGGTTTCGAGGGCATCGAGATATTTCAGAAAGAGCAGCCAAGAGGATTGCTCGGTGTAATCGAGTTCGCTGGCGCAGCCTGCTTCTTTTCGGAGTGCATCGTCGATGTTTTTGAAAGCTTGTTGGAACATAATAAACTTTTAGGTTTTGAAAAAGGATCAAAGGGTAATTATACCGTTGGGGGTATGCTTTGAAAGCAATTTCACAGGCTTAAAACATTATTCTTGATAAAAGAGCTATGATAATCAGAAAATCATTTATGTATAGCTTAGCTGAGATTTCTTCCCCTGGGATCGCCAATCTCCCGATTGGCTAGGTTATAAATGCCAATCAGGAGATTGGCGTTCCCGGGGTTAAGAGCAGATTTTTCTTCTTGGCTAGGTTATAAAAGCCAATCAGGAGATTGGCGTTCCCGGGATTAACCTGGCCAATGTTATAAATGCCAATCAGGAGATTGGCGTTCCCAGGGTTAAGAGCAGATTTTTCTTCCTCGAGATTAAAGACTTTGCCAATCTCCGGAGCCAATTTTTCTTCCCTGGGGTTTCTTCCCCTGGGATCGCCAATCTCCCGATTGGCTAGGTTATAAAAGCCAATCGGGAGATTGGCGTTCCCGGGATTAAGAGCAGATTTTTCTTCCTCGAGATTAAAGACTTTGCCAATCTCCGGAGCCAATTTTTCTTCCCTGGGGTTTCTTCCCCTGGGATCGCCAATCTCCCGATTGGCTAGGTTATAAAAGCCAATCG
>Ga0209284_10000528_pt1 | contig 62409 bp, 41 predicted proteins | sample FRY03_FD_187211 | JGI IMG/M metagenome (GOLD analysis project Ga0209284, IMG submission 187211) | Freshwater microbial communities from Lake Fryxell liftoff mats and glacier meltwater in Antarctica - FRY-03 (SPAdes) (version 2) | ecosystem: Environmental > Aquatic > Freshwater > Ice > Glacier...
GCCCAGCGCCACGAGTTTGCTGTGCAGTCGCACCGCACCGTCGTGCCACTGCCAGTCGGCAGGGTCACTGGCAAAGAATTGATTGCGTGGCCAGTTGAGCGGATGCACGTGCAGGATTGCCGTGTCTTGTCGGGCTCGTTCGACATCGCTGTAGATTTCCCAGAGCGTGTCGTAGAGGGATTCATTTTCAGGAGCGTCGCTCTCCCGCATCGCCAGGTGAAAATCGATCGCGGGTGCAATGGCCGCCACCACGGGAAAGATCGTGGGGTATCGGTAGGCGAGGCGCAGCGCCCCCTGGCCCCCCATGCTGGTGCCGATGATTGCGATGCCGGGAGGCTTGACGGAAAAGCGTCGTTTAATTTCAGCGACGACATTGTCGGCCACAAATCGCTCCGGGGTGATGCGAGTGTCAAACGCGGGCACGATGGTGTTGATCCACCACGAGCGACCGGCGCGGGGTGCGATTGCGGGCACTTTCGCGGCCTCAAGAGCATCGCGAAGACCGAGCGATGACAGCAGCGTGCGCTCGCGGACGCCGTGGAGATAGATCAGCGCTGTGCCGCTGGTTGGCTGCGGTGGATCGTAGAGTTCACATGCGTGGCCGTCGACTGTGATCGTTGACCAGTGCAAGCGGGAAGGGAATGTGAGGGATTGGTTCATAAGAAAATTCACGGCAGCGGGTAGGAGTTTCTGCTCAGGGTAGGGTAGAGTGTTTTGCCAGTTTCAAACACCATTCACCAGTTGAACGTCCAAGAGAAAGGTTTTTGTGCAATGAAGATTCTGCTCACCGCCGAGCAGTTGGCTGAGGGAATCTCGCGGCTCGCGCAACGAGTGCGGGATGATGTTGGTCGGCGGCCGATCACTGTCGTGGGAGTGCTCACCGGCAGCATCGTACTGGTTTCGGATCTGATTCGACGATTGGAGGGCCCCGTCCGCGTCAGCATGGTGTGGGCCAGCAGTTACCGTGGCGCAACCACAACGCCCGGACGGCTCGAACTGCGGCTTGACTTGCTACCCGATCTAGCCGAGCAAGAGGTTCTGCTTGTGGACGACATCTTCGACACGGGTCGCACGCTGGAGGCTCTGATCAAGGAACTGCGTTGCCGAGGTGCCAAACGGGTGCGGTCGCTTGTCTTGCTGCGCAAACAAGGACGGTCGGAAGTGGCGATTGAGCCAGACTTCGTCGGTTTCGACATTCCCGATGCGTTCGCTGTCGGGTATGGTCTCGACTACAACGGTGCGTGGCGACACTTACCTTACCTTGCGGAATTGGAGCCGGCCGACATTCATGAAGAGCGTGAATCCCAAATCGATTCTGATGGTGGTTCGAGGCCTTGATCCTGTCGGCACCGGTCGGCAAATCGAAATTGTGGCCGAGGGATTTCGCAGTGCCGGCTGGACGGTGCAACTGGCCGTGACAACCTCCGGCGGTGCTGTGCCTCTACGACTTCACCGGGCAGGGTTTGTGGTTCACAGGCTCAACGGGCGGGCCAGCGTTGATCTGACAGCCGTCAGGCATCTGCTGCGAGTGGTGAAAGCCGTTCGACCCGCTGCGATCTTCTGTTGGGGAAGGGCGCAGGCTCAAGCGGGAGTTCTGGCTAAGACCTGCTGCCCCGGCGTGCGGCTGATCAGTCATCTCGCGAGGCCGCCTAAAGGTCTGGCAACAGCGTGGGCTCTGCGTTTGGCAGATTGCGTGATTGCCACATCGCCGGGAGTGCAGCAGGCTTGCCAGCGGGCGGGTGTGGCCGCCACGAGAATTGAGTTGATTCCGCCAGGGATCGTTGCGGCGGCAGAATCGCGGTTTTCGCGGCAGCAGTTGGCTGCCAGACTCGGGCTCGATGCCAACAAAAAGTGGACGCTTTGCGTAGCGCCTCTGGAAGCCCGATCGCGTTTGGATCGATTGCTGTGGGCGATCGATCAGCTCGGCGTTGTCAACCGCGATTTAGAACATGTGCTGATTGGATCGGGACCGCTACGGCTGCAACTCTTGCGACGGGCGCGAGTGCAGCAACTAGCCGAGCGGCTGCATCTGGTTTCAGACTGCGATTGCGTGGAGGATCTCTTGTCAGAGGTACGACTGGTTTGGCAGTCGGGTGACGTTGCCTATGGCGGTGCAATTCTGGATGGCATGGCTCACGGCGTGAGTGCGGTTGCCGTGGCCAGCGATGCAGCGGGTCAGTTGATCGTCTCAGAGGAAACAGGCCGCATCGTGGCTGCCGATCCAGAGAGCGAATTGCCCCGGCGGGCGCTGGCCGTCCTCGAGGATGATGCCTTATGGGCGCGGTATGGCGGGGCGGCGCGAGGCAGAGCGTTGCAGCAGTTCTCAGCAGCAGACTTGATAACGCGGCAGATTGCGGTAGCGGAGCGGATGACCTAGCGGAGCGGATGACCTAGCGAGAGCGGATGACCTAGCGAGAGCGGATGACCTAGCGAGAGCGGATGACCTAGCGAGACAGCGTGCGACCCCGAGGCAGGGCGCGGAGATGGCCATTTTCGGCGACAAGCAGGCCCGCTTTGAAAACCTTGGCCGGCATCGAGAACATCCGCGAGATGTCGGCGTCAGGACGATAGAGCACGATGTCGGCATCGGCGCCAATGCCGAGGTGGCCCTTCTCGGGGAGCCCAGCAATTCTGGCCGGCGCCGCCCGCGTGATGATGCACAGTTCCTGCAGCGAGTATTCCCGCCGAATGCTTGCCAGCGGACTGCGTGCGCGCACGGCCGGATGGATTCGCGCGAAGGCCTCACGGCGAAAGGGCTCGTCGGCCAGCAACCGCATCAGCAGTGGGTAGGCGGAGAAGTGCGCGCCGTTGGGGTGATCGGTCGAAAGCACAAGCCTCCACGGATCACGCACGGTTAAAAACCATTCCAATCCGATCGCCCACTGCCAGGCATGAATCAGGCTCTTTTCGCGGTAGCTGATCGGCAGCACTCCGCAGCCTCCTTCCAGCGACAAGTCGTGCGAAACCCAGGGCATGCCGGTGGCGTGTGCGAGGTGTTCGGCGGCTGCGGAATCGCCGGTCATAGCCACCGTGTCACCAAAGAGGACTTGGCCGACATCGAGCGTGAGTTCCTCGTGGGTGTTGAACCAATCCACCAGCGGTGCAACTCCGGAACCGAATGTGCCGGGATCCTGCGAGCCGCCTGTGTAGCTATGAAATTGCACATGGGCCAGATGAGCGCGGATGCCGTCGAAGGTGCGCATCGTTTCCAGCAGCGTGGAAAAATTTCCGGGCAGGCCGAGGTTGGCCGTGTGAACATGGAGCGGATGCGGCAGGCCGATCGCCTGCACGGCCAGCGCCAGTCGCTCCAGAAGCAGACGCGGCGTGAGAGATTTGCCGTGGGGCAGGGCTGCGTCGAGATCGTGGTGGTCGCCGCGACGGCCGTGCTTCCAAAATGCTGCCCCGCCAGGGTTGGCAACCTTGACAGTCCAGCCGCGACAGCCTGTGATCGTCTCGGCGAGGAGTCGTTGGACTTGGTTGGCATCGTTGGCCGCCAGAGCCGTCAGCACAGCGGCATCATCGCTGGCGAGTAGATAGATTCCCTTGTCGAGAATCGGCAGTGAGTCGAGTTCGCGGTGGGCCATTGCAGCGGCGCTAGTGGCAATTGCCGCATCGAAGACAGTGGTGTAGCCCAGCGCCGCATAGAGACCGCCGGTGGCTTGAATCGTGGGCACAGCCGCCGGCCTGCCCCGCATAAGCGCTGGAGCAATCTGCCGACCGGCCCCGACTTTTGGGCCGGCCACGTGGCTGTGGAGATCGACGCCGCCGGGCATGACGACAAGGCCGGTGGCATCGATAGAAGTAAATCGCGAGCGTTCGGCGGGTGGGGCGACAATTTTTCCATTCTCCACCCAGATGTCAGCGACGACGCCATCTCGTTGGTTGGCCGGATCGTGAATCGTGCCGCCTGTGAGCACAAATGCCGGCAACGCAGGAGTGTTGTTTTCAAAAAGACGCTCAGTCACAGCTGCCGTCTTTGCCTGGACAAGAGCTCGGCCTGGGGCTCCGGCTTTTAATTTGAGGCTGGACGAAATAGAAACACGATCGGGGCAGGCAGCCACGCAAGCGATCAGCTCTGCGAGCACCGCGTCCATCTGCGGCAATGGTGCAACCGCGTTCTCAGCGAGCGCAACCGCGTTCTCAGCTGGGGCTGGAGAGGGGATCGCTCGAGGCTGGGCCTCAAGCACGACCTGCCGGCCGTCTTCGCGGAGCATCGTGCCCGATGTGGCCAGTAGCGTGCTGGCGCACAGCAAATGAATTGTTGGCTGGCTGTCGGCTTGCGGGCAAAGTCTGTCGCTCACACGCACGACGGAAATCGACTCGCGACGCCCAGCAATTGCTGCTTCAAGGGCTTTATCGAGTGGTCCTACCGCCAGCACGCAGTCGACCTCGCCGCGTGCAATCAATCTGGCAGCGTCGGCTTCAGCAGGGAGAAACTCGCTGCCCGAAGCATCCGCGCGGGCAATCGCACCCGCTGCGCCGTAACGCCATGTGCAGATGGCTGCCGCACCCGCTGCATTGGCACCGCCAGCCCAAATGCCCGGCCCCAAGGGAATTTCAAAAGCCTGTTTCATGTGGGCCATCGCTCGCACCAGATGCCCCACGCTCCACGGTTTTAATCCCAGAAAATCGACAGAGTGTCCCTTTTCAAGAGCGCTGTCAGCGCAACCGCTCGTCACGATTGCCACGCACTTGGCTGCGGTGATGGCCTCAACGAGCGGGCTTACAAAAACAGTTAGGGAGGCTGCGTGGCTGTGGGGATCTGCTGGAATTGGCTGAGCATCGGGAAGCGTAAGGCGCGCTTGCAATGCTCTGGCTGCGGCGACGGCCATGCCGTTGGGCACGGGACAGTGGCGGTGCGTGGGACTCAGCGGTAAAGCAGAGTCGGGGCCGATTGCAATCGTGCGTCGGATAAAATTGCTGCCTTGCGGTGGTAAAAAAAGCTCGCTGAACCGAGGGTGGGAAAGGGTCGGATCGCAGAACCAAAAGAGAACCAGATCGGCGCGGTCACGAAGTTCCTCCCAGCCAGCCGTTACCGCGCCCACGCGGGCCACAGTCGGGCCTGCTGTGATCGAGGACTCTGCTGCTCCGGCATCGATTGCCGCACCGAGGAGCTCCGCCAGATCGCAGGCTCGGCCAATCGCTTCCAGGGTCGCCCCGGCGAGGCCCGTGACCAGCACTCGCCGGGATTCCGAGAGCCAATCGACGGCCTGAATCAGGGCAGCCTGCCGAGAAACTGGCTGGCCGAGCGACCACGCCTCGGCAGAAATAGTAAGCGATCGCGCCGCCGTGAATGCTTTTTGGGCAAACGCGCAGGACTGTTCCTCAAGCGTGCTCCACGGGAGGAGGTCATCGCAGAGCATCGGGCAGGCCGTGCAGACGCTCGACCGCTGAGCTTTGAGGACGGCATCTGCTGCGGCCATGGAAAGATCTTGCCTCAGGTCCGTTGCCTCAAGACTTTGGGAGCACCCAGATATTGCGGTAGCGGACCGGGTTACCGTGGTTTTGTAAATGCAGTGGCCCGAGGGGCTTCATTTGGTTCTGAGGGCCGCCGGGAGTGATCTTGGAAACCTCGACATTTTCCTGAATGACAACGCCATTGTGACGCACGGTCATCCGCGCGTTTGTCGTTTTTGTATCCCCCTCGAATTTCGGCGCAGTGAACTCGATGTCGTATGTCTGCCACTCCAGTGGCGGCAGGCACATGTTGAGACTGGGTGCAGCTACAGAATAGACGGCACCGCAATCATCCTGCTTGCTATTGAGGCCAAAGCTGTCGAGCATCTGGACTTCATAGCAGCCCTGGACATAGGCGCCGCTGTTGCCACGCCCCTGCCCGCGATCCTTGGGCTGGTAGGGCAAACGAAACTCAATGTGCCATAGAGCGTCGCCAAACGCATCTTTTGTCGTCACTCCTTGCATCAAGAGGCCATCTTCGCTGACGCGGCCATCAGCCAACTTGGCTGTGTCGGTGCTGTTGCCCATGCCGTCAAAAATCACAACAGCACCCTCGGGGGCCTTCTTGCCGAGCGAGGGGCTGACCCGTTTTTCTTTGGGCAACTTGGCAATTTCTTCGCCGCTCTCGGAGAGCACGACAATCGCACCCTGACGAATTTCCCCTTTTCGCGTCGCACCGCCCCAGTCGATGCCCTCTAGTTTCACCACAGCTTCGGCACCATTGCCCTCGCGTTGGCCCTTACCGGTGATTTTGTTGGGCGGGGTCCAGCCAGCGCCTGGCAATCCACCCGGATAGCCAACGGCATCAAACTTTCCATCGCCCAGGGCGATCACCTGAACTCCGTATCGGACTGGCTGGCCATCCTGTTTGACTTCCCCGACGTATTCCCCCTGAATCGGAAAGTCGTCGTCTGTGTTTGCGGGATCTGAAAAGGTTGGACCAGCTGCCTTGGCCGTATCCACGCTCAGCGAAAGGTCGCTCACAAAAAGAAAAATCAGTGCGACGAGGATCGTAAGAGGGAGTCGAGTGCGGGACGAAGTCGCGAGCATACAAAGTCTCCAAAGAGGGTGAAGAGGCCGCGAAAAGTATGCACTGGGCTCAATCAGGCAGCAACCCGCAGCGTTCTTGTACGGTCAGGTGAGACCTGTCAGAGGACCGTCGCCGCAGTAGTCGGGGTTACCGAAGCGTTTGAGTTCGCTCTGGCCCATCGCGTGGGCCAGCGACAAAAGGAGTCTGTTGTGCGCCACGCCTGGCAGTTGCACGGCGCGGCCGGTTGCCCAGCCGAGTCCGTTGCCCACCAGCACCAACGGAATGTCTTCGAGGGAGTGGGAATTGCCCTCTCCCAATTCGTTGGTCCAGAGGATGGTGGTGTGGTCGAGGAGCGAGCCATCGCCCCCCGGTTCTGGAGTGTCGGCCAATCGCTGGGCCAGGTGGGCCACTTCTCCGGCATACCACGCATTGATCTTCGTGAGTTTTTGCTGCGCGTCGACGTTCGTGTTGGGTTCGTGCGAGAGGTCGTGCTGGCCCTCCTTGATGTCGAGCCATGTCATGTGAGGCTGACCGACGGAATTGGTGTATTGCAGGCTGGCGATCCGAGTAAAGTCAGCGGCCAGCGAAGCAACGACAAGTTCGATCTGCATCCGGCTGATTGTCGGCATCTTGTCGTTGTGTTCGATAACACCCTGTTCCAGCACCGGCACCGCATGGGCCATCGCGACATGATGGGTGGCGAGTTCCTTTTCAAACGCACGCACCAGCGAGGTGTGTTCTTCGAGAATCCGCCGGTCTTCAGCCGGCAGCGATGCTGCGAGAGTTGCCAGATCCTCACCCACATCATCGAGCACGCTGTGCATGCTCTGGCGGTCTTTGAGTTGGCCGTAAAGTTTGCTGAACATCTGGTAGGGATCGTCGATCGGCGCGATGGGTTTGTTGGGGCCGGCGTAAATCATGCGAGTCCATGTGTCAGCCTTGCTCGGCACGAGCACGCCAAACTCCAGCGAACCAAAACGCGTGGCCGTGGCGGCCTGCTGCTGAAAAAAGTTTTTAATTTCCTGATCAATTGAAAGGCCGCTGGACCAGCCGGCCGGCGTGTCACTGCCACCTTGAACATTGCCGGGAAAGAGTTCGATTCCTGTCAGCAGGCAGCCGATGCCTCGCATGTGGCGGTCGCCGTCGCCCTGCACCTTGTCGTTGATGCCTTTGAGTGTCAGGAGTTTGTCTTTGAATGGCTCAAGGGGCTTGAGGATCGGCGGCAGTTCTTGGCCCGCCAACGGCCCAGGCTCTGTGGGCCAGAAATTGTCGCGGACAACGCCGTCAGGGCTAAAGACAATGATCAATCGCTGGCTGTGGTTCGTCGGATTGGCTAGCGCCAAGCTGGGCAAATTACTGAGAAACGGCAGCATCGCTGGGCCGATTCCCAGCCGACGCAAGAGATCGCGACGAGTGAAAGAGGGATTGGTCATCATGGCGATTGGCCTACGAGAGAGGGTTGTACGATCGTTTCGATAGCCGATTGCTCGGTCCCCTGGCCGACAGGGCAGGGGGGAGTGGCCGCCACGGTCATGATGGCGACGAGCAAGTGACCGATATTATAGTCGTGTGATTCAAACGATTGCCGCAGAGACTCGAGCGTCTCCGGGCCCCAGGCTCGCAGCGGTTGCTTCGCCAGCGCGTGAAAAAGTGATTGCACAAAAGCTTCCTGTGCATCGCGGCTGGTTGCCAGAGAGGCTGCCAATTCGCGAGCGCCAGAAAATGTGGCAATTCCTCCCGTGCGAGGCTGGTAGGAGCCGGAGGGCTCGATCGGTTTTTCAAGGCCCCCTTTTTGTTCTGTGCGGCGATAGCGACCAATGCCGTCAAACTCCTCGAGGGCAAATCCCAGAGGATTGATCAACGTGTGGCAAGTTTGGCAGGCAACGGCACTTGTCTGGAGGGCTACTCGCTGCCTTGTGGTTAGGTCGGGATGCAGTTCCGGGGCCAGCGGCGAGACGGCTTCCTGAGGGGGTCGAAGCACATTGCCCAGCACGCTACGGGCCAGGAACACGCCGCGATGGATCGGCGATGTGGAACCTGCGTAGGACAGCACGCTCATCATGTAAGGATGCGAGAGCAGGCCGGCCCGCTTACCATCGTCCAGCCGAATGCGTTGAAACGGCGCATCGGCCGGCAGTACGACACCGTAGAGCGGCGCCAGACGGCCGTTGAGATAGACCTCGTCATCGCTGAAGAGTCGGCGAAAGTCGGAGCCCGGCCCCCAGACAATGTCATCTAAAAAGAGTTCCAAGCTGCTGCGCATGTCAGCAGCAATCTGCGGCGAGAATGTCGAAAAAACCGCATCGTCCTTAAGGATTTCTGGGTTGTGGTCGACGCGGAGCCATGCCATCAGAAAATCGCGAACCTTGGTCCGCGTGCGGCGGTCGTTGACCATCCGCTCCGCTTGCCCGGCCACCTGTTCTGGGCTGATGAGCTGATTGTTTTCGGCCGCCTGCCAGAGTGGCTCGTCTGGGATGGAGTCCCAGAGCCCAAACGAAAGCCGAGAGGCTGTTTCGAAAGCAGGTATTTTCAAGGCCAGACTCTCGGTGGAAGTTGATCGATTCTGTCGCGAGCCTGGCTCGCAAAAAAGAAATCGCGGCGAGCCAAGAACCGCTAGCAAAGACCGAAAGAGTGCCGTGTCGATGTCTGGGGCAGTGGCAAAGTGCCGATCGACCACAAGTTCGCGAAGATCGGCCGAGAGCGGTCGGCGAAACGCGCGTGCGGCAAATGTTGCCGCAAAGTTCTGGAGTGTGTCGGCTCGATTCGCCGCATCGCGTTTGACATGTGCCAAGTGCTCAATCTGTTTCACCACCGCATCGGCCGTCTCGATGCCGGCGGCAGTCGTGGCGGCAAACCATTCGCTTGAGACGCTGGTGCCGCGGTCGTAGCCGATGCTGCGGTCGTCAGGGGGAAAGGGTGTCTGAACCACAAATGTTGGCCGACTCTCGACGGGGATCAGACACTGCTGCGGCACGATTTCCAGAACGCCATGCGGCGGCTTCCAGAGCAGCTCGATCGAGGCCTGCGTGAGATGCTCATGCCGCGTGTTATCAATCCCCTGATTGGCTTTGGAAAACTCAAGCCGCAGTGGATAGGAACGGCCGCCGAGGAGAAAAATAAAACCTTGGTGCTCGCGGCTGTCTCCCGATTGGACCCACGCATCCACAAGCGGCAGTTCATACGACGCGGTATTGATGGACAGTTTAATGGCGTGCTCCGTGCGAACGATGAACTCATAGGTGCCTGTTTCGGCAGGCACGATCGATCCCGTCCAGCGAATGGCAAAGCGGTTGGGCTCGAATCGCTCGGGATCCGGGCCCTCGCTGCGAAAGTTGAAGCTCACCTGCGGGTCGATCTGTTCAAATACGAGGAACTGGTTGTTAAAGTTACGGCCTCGAAAATATTCGCCACGCAGGCCGCGGTCCGCTGCGATGCTCGAGTCACGATGGCCAAAGCTGCCGACGATGTCAGCAACGGTGTTTTGATATTGCCGCACGGTGAGCCGGGAGAGTTCGAGCTGGGCGGGTCGGTTGCGGTCTTGTGCGATAGCGGAATAAAAGGCGCCGTGGATGTATTCGGCGACCTGCTGGGCGGCGAGGCCTGTGACCAATGAGGGGTCGTCCTCGGGCATCGTTTCGTCGATCGAGGCAGCCAGTTGGGAGATCGAACGATCGCCGATAAGTGGTTTGGCAACGGCCTTTGTGCCGCCGCCGTTTTCGCCATGGCAGCGCAGGCAGTGGTTGCGATAGACGGCAAGACCGGGATGCGGGGTTCTTGAGGCAGGAGCTATGGCATGTGGTGGGTCCGGTTCTAAAGCCGATGCCAATTGGCTCGGTAGCCAGAAAAAGAGCCCGCTCATGCCCAGGACGGCCCAATACGGCCCGACCGCCCGCAAACCAGCCCGGCACAAGATGCATTTCAGCATGGCAAGCGGCGTGGGCCGGCGGCGAGCGAACGTCGATGATGGTACGATGTGCATCGTGAGCAAGTATAACTTCTCAGTCGGCCCGCAACGCATTCTAGGGCAAGAGATTTAGGCTCGCGAGACTTCCGGTTTGGCAAAGACCAATCGACCGGCCGCAGTTTGCAGTGTGCTTGTGACGCTTACAGACAGGTTGTGACCGATCTGCTCGCGGGCATTTTCGACTACCACCATTGTGCCGTCGTCGAGATAGCCGACGGCTTGGCCTGGTTCGTCGCCGAACCGCGTCAGTTTCACATCAAACAGATCGCCCGCAACAAATGTCGGCTTGAGGGCCAGCGACAGATCATTGATGTTGATCGCCGGCACCTTCCTCAGACGGGCAATTTTCAAGAGGTCGGCATCGACGGTGATAATCCGTCCGTCGAGTTTTTGTGCCGTTGTCACCAGTCGCGATTCGGCCGATTCGTGCCCATTGGGTTCGTCAACCGAGAGCACTTCAATGTCGATGTACTTGCCAGCCTGCAGACGGGCCAGAACATCGAGGCCTCGGCGGCCGCGCAGACGACGCTGTTTTTCCGAACAATCAGCCGCCACTTGGATTTCATCGACAACAAACGCCGGCACGACAAACCGACTTTCAAAGATGCCGGCTTCAGCCAGATCGGCAATTCGACCATCGACGATGCTGCTGGCATCCAGAACATTCGGGCGGAGGCCCTGCACATCGCGGGCGAATTCAACATAGGGAATGAGGAATCGAAAATCGTCTCGCGTCTGGATCAGGAGACTCGTGCAGATGTAGCAAAAAACCATACCGAGAATCAGCGGCAGCCAGATCGTTATGGGATCGCGAGGGCTTATCGGCAGAATTGGAGTGAGGGCTAAAACGGCAATGTAGTTGAGAAAGACGCCGATCAAGAGTCCGAAATAGACCGCCGTGATAACCGCCAGATTTTTTTGGCGGATCGATCCATCGACGGCGATCACCGTCAGTGGCAGGGCGACCATGCCACTGAGCACGGCCCACGGCACCCACTGCGGCGCTTCCCGCATGGTTTCAGAATTGAAGATCAGCACGGCGATGCCGATGGAAACCATCAAGAAAACCGACCGCAGGATCAAAAGAGGGAAGTGAGGCATAAATGCAAGGATTCACAGGGGAGGATTTTATGAGGGAGCATAAAACGGGATATTTATGCGGTCTTTCATGGGCGAAGTCTAGCATGCCCGCACGCCGGGGAGTTAACCGATACCGAGACGACGCTGATACTCCCAGTCGAGATAGCGATCGCTCATGCCGGCGATGTAGTCGGCCACGCTTCTCGGCGTGCCCATATCGAGCGCCCGCTGCCGGTAGCCCGCCGGCATTTCAGCAGGGCGTTGGCAATACCAGGCAAAAAGTTGGCTAATTTTTTCCTGCACAGCCACTCGCACCCTCATCACCTGCTCGCTGCGGTAGACCCGCTGGAAAAGAAACTGCTCCAACTGCTGCTTCCCCGTTGCCACCGGGCCAGAAGGGGTCACGATCCGCCGGCCGCCAGGGCTCGCAGAAGTGCCAAAGAATGCTTGGACCAAAGCGACGGAGTTGATCGATTCTGAGGCCAGCGTGATCCGAGCGCATGAGATAAGCTCCGCCACTTGAAAATCAACCAACTCGTGCAGCACAGCCCGCCGCAATTCCACGCCAGTCAGTAAGCCGTGGCGATCGCGAACTCGGGCTGCCGCGTCGGCCACCAGCGGCAGCTCGATCAATTCATCCAGCGTCAGCAGTCCCAGTTCGATGGCGTCATCGGCATCGTGGGTGTCGTAGGCAATCGAGTCGGCTGCATCGACGACTTGTGTTTCGAGCAAGGGGGGCGGGGCCGTGCCGTCGCGTTTCCGTGTGGCCTGCGCCTCGAGCACTTCCAGAGAAAGATTCAAGCCGGGAAACTGCGGGTAGCGAGTCTCTAGAAACTCCATGATCCGCAGAGCCTGCCGATTGTGGTTGAAGCCGCCTTGGCCGGCCAGCAATTCATTGAGAGTGTCTTCGCCGGCATGTCCCAGTGGCGGGTGGCCGATGTCGTGCGCCAGGGCGAGTGTTTCCACCAAGTCTTCATTGAGCGCCAAGGCTCGCGCCAGAGTGCGGGCGATGCTCGTCACTTCCAGCGTGTGCGTCAGGCGGCTGCGGTGGTAGTCGCCAGGATAGGCAGTGAACACCTGCGTCTTATGGGCCAGCCGGCGGAACGCAGCCGAATGAACAATTCTGTCACGATCGCGTTGGTAGGGGCTGCGAAAGGGATGCGGTGGCTCGGCGTGGACGCGGCCTTTGGAAGCAGCGGCGTGCATGGCCCAGGAGGCCAGAATAAGGGCTTCGCGGGATTGCCAATCGGCTGGCGTGACTGTCATGGAAAGACTTCTCCGGCGAGTGGTTTTGAGGGCGAGGTCTGGCTCTATCTGCTGGACGCGGTGGCGATTTTTTCAGAGAGTTGTTCCCAGAGACTGTCGAGCGACTGCGGCAGCACGCGGGCACCGGCCACAGTCGGCATGAAGTTTATGTCGCCGCTCCAGCGGGGCACGATATGCCAGTGCAGATGACCCGGCAGTCCTGCGCCAGCCACAGCGCCGAGGTTCAGCCCGATGTTAAAGCCCTGCGCCTCCAGCGATTGCTTGAGGATGCTGCACCAGCGGGCTAGGCAAAGCTGCAAGTCGAGAAGTTGCTCGGAAGCCAGTTCGGCTAGCGAAGGCGAGTGGTCGAGGGGAGCCACCAACAGGTGGCCGTTGGAATACGGAAAGCGGTTGATCACCACAACGCTCTGCTGCGTCCGCTCAAGCACGCCCAGCGAGCGGTCGTGCGATCGATCAGTCACTGCGGCTCGGCAGAGAAAACAATTCTGATCGGCGCCGTGACGCCACGCTGCCGGCGCGACCATTTCGCGTGGCTGACCGCTGTCGCGACCCTGCACATATCCCAGCCGCCACGGTGCCCAGAGTGTTTCGATGCTCATGGGGACGATCCTAATCAAAAGGGTGCAATCCTCACACCTTGATAGGCCAAAGACCTTCTCCTCGAGGGCACCGGCATGACCGGTGCGATGGGAGGACGGAGTGGAAATGTTGTTCGGCATTGACACACAGCACCGCCGCATGGCAAATGTCAGTCTCTTTCTCGGTTGTGCTACACGAGGCGTATGTGAGTATCGAATAGTGGAATTTAAAGTCGCCCTCGATCTCTTTTCTGGTCCGATGGACCTGTTGCTCTACCTCGTCAAAAAACACGAGGTCGATGTGGCGGAAGTGCCGATCGCGAAGATCGCCGAAGAATTTGTGGCGTATATCGATGTGATGCAAGTCATGGCCATCGATCAGATCGGCGAGTTTGTCGAATTGGCAAGCGTGCTTCTGGAGATCAAGGCCAGGGCGCTGGTGCCTCGGCCCGAAGAGACGGAGGAGCCGGTGGAGTTGGTGCGTGAGGATCTCGTCAAGCGACTGCTGGAATACAAACAGTATCGCGACGCAGCCTCGCTGCTGGAGGATCGCGCCCGGCAATGGGAATTGCGATTTGCCCGCACGCCAGTCGATGAAGGAGTGCAGCGAGCGGCTCCCGCAGAGGTCTCGATCGGCGAAGTGCACGCCTGGGACCTCGTGGGAGCGATGTCGCGAGTGCTTCGCCAACGCGAGAAGCGGCGGCCGCGACAGATCATCCACGATGACACGCCGATCGAGGTCCACATCATCCGGGTCGAATCGCTCGTACGAGAGAAGGGGAGGGTCGCTTTCTCGGAGCTTTTCCAAGAAGATATGCCACGCATGAAGCTCGTGGGTATTTTTCTGGCAGTCTTGGAATTGGTACGTCGCGGAAAGCTATCTACCAGGCAGGAGCAACTCTTCGCTGAGATTTGGCTGGAGCTTGTCCCTGCCGTTGTCGTGCCCGCCCCGCCTTCGAATTGAATCTGCCCCGAGAGACCGCATGATCGAGAACGCTCCGCTCCGCACACTGGTCCACAAGGGACTCACCGTCGAGGGCTATTCTCGCGCCGCCGTGCAGAGCTACTGGCGAATCCCAGAACTCAAGCTGGGTTTTGATCTGGGTGCACAGCCTTGGGGATTCATGGCGACAAGCACCTGGTTTATCAGCCACACGCATCTCGACCACATTGCGGCCTTGCCCGTCTATGTCGCTAGGCGACGGATGATGAAGATGGAGCCGCCCACGATCTATTTGCCAGAGTCGGCAATCGAACCGATTGAAAAACTGCTCAAGGCTGTCTCGCGGCTGGATCGCGGCCGCCTGCCTTGCACGCTCGTGCCCGCTCGTCCCGGCGACGAGATTGAACTCTCCCGGGAACACCTTGTGACTGTGTCCAACACCTGCCACACGCTGCCGAGCGTCGGCTATGTGGTTTGGGAGCGTCGCCGCAAACTCAAGCCGGAGTATGTCGGATTGCCGGGAGACAGGATTCGCGACATGCGGATGTCAGGCGTCGATGTGACGCATGAAATGCGGGCGCCGCTGGTGGCCTATTTGGGCGACAGTTCGCCGCAGGGCCTCGATGACTGTCCGGCCATGTTTGAGGCGATGATCTTGATCACCGAACTGACGTTTGTGGCCCAGAATCATCGCCAGGAAAAGATCCATAAGTTTGGCCACATGCACTTGGACGATCTGCTCGAGCGACGCGATCGTTTTCACAACGAGGTTGTGATTGCCACTCACTTCTCGACGCGTTACACCGACGATCGCATCCGACGCATCATTGCCAAGCGGTTGCCTGACATGCTCGACGGGCGACTGCAACTGTGGCTCTGAACGGGCCGATTTGCAGTCCACTCGCGACGAAAACGACTCTGAGGCTACTTATTCACAGCGGCGTGCTCTCGAGCTGGCGGATGGCCCGGTAGAGCCCCACGGCCAGCAGGCCGACAAAAAAACCGATGATCGCCAGCAGAAAACGCCAGTCGTTGAGCAGTTCAATCAGGCCAGGCTGGCCCACCTGACCCGCTCGCTCTTGCTCGTCGCCCAGCGTGGCAGTCAGGGGCAAAAGATGCTGCGATACAGCAGCAAAGATTGCCGCTGTATCGTGCTCTGCAGGATCGGCTTTGCCCCCATAAGCCAGGCGATAGGCTTCCCCGGGACGAGCCAGAAACACCAATTCGTAAACGGCTCCCCGCGCGATCACGCCACTGATGGCCAGTGGCGGGCTGTCGAGGTTGTCAATCACTATCTGGTAGCCCGACGCTCGTGATTCGGGCATGGGAATTGTGAGTTGTTCACGATTCAAACCCCCGAAGTCGATTTTGGTCAGTGTGGCCGAGGCCAGCGACTGCTGCCGGCGGCTCTTGCCACTCGTTTCCGGTCGCGTTTCGACGCGGGCTGTGCGGCTAAAATTCCGATCGAGCGTCACTACGACGAGTTCTTGAAGCGGCTCCCAACGCGAGTCGACAAACACGCGGGTGGTTTTTTCGAAGCCAATCGGTGGAATTGAAAAATGAGTGAGCGGGTAGGGAATCAGGTTTGGAACCACGGCATCGGTGACCTTGGCATCGTGCCAGAAGTCGATGCGGTCGATCCGGAATGGCTGGCGATTGGCGACCGTGTGTTCGGTGCGATCTATCTGCTGTGCGCCGCGCAGAGTGCGGCTGAATTCGACGATTTGTGATTCCTGCTGCTGCGTGGCGCTGTCGATGACGATCCGATAGCGGCCACCGGCGATATGCGGCCCTGAGGCCGGCAGCGGCAGATCGGTGTTTTGCACATCCATGAACTTTGTAAAGTCAAAAACGAGTAGATTTTCTGCCAGCGGCACCCAGACGGGTGTGCCGTCTTTGCCTGCCTGGTCTTTGTCGGCCAGACGCAAAATGCTCACGCGATGCTCGAAATTTTTGAGAGGCGTTACAAGCGTGAATCCCTGCGGCGGCTCGGGGTGTTTGTTGCGATCGATTTCAAAAGTGATTTCAAGGCCGCCATTTTCCAGCAGTTGAACCGTCGGTCGCTCGACAGGGAAAGTGCGCCGCACCGTGCGTTGCCGCTGAGTTGTCGCCTGTCGAAGAATGAAGGGCACTTCGTTGTCGGCCGCGTCGCGGAGGCGGAGGTCGGAAAAATGAGGGGCGGTTGCCGCGTAAACATCGCTGTCGAGCGGGGTGACGACGAGCGTCTCTGCTGGCACAAAAGCGAATGAAAGAGACTTTTGAAACCGCAGTTGCGGCGCTGCTGCCGAGGCTTGCGGCCAGACTCCAGCCACCAGCACGGTGGTCACCGTCAGGATTGTTCGGGTGAGGATTTCTAGATCGCGCCGCCGCTTCATGGTCGCTCCTGTCGTACCGTGGGGAGGGCAAAGGTTTCTCGGTACTTGAGGTAGACGAATGACCCGGCCAAAAGCAACAGCCCCAGAATCACAAACGCGATGATTCGCCAAAATTGATCGAGGCTCGCCAGATCGACAAAAAACACTTTAGCCGACACGATGGCAAAGAGCGCCAGGCCAGCGTAGCGAAGAGGAGTGGCATTTCTGGTGATGCCTTGCAGGATGAGAACGAAGGCAAATGTGGCCCAGACAATCGAGACGCCGCCGGCTTGCAGGCCGGGGGCATATTCGTGAAGGAAACTATTGGCTTCCAGCGTCAGATAGACAATCAGCATTGCCAGACAGGCGACACCGAAGAATGCCCGCACTCGAACTGTGGATTGTCGGCCGGCGACGAGCATGTATGCCCCGGCCAGAAATCCAATCACGGGGGTAAAGTCGAGCAGCCGCATCGTCGCATCGACGGAGGAATAGCCGGGGCCACAAAGGAGGAACTCATTGGTTCCCCACGAAGGCAGATCCCAGAGGAACACCTTCAATAAGACAGCCGCCGCCGCGACGGCCAGCAGCATCAGCGAGAGCGTGTTCTCGCGTTTGAGATATTCGTAGAGCAGAAGGCCGCACAGGCCCAGCCAGACAATCGTCAGCATCGGCAGCCGGGCGGGGGCGTAAAAATGCCCCACGGTGCGCGTGACTTCCAGATGCATGTAAAAAAAGAGCATGGCCAATCCGGCGAGCGTGATGGCCCGCATAGCCCATGCATCGCTGAGCCAGGGCCGTAGGTCGTTTTCTGCTGAAATGAGTCGAGGGCCTTCGGTCAGCTCCGCGACGTTTTGGGCCGCTGCGGCATTGGCGGTGCGGTCGACCATGCGGTAGGCGATGCCAAACGACGCGATTGGCACGCCGCAGGAGATGGCGCGCTCGCCCAGCATTTTGAGAAAGTCGGTCCAAGGTAGATCGGCCAGATCACCGGAAAGGAAGTGGCGGTTCAAGTCGAGCAGACAAAATCTCGCCAGCACAACGGCAAACAGAACGTAGGAGAGTCGCCGCACAAATCCACTGCCCAGTTTTTCCGCCACCCAGAGGAGCACGAGGGCTTGGATCGCCCAGCTTGCAGTGACCCACTCGCGAGACAGCACCAGCGGCATCGTAACGGCGAGAAAAAATGCTGCGAGTCCTAAAAATACGACGAGGAGTTCGCGGTCGACAAGCCGTCGGCGGAGGAAGAAGAAAACGTGTGTGGTGTAGAACGCAGCCAGTCCCAGCGACACGCTCGCCACCCATAGACGGCCGTAGGCCTCGTCAATCAGTCGAAACGAAATGCCAAAGAAAACCCCGGCGTTGGCCAGCAACGCCAGCAGATCGAGAGCGTTTGAGCGTGCCCTCCGAACGACCTTGAAGAGAAATGTCATCGTGGAAAAGAGGACGAAGAATCCGATTAAAAATGGCAGCACCTCGTAGAAATGGCTGCGATTGTAGGACTGCAGGGCCAGCAGCATCAGTCCGTAGGTGGCGAAAAAACTGAGCAGGTTGACCAGCGGCCAGTTTTTCCAAAAACAGATCGCCAGCACCCCGATGCCCAGCACCAGCATGGAGCCAAACAGACCTGGGAAGTTGACGGGGCCGGAGGAGAGCATGAGGGGCGTGCCGTAGCCACCGACGATGCCCAGCACTGCCACGAGCATTGAATTGAAACGCACGGCGATCCCGCCGGCCAGCACCGTGATCGCAGCCATCAAGGCAAATGCCGGCAGGGCATCGATGATGTTGAACAACTCGTGAGCCGCAAACACGCTGAAGTAGCTGGCGGCCAGTCCACCTCCCATCAGTCCCTGGCCGAGCACTCGATAGCGGCCGCCTAGAAGTTGAGTGCCCAGCACCAGCATCGACAGGCCTACTATGGCCGAAAGACCGACGCGGGCCTGCGGCCCCAAGAGGCCCCGATCGATGGAGTATTTCAAAAAGAAGCCGATGCCGATGACCAAGACAACGATCCCGATCCGCAACAACCATTGGCTGGCGACGGCATACTCAGTCGAGACACCAGTGGGAATATGATCTTCGCCGACGATGATCCAGTTCCAGATTTTGCGCAGCGTTTCGCGGGCGGCAGTCTCGAATGGGCTGGAGGTGCGGGGGATCGGCGGCGGGGGCGTTTCGAGCGTGGGGGCGGCTGCGGGAGTTGGCTGTGGGAGCGTCTCAGAGTCGGCGGCGGGTAGGGCATGCGGCACAGCGAGCGGGGCTTCTCCTGCTGTCTCGCCCTCGGCAGTCGTCCTTTGTTGAGCGAGCCGATCGAGTTGTAGCTGCATCAGAAGGAAGCCGTCGCGCTGTTCGCGTTGCATTCGTCGCACGGCCAGAAATGTGCGGATTGGCAGAATCAAGAGGCAGAAGAAAACTCCTCCGATCAAGAGCAGCGGTAGGAGTGGTTCGAACATGTTCAAGAGTCTGCTGTGTAAGGGTGGAGCATGCAAGAGTGGTCGCGAAGGTATTTTCAAGAGGCGATAAGGAATCTTCTTTGCGAGCTTCTGTAAGCTTCTGTGAGGGATAACGAAAAAGTCACCGCAGAGAAGGCCTTTGCCATGCGGGGTGACTTGGCAAGATGATTTTCCACTGCATCGCAAGTGGTATCGCCGCATCATCGAGTGGGCCTTGTTCGCGGAAAAGCACGATTACCCCAGGAGTTCCTCTGCAGATTTGCTTGCCCTGTCGAAGTAGTGCAGGCTCTATCTGGGCCCGTGTGAGCCCCGAAGGGGCCCAGTCGGAAAGCAGTTTGAGCCGGGCGGAGGTTTTCCCGTGATAGACTTCGGCCCGAAAAACGCCGACACCTTCCGCCATGACATCCATCCCGACATCCGCGCTGCATGAAACTCCTCAAGAACCAAGGATCTGAGCGCGTCATTGATGAACTACGGGCCAGCCTCACTTCCGGTGGTGGATTGGATGCCGCCAGTCCCGCTCTCTCACTTTTTGCCTTCGGTGAATTGCGCCACGCGCTGCGCCGCCTAGCCATCTCCCGGCTGGTTTTGCCTGCTGCCCAAGTGGACGCTCAAGCCCTCCTTGGTTCCGATCTCGATCGGGGCTATCGAAACCAGCTCAACGCGCATAAGCTCGCCCGCGACCTTGCCGAGTGGTTGCGAAAGTCCGTCGAAGTGAAGTCCGCGCCAGGTCTACTCCCGCAAGCTACCTTGGTTGCCAAAGACGCGGACGGCACACCCGCCAAGGTGATCAGCGGGCATTGCGCGCTCACCACGGATGGCCTCGGCACCACACCCGCGAACCAATTCAGCCTCGTGCAGGCCACCGAGACGTCTGAGGAATGCCAGCTTCTCTCTGGCTGGTTCACACAATTATGGAACTCGCTGCCAGCCTCGACCGACGGCAAAGACACTCTTCTCGCCCTATTGGGCGAACTCGCCGCGCACCGCGAGCCTTCGCTCATTTACCTTCTGGTCGTTTATCACCTCTTTAAGGACCGGGGCGACGAACTCGACGAGGACAAGATTGTCAAATCCGCCACCGGCATCCGTGAAACCGTGGTTTGGAGGAAGCTCTTCAAGTTCCAGCGTGACGGCGTTGTCGGAGCCATCGATAAGCTAGAGCGCCTCGGCGGCTGCATTATCGCGGATAGCGTCGGCCTCGGTAAGACCTTCGAGGCTCTGGCCATCATCAAATACTACGAGCTGCGCAATGACCGCGTGCTGGTCCTCGTGCCGAAACGCCTGCGTGACAATTGGACGCTCTACAAGGCCAACGACCGCCGCAACATTCTCGCGACCGACCGCTTCAACTACGACGTGCTCAACCACACGGACCTCTCCCGCGACGGCGGCAAGTCCGGGGACATCGAACTCTCGCACGTCAACTGGGGCAACTACGACCTCGTCGTCATCGACGAGTCGCACAATTTTCGGAACAAGAAGAGTCCACGCCAGGGGCAGGAAACCCGTTACGACCACCTCATGCGTCGCGTCATTCAGGAGGGAGTGAAAACCCGCGTGCTCATGCTCTCGGCCACGCCGGTCAACAACCGCCTCGCCGACCTGAAAAACCAGATCGCCTTCGTCACCGAAGGCAATGACACCGCGCTTTTCGATCACGGCATTTCCAGCATCGAGTCAACCGTCCGCAAGGCGCAGCTCCAGTTCAATCGCTGGCTGGCTTCCGAAGAAACCGACCGCACCCCTCCGCGTCTCATCGAGATGCTCGGCTTCGATTACTTTAAGCTGCTCGACATGCTCACCATCGCCCGCTCGCGCAAGCACATCGAAAAATACTACGGTACCGCCGAGACCGGTGCGTTCCCGGAGCGGCTCAAGCCCATCAACTATAAGCCCGACGTGGACCGCTCAGGCGAGTTCAGTTCCATCCGCGAGATCAACAACGAGATTCGCCGTCTCACCCTCGCCGCCTACGCCCCGCTGCGCTACGTCCTGCCGCACAAGCAGGCGGCCTATGATGCGAAATACAGCACGCAGATTCGCGGCGGGCAAAGCTTCTTCCGCCAGGTGGACCGCGAGGAAAGTCTGATTCACCTTCTGCGCATCAACGTGCTCAAACGCATGGAAAGCGCTGTGCCTTCGTTCGCCCTCACCATCAAACGCCAGCTCGCCGACGTGGAGGCCACGCTTGCCAAGATCGACGCCCGCGTGGAGTCCGTGGAGGAACTCGACATCGAGGATGTGGACATCGACGATCCCACGTTTGAGAGCCTGCTCGTCGGGCGAAAGGTGAAGGTGCTCGTGCAGGACGTGGACCTCGTCCGCTGGAAACAGGACCTCATCGAAGACCGTAACCGCCTCGCCACGCTTTATTCCGCCGCGCACCAGGTCGGCGCGTCCCGCGATGCCAAGCTGGCCACGCTCCGCGACATCATCGCAGGGAAAGTCCGTGCCCCGCTCAATCCCGGCAATCGCAAGATCATCGTGTTCACCGCCTTTGCCGACACCGCCAAGTATCTCTACGCGGAACTCGCCCCGTGGGCGCAGTCCGAGCTGGGCCTGCACTCCGCACTCGTCACCGGCTCGGGACTCAACCAGACAACGCTGCTCAAACTCCGCAAAGACCTCGCCAGCATCCTCACTGCCTTCTCACCACGCTCTAAGGAACGCCCCGAAGACTTCGCCGCCGAGGGCGACCTCGACCTCCTCATTGCCACCGATTGCATCAGCGAAGGTCAAAACCTTCAGGACTGTGATTTCCTCGTCAATTACGACATCCACTGGAACCCCGTTCGCATCATCCAGCGCTTCGGGCGCATTGACCGCATTGGCTCGCCCAATGCCCGCATCCAACTCGTCAACTTTTGGCCCAACATTGAGCTGGAGGAATACATCAACCTCGAACAGCGCGTCTCCGGACGCATGGTGCTCCTGGATATTTCAGCCACCGGCGAGGAAAACATCATTGAGCAGCAGTCCGGCAACCAGATGAACGATCTGGAATACCGCCGCACCCAGCTCCTCAAGCTCCAGGACGCTGTCATTGATCTTGAAGACCTCTCCAGCGGAGTCTCCATCGCCGACCTCACGCTCACCGACTTCCGCATTGATCTAGCCCACTACCTCAAGGCCCATCCCGGCAAACTGGACTCCCTCCCGCTTGGCACCTTCGCCGTCATCAGCACACCCGAGACCGGCATCCCGCCGGGCATCGTCTTCTGTCTCCGCGCCGAGGGCGAAGCCGCCACGAAATCCTTCGAGCCCGGCTACCCACTCGCGCCGCATTACCTGGTTCATATCGGCGACGACGGTGCCGTGCTGCTGCCCTTCACCCAGGCCAAGACCGCGCTGGACCGCCTCAAGCGTCTGTGCGTCGGACGCGACCTGCCCGATGCCGAAGCCTATGCCCGCTTCGACAAGGCCACCAAGCAGGGCGAAGACATGGCACAAGCCTGCAAGCTCCTCGCCACTGCCGTCGCATCTATTAGCGGCAAGAAAGAGGAACGCGCCGTCGCCAGCCTCTTTACCCCCGGTGGCACCACCGCCATGAAGGGCGAGTTTGCCGGGATCAACGACTTCGAGGTTGTCGCGTTTCTCGTCATCCTTCCGGGAAATAACTCATGACTTCCGCCGCCGTCATCGCCGCTCTCTGTCTCCCCGCCGATGCGCGGGTGGATCAGCGTGTGCCGAAGAAACTGCTGGTGGAAAACGGTGCGCCCACCGCTGCCGACAAGCGGCAGATCAATGACGGTATCGAGGAACTGCTCTGGCTCGCCGCGCTCAAGCCCGCCACCATCGGCGTGCCTGCCTATCGCGACGACACCCGCGAGTATCTGGAAATCGCCGTGCTCGCCCTCACCCTCCGCGCCGGAGCCAAGGCACCGCGTCTCACCGAACTGATCCACCGCGCCATTCCGTATCCCGTCTTCCTCATTCAGGCCCAGCCCACCGGCCTTACCCTCTCGCTCTCGCATCTGCGCTGGTCACAAGGGCAATCCGGCCAGACCGTGCTCGATGGCCCACTTACCACCGCTGCGTTGGAAGTCGAAGCACCAGCGACCAATGACTTCCTCGCGTCACTGAGCGTCACTTCCCAGCCGCGCCAGCAACTACATGCGCTCTATCAGGGATGGATTGAGCGGTTCGAGGCTCACGCCGCCGCCCGGCTGAGAGGCCAGTTCACGCCGGCCACCGATGTCGCCGCTGCCGAACGCCGCCGCACCGCGCTGGCCGAGCACGAACGGCTCAACCGCGAGATCAACAGCCTCCGCGCCCGTGCCGCCAAAGAATCGCAGCTCAACCGCCGCGTGGAATTGAATCTCGAAGTCAAACGCCTCGAATCCCGCCTCGCCGAGGCCATCAACCATTTCTAAAACCGGAACCAGCCCATGAAACCACTCACCGCCACCGACCCCGAAACCAAATCCCCCGACCTCGCCGCCGAGAACCTCGCCAAGTTGCGGGCGCTCTTCCCTGAACTCGTCACCGAGGGCAAGGACGGCGTGGCGGTGAATCTGGACGTGCTCAAGCAGCTCGTGGGCGACCAGACGGTGACGGATGTGGAGGAGAAATACGGCCTCAACTGGCATGGCAAACGCCGCGCCCGCCAGCTCGCCCTCACGCCCAGCACCGGCACCCTGCGCCCGTGCCCCGAGGACAGCGTGGACTGGGACACCACGCAGAACCTCATGATCGAGGGCGACAACCTCGAAGTCCTCAAGCTCCTCCAGAAATCCTACGCCGGGAAGGTGAAGCTCATCTACATCGACCCGCCCTACAACACCGGCAAGGACTTCGTCTATCCCGACAACTTTCGGGACAATATTCAGAACTACCTCGAACTCACCGGCCAGACCGGCGAGGGCGGACGCAAGCTCTCCTCCAACACCGAAGCCTCCGGCCGCTTCCACACCGACTGGCTCAACATGATGTATCCCCGCCTCAAGCTGGCGCGGAATCTCTTGAAAGAAGACGGAATCATTTGTGTAAGCATTGCAGATGATGAGGCGCATAATCTGAAGAGTATTTTGAGCGACATTTTTGGGGAGGAAAACTTCATCGCTACTTGTGTCTGGCAGAAGCGTTACTCGCGGGAAAATCGAGGAATAATTGGCGACGTTCACGATTACCTTGTCTTTTTCGCTCGGGATAAAGAAGTATACAGCCAGGTCAGAAACTTACTTCCTTTGACCGAAGAAAGTGCGGCGGTTTACAAGAATCAAAACAATGATCCGAACGGGCGCTGGCGTGGTATTCCAATGACGGCGCAAGGGACTCGCCCCAATCAGATGTATAAAGTCATTGCGTCCGGTGGTGCGGAACATCTGCCGCCTCAAGGTCGTTGCTGGAGCACTATTGAATCAGAATATCTTAAACTGAGAGCGGCAGGGCGAATCTGGTTCGGTGCAGATGGTAACGGACAACCAAACATCATTCGGTATTTGACGGAAGTTGATGGGCTTGTTCCATGGACATGGTGGCCACACGAAGAGGTCGGACATACGGACGAGTCAAAAAAAGAGGTCAATAGCTTGTTCAATGGCGTTCAAGTTTTCGACACTCCAAAGCCTGTTCGCTTACTGCGCAGGGTGTTGAATCTTGGCACCAATCCTAAAGTGAGCGACATCGTTCTCGATTTCTTTAGTGGTTCGGGCACAACCGGACATGCTGTAATGGCGGTGAACGCCGCTGACGGCGGCAACCGCCGCTACATTCTCGTTCAACTTCCCGAGCCACTTGATCCGACCAACAAAGATCAGAAGGTCGCGGCTGACTTTTGCGACAAACTCCGCAAGCCCCGAACCATCGCCGAACTGACCAAAGAACGCCTGCGCCGGGCCGGGAAGAAGATTCGGGAGGAGAACCCGCTGTTCGCGGGCGACCTCGGCTTTCGCGTCTTCAAGCTCGCCAGCAGCAACATCCGGGCATGGGAGCCGGACCGCGAAAAGCTGGCCGAAACCCTCGAAGCCTCCATCGATCACCTCAAGACCGACCGCACGGAGCAGGACATCCTCTTCGAGCTCCTCCTCAAGCTCGGCCTCGACCTCACCGTGGCGATGGAGACGAAGAAGGTGACGGGAAAATCCAAGCAGACGCATTCCGTCCACAGCATCGGCGCAGGCACCCTGCTCGTCTGCCTTTCCCCCTCCATCCCGCAGGCCGACGTGGAGCCGCTGGCCCTCGGCCTCGTGGCCTGGCACAAAGAGCTGAAGCCCGCCGGAGAAACCACCGTCGTCTTCCGCGACAGCGCCTTCGCCGACGACGTGGCCAAGACCAACCTCACCGCCATCCTCCACCAGCACGGCCTCGAAACCGTGCGGAGCCTGTAATCATGGAACCACTGGCCTTACTCGAAACCTTGGAGCGCCTGCGCGGATTGCCCCGCGAGGCAGCCACCGTCGAATTCAAAGGCAATACCCAGGAGCCAACGGAGATCGGGCAGTATCTCTCCGCCCTTGCCAATTCGGCGGCCTTGGACGGCCATGACCGTGGCTGGCTGGTTTGGGGAGTGGAAGATGGCACCCATGCGGTCAAGGGAACCACCTTCGATCCGTTTACGAAGAAGGGAGAAGGCAATCAGGCGTTGATCATGTGGCTCCAGCAAAAGACATCGCCCAGAGCGGACTTTGTCTTCCATGAATGCCACCATCCGTCGGGTAAAGTGATCCTGCTGGAAATCCACCCACCGCGAACGGCGCCCATTGCCTTCGAGAACATCCGCTACATCCGCATCGACAGCCACAAGACCAAGCTCTCGGAGCATCCCGACAAAGAGTCCCGCCTGTGGAGTAAACTGGGGCAGTTGGACGACTGGTCGGGGGAAGTGATGGCGGGAGCATCGGTGGCCGACTTGAATGCGGAGGCGCTGACCCAAGCCCGACAGAGGTTCACGGAATACCTGGTCAAGAGCGAGCCGGACGCGGATCGTCATGATGCGCTGCGCCGGGAGGCCCAGGCTTGGGATGTGCCGACGCTATTGAACAAAGCGCGTCTGACCAAGAATGGCCGGATCACCCGCTCGGCTCTGCTCCTCTTAGGCAACGATGAATCGGCGCACCTGCTTTCCCCGGCCGATGCGAAGATGAGCTGGATATTGCGGGATGCTGGAGGCGGAACAGTGAGTTCCCAGCATTTCGGTCCGCCGTTTCTCCTGTCCTCGGACCGGCTTTTCGCCCGGATTCGGAACGTGATGATCGAGCAGATGCCCGACGGGACGCTCTTTCCGGTGGCGATCCAACAATACGATCCCTGGGTGATCCGCGAGGCGTTGCACAACGCGGTGGCGCACCAGGACTACCGGCTGGGCGGCAAGATCAACGTGGTCGAGTATCCGGACCGGCTGCTGTTCTCGAATCTCGGGCAGTTCATCCCGCCCAGCGTGGAGTGGATGTTGGAGCATCAGTCACCCCCGGAACATTACCGCAACCAATGGCTCATCGACGGCATGATCCGCCTGCGGATGATTGACCAAGTGGGCAGTGGCATTCGCCGTATGTTCGAGACCCAGCGGGGACGATTCCTCCCGCTGCCGGACTATTCGTTCACCGCGAATGAAACTGGATTTCCTCGGGTCGAAGTGGCGATCGCGGGGCAGGTGCTGGACGCCAAATACACGCAGGCTTTGATGAAACGGAGCGACTTGGATCTGGGGCAGGTGCTGCTGCTGGACAAGGTGCAAAAAGGCGTCGTCCTGTCCAGGGAAGCCGCCACTCGGTTGAAGCGCCTTGGCTTGGTCGAAGGCAGGTATCCCCGCATCCTTGTTACGGGGCGGGTCGCCGCCGCGACCGGTGGGCAGGCCCAGCACATTCGCAAGCGGGGGTTCGATAATCGGTATTACCGGGACCTGCTGGTGGAGTTGATTCGGGAGCATGGCCCGATCGGCCCCGCCGTCATCACGGAACTCTTCATGGACAAGCTGCCGGATTCCCTCAACGACGACCAGAAGCGGGCCAAGATCCGCAACCTGACCTTCGACCTCGCTCACCGCCGGAAAAAAATCGAGAATGTGGGGCAGCCGAGAGGGCCGGGAGCGCGTTGGAAGATTCTGGAAACGGCTCAAACTAAGCCGGGTGAAACTGCGCATGATCAATCTGGAAAGTGAGTTTGAACCCAACAGATGCCCCTGAATTGCAGTAGCTTATGAACCATCAACTCCCCGCGTTTAGTTTGAGCCTTAGCTTGAAACACTTTTGGCACGCCTCGGCGGGCTGCACTCCAGAGCACCATTTTCGTGGCGTTACGAAAATGCTTTTCCAACCATGAAACTCCACTTCGAGCCCAACCTCGATTACCAGCTTCAAGCCATCGAAGCGGTCTGCGATCTCTTTCGCGGGCAGGAGACCTGCCGCACCGAGTTCACTGTCACGCACGATGTCGCCGACGCGCAGCAGCGGATGGCCTTTGCCGAAAATGACCTCGGCATCGGCAACCGGCTGACGTTGCTCGACGACGAATTGCTGGCCAACCTGCACGCCATCCAGCTCCGCAACGGCCTGCCGCCGTCGGCCTCGCTCACATCTGGCGATTTCACGACGGAGATGGAGACCGGCACGGGCAAGACCTACGTCTATCTGCGCACGGCCTTCGAGCTGAACAAGCGCTACGGCTTCACCAAGTTCGTCATCGTGGTGCCGTCGGTGGCCATCAAAGAGGGCGTCTATAAATCGCTCCAGATTACCGAGGAGCATTTCCGTGCGCTCTACTCCGGCGTGCCCTTCGACTTTTTCATTTACGATTCCGGCAAGCTCGGTCAGGTGCGGAACTTTGCCACCAGCCCGAACATTCAGGTGATGGTGGTGACGGTCGGGGCGATCAACAAGAAGGACGTTAACAATCTCTACAAGGACAGCGAGAAGACGGGCGGCGAGAAGCCGATTGATCTCATCAAAGCCACGCGCCCGATCCTGATCGTGGACGAGCCGCAAAGCGTGGACGGCGGCCTCACTGGCGCGGGCAAGACGGCGCTGGATGCCATGAACCCGCTCTGCACCCTGCGTTACTCCGCCACGCACGCGGACAAGCATCACATGGTCTATCGCCTCGACGCCGTGGACGCGTACGAGCGCAAGCTGGTGAAGCAAATCGAAGTGGCGGCGGCTTCCGTGGAAGGCGGACACAACAAGGCATTCGTGCGGGTGGTTTCCGTGAGCAACAAGCGCGGCGTCATCACGGCCAAGGTGGAACTCGACACACAGACCGCCACCGGCGTGACTCGCCGCGAAGTTATCGTGCAGGACGGCGACAATCTGGAAATGACCACGGGCCGGGCGATCTATGCCGATTGCCGCGTGGGCGAGATTCGCGTGGCCAAGGGCGACGAGTTTATGGAACTGCGCTACCCCGGCGGCGAAGTTTATCTGCGGCCCGGTCAGGCATACGGCGATGTCGAGCCTCTCGCCATCCAGCGGCAGATGATCCAGCGCACGATCAAAGAGCATTTCACCAAGGAACTCCGCCTCGCCCCGCAAGGCATCAAGGTGCTGAGCCTGTTCTTCATTGATGCGGTGGAGAAATACCGGAAATACGACGCCGATGGCAATCAGGTGAAGGGCGACTACGCGCTCATCTTCGAGGAAGAATACCGTCGCCTCGCCCAGCACCCGGATTTCCAGAGCCTCTTCAAAGACGTGGATGTAACCACCGCCGCCCAGGATGTTCACAATGGCTACTTCTCCATCGACAAGAAAGGCGGCTGGACAAATACAGAAGAGAACAACCAAGGCAACCGCGACAACGCCGAGCGGGCCTACAATCTCATCATGAAGGAGAAGGAAAAACTCCTCGGCTTCGAGACGCCGCTGAAGTTCATTTTTTCCCACTCCGCCCTCCGTGAAGGCTGGGACAACCCGAACATATTCCAGATTTGCGCCCTGCGCGAGATGGGCACCGAGCGCGAACGCCGCCAGACCATCGGGCGCGGCCTGCGCCTGTGCGTGAACCAGCAGGGCGAGCGACTGCGGGGCTTCGAGATCAACACGCTCACCGTCACCGCCACGGAGAGCTACGAGCAGTTTGCCGAGAAGCTGCAAAAAGAGATCGAAGAGGACACGGGCATCCGCTTTGGCATCGTGGAGACGCACCAGTTTGCCGGCATCGCTGTAAAGGGTGCCGACGGGCAGGACGCACCGCTGGGTTTTGACCAGTCGAAGGCGCTCTGGGAAACACTGCGAACGGCGAACCTCGTGGACGCCAAGGGTAACGTGCAGGACGCGCTGCGCACTGCCCTCAAGAACGGCACGCTGACCCTGCCGGAACCATTCGCCGCGCAACTGCCGCAGGTGAAGGAAATCCTCCGCAAACTGGTCGGGCGGCTGGAAATCAAGAACGCCGATGAGCGCAAGCAGGTCAAAACCCGCCAAGCCATGCTGCAAGGGGCGGAGTTCAAGGCGCTCTGGGATCGCATCAAACACAAGACCACCTACCGCGTGCAGTTCGACAACGAAGCCCTGCTCAAGACTTGCGTTGCAGCACTCAAGGACGCCCCGCCCATTGCCAAGACGCGCCTGCAATGGCGTAAGGCCGACGTGTCAATCGGCCGCGCCGGTGTCCAAACGAATGAAACATCCACCTCCGGTCCTATCACCCTCGATGAAGGCGACATCGAAATCCCCGACATCCTCACCGACCTCCAAGACAAGACCCAGCTCACGCGCCGCAGCATCTATCGCATCCTCGTCGGGAGCGGCCGGCTGGATGATTTCAAACGCAACCCTCAGCAGTTCATCGAACTCACCGCCGAGATCATCAATCGCTCCAAGCGCCTCGCCCTCGTGGACGGCATCAAATACCAACGCATCGGCGCGGAGGAATACTACGCCCAGCAACTCTTCGAGACTGAGGAGCTGACTGGCTACCTCAAAACGATGATCGACGCCAATAAGAGCGCCCACGAGCAGGTGATCTACCAATCCGACACTGAGCGGACCTTCGCCGAGCAAATGGAGAAAAACGAAGCCATCAAGGTTTACGCCAAACTCCCCGGCTGGTTCAAAGTGCCGACGCCACTCGGCCCGTATAACCCCGACTGGGCCGTGCTCGTGGACAAAGACGGCACCGAGCGCCTGTACTTCGTCGTTGAAACCAAGAGCAGCCTCTTCACAGACGATCTCCGCAACAAGGAGATCGCCAAGATCAAGTGCGGCGAGGCGCACTTCGCCGAACTGGCCTACCATAACTCATCTGCCGCCCAGTTCATCAAGGCCACTAGCCTCGAAGACGTACTGGCGAGAAGCTGAAGAGAGGGCGACCTGACCCCCTTAAAAAGCACCACTTCCAATGGGAAAATTCTTGTGTGTTGCAAACCAAATGAGGCAAACAATGCCACGCGGAAAGAAGGAGCAGGCGCGCCTGCTTTTCGCCGCAATTCACCAGCAGTCATAGGACATCTTGAAATCGCTGCCATTTGTGAAAGCATTGGAGAAAGAGGGCTCATCAGAACCCGAGAATAAGCGAGTGAGCCTTTGGGAAAATGAGCCGTGAGATTTTATGGAGAGTCGACTTGCCTATGCCCAGCCGCGGTCTGTCTATGTGCATGTGCCTTTTTGTCGGCACCGCTGTGGCTACTGCGATTTTTCGCTCGTGGCCGATCGCGATGATTTGATCGAGCGTTACTTTGCCGCCATGGAGCGAGAGCTCACGCGACTGCTAGCGCCGCTCAAGATCGACACGCTCTACTTGGGCGGCGGCACGCCCTCGCATCTTGGGCCAGAGGGCCTGGCCCGCCTGTTTGCCATGCTTTACGCCAAGCTTCGTCCGGAACCTCAGGCGGAAATAACGATCGAAGCCAATCCCAGCGATGTGTCTCTGGCACTGGCCCAAGCGGCCCGCGCCTGCGGCGTCTCGCGGGTGAGCCTGGGCTCGCAGTCGCTGGCTGCTGCCACGCTGCGGTCGCTCGATCGAGATCATACGCCCGAGGATGTGCGACAGGCAGTGGCCACGCTGCTCAAGGCCGGTTTTACCGTCAGCGCCGACTTGATGATTGCCGCACCTGGACAGTCGCTCGACGATGTCTGCTGCGATCTGGCGGCGGTCGCCTCGCTCGGCGTACACCATGTGTCGGTCTACTGTTTGACCTGGGAAAAAGGCACGCAGTTTGAATCACTCCACAAAAAGGGACTCTTGCACGGGGCCGACGAGTCGCTCGAACGGGCCATGTTTGAGGCCACGATCGACGGTCTCACAGCAGCGGGGTTTGAGCATTATGAGGTCTCTAATTTCGCGAGGCCCGGCTATCGCTGCCGTCACAACGAAACCTACTGGGATTGCCGGCCGTGGGAAGCGTTTGGCCCTGGAGCCGCGAGGTTTGATGGCTGTCAGCGAACCACCAACCACCGCAGCACAACTGGCTGGATGACGCGTGTGCTGGAGGGGACCGACTTCACCGGCGACCGCGAAACGATGACGCCGCGAGAAGCGGCGCAGGAGCGAGTCGTGCTCGGATTGCGACGGCGAGATGGCCTCCAGCGGCAGGCATTTGCAGCCGCCAGCGGATTCTCGCTCGACCTAATCGCGGGCGAGGCAATAGCCAGATGGGTTGCCAGCGGCCACGCCACAGACGACGGAGAATGCGTGCGACTCTCTCGAGAAGGCCTGCTTGTGTCGGACGCACTCTGGAAAGAAGTGCTGGCGTGAAGGACGGCGTCAGCCTTTTTCGAGCGAGGCCGTTATGTCGAGGATGGCTTTCTTGCCATCGGCAAAATACATCAGCGTGTTGTCGGCCGCGAAGAGCGGATTGGGGATGCCGGCAAAACCGGGTGAGAGCGAACGCTTGATGACGATAACCGTGCGGGCCTTGTCGACATCCAGGATCGGCATGCCAGCGATCGGACACTTCGGATCGATGCGTGCTGCCGGATTGACAACATCGTTGGCCCCGATCACGATCGCCACATCGGTCTCAGGGAATGTGGGATTGATATCATCCATCTCACGCAGCTTTTCATACGGAATATCAGCCTCGGCCAAGAGCACATTCATGTGGCCCGGCATCCGCCCCGCCACCGGATGGATCGCGTATTCGACAGTCGTACCACGCTTCTCGAGGGCGCTTGCCAATTCGCGGACGGCGTGCTGCGCCTGCGCGACAGCCATGCCGTAGCCCGGTACGATGACCACTCGCGAGGCTCCTTCGAGCACCATTGCGACTTCCTCCGCTGAGACGCTCTTGATCTTGCCGGCATAGATGGAATCGTCGGTGGTCGTTGAGGCACAGGTGCCGAGGCCACCAAAGAGCACGCCCACCAGCGAACGGTTCATTGCCTTGCACATGATCGCCGTCAGGATCAGCCCGGAGGCTCCCACCAGCGAGCCGGCGATCACAAGCAAGGAGTTGTCGATGACAAAACCAGCCGCCGCCGCCGCTAGTCCTGAGTAGCTGTTTAAGAGGCAGATCACCACCGGCATGTCGGCGCCGCCAATCGGCATCGTCAGCGTGCAGCCCAAGCAACTGCCCACGATCACCAGCAGCCAGTAGAGCAGCGTCTGGTCTGGATACGAGCAGACGGCCCAGATCAAAACCACAGTCGTGATCGCCAAGCCGAGATTGATCATGTGGCGGCTGGGATGGGTCCAGGCCTTCTTGAAAGCGGGCAACTCCTCGAGCTTGGCGAAAGCGACAAGGCTGCCCCAAAATGTGACCGCTCCGATCAGGCCCGTCAGTGCCGTGGCAATCGCAAACTGCGTCCAAGGCACGAGATTCGTTGCGGCATGAGCGGCCAGCACTTTATCGGCACTGCTGGCCGCGACAGTCATGTTGAAAAGTTCCGCACCCGCCACCAGCGTCGAGGCGGCGCCGCCAAAGCCGTTTAAGAGTGCCACCATCTGCGGCATGCCGGTCATCGGATACTTGACAGCCATCGTGGTGCCGATTGCGGCACCAATCACAGCGGCTATTCCCAGCAGGATCAGCGGCCATGTGCCGTTGGCCGTCATGCTTTCCAGCACGGGCTTTTCAAAGCAGGCGGCGATGATGGCGATCGCCATGCCTGTGGCGCCGAGGTAATTGCCCCGCACCGCAGTGCGAGGACTGGTCATCAATTTGAACGCCATGATGAACAGCATCGAGGCTGCTAGGTAGGCCAGATTGATCCACGCTTGACTTGACAATGACAACATAGGAGAGGGTACTCTTGCGAAAAAGGATCACTTCTTTTTGGGACTAAACATTGCCAGCATGCGATGGGTGACCATAAAGCCACCTGCCACATTGATCATCGCCAGCACCACAGCCAGTAATCCGAGCAAGGTGCCAAAACTGCTGGAGAGGGCACCAGCGACGACGATCGCCCCAACCACCGTGATCCCGGAGATCGCATTGGAGCCGCTGGTCAGTGGCGTGTGGAGCCGCTGTGGCACCTTCATGATGACTTCAAAGCCGACCCACATCGCCAGCAGGAAAACGGTGAGCAGGCGGATGAATCGCGAGGCCGGATCTTCGGGGCCAGCGGCATCGGCCAAGAGATATGGAAGCAAGAGGTGCGGCATAGGGCTGTCCAGCGAAATGGGGTTGAAAGATGAAAAAGGCTAACGCTAACAGAGGTTCTGAAGAAAGCAGGCTAGGGCAGGGGGGTCAGGTTGCAGCGAGGGATTCAAGCGTTGCCAGTCCCGCCCGCTCGCGCACCTTCGGATGCACGAGATGGCCGCCGCGGGCGACGAGGGTGTCGCGGCAGATTTCGTCGTCGAGCGAAACCTCCGGCAGTCCCTGCTTGAGGAGGTGTATGAGAAATGTGGAAATGTTCTTGGCGTAGAGTTGGCTCGTGTGGTAGGGCACCTCGGCGGGCAGGTTTGTTGGGCCGAGGATCGTGACGCCGTCAACCACAACGGTCTCTCCAGGCACCGTTTGTTCACAGTTGCCGCCGCGTTCGGCAGCCAGATCGACGATCACACTGCCGGGCCGCATCTGCTTGACCATCTCGCTGGTGACTAGCACCGGCGCCTTCTGGCCTGGGATGACTGCTGTCGAGATAACAACATCGCTGTCGGCGATGACTCGCCCGAGCAGTTCTCGCTGCCGAGCGTAAAACTCCTCGCCCATCGCCTTGGCATAGCCGCCAGCGGTTTCGCTGCTGCCGGTTTCCAGGGGTAGTTCCACAAACTTTGCGCCGAGGCTCTGCACCTGCTCCTTGACGGCGGGACGCACATCGTAGGCGAGGACTTGCGCGCCGAGCCGCTTGGCTGTGGCGATGGCCTGCAGTCCAGCCACGCCGGCGCCGAGGATGAGCACCTTGGCCGGAGTGATCGTGCCGGCGGCGGTGGTCATCATTGGAAAAATACGAGGCAGGTTGGTGGCGGCCAGAAGAACTGCTCGGTAGCCGGCAATGTTGGCCTGACTGGAAAGCACATCCATGCTTTGAGCGCGAGTGATTCGCGGCACTAGCTCCAGCGCAAAAAGCGTCGCACCGCGATCGGCCGCCTCTCGGCAGGCTTGTGGCTCACAGAGCGGATCGCAGATGCCAATCAGAATCACGCCCGGTCGGAGTCGATCGCGGTCGCTGGCCCAGCCATCGCCGTTGGCCCCGCAGGCTCTCACGGAGAGAATGCAGTCGGCTGCAAAGAGATCGTCGTGCGAGACGATCTCGGCCCCGGCCGCACGATAGGCCTCGTCAGAAAATCCGGCGGCCAAGCCCGCCTGAGTCTCCACAAAAATCTGAGCCCCGGCCTTGATGAGTGGTGCGACAGCTTGGGGCACGATCGCCACGCGGCGTTCGCCCGGGTAGGTTTCTTTTGCGACGGCAACCTTCATCGGATCATTGGGCCTATAGAGTGTGAGTGATTGGCAAAGTGCGCAGGAAAGGCAACGAGCCCTCCGTGTGCTTTGGATCCCAAGTGTGCTTTGAATCCGATTCCCTGACAACTGGAGTTAAAGAATGTACGGGATGATCCAGTTGGGGCCGATTCGCATAGATATCCAGCCAAAGAGGCGTCTTGTCGGGGCAACAAAGGGGCGTCTTGCTGCCAAAACAGGTCGCTGATAGTATCGCCCCACGGAAACGGCCTTTAAAAATACCGATTCAGATCAACACCAGAGACAGAGCGAAGCGACAGATGAAGACATACATGGCGAAGTCGGGCGAGGTGGTTCAACACTGGTGGGTGGTCGATGCGAGCGACAAAATGGTAGGCCGGTTGGCCAGCGATATCGCCACGGTGTTGATGGGCAAGCACAAGCCGACATACACGCCGCATGTCGATACGGGTGACTTCATTGTTGTCATCAATGCCGAAAAGGTGCAGTTCAGCGGCAAGAAGTGGCAGCAGAAAATGTATCGCTGGTACACGGGCTATCAGGGGTTGAGGTCTGAAACCGCCGAGCACCGCCGGGATCGAAACCCTGAACTGATCGTTGAGGAGGCCGTTCGCCGCATGCTGCCCAAGAGTCGTTTGGGTCGTGTGATGCTCGACAAACTCAAGATTTATGCCGGTGCCGAGCACCCCCATCAGGCCCAGCAACCGCAGGTTATGGTTGCTGGCGTCAAGTAACGCCAGCAACACAGTAGGCTGGGTTCAGTTCACTTTTTCCTTCTTCCAATTTCTTTCTTCTACGTCCGAACGCTTGCAAAGAGGTTTTCGATGGCTGTTGAGCAAAATGTGAAATCGGCTCGATCCAATGGCGATGTGTTGGCAACCGGCCGCCGCAAGACAGCGGTGGCTCGCGTGCGTCTTCGCGCCGGATCAGGCACGATCAAAGTCAACGGCCGGGAAATCAATGCCTATTTTCCATCAATCAAAGACCAAGTGCTGGTGTTCGGGGCTCTGGAAACAGTTGGCCGAAAGTCAGCAGTCAACATTGTCATCAAAGTAAACGGGGGCGGACCGTCAGGTCAGGCCGGGGCTTGCCGGTTGGGCATCGCCCGGGCGCTCAAGGTGTTTGACGCCGAATTGGCCGAACCGCTGCGTCAGGGTGGACTGCTCACTCGCGACAGTCGGATGAAAGAACGCAAGAAGTACGGCCTTCGCGGCGCACGTCGCGGAACGCAGTTTTCGAAGCGATAAAGTCGCCAGGGCTTTGGCTGGCACAACCGCCCAAACCGTTACGACCCATTTTTTAGGGCTCTAGCCTCCGATTGTCTTCCTTCGAGAGCCGAAGTCATACTGTTAAGAGAAGCGATGCGGCCCATGCGGTGCCCACGTTTTTTCTCGCAGAGAGGTGATGTGCCATGGCGCGTTTTTTGGCGGTAATTCTGAGCGTGGGAATGTTCTTGCTGGCCACGGGTTCAAGCCCGGCTCGTGAGCCCCGCGTTGCCAAGGGGAAGCGTTCGACCACTGTTCCAGCATCGGCTCCTGTTACCGCGTCGGCCTCGAGCGATTCTGCCATGGATGTGCTGGAGGCCGAGTCGCAGGGGCTCGTGAGCGTGCGTTATATTCCCAACGACTCGCGTTCGGCACAGATCATCGTCGTCAACCGTTCGCATCGGCCGCTGACGCTGCGGTTGCCGGCAGGATTTACTGGCGTGCCAGTGCTGGCACAATTTGGCGGCATGGGCGGCCAGGGCAACAACAATAACAACGTCGGCTTCGGTGCGGCTGGTCAGCCTCAGACGGCCGGCGGTGGCGGCCAGGGCCAGCAAGGCATGAACGGCGGCATGGGCGGCCAGATGGGCGGCCAGGGCGGCGGCGCGTTCTCGATTCCGGCAGAGAAGACGCGCGTTCTGCGCGTCACGACGGTCTGTCTCGAGCACGGCAAGCCGGAGCCGTCGAGCCGGTACCCTTACAAGCTAGCTTCGCTCGAATCGTTTTCCAACGACCCCACGCTAGCGGTTGTGCTCGAGAGCTTGGGCCGTGGCGAGCTTTCGCAGCGAGTGGCTCAGGCTGCTGCGTGGCACATTGCCAACGGCCTGACGTGGCAGCAGTTGGAGGCCAAGATCATCGATCATGCAGGCGGCGATCCGGACGAGCCATTCTTTTCGTCAGCCGAGCTCGCAGCGGCCCATCAAGTGGTCGGCGTGGCAACGCAAGTGGCCCAGCAGCGGGCGCAGAAAAAGCAGCCCGTTGTCAGTCAGTCGGAGTCGGCGGCCAAGTAGGAACGGCAAAGGTGCTGCTCGAGTCGTGGGGTTGAACGTGGTGAACGCCCCGCCCACCGGCGATCACTCGGATGGCGAGATTTTTGCCGCCCACTTGTGTGGAAAGAGCCTTTCAGATGGCTGCGTGAATTGCCTCTGGTCATTCACTCAGAGCACCGCCGTAGAATCGCTGCTCGACAAGTTTCAGCCGTCTTGCCATCTCAGGACTTCCGAAGCCTAGGTCGCGGATGATTTCGAGTCGTTGTCGCGCCGAGCCACCTGTATAGAAGGAAGAAAACGAGCCGTTTCTTTCGAGGCCCTCCAGGGCCGAGCAGATGGCCCAATTGCCGATAGATTCTCCCGGATCAACGCTATCGTAGTATTCATGTGCGGGAAGAAAGGGCTCCGCTACATCCAACCGGCGGTGCATCATTGCTTGGTTGACCAGTTCGTTGAGTGCCTTTACGGCGGACATGCGAGTCCCGTATTCACGTGCGACCCTTGCCAGGCTTGCGGAGCGTAAAAAGCCGGGCTGAGAAACGCAGGCGGATGTCAGAAGCTCGAGGCTGGTGCGAAGAGCGTGAACACGATCTGGTAGCGGCAACCGAATGTTATGCGAGATGGCGTGTAAAGCGAGCGCCTTTTCAATGTCGCTGCTCTGCTTACGCTCGACAGTCTGCCGCCAGCTTGAAGCGAGTTGTTTTCCGTAGGGCAGCCTTGCAAGGACATTCTCCCAGCTATGACTGGAATCAGCATTCCAGCGATCGAGCAGGCGGTTTGATCGCATTGCGATTGATTCTTCTCCCGCGTTGTCGGTCTGAACCAGTCGGCCGGCCGCGGCGATGAATCCGGCGCGATCGGGCTTACAGCAGAAAAGGTTGAGCAGATAGGGATCGACTTCCTCAGCGAAATCGAAAGGCAGCAGGACGTTGAGCCCGGGAATGAGTCGATAGGAAGAATATCCAATGTCTTGAAAATGCTTGACCAATTCGAGATGAACGTTGTTGCCAGCCTTCACTTCATATTGCACCAGAGGCGAAAGCGTTTGAAAGAAGCATTGTCCTCCGCGAAGGATCGCCGCTTCTTCACCTTCCGCATCGATCTTCACAAACGCAATGTCGTCCCATTCGTATTGCACCATTGCGTCATCGAGCGTTGTGAGCGTGACGGTTTCGGTCGCACCGGCTGCGCTGCCGTCACGGACGAGCTCGTTCAGTTCCGAGTTGTCATTGAGGGAAAGCTGGGCCGTCCCGGCCTTTTCCGATATCGCACGCTGGTCGAGCGTTATTTGGGTGAAGCCGTTGGTGTCAATGCTTTCGGCAAGCAATGCAGCAGTGGAGGACGCGGGCTCGAAGGCCCAGATCCTTCCTTGCGGGCCGACGACCCGCGCCATCGACGTAGCAAAAAGGCCGTAATTGGCGCCGATATCGATCGCATTGTGCTGCGGTTTGAGCAGCAGCCGAACGAATTTTATTTCGTCTTCAAACCAGTCCTCTTGCTCGCGGAGAACGTACGTCGTAATAAGATTCAGAGAGTCTGGAACGACGATGCTGATGTCGTCGACAACCTTTAGAATTGTGTTGCGGCGCATGCAGATCGAATCCAGTCAGGGGAATGAGCAGAGGCGAGTGCTGCCACGTTCAAGGACTGTATGGGGGCCGGCTTTAAGACCGCCAAGGAGCGTCGCTGGACTTTACCGGTTCTCCAATTCGGCAACAAGGTATGGCGGGGACCGCCAGTCTGGCATCCTGCCTGGTGAAGCCGCGCTGCGACTCTGATTTCTATACTGGCGCCGGCGAGCCAGCGATCAGTTGTCAGTCGACTTCGATCGTTTCGCCGCCAGCCCGCGTGGAAAGGGCCTTCCAAATGGCTGAGTCGATAGACTCAGAGACATTCTGCACGCTGCCATCCATCCGGGCGGCATTGACCGATCCAGGATGGTAGCTGCGGGATGTGATGGCCGCGAGCGTGGGGATTGTAGTTGAAGTGCCCTCGCGGCGGTTGGTCCAATCACCATTTTTTTGGACACCGCCAATCGTGATCGGCACGACAGTGTTGGGTGGAAAGAGAGATGTAAAACCAGTTTGGTTTGTCTTGCCGTCGACCCATTCGGTATGCCCCCCGTCGGGTTTTTCCTGGCCGCCGTATCCATCGATAGCGGCTGGAGAAGTAGGGGCCGCGAAAAATGGCCTGTCTGAGTTGCGGCGGTAGGGTGTGTATGCCTTGACCTCAGAGAAGGCCAAAGTCTTTGACAGCCCATCGCTAAAGCGGGCCGGTTTGAGTTTTCCATTGACTTGAAATGCCCCGTCGCCACCACCGCGGGTCACGGGATCGAAGACAAACCACGTGCCCATGTTGATACAATAGTTCAATGGGTAGTGCTGTTCCTCATCATCGACACGGGGCTTGTCGTTCTGCTCTGAGGCGCACACCAGCACGGCAATCCGCAACGAAGAAATCAGGGTCGTGCTATTGGTGAGCGTCGCTGTGTCGTAGCTGTTTTTTAGGTTTTTTGAGACCTCTGCCCCGAGAACCAAGTCTTCCACAAACGGCAGCAGCCTGGATTGCGTTGACCACTCGAGGCCGTCGGAATTCGGATCACCGTCCCAGCCCCGACTCGACGGGTACACGCGATTGGCGCTCTCGTAGTTATGCAACGCGAGCGTGAGTTGGCGGAGATTATTTTGACACGACATTCGGCGGGCCGATTCTCGGGCGCCCTGCACGGCCGGTAGAAGGAGGCCGATAAGTGTGCCGATAATGGCAATCACAACCAGCAGTTCCACCAGCGTGAAGGCACGGGGGACCGAAGGCCGGCGATCACTGCGACGAGACTCGTTGGCCAGTTCGCCTGCCGGCCCTTCGGCCAGTTCGCATGGAGTCCCTTCGACCAGCCGACGCGGAGGTTTCGACCACCAAATGGCATCGGATAAAATGTCGCCATCAAGAATCGCCTCAATCGACGCGACAAAGCGGTGCTGATTAGGGGCTGCTTCAAAAAAGATTCGAAACCGAGAACGATTTTGGCCAGAAAAAACCATTTGAATCACCATTTTATGCGTAAATTGAAAGAAAACGACATTGAGACTCAGTATCAAGTAGTTTGAGTGTAGGCTTTGTTTTTGAGCTGTCAAGAGGGCTTTCTGAGAAAGTCTCTGGTGTGAGAAAATGGTGAACCGTGCGGAGCCCCTACGGATTTTATATTCTTGCGTTACAACAACACTTTTCGCGGTAAACCCGTCGCCGTAAATTCTTTTCAGCCGTTAGTAGGAGTCGCTCGTACGCCATGCACGCCACACCGTCAAGCGGCGAAGTCGTCGTCGAAGCCCGTAACCTTTCAAAGATCTATCGCGACTTCTGGGGTCGCAGCAAAAAAGTTGCGCTCAAGCCGCTCGACTTAGAAATTCGTCGGGGCGAAATCTTTGGCCTCTTGGGGCCAAACGGATCGGGCAAAACGACAACGCTCAAACTGCTCTTGGGGCTGATTTTTCCGACATCAGGCGAGGCGCTGGTGTTTGGTCGCGATGCGACAGATGTCTCGAAAAACGAACGCATCGGCTATCTGCCGGAGGAATCGTATCTCTACAAGTTTCTTGATGCCGAGGAGACTCTCGACTTTTATGGTCGCCTCTTTGACATGTCGCCAAAGGAACGCAAGCAACGGGGCGATGCCCTGATTGAAATGGTCGGTCTGGGCCGCGATAAAAAGCGACAGTTGAAGGAATACTCCAAGGGAATGACGCGCCGCATCGGCGTCGCACAAGCCTTAATCAATGATCCAGAACTCGTTCTGCTCGATGAACCAACCAGCGGTCTAGATCCCATCGGCACACGCGAAATGAAAGACCTGATCATTGATCTCAAGCAGCGTGGCAAGACGGTCATCATGTGCTCTCACTTGCTGGCCGATGTGGAGGATGTCTGCGATCGCATCGCCGTCCTTCATCAGGGCGAGCTCAAAGAGCTTGGCCGCGTGGAGGAATTGCTGCGAGTCACTGATGTGACGCAGATTCGCACGACGGGATTGTCGATCGCCGCCCACGATGAGATTCGTGAGCTTCTCAAGCGTCATGGCGGCGAGGACATCGAGATCGGCAACCCGAAAACCACGCTTGAAGACTTGTTTCTGGAAGTGGTGCGCGACACGCAGGCCCGGCCGGGCCGCCGCGCTCGGCAGAGCCCTGCTGGGAGTCAGCAGGCAAATTCCGCGAGTGTCGATTGAATGGAATTGCGAGGCTGTCCCAGGGGGTGGTCTCGCGTAAAGGGTTTCTAAAAATTGTCTTCAAAAGAGGCGTCTTCGGACAGGTCACTGGGAAGGTAACGAGTCGATGGTGCTTGAAGAGGAAATCCCGAAGTTTGCCGTCTGGATCGGTCCGGCACTGCTCGGGTATTTATTTGCGGCTAGTTTGGTCGCTGTGATCGCCGCAGCCATGGCGTGGCTCGTGCAATCGGCGCTGTATGGGCCGCTGGTCGCCGGAGATCGCGTCTATCGCGGCGTGCTATCAGGATTGGCCGACTTAGCCGGGATGTCGCCCCGGAGAATCTGGGCCCTGTCGCGGCTGGCCATTCAAGAGTCGCTGCGTCGCAATGTGCTGGTGGTGCTGGGACTGTTTGCCCTGATCCTGCTCTTTGCGGGTTGGTTTCTTGATCCCACGAGCGTCAATCCAGGCAAACTCTATCTGGGCTTTATGCTCACATCCACAAACCTGCTCGTCTGCCTTGTGACCCTTGTGCTTTCGGTCTTTAGCCTGCCGGCTGATATTCGCAGCAAAGCGATTCAGACGGTGACCACGAAGCCTGTTCGCACCGGTGAAATCGTGCTCGGTCGAATGATCGGTTTTTCGCTGGTAGGCACGTTGCTCCTAGTGTTGATGAGTGGGGTCGGCTGGGCTTTTATTGTTCGCAGTGTCAGCCACCAGCACGAAGTCGCTGCCGATGATCTGGTGGAGAACAAGGCTGAAGACGGCACGACGGTTGGCTGGGAGGGACGCACGAGTTTCGACCGCGGCCATCGTCATCGAATCGAACTCTCCGCCGATGGCCTAGGCCGCACCGACTCCACGCAGGGCCACCGCCACGAAGTCCGCACAGTCACAACAGGCAACGCTCAAACCTACGCGGTCGGCCCGGCAATAGGTCTGCTCGAGGCCCGCAAGCCCCTGCGGGGCACCCTGCGATTTCTCGACCGCAGTGGTCTGCCAAGCACCAAGGGTATCAGCGTTGGTGCCGAATGGTCGTACCGTCAATACATCGATGGTGGCTCGCTGGCAGCGGCGATCTGGACATTCAATGGTATCACCGAACAGGAGTTTGCCAAAGGTTTGCCGCTTGAGATGATCGTGCGTGTCTTTCGCACCTACAAAGGCAATATCGAAAAAGGAATCTCGGGCAGCCTGCGAGTCCGCAATCCCAACAGCGGCCTGCAGAGCGACCCTTTTTACTTCACAGCCAAGGAGTTCACGATCGATTCGCTGTTGATCCCGCTTAAGTTGAACGCGACTACGACCGATGGCGGCACGAAACAGATCGACCTCTTTAACGACATCGTTGCCGATGGGCGTGTGGAGGTGGTGCTGCAGTGTCTCGAACCGGCCCAGTATTTTGGCATTGCACAGGCCGATTTTTACCTGCGGGCCGGCGACGGATCGTTTGCTTTGAACTACGCCAAGAGCTGCCTCGGAATCTGGTTTTCCATGCTGCTTGTGACGGCCATAGGTGTGATGTTCAGCACTTTTTTAGCAGGGCCTGTGGCCCTCTTGGCGACCATAGCGATCGTGCTCATCGGACAGTTTCGCGAGTTTATCGCCCGGCTGTTTGAGAGTCAGGTGACAGGCGATTCAACGATCGTGCCTGGAGGCGGGCCGATTGAGTCGCTCTACAGAATCGTGACGCAAACAACGATCACGCTGGATCTCGAAGCCACTCCGGCAGTGGCGGCCATGAAAACGCTGGACACATTTTTGCTAGCACCGATGCGATTAGGGGCGGCGATATTTCCCTCGCTTTCAGCGATTGGCACCGGTGACTTTGTGGCCGGTGGCTTTGATATCCCACTCGATTTACTGGCCGAGCACGGCATGGAAGCGTTTGGCTATGTGCTGGCATTTTTTATTGCCGGCGCGTTTTGCCTGAAAGCTCGCGAGGTGGCGTCATGAATTCCTCTGATCGAGGCCAAAGCGGCCCTCTGACTGCCGGCAGTTTGACGGCGGCAAAAAAAGCCAGACGTTGGCTGGGACTCACACCAGAAACGCTGCTGGCTCTTGTGGCGATCGCTGTCCTTCTGGTGCCCCTTTCGGCTTTGAGTCAGCCGGCCGACTCAGCCAGTCCGGGGGGTTACCTGGCTCGTTTGCGCACGCAGTATGGGCTCTCGCAGGCAAACCTTGGCGAGATCGATCCAACCAGCGAGACCATTCGATTGGCAACGCTGGGACTCAAAAATATTGCTGTGACGCTGCTTTGGGACCGGGCCAACCACTACAAAAAGGTGGAGGACTGGACGAACTTGTCGGCAGCGCTTGAGCAGATGACGAAGCTTCAACCCAACTTTTATTCGATCTGGGATTTTCAGGCCCACAACCTCTCCTACAACATCTCGGTTGAGTTTGATGACTACCACGACCGCTATGCTTGGGTCATGAAGGGGATTGAGTTTCTCAGGCAGGGCATTGCATTGAACTTGCGAGAACCCCGTCTGCTGGGCCGTATGGGTTGGTTTCTGGGCCAAAAAATCGGCAAGGCGGATGAAAAGAAACAGTATCGCCGGCTGTTTAAGGCCGACGACGATTTTCACGAACGCGACAGGCCCGGCCGGACTCTTCCCGAACGCGACAATTGGCTTGTGGCCAGGGAAAAATATCGAACAGCACAGCAACTTGCCGACTCGGGGGTGCCGCTCAAGACAACCGCGTTGATTTTTCATAGCGAGCCGATGATGACGGCCATCAATCATGCCCGTGCGGTTGAACAGGACGGCACATTTGGTGAATCGCTGCGCGATGCGTGGAGCCTTGCCGGTGAGGAAATGCGTCGTTTTTCAGTCCGTGAAATACCTACAACATGGGATGTGCCGATTCGGCTTGGGCTGCGGGAAGCGGAACTCACCCGCGCCGAACGACTTTCAGTAGAAATAGAAACGCTCCTGCCGGGCCAGTTGAAGGAGATGGAGGACCAGCGACGCGACGCCCTGTCGCCCCAGCAAAAAGCGGCCCTTGTCCGAGACCCGATCGACCGCACGGAGGCCGAACAAAAAGCAGTTGCGGAGGCCGAGGCCGCCCTCAAGGTGACCTGGCCAATGGTCGCTCGTGCGGCACCGGCAGTCGTGCGGGAAAAAGCCAAGGAACTTGCCGGACAGTATGTCGAAGCGGCGGAAACTGCCGAAATCATTGACCGCTACTGCGAAATTGTAAACTTTAATTTTTGGCGAGCCACGTGCGAGGCGGAAGTGACAGAGCCATCGCTACGGGCTAGAGAAGCTGCTTGGCGAGCCGATCGCGAATTCCAAAACGCCCGCCTGCAGACGGCGAAAAAAGCCTACGAGGAATCATTTTCTGCTTGGCGGGAGGTGCTTGACGCCTCCCGTATTTTGCGTGAGGACGACTTAACCGTAGACGATCTGGGCGATTTGATTGAGCAATACCGAAAAGTGCTCGAACAACTCGACGAAAAAATGCCCCAGCCATTCATTCTACAAGACGTGCTGGATCGCAAAGCTTCAGCCAAGCGGTAGTCCCTACTACGGCCAAGCCGTAGTGCGTATTCAAGCCGAGGGGCACAAACGCCTTGCTCGGTCTCATTATGTCTGATCCCGCGCCATCGCCAGCGTCAATCGCACCTCCTACTTCTTGCCAACTTCTTCATGCTTGCGGACAAGGAGTTTGTCGATGCGACGGCCGTCCATATCGACGACTTCAATCGTCAGACCACGCCACGCGGTTGTGTCGCCCACGGAAGGAATGCGCTCGAGCTGCGTAAGCACCAGTCCTGAAATCGTCGAGTAATCGCGGGGCACGCTGTCGAGTTGCACATCCAAATGCTCGGCGACTTCCTCGACGCTCACGCTTCCATCCACAAGCCACGAACCATCTTCGCGGCGGACAAAAGTATTTGATTCTTCGCGGCGGTGCTCGTCGTGGATCTCACCAACAAGCTCCTCAAGAACATCTCCCATCGTCACAAGCCCTTCGGTGCCGCCGTATTCGTCGAGCACGATGGCGAGTTGGTTGCGTTCCTTTTGAAAGAGTTCCAGCAACCGGTCGAGCGGCATTGTTTCGGGCACAAACAGGGCGGGATGGAGAATTTTACGCAGCTCGATCGGCCAGCCCATCCAGTTATGTCGCATCACATCTTTGAGCAAGACGTATCCAATCACATGGTCGAGTGAACCCTCGTAAACGGGCAGTCGCGAATAGCCTGCCATTGCGATCGCGCCAAGCACTTCCCCCGAGGGCGTCTCAATGTCGAGGGCATCCAGATCGATGCGCGGCCGCATGATGTCGCGAACCGAGCGCTCTCCGAGCCGTAAGGCCTCCGTGGCAACCGACTGCTCCATTGCCTCGAGCACCCCTTCGGCGCGGCCCGCCTCCAGCAGGTGTTCGATGTCGTCGACCGATACAGTTGGTCCCTCCTGCTTGTGGGCACCAAGCAGAAAGAGCACAGCCGATGTCGATGCGCTCATCAGCCAGACGAGTGGCTTTGTAACCTTTGCGAAGAGTTGCATTGCCGGTGCAACCGCGCAGGCAAAAGACTCCGCTCGCCGCAAGGCCAGCCTCTTGGGGACTAATTCACCGAACAGCAGCGTGACAAACGACAGCAATACCACGAAGATGACAAGCGCTATCGGTTGGGCAATTCCCGTCAGTGCAGCCGGCCCCGTCTGTTGAATCCAGTCGGCAATGTCACTCACCAGTCGATCGCCACCATAGGCTGCCGCGAGCGTGCCAACCAGCGTGATGCCGATTTGCACCGTCGGCAAAAAGCGATCAGGGCTGGAGGCCAGTTCCAGCGCAGCCGCTGCCGATCGATCGCCCCCTTCGGCTAGTTGCCGAAGGCGGCCACGGCGGCTGGCCACAATCGCCATTTCAGCCCCGGAAAAAAAACCATTGGCCAGAATCAGCGACAGCACAATCAGAAGTTCTTGCAGCATGGGAAGCTTTATTCGGGGATTCTGGGCGAAACTTCATCGCGGCAGATCACCGCCAGATTGTCGCGGTGAATCACTTCTTCATAAGGACAGTAGCCGAGCACGGAGGCGATTTTGTCGGTTTTAAGTCCCGTGATCTTCTGGAGTTCACCGGCTGAATAATTGACGAGTCCACGGGCAAACTCCCGGCCATTAGCTGTGGCAATCGCTACAACATCGCCGGTGGTAAAAGTTCCTTGGAAGCTGACGATACCAGCTGCCAGCAGGCTGCGGCCGCCAGTCACCACCGCCTCGCGTGCCCCGTTGTCGACGAGCAATCTGCCGCGGGTGTCGGCCGACCACCCAAGCCAGCGTTTCCAAGCAGGCATTGTCGTTTTGCGACCGCAAAACAGTGTGCCAACTGCTACACCAGAGCAGATCTGCTCCAGCACGTGATCGTTGCGGCCGGAAGCGATGATGCAGTTGCCTCCTGCCTCGGTGACGATCCTGGCAGCCGCAATTTTGCTCGCCATGCCTCCCTTGGAAAGACCGCTGAGGGTGTCGCAGGCCAGTCGCTCGACGCTGCTGTCGATGGATTCAATGGTTGTCATGAGGGTGGCGCCGGCCTCGGAGGGGTGGCGATCATAGAGGCCTTCGACATCGGAGAGGAGCACCAAGAGCGGTGCCCCCAAGAGCGTTGCCACCAGTGCCGCTAGCCTGTCGTTGTCACCGAATGAGGTCCGCAATTCTTCGACGCTGACGGTGTCGTTTTCATTGATGATTGGAATCGCCTCGTAGTCGAGCAGGGCTCGCAGCGTGTTGCGGATATTGAGATAGCGAGCGCGGTCTTGCATGTCATCGGCGACGAGAAGCACTTGTGCGGCGTGCCGATTTTTGGCGTGAAGCACCCGTTCATAGGCCTCAATCAGACAGCTCTGACCAATGGCAGCCACGGCCTGCAAGTGAGCGAGTTCGCTTGGCCGCTTCTCCAAGCCCATCCGTCCCATGCCTGCCCCGACAGCACCAGAACTCACGAGCACAACCCTCCGTCCAGTCGATAAAAGGGCATCCAATTGTCGGCCGATGGATTCGATACGGGCGGTGTCGAGCAGCCCATCAGCACCGGTCAAAACACGGGTGCCGACCTTCACAATGATCAATGTGGCGGCAGCGGCAATGTCCTGGCGAAACAGATCAGGCATGGTGAGACAAGAGCGGCGAGAACAAGAACAGTGACACTGGAATGAAGCTGCGGGGAGAAATTGGACAGCCGAGAGTCTACTCTCGGTCCGGTTAAACCGGCCAGCAGAGCGAGAAGAGACCGCCGATTTTACCGCGAGACTCTGCGGCCTAGCGTCTGGGGCATCGCGAACTGCCTCGCCATCGCGTATAGTTGAGCGGCGGGTCCACTTGCGAATGGCCCGCTGGCCACGCTCGACCCTTTTTTTCATGGGCATCTGCAGTGAGTGAACTTCATCACGAATGTGGTTTGGTGGCCATCTACCATCTCCCCGGCGTGGAGCCGAGCCCACTCTGTCCAGAGCAGGGAGCTGAGGAGGTCTCGCGGCTTGTGCCACGCATGCTGCTGGACATTCAAAACCGAGGCCAACTCTCCGCCGGCATGACGGTCTGGAATCCAAGTCGCAGCCAACTCCTCGCCACCTATAAAGAAGTGGGCAGCGTCAGCGAAGTCTTTCGTATGGGCCATCGGGGCAAGTATGAAAGCCTGATGGAGCAGCACACAGGCCGCGCTGCTATTGGTCATGTTCGCTATGCCACCTGCGGCGCCGAAGACCGCGGCTACGCCCAGCCCCTCGAGCGACCGCACATCCAAAAACGCAAGTGGTTTGCCTTCGGATTCAACGGCCAGTTGGCCAACTACCTTCAGCTTCGCGCTGAGATTTTGGCCGACAACGACAACCATCTAGCTCGCGACAACGACACCGAAGTGATCATGCACGCCATCGGCAAGGAGCTTTCCGGGGATGCCGATCCAGACCCGATCGAGATGCTGGCTGCCATTTCAAAACGATTTGACGGTGCTTGGAATATCGCCATGCTTGACGCCTGTGGCCGGATGATCGTGGCTCGCGATCCGCTCGGTATTCGGCCGATGGAATATGCGAGAATGGGCCCACTTGTGGCTGCTGCCAGTGAGAGTGTTGCCCTGCTGAATTTGGGTTTCCCCACGGAATCGATTCACTCTCTGGAGCCGGGGATGGCCCTGATTGTCGACGGCACAAGCGTGCGCATCGAGCGGTTTGCCGAGAGCCCGAAGCGAGCCCATTGTTTTTTTGAATGGGTCTACTTTGCCAATGTTGCCAGCACAATGGATGATCGCAGCGTGTATCTCACCCGGAAGCGGCTTGGCGAGGAGTTGGCCCGCTTGGAAACGATCACGATTGACGCCGACACTGTGGTTGTGCCTGTGCCCGATACGAGTAAGGCGGCCGCCGACGCCATGGCCTACAAACTCTCGATTCCATCGGTCGAAGGTTTGATTCGAAATCGCTACACAGGCCGCACATTTATTGACGGTGCTTCGAGCCGTCGGCAAAAGGCCGAAACAAAATACACGCCCCTACGAGAGGTGCTGAAAGGCAAGCGAGTGATCCTCGTCGAGGATTCAATCGTTCGCAGCACGACAATGCGAGTGCTTTTGGGACGAATGCGTTCGCTGGGGTTGGTGCGTGAGATCCATGTACGCATCGCCTGCCCGCCGATCGTTGCCCCTTGTTTTTACGGCATCGACATGTCGACGATCGACGAACTTTTTGCACCGGCTTTTTTGCATGGCGGGCCGCTCACAGAAGAGGCCCAAGATGCAATGGCCGCACAGTTGGGCGCTGATTCACTCCGCTATCTGCCGATCGAATCGGTAGCGAGGTCGATTGGCTTTGACGCATCAGAAATCTGTCAGGCTTGCCTGACCGGCCATTACCCCACGCCTGCCGGAGAGCGGCTTTACGAGGTTGCTCTCCAAGTTTCAAGCAAATCGCAGGCACAGGTGTCGAAAAAAGTTGCCGGTCGCACATACGAATCGGTTGCGGTTCAGTAAAGGCATCTGCTACGACAATAAAGGAATGCCGCTGGGTAGGTTTTCTAGCTTGTCGCCCAGGGCTTGGCATCAGGGAAAAGGCAGGCCAGCCCGTCTAGGCCAGCCCGTCTAGGCCAGCCCGTCTAGGCCAGCCCGTCTAGGCCAGCCCGTCTAGGCCAGCCCGTCTAGGCGCGTTGCGTGGGAGTCGGTGGATGAAGGAACTTGAGGATGATGCTCTCGCGGCCCTCTGGGCGGTGCTTCGTTGCGATCCAGGACGGCTCGCCAGACAGGTTCGCCGGCGAGTCTGGTGCGACGATCAAAGTGGGTGCGGTAATCCAGGTCGTGCGAGGCAGGCGAAGGTGTTTCATCGCGTGGCTTTGAAAACAAGCTCGTCGCTGCGACGGCCAGCATCGCCTCCTGAAAATATTCCTCTACATCAGTCCAGATGTGGAGCTGGCCGCCCGTTCTAAGCACTCGTCCTGCATGGTCGAGAAAAGCCTCTGATAAGACGCGCCGCTTGCGGTGGCGAGCCTTCCACCACGGATCGGGAAAGTAGACGTGAATGCCGGCTAAGCAGGCATCGCAGAGCATGCTGCGCACCAAAAAAAGCGCGTCGCCATGGATGATGCGAGCATTGATCGACTGCGATCGAGCCAGTTTGCCAGCGCAAAGCCGCGCGTAGCCAACCACAATTTCTACGCCCAAAAAATTACTGTCGGCAACCACTGCCGAGGCAGTCGAAAGAAAAAGCCCCTTGCCGCAACCGATCTCCAGCTCTACCGTCGCCTGACGGGGAAAAAGTGTGGCCGGGTCCAGCGGCACGGGGAGTGATTCCAGCGAGAGCAGATGTCCGCTGAGGTCGAGTGATGGATCGGGTTTTTTAGGTGGGCGACGAGGCATCGAAAAAAAACTCACGACGGGATACAAGAGGCGTAGAGAGCGATGGAGCCAGGAAGCTAGCGCGGAAAGTCAGACTCTGTTTGCGGTCAATTCAATCCGGTTTCATCTGCTCTGCGATTGAATCACCGGCTGCTTCCAGCAAGTAATCGACCGGCAGTGGCACTCCCTTAATGATGCCGTCGACGACAATATTCTCTCCCACGATTCCTTGAAAGCGACAGACAATCATCGCCCGCGGGCGAACTCGCACTCGTTCGACGGCGATCACAAGCCGATCGCCTGGCACCACGGGCTCCCGGAATCGCACATCCTCCAAGCCGCCAAAGCCGATCACCTTGGCCTCGAGTAGATTGTATTTCTGCGTAAAGTAGCTCGACAGCTGCGCTGCGGCTTCGCACATCATCACCCCCGGCATCAACGGCATGACGGGGAAGTGACCACGCACCCAAAACTCATCGCGCGTAATATCTTTGTAGCCCACACAGAGGCAGCGGGCTTGATCCTCGTGGACGATGGCGGTCAGTTGCTCCATTTCGAACCGCTGCTTATTCCAGCGGCGGATCTCATGGACATCTGCGATCACATGGGCGAGATTGTACTCACGTGGATGGATGATGTAATCGCGAGGGGCCAAGGCAGGGCTCCAACAATCGGGTGTTTTAGGTGCGGATGTGCTTCCGCTTCAGCCGACGGGCCTTGCTGTTGGCAGGCCGCGAACCGTGGTTGGCCTTTTTTAAAGTACGATGAGGTTTTGTCATGGGAAACTCCGTGAGCGAAATGCCGAGAGAAACAGGCTCGGTCAGGCATACTTGTACCACGCCGGCGGCCCCACTGCTATCCGTGCTGTGTCTCTGGGCCACTAGGGGCTAGGTCTGTCTCTGGGCTGGAATCTGGGGCTTGTTTGGCGGCATTCATGCGGCAAATACAATCGCTGCCATCCGTGCCGCAGTCAGTTATCAGTCGCTGCCTTCCACTGCTTGGGGCTGGTAGATCGGCAGCAGGCGGTAATACACCTCAAGCGTCAAAATGGCCAGTGCCGTGTGCGCTAAGCGACCGCCGGGAGCCGTGTCTGGGTCGGCGAAAAACCAACTGCCTGCTTCATGGCCAAAGCGGACTTGCTGGGCCACAATCTGATCGCGGTTTTTAGCGTTCCAGCGAGGCCAAACCGGATGGTCCAATTGCATCAGTGCCTGCGAGAGATAAAAGTTCTGGTAGATGGCTGACGGGAGTGGGCCTGGCTTGGCAAGCATCGTGATGCCGCGGCCTAGCGCCTCGCGCTCCTCGCCCCAACCAGTGTACATCCGGCAGAGCAATCCGATTGCAGAGGTGCAGGGCTTGGCGGCTGGAGTGCGGTAACCGTAGGCGGCACCTTTTTGTGTTTGCACGCTGTCCAGAAACCGACAGACGCCGTCGATCGTAGGCGATGGCGTGGCGACTCCAGCCATCGCAGCGCTCTTGAGAGCGACGAGCTGCCAGGCTGTGACCGTCAGGTCGCCCGCCTGGCCCGGCAGATACCGCCAACCGCCTCCATACATGTCTTGGGAGGTTTCGATGAAGCGGACGGCATCCCGCACAAACGGTATAAGGAAATCATCCTTTGTCATTCCCAGCGATTCCGCCAGCACGAGCGTTGTCACGCCGTGGCCATACATCGTGCCCTCGCAAAAGTCGCCGCCCCGAGGCGTGGACTTCATGCGGCTGATTAAAAAGTAAAGTCCTCTGGAAACAGTCTCCTGATGCCGCCCTTCGGTGTGGGTATTTCCTGCGCCCAGAAACGGCAAGAGCGCAATCGCTGTGCTGGCGGTGGCACTGCTGATGCTGCCGGGATCGCGACAGGCACCGTCGCAGCGACAGCCAGACAGGTCAAATTGCCATGAACCATCGACCGCTTGGTGAAGGGCCAGCCAGGCGAGTCCGCTTTCGACTGCCGCCTCGCTCGCCGCCGATCCACCGCGCACTCGCGCTGCATCGCCTCGCGATCGTCCGCGTCTGCTGGCAAACGGCACGCCGCTGGCAAACGGCACGCCGATCATGCTGCGGCCTTGCGCAGCAGTTTGTGCAGCGCTTAATTGCGGAGGGGCGGAGGCAATTTTTGCGGAGATTGGTTGCACAATCGGCTTGGCAGAAACTAAAGAAGCGACTGTTGCTTGAAGGTCAGACGGAGGCTCGATGACGGCCACCAGGTGTGCGTCTGGTGATAGTTGGAGGGAGATGGATGTGGGTATTTCAACGGCCGCGATTGGTTCTAGGGGTGCATCAATCGGTTTTGCCTCGGAGGCCGCTGCCTCCGAGGGCTCATTTTTAATATCGCGCAAGTCAGCGATGCTGACTGCATGTATGTCGTCGCGGTCGTTTTCGAGAGACGGATTGTCACTGCGACCGATTTGGATCACGAGGGGCTTTGGCGAGGGACGAAGCTGGGCATCAATGGCAAGCAGCGCCAGCACAACCCCTAAAATCAGATGGACCAGCACACTCAAATAGCCAGACCGCAGCGCAGGGCTTGAGACCATGCGATCCAGCCACGGCTTGTTAGAATCTGGAGCCTGCATTGCGGCCACCTCATGGCCGGCTGTGTCGATTGGGGCAAGGCTGCCGCCGCGATGAAGTCAATCGCGCAGGCAATTCAGACAGCTCACGCCACCATAGGACATAGCCGGAGGCCTTTTATCGACCTCAGGCGAGGGGCAACTCAAGGGAAGCTGCGACCCGCATCACGGCCCTACTCTTTGAAATCCTCATCGACGCTCTGCTGTGCGTAGATAGGCATGTGCCGGTAATACACTTCGAGGATCATCGTGGACAGCGATGTGCAGAAGATGCGACCGCAGTCAGCGGCTCCATGCCCTCCGTCAAAACCTTCATACCAGCTCCCCTCCTCGTGGCCCTTTGTGGCCTGAGCTTTGATAAGTGAATCTCGCATCTTTTCATTCCAAGCCACCCAGTTTGGGCCTTCCATGTGGTGCATCACCTGAGTGGCGTAGTAATTAAAGTAGAGGTCTGTTCCGGGTCCGATCTTAGCCAGTCTGTCAACGCCTCGCTGCAGGGCTGGGTGGTCCTTCTTCCAGCCGAGATACATCCGGCAAAGCAGCCCCACTGCGGAAGTTGCTCCACCAGCCCCGGGACCCGTGTAGCCATAGGTGGCACCGTCATCGTCTTGAACGGAGTTGAGAAACTCAACCGATTTTTTGATGGCTAAAGGGTTGATCGTTAAGTAGGCCATATTGCCACTCTTGAGCGCCATAATCTGCCAGCCCACCGCCGAGGTGTCGCCTGCTTGTCTGGGTTCATACCGCCAGCCGCCGCCGACCGGATCTTGGGCATCCATGATGAAGTTGAGTGCCAGTTGGGCCGGTTCTCGCAGCCGTTTGTCCTGCGTCATGGCGTAGCTTTCCGAGAGAACAATTCCAGCAATGCCCTGAGAATAAAGATTGCCCTGGCCGCTATAGCCCTTGCCTTTCCCCTGCATGACCATCGAGGCCAAAAAGCTAATTCCTTGCTCGAGTTGCTTTTTATAAGGGCCTTCCTTGTGGGTGTAGCCTCGACCCAAAAACGGCAGGAGGGCCATGGCAGTAGAGGCACAGATGTCGTTACGATGGCCAGAGGGCTTGCACTGACCTTTGCAACTCGGGCACTGCGAGAGATCAAACGCCCAGCCGCCGCTGGGCAGTTGGTGAGCGATGAACCACTTCAACGCCTTGTCAACGGCTGTCTCACTTCCGCCGTTGCCGCCACCAGAGGCGACAAGCGCCGCTCGTTGGACACCCGAGCGACCCCCGAGGCCGCTCGATTTGCCACCGATGGCCCCAACCGTAGAAAGCAGATCGGTGGAGGGTGCCGATTCAGTGCTGAAGTCCGCGAGTTCGACTGAGAGTGGCGCCGCGTCCATGTCGTCAGCGGTGGAAATGACTTTCACATCCTCGACAACAACCGCGTCGGGCAGCACGACCGCATCAGTGATCTCTTGGTCGGTCTGAGGCTGGTCGGGCATTTCTTCAACCATCTCATCCTCAAACTCTTCCGCAACTTCAGGTGCAGAAGAAACGATTGCGAGGGCCTTTTCTTCCGGCGGCACCGGATTGATAATGAGTGCCATCGTGAGGAGCACCAGAATATGAACAATAAGGCTGACGCCCGAAGCAGCCATCCGACTGAGCCTGCTCGCCGGTATTGGAGAGGCAGCCGCGGCATCCGTGGCATCCGTGGACCCAGACTGAGGGGCTTTTTTTAAAGTCGCTTTGGGAGGGGGAGGAACGGTTGGCCGGGCAGCAGATGACTTGGCAGATGGCATTTTGACGGTTGATTTTGCAGCGTCAGGCTTTACGTGACTGGCCATTAGGATCGCCTCAAAGTCAGTGAAAATATCGTTCGCAACGGTAAAGAGATAGAGTTTGGCTTCAATAAGTTCGTCGCACGGTACTCGAAACATTCCCCAAAATATGGAGAAGCAGGGTCAACTATGGTCCACAAGGGCCAGGCAGCAAAGGCCCGCAGGAGGTGCTGCTCCTTTGTGGGCTTCTCCGACTATGATACCGCCTCGGTACCAAGCCGCAAACCAGATTTATCCCAACCCGGGCGACAAGGGGAGCCGAAGCTGGAGCCCTTCGCAGGGCCTTGAACCCAATAAAAGCAGTTTTCTGCCGAACTAATCGCTGACGCTGGCGATGGGTGGCGGGGATGAGTATTATCGTCGCTCAAAGGCCGCCCCAAGGGTTTCCAGGTGGCCGCCCAGAGGCACAACCGAAGACCGAACCGGCAAAAGGATTGTAATGGCTAAAGGCAAGAGAAAACTCGAAGTGATTCAACTGGTCTGTGAAGAAACCGGCGACCGCAACTACACGCTGCGGCGTAAAAGCGGGGGCGAAAAGCTCAGGGTCAAGAAGTATTCGGCTCGTCTCCGCAAGCACACGCTGCACGTGGAAAAGAAAAAATAGCCGCCCGCTCGCGATGCCGGCATCGCCTCGGATCGATTCCGCTGGGTCATGCGTTGTCTGGGGGCATGACCACACGCCCCCATGAGTGCTAGCCGATTGTTTCCAGCACGGCTCCTAGTTTCTGCTTGAGTTGCTGAGTCAAAGTGAGCCTGTCGGGGTCGTCGCGAAAATCGATTGTCTCAATGCGATCGGCTTTTTGACGCAGGCCGGTTTCGACCGTAGCGCTGCCCGTGGCCAGAAGGAGCAGGCGGCACTCGGCTGGCCGACTGAAGTGGCTCGTGCCGGGCCGCACAACAAGATCAACTTCACACGGACTACCGCTGCCGGCTTGAGTTGCAGGCCCGAGCATGCGGCTCAGTTGCTGTCCCAGAGTTGTTGTGCCGATGTCATCCGGCAGTCCCCAGCAGAGGCTCGTTGCGGGGCGAACCGCCAGACCGTGACGACAGGCTGCCAATCGTCCTCGCCGGGAAAAATAATCAATGTTCGGTCCGTCCCGCCAGCGCTTCGTGGCCGATGAATCGCTGGGATGCCAGATGTGGAGGGAGTAGGTGCGATCCAGAATTGATTCCAGTCGCACGCCCGTCCGCCGCAGTCGCAGGCCGAAGTCATCGTCTTCTTGACCCCAGCCGACAAACCTTTCGTCAAACCCGTTGACGCGGGTAAAATCTTGAAGCCAGACGGCGAAGTTGCTGCCTGACAGCCGGGGCTTCGACGGATGACCGGTTGCATTGTGCCACCATGCCTTGCGCCAGCGCCACGCCAGACTGCGTCTTTCGGATCGCGGGGCAAGCGTTGTCAGGTCCGTTGTAGCCAGCCGATCCACGGCGAGAGCCGCGCTTGTTTCTTGTGTCAGTCGAGCACAGTTGCCGATAAGCGCCACGCCACAGCGCAGGCGTTGGAGGTGAGCGGCCACGTGATCGCGAGGCAGGATGCAGTCGCCGTCGAGAAAGAGCAGGGCCTTGCCGCGAGCGATCCGGGCGCCGTTATTGCGAATCTGCGAGAGCCGAAAGCCATCGTGTGGCTGCGTGATAAAGTGGACGGGAAACGGCGAGGCAGTCGCGAACGAATGGACGAGTTCTGCGGTGCCGTCGGTCGAGCCATCGTCTGTGACGATTACTTCAAATCGCCCGTCGACTTGCTCTTGTGCGGCGATTGATTGGAGCACGAGCCCCAGGTGCCGAGGCTTCTGAAAGGTGTTCACAATCAGCGAAATGTCAGAAATGGGAGGCGAATCATTCACGACAGGAGTCTCCGGACCACTTGCTTGCCGCTGGCCGATTCCCGCACCCGCCGGGCGTGAGCGTGGGCCCCGCTGCGGTAGTGATCGAGGTGCCGCACCACTTCCCTGAGAGCAGCGGTCACATCGTGCGGCAGATCGGTGCCAACAGAATCGATCACCACTCCGACTGCCGCTGCCGGCAGGGCATCATCGCAGGCTATCAAGCCGACACCAATCTCGGCCAGAAAAACATTCGTCGCCTTACAGGCGGGTGCACAGAGCAGTCGCGCGGCCCGCATCGAATGGTCGCCGGCAGTCTGAGTCTCATGGAGATCAAACGGAAAGAGCACCGTCACCGGACGCCCCAGCGGATCGGGGCTGACCACCGTCGGGGGCCGAGTAGAAAAGCCCTCCACTGCCAGTCGCAGAGGCGGCGCACAAAACCCGTCGAGTGGGGTTGTTGGCCAGCGAACATCCACGACGATCGCGCCGTGCGATGCGATCTGCTTGCCGTCTTTGTGCGGTAGCTGCAGAGGGATTGAGAGCGGCCTAGCAGCCGAGATGGTCGGCGATTGAATCGCCTGCAGCGAGACCTTCTGGAACCGGCGCAGAATTTCTTCTGCGTGTAGTCGGAGCGGTTCGGCTAATTGCCGCGCCATCCAGCCTCCGCCCGTGACGATGGGCACAGCTCCAGCAGCGAGCGACTCCAGCAGGATGCCAGAGCAGCGTGTCAAATAGCGATTCTGATCATAGGGTAGCAGCATCACATCGGCGCGAGCGAGTTGGCGGGCATAGGCGTCGGAATTGAGTGGACCACCCAAGAGCTGGACGTTCTGCTCTGTCTGCTCTGACAGCCAACGGATCGACTCTCGCACCGCTCGATGTGCGGGAGTCTGCGAGTCGCTCAAAAATCCCAGATTTGATTGCACGGCAAAGAGCAGGCGGCCGGCGAGCCACCGATCTCGGGACGCAGTGGCGATGATTCCGGGTAGGGACTGCGAATTTTTTTCGGGTCGTGCATCGCCGAGGCAGGCCACGCGGAGTCGGGCCTGCGATGGCGATGGAGCATCCCACGGGGCAACGACTTGCGTCTCAAGGGACAGTTGGGCTGGGTACGGGAGGGGAGAAAAATGCCCTGCACCGAGGTGGTCGTACTGTGTTGTCAGTTCTTCTGTCGTGGTATGAAAGTGGAGAACATGGGGCGAAGCCATTTGAACGGCTTGCTGGAACAACGCTTGCACGCGACGCAGTCGCCGCTGCTGGCGGGCAAAATCGTTCGCGAAGCCTCGGTAGAGCGGGTAGTGAAATTGCAGGTGCCAATCAATGCCAAGGGGTGGCCGGCAGACGGCAATGGCCCGCGCCAGTCCGGCGGCGTCGAGCTCCGAGGCTGTGGCCACCAGCACGACATCTCCTGCTTGAAGGTTTTCGATGACGGGTCGCACGGTGGTGGCAAACGACTCGATGCGTGCGGCGCGGCGGCGTTGGGTGTGCCATGCCGACCAAGGGAGTGAGAGTCGCACGTGCTGGCGGCCGTGAAAGTCGAGCCGATCGAGTTCACCGAAGGCGGTGTATTTTGAATGGCCGCTGTCGGCAAAGAGAGGGAGCACCTGCCAGTCTGGCGGCAAGTCGCCGTGGGCTGCAAAACTGCGATGCGTCACGAGCGTGCACCAATACCCCTCGCCGGCCGCCGCCGCGAGCACTTCATGCGCATAGTGAAAAGGATGCGAACCAATTCTCTCAATGCAGGGATCAATCAAACAAAAGCAGTGACGGCCACCCCGTCTGGTTGGGAGAAGGGGTTTACTCAACCCGTCATAGCCGTCGTGCGTAGATCTTGTGGCTGTCACCGTTTTTCCTGGCGAGGGATTGTGGCAAGGAGGGAGTCGAGGGCAGATGCGCCGCTGAGGATGTCGAGCGAGATCTCGATGGCGGCGAGGGGAATGTCGCCCAGAGAGTCGGTTTGCACTTTGACGAGATCCTTGAGGGTTGTCACGACGATGTCGGCCCGCGCAGCGCCGGCAAGGCTCGCGAGCGAGGCCATGTCGCCGGTGGTATAGATGTGGTGGTCGGGGAAGGGACGAAAAATGACGATGTGGGCTCCCAGCGTCTCCAGCATCGCGAGAAACGCTGCTGGATTGCCGATGCCAGCAAAGGCTGCTACCCGCTGGCCGCGGATGTTTTCAAGCGCCCCATAACCGCCGGAAGCAGTGCGCATCGTTGTCGGTCGATGTGAGGCCTCGATCCAAATCGGAGGAAGTTTTCCACGACAGGCTTTATTCAGCAGATCGCGAATCTCTCTGCGACGGGCAGGCTCGACCAGGCCGGCTCGCGTGAGCATGACCGCATCGGCGCGGGCTAGGCCCGCAAGCGGTTCTCGTAGCAAGCCCCGCGGAAAGATGTGGCCGCAGCCAAATGGATCGGTCGCATCCACCAGCACGATGTCGATATCGCGGGCCAAGCGGCGGTGCTGAAATCCGTCGTCCAGCACGATCACCTCTGCCCCTCCCGCGAGTGCCGTACGCGCCCCGGCAACGCGATCCGGGTCGGCAATGTGAGGCACGTCGGGCAGCAGTATGCCCAACTCAGCGGCTTCGTCACTTGCTTGGCCCCGTCTGGCGCCGTAGCCCCGGCTGACAATCGCCGTTTGCAGACCCTGACGGCAAAACGCACGGGCCAGCCAGGCCACCAGCGGCGTTTTACCGGTGCCGCCGAGCGTGAGATTGCCGACTGAAACGATTGGCACGGTTACAGATGAGATGGCCAGCCAGCGGGCGTCGTAGGCGGCGTTTCTCGCGGTCATCGCCAAGCTGTAGGGGGCCGATGCTAAAGCGAAGGAGAGTCGCAGCAGGCTGGCCCCAGGACCGTGCAGCGAACCATCGGCCAGCCGTTTGAACGATTCAGCGTCGGGAAACAACGGCATGGCAACTGTCCTAACGCAAAATGCGACAAGCCTCCGTACAATAGGCCGTTTTTCCGCTGGCCGTCAATGCGGCGAAGCGACAGACCGCTGCGGCCGATATACTAAGAGCGGTTTCATAAGAACCGCTTTCCTTTGGCCGCGTCCGGCACCAACTGTGTTCCGGCAGGCAGAGAGCACCGCGATGGCGACCGTTTCCAAAAGCACAAACGATTCCTTGTCTGTTGGCCAGTGGGTCAACTCTGGCGAAGTTGAGTCGAAGGCAGACCGTTACTTTGCCAAACGACTGGCTGCGGCCAGCGCCGACTATAAGAGTGTGGCATTCACGATCTTTGCCCTTGGGTTTGGCGTCGCCGCTGTGATCTGGCTGGCTCTTGGCATCTTGATCGAGCACTGGCTTATTCTGGGAGGCCTGCCAAGTTGGGCTCGCTGGGCTTGGTTTGCCGCAGGTGGTGCGGCGCTCGCGATGGCTCTCGCGCGATGGATTGTGCCGCTGGTGCGGTACCGCGTGAATCTCGTCTATGCGGCCCATACGATTGAGAGGGAACACCCCGGCCTTCACAACGACTTAGTCAACGCGGTGCTGGTAAAAGCACATCCCGAGGGGAGCGTGCCCAGAATCGTGAGATCACTTGAGCATCGCGCGGCCAAACGCCTTTCGGCTCTGCCAAACGACGAGGTCGTCGATCGAACGACGGCCGTCCGGCTGACTTACTGCCTGGCCATGCTGGTGGCACTGTCCTGTGTCTATGAGGTGGTGGCCCCCAAGAGCCTGCTCGTCAGCGGCGCGCGTCTTTTAGCGCCCTGGTTGAGCCTCGCTGCGCCGTCGCGAGTGCGCATTGAGCCTGTTCAACTCCGTTGGCAGATGCCCGACGAGGCAGCAGCCGACAAGCAGGTGGATGGCGATGGAGGAGGGGCCGTGGCTGACAACAACGACCGCAGGCGTCTGAAAATCGACGCAGGTTTAGCGACGCTCGTGCGCGGACGGCAATTGCTTGTGACGACCGCCATTCGGGGCTTGCGCAAGGATGAGCGCCCGGTGATCACAGTCACGCCGGTCGGCGACCATCCGGCGAGCGATGCGAATGTCGCTGAAAAAAGCTGGCGGGTAGAGATGCAGCCTGGCAAAACTGGAACAGGCACCGCCGCACGGTATTCGGCTCTGTTGGCCGATCAGATGCGCGGGCTCGACTGCTCAGTGGAAATGGTGATTCGAGCCGGTGATGCCCGCAGTGAATCGTTGAGGATCGCGGTTGTTGATTCGCCATCGCTTCTGGTGCGCGAGGTGCGGTACGACTACCCACCCTACACCGGCCGGGAGAGCGAAACGGTGCAGTGGCAGGGAGATCTGCGAGGGGTGGAAGGAACTCGGGTAAGAATCGTTGCCGAGAGCAACCGGCCCTTGGAATCAGCCGGGATCGATTTTGATTGCGATGATAAAAAAGACGTGCCACTGACGGTCGGTGCCAGCGATCTGGCGCGGGCCAGTGGCTCCTTCGAACTTCGCATGAACGGCGAACGCACTGCTGCCAAGCATGCCAGCTACAGACTGCTGTTTCAGCCGCGGGGCTCATCACTGTTTGGTAAGGAACCGATGCGGCCAGAAAAAATGGAGCATCGCATTGAGGTGACGGCCGATCTGGTGCCGGAAGTGTCGATGGAAGAACCCCGGGAGTCGCCTTTGCGCGTGCCTCCGGCGGCGCCGGTGACGCTGCGGGTGCGGGCGCTGGACCCCGATTTTGGTCTGGCTCGAGTGAGCCTCGAAATGCGTCTCAATGGAGGTGAGGTGCAACGCGAGGTCGTGCTGCTGGGAAGCCAGAAACCGGGTGTGCCCAGCGCTGGATTCACGGGTGTTTTTAATGGCGTAACCCAACTGGTGCCGGAGCAGTTTGGAGCCAATGCTGGGAGCGTGCTTGAATACCGCGCGGTCGCCGTTGATACGCTTCCCAAAACGCCCAATGTCTCGTACACGCCGTGGCAGTCGCTGCGCATCGATGCAGGTGCGTTGCCTCAGGCAGTGGAAGAAAAGCCACCCCAGGCACGGTCGCCTGAAGCGGGTCAGTCTGAACCTCAGCCGTCTGGGGCGGCGTCAGATGCCGCAGAGGGGGGGGGGCAGGTAGATGCCGGGCCAAAAGCAAAAGATGATGCCGATCAAAACCCCGCCGATCAGACCCCGCCCGCCCAACCCGACCAGCAGCAGAAAGATCAGCAAAGTGGAAGATCGCAGGGCGAATCGGAGGATGGGCAGGAGAGCGGCGACGCAGAAGGCAAAAAACAGGGTGGCAAGCAACCTGCGCCAGGCGAGAATAAACAAGCAAAAGATGAGCCAGGGCAAGGTACCCAGCAAGGCCAAGGTGCCGAGCAGGGGCAGGGGCTAGGCGCCCAAGGGCAGCGTAGCGGTGGAAAGCAGGCGGGAGAAAAGCAGGCCGCTGGGAAAGACGGAAAGCAGTCACCGGCATCGCAGTCCAAAGGAGACAGGCCGGATGGAAAGCAAGCAGGCGGCAAGCAGAGCGATGGCAAGACCGGGGCTGGCAAGCAGACTGGCGGCCAGCAGGCCCCTCGTGAATCGGTCGCGGCAGATGGCACAAATGACGGTAAAGCAATGGAACGCATTTTAGAGCACCGTCGTCAAGCGGACGGAGCGCAGAAGGACGGAGCGCAGAAGGACGGAGCGCAGAAGGACGGAGCTAGCGGCGGTGATAAACTAGGATCGAGCGGGTCGAAGAGCGGTGGCAGTGGGCAATCAGCAGGCGAAGGGACGGGAAAGGAAGGGGCTGGGAAGAGTGGTGCCGGACAAAAGCCTGGCGACGGTCAAAAATCAAAGCCCGGTGCAGGCAGCGACGGCGCTGGCGAACCCGCCGATGCCGGCGGTCAGCCATCGCCTGAGAAAGGCAGCGGCGAGAAAGGCAGCGGTGAGAAAAGTGGCGGTGAGAAAAGTGGCGGTGAGAAAAGTGGCGGTGAGAAAAGTGGCGGTGAGAAAAGTGGCGGTGAGAAAAGCAGCGGTGAGAAAGGCAGCGGTGAGAAAAGTGGCGGTGAGAAAAGTGGCGGTGAGAAAAGTGGCGGTGAGAAAGGCAGCGGTGAGAAAGGCAGCGGTGAGAAAGGCAGCGGTGAGAAAGGCAGCGGTGAGAAAGGCAGCGGTGAGAAAGGCAGCGGTGAG
>Ga0209284_10000530_pt1 | contig 62064 bp, 53 predicted proteins | sample FRY03_FD_187211 | JGI IMG/M metagenome (GOLD analysis project Ga0209284, IMG submission 187211) | Freshwater microbial communities from Lake Fryxell liftoff mats and glacier meltwater in Antarctica - FRY-03 (SPAdes) (version 2) | ecosystem: Environmental > Aquatic > Freshwater > Ice > Glacier...
CCCATCGCGACACTCAAAGGCGAGATCCGCAGTGATGGAAGTGCATCCAGCAGGAAAGATGGGCAGTTGGATCTGGGGCATGCAGTGAAGATGCGCAAAAATCCAAATCGCGCGAGGTTCGACTCAAAGGTTTTCCAACAGCCGCCGCATCATCCCTGGTTCCTTCGGCCCGAGCTCAGGATGTCTGAGCCTTGATGATCAGCCCGACCGTGTCGCCCGCCTGTAGCAACGGCTGCCCGCTCAACGCACGCTGTTGGATCATGTCCAGCGTCGGCTTGTCGAACGCGAGGTAGTTGGCCCGCTGGTTCAAGTTGTGCGCCAGAGCATGCTGGCTGGCAAAAATCACCAGCAAACAGGCTACCAAGAATCCAGACACCCCACGCATCGCAGCGTGGCATGCCTCTGCGAGAGTGCCTTTCCCCCGCCCTCGTTTGAAGGGGTGGAAGTCTCGAAGCGCGTGGTATAAGCCCATGAATTTTGGTGAATCTCGGCCACTTTAACCATAACAATTATAATTTCAATAACAATTGGTTTAATAATAAGGAATTCTTAACCATTTGCGCCAACCGGCCAAAATCCCCACTTTCCTCACTGATTCTGAGTCTTTTCCTGGCCATGACGGGCCTCCGGCTACAGCAAACTCTCCCTCGACACTCCGACGATTGCCTTTATTCTCCGCCCCTCTTTTTTAAAGCGCATTGCCTTCATGAAAAAAATCGTTCTCGCATACTCCGGCGGCCTCGACACCTCCGTCCTCCTCTCCTGGATCAAGGAAACCTACAACGCCGAGGTCATCGCCTTCTGCGCCAACGTCGGCCAGGACGACGAATTGAAGGGACTGAACGCCAAGGCGAAGAAAACCGGTGCCTCCAAGGTGTGCATCGACGACCTCCAGGAAGAATTCGCTACCGACTTCATCTTCCCGATGATCCAGGCCGGAGCCATCTACGAAGGGCAGTACTTCCTCGGCACCAGCATTGCCCGCCCGCTCATCGCCAAACGCATGGTCGAGATCGCCAAAGCCGAAGGCGCCGAAGCCATCGCCCACGGTGCCACCGGCAAGGGCAACGACCAGGTGCGCTTCGAGCTGACCACGGCGGCCCTGGCCCCCGAGATCGAAATCATCGCCCCCTGGCGTGACGAGCGCTTCCGCGCGCAGTTCCCCGGACGCGCCGAAATGATCGCCTATTGCGATGAAAAAAGCATCCCGGTGCAGGCCAGTGCGAAAAAGCCCTTCTCCATGGACCGCAACCTCCTGCACATCAGCTATGAGGCCGGTATTCTCGAAGACCCGTGGTTTGACCCCACCGACGCGAAGTATCGCGGTCAGTTCAACACCCTCTCTGTCTCCCCCGAGGATGCGCCCGACAAGACGGAGACCGTCATCCTTGAGTTTGAAAAGGGCAACTGCATCGCCGTGAACGGCAAGCTGCTCTCTCCGCTCGGCGTGATGAAACTGCTCAACAAACTCGGCGGCAAGCACGGCGTCGGTCGCGTGGACATGGTCGAAAACCGCTTCGTCGGCATGAAAAGCCGCGGCGTGTATGAGACCCCCGGCGGCAGTATTTTGCAGTTCGCCCACCGGCAGATCGAAAGCCTCACCATGGACCGCGAAGTCATGCATCTGCGTGACGGCCTCATGCCGAAGTACGCCACGCTCGTCTATAACGGCTTCTGGTACGCACCGGAGCGCCTCGCGCTACAGGCCCTCGTCACCGAGAGCCAGCAGAAGGTCTGCGGCACCGTGCGTCTCAAGCTCTACAAGGGCAACATCATCGCCGCCGGCCGCAAGAGCCTCTACAGCCTCTACAACCCGCAAATCGCCACCATGGAGGCCGATCCGACCCAGTCCTACAATCAGGACGACGCCACCGGCTTCATCCGCCTCAACGGCCTGCGCCTCAAAACCCTCGCCATCCGCGACCGGAAGAAATAGGCCGGCTTGAGCCACACTCACGCAGCCAGAGTGCTTCCGCTCTCTGGCTGTGCTGTTTTACCACAGCGTGAATCCCACCTGCCCCGCCTTTCGAATGCTGGGATGGACCAGCAGCAGCAAGGTACCGACCACATAGGTCAGATTCGCCGCCCCCACCCAGATCGGCACTGCGGCTTGCGGAATCAGCGGACCGCGCGGGGGAGTGATGCCTGGAAACACCCGGTTGATGAAAAACACCCCTGCCGCAGCAGCGCCGAGAAACACCAGTGCCAGCAGCAAACGGCAGTATTTCCGCTCATTCATGAATCCATACATCACCGCTAGGCTCGCCGCATACCAGACGATGGTGCCAGCAAACCAGATAAAAATCTCCTGAAACAGGAACAGCGCGATCACCACCGCACCCAGAATCATGTGCGCCCACATGATCTTGCGAGTGAAATTGATTTCCTCACGGTGGATGGCTCCACGATAGCGCTGTACATCTAACATTCTTCGTCAGGGTTCAATTGGGGCAGATTCGTTCAGGTTGTCTTTGATGATGACTCCCACTTTTTGCTCGAAGGAAAGCCACGCGCTGTTCTTAGCTAGTTTGCGGCCACAGTCCATGCAAATATTGCTTGTGACGAGCAAATTTTTAACCACTCCCGTGCTCCAGGCCGCCGCGGTGGATAGCCCTGAAAACGAGTTACCGTTGATGAGCAATCCATTTACTCCGCCCTCCACCAGTACACCCGTTCCCTCGTCGATTCCCATCGGCGTTTTGGCCTCGGCAGGCCGCTTGTCCTGCCCTGCCCCGATGTAGGTGTTGCAAAAGGTGTTGGCACTGATGGTGTTGCGCTCCGAGTCCTTCCCCACCCGCACGGAAAACTCATGCGCGATGGTAAAGGTGTTCGCGCTGATCGTGCAGCCGCAGGCGTCACGCAGATCAATCCCGCCCTTCAGATGGTGCGCGATCACATTGGCGCTCAGCGTGATGCCGTAGCAGTCGCGGTCCAGGATGATCGCCGTGCCGTTGCACTCCTCGATCATGTTCCCGCTGAGCACCGAGCCGTAGGTGTTCTCGATGATCACGCCGTTGCCCAGGTGATCGTCGATGTTGTTGCCGTTCATGCACAGATTGAACGAGTCCACACAGCGCAACGCGTCCTGGTTCTCCTCAAAGTGGTTCGCGTTCACCACGATGTCATGGCAGTTGATGATCTCAATGCCGCACTTCTTGTTGTAGGTGAGGATGCAGTCCGCGATGCGCGGGTCCTCATAGCAGTCCTTCAACTGGATCCCGTGTCCGCCATGGTGGTCAATGGACACGCCTTCGAGATAAATTTCCTGAATCCCCTCGGCAAAAATGCCGTCCCCGCTCTTCTCCGTGCCGCTGATGCGCAGGTCTGCCATCTGCACCCGCCACAACCGCGCCTTCGGGTCCGTGTCGAGATTCGGTGGCCGCAGCATGACCGCAGGTTGCCCCGCCTCATTCTTATTGATGATATGCGTCGCCGCACCACCACCCACAATGCGCGTTTCCGCCGTCTTCACCCGCAACGGCTCGGTGATTTCATAATTGCCCGGTGGCACGAACACCACACCGCCACTCGCTGGCACGGCATCCAGTGCCGCCTGCAATGAGGCGTGTTTGCCAGCGTCAATGGTCACCGGCTTGGGGGTCGTTTGCGCGTTCAGTGAAAACGCGAGGCACAGCAGTAGGAGTTGGATTTTCATCGTTCAACAAACGCTCTAATCCGTGCGGTTTCGTCGGGCTTCCTTGCCCATCGGCCTGCTGGGCGCGTCCGCCCTGCCAATCTCATGCGCCAGCGAAGCACTATTTGATGGACTTGTACGGGCAGTTCACAGAAACTTCCCGCACATGAAAACGATCTTCAGCATTTTGCTCTCCCTGATTGCTCCCTCGATCGCCCTCGCCCAACTCGGTCAGGACATCCATCCCGCCCACTTCGGCGCGCTGTCGTTCTATTTTGAAAACGACGCGTTCACCGGCACCGACCGTGATTACACCAACGGCGCACGCATCAGTTGGACCTCACCCAACCTCAAGCGCTTCAGCGACGACACCAACGTCGGCAGCGTGGCCGGTTGGTTCGACGACGCACCCGGGACCGGCGACTCCAGCTATGAGCGCAACGTCGCCATCTCCATCGGCCAGAGTATGTTCACCCCCGTCGATGTGCGCAATCAGGCGCTCGTCCTCAACGAACGCCCCTATGCTGGCTGGCTTTACGTCGGCCTCGGCCTCGTGTGGAAGAAGCCGACGGTGAAAAACACCCTTCTCTTCAATGTCGGTGTCGTCGGTCCCTGGTCTTTGGCCGAGGAGGCCCAGCGCGCGGCCCATGACTCCCTCGGCCAGCGTTCGCCCGCCGGCTGGGACAATCAGTTGCGCAACGAAGTCGGCATCACCGCTTCCTATGAGCGCAAATGGCGCATCCGCGACCAGCACAGCACTGGCGGCGTGAACTGGGACTTCCTTCCCTATGCCGGAGCCACTCTCGGCAACGTATAAATCCACGGCACCCTCGGCACCGAGTTTCGCTTTGGCTGGAATCTCCCCGATGATTTCGGCACCGGCTCCATCACCGACTCCACCACCACTTCCACACCGATTGAAAGTGCCGCCGCCCAAGCGTGGGCGCACCGCCTCGGCTTCCATTTCTTTGGCCGCGCTGAAGGTCGCGCCATCCTGCAGAATATCTTTCTCGACGGCAACACCTTCCGCAACAGCCACTCCGTGGACAAAAACCCCTTCGTCGCCGACCTCTCCCTCGGCTTCGCCGTCAATTGGCGCAACTCCAAGCTCAGCTACGCCTACATCTACCGCACGCTCGAGCACAAAGGCCAGGCAGATGAGCAAATCTTCGGCTCCGTCACGCTGACTATCTTTTTCTGAACCGGTGCCCCCCCCCCCCGGAGCGCCGTCAGTTTTGGGTTTCCTCCCATATTCCGCCTGTAACAGGACGGCTCTTCGCCCCGTTTGTTTTTCACCCCCATGATCACCCGCCTCACCCTCCTGCTCGCCGCAGCCCTCTCGCTCTCCTCCGCCTTCGCGGAACCGAAAAAACTCCTCGTCGTCAGCGTCACCGCCGGTTTCCGCCACTCCTCCATCGAGACAGCTGAAAAAGTGCTCGCCGAACTCGGCACCAAATCCGGTGCCTTCACCGTCGATTTTGTCCATCAGCCCGAAGGCCAACCCAAAAACCCCGGCAAACCGCCCGTGCAGGGTCCAAAGGAAACGGAGGAGTCCTTCAAGGCCAAGGTTGAGGCTTTCAGCATCGCGAACGCCAAGTACAACGAGGACAACAAGGTCTGGGGCGACAAGATCAAAGCCTACATGACGGAGCACATGGCGCTCGACAAAATCAAACACTACGACGGCTTCGTCTTTGCCAACACCACCGGCAACCTACTCCTCCCCGACCGCGACGGCTTCATCCGACTCATCGAAGACGGCAAGGCTTTCATCGCCATGCACTCCGGCTCCGACACCTACCATCCCTTCCGTGGCTACATCGACATGCTCGGCGGCGAATTTGAAACCCATAAATCGCAGGTCGAAATCCAGCCCATCATCCACAACCCGGCCCACCCGATCACCAAGAGCGTGCCACAGGGCTGGAAAGTCTTCGACGAGATCTACATCATCAAGAGCTTCGACAAAGCCAAGGTCCACGGCCTCCTCGGCCTCAATTCGCACCCGAACCTCGCGCAACTAAGCGAGGAAGACCAACAGAAGGAAGCGGAGTTGAAGCGCTATTACCCCGTCTCCTGGTGCAAAGAATTCGGTGCTGGCCGGGTGTACTACAACTCACTCGGCCACCGTGAAGACGTCTGGGACCCCACTTGGAAAGAAGGCACCAAGGATCGCAAAAACAGTCCTGAGATCGCCCACACTTACCAAGAGATGATTCTCGCTGGCATCAAGTGGGCCTTGAAACTCGAAGAAGCTGTCTCGACTCCTGGCAACATCCCTTAACAGCGCTGCGATGCGCTGGTTTGTTCAACGCTTCCGGTCCGCAAGCCCCCTGATCGTCATGATCACGGTGTCCCGGGTTCTCGCCGCGCCGGTCGATTTCGTGCGTGAGGTGCAGCCCATCTTCAAACAGCATTGCATCTCATGCCATGGTGAGAAAAAGCAGAAGTCCGGCCTCCGCCTCGACCTCAAGACTATCGCCCTCAAAGGCGGGGACAAACACGGCCCTGACATCATCGCAGGTCAGGCCAAGGACAGCCCGCTCATCCATTTCCTCATCACCGAGGACGAAGACGAACTCATGCCGCCGAAAGGCAAACTGCCCGCCGCCGAGATCGAAACGCTCACACGTTGGATCAATGAAGGTGCCATCTGGCCCGACGGTGTCGATACCGTCAAACTCGCCGACAAAAGCGATCACTGGTCCTTCAAGCCACTGGCAAGGAGTGATGGCTTCCAGCCATCATCGACGGCAGGAACCCTTCGTCCCTTGAACATCGACTCTTTCATCGACACCAAACTCGCCGCACACGGTCTGCACCGCTCCCCGCCCGCAGATCCCGTCGCATTGATCCGCCGCCTCTCCTTCGATCTCACCGGACTGCCCCCCAGGCCCGAACAAGTCGCCGCCTTTGTCACCGAATGCCGCTCCAGTTTGTCATTCATCATTCGTCATTCGTCATTGGAGAAACTGGTGGACCAGTTTCTCGTCTCCCCCCGCCACGGAGAGCACTGGGCACAGCATTGGCTCGATGTCGTCCGCTACGCCGACACGCACGGCTTTGAAGTCAACACCGAGCGCCCCAACGCCTGGCCCTATCGCGACTACGTCATTGATGCCTTCAACAACGACACGCCGTATGACCAGTTCATCCGCGAGCAGATCGTCGGCGACGCGATGGGCAAAGACGCTGCCACCGGCTTCCTCGTCACCGCCTCCGTCCTGCTGCCCGGCCAGATCGGCAAAGATGAACCTTCCAAGCGCCTCGCCCGGCAGGATTCGCTCGATGAAATCGTCGTAAACATCGGCCAGACCTTCCTCGGTCTCAGCATCGGTTGCGCCCGTTGCCACGATCACAAGTTCGACCCCATCAGCGCCAAAGATTATTACGCCATGCAGGCCTTCGTCGCCGGCGTGGAGTATGCCGACCGCGAACTGCGCACGCCCGAGGCCATGGCCGCGCGTCAGGCCGCAGCGAAGCTCCAACCGCGTCTTGCAGAGATCGACCGGCAGCTCGCACGCTTCGCGCCACTGGCAAAAACCGGCAAAAGCCGTCCGATGATCAACGCCGCTGAAAACGTGGATCGTTTTGCCCCGCTCAAAGCCAAGCGCCTGCGTTTCACCATCAATGAAACCAACAAGCTGCAACCCTGCATCGACGAACTCGAAATCTTCAACACCGACGGCGCGAACATCGCCCTCGCCAGCGCTGGAGCCACCGTCACCTCCTCCGGCGACATCATCGTGGCCGACCGCCATGATTTGAAACACCTCAATGACGGTCAATACGGCAACTCGCGCAGTTGGATGTCGAACGAGAACGGCAAGGGCTGGGTCGTCGTCGAGTTCCCGCAGGAACAGACCATCGAGCGCGTCGTCTGGGGCCGCGATCGCCTGGGAAAATTCACCGACCGCCTCGCCACCGACTATGTGATCGAAGTCGCTACCACCACCGACACATGGCAGGCCGTGGCTGACTTCAGTGATCGCAAAAAATTTGATCCCAACGACAAGAAAATAGCGGCTTTCACCACCAAGGGACTCAATTACAAAGAAGTCGCCGTAGCTCAGGCGCTCGTGAAAGAACGCCGCGCTCTGGAAGCGCAGATTCAAGCCGCCGCAAACGCGCAAAAAGCCTTCGCCGGCACCTTCCGCGCCCCCGATGACATCCACCTGCTCAACCGTGGCGATCCCGAGCAGCCGCAAGAAGCCGTCGCCCCCGCCGTGCTCGCATCTCTCAGCAGCGTGAAGCTGCCCAAGGACAGTGCCGAACAACAACGCCGCCAAGCTCTCGCCGACTGGATCGCCAGCCCGCAGAATCCGCTCACCGCCCGCGTGATGGTTAACCGCATCTGGCAGGGCCATTTCGGCACCGGCCTCGTCGAAACCGCCAGCGACTTCGGCAACAGCGGCATGAAACCCACCCACCCCGAACTGCTCGACTGGCTCGCCGCCGAGTTCATCCGCAGCGGCTGGAGCGTGAAGCACCTGCACCGGCTCATCGTGCTCTCGGAAACCTACCGGCAAAGCAGCAGCGCGGAGCTTGGAGCTTGGGGCATGGAAAAAGGCTCAAATCGACAAGCCTCTGGCTCCCAGCCCCATGCTCCAAGCCCCATGCTCATCGACTCCGAATCCCGCCTCCTCTGGCGCTTCCCCAGCCACCGCATCGAAGCCGAATCCATCCGCGACTCCATACTCACCGTCAGCGGCCAGCTCAATTTGAAGATGCACGGCCGCGGTTACGATCTCTTCGACAAACGCGGCGGTCTCAGCGGCTTCAAGCCCGTCGAATCCTTCACTGGCGACGGCTTACGTCGCATGATCTACGCCCACAAAGTCCGCCGCGAGACCGAAGCCGTCTTCGGTGCCTTCGACTGCCCCGACGCCGGCCAGAGCACTGCCCGCCGCATCGAAAGCACCACCCCCATCCAAGCCCTCAACCTCTTCAACAGCCGTTTCACCCTCGATCAAAGCGCCGCCTTCGCCGCACGCGTACAACAGGAAGCCGGTGACGACCTCACAGCTCAAATCACCCGCGCCTACCAGCTCGCTCTCAGCCGCAATCCCAGCGCGGCCGAATTGCGCGACTTCGAGCCAGCCGTGCGTGAAAACGACCTCGCCACGCTCTGTCGCGCCCTCTTCAACAGCAACGAGTTCCTCTTCGTGCCATGACTCACTCATCCGAACTCATCACGCACGCAGGCCGCTCCTTGCTCGATCGGCGCGGCTTTCTCTCACACAGCGCCACCGCGCTGGGTTCTATCGCATTGACGAATCTGCTCGGTCTCGATGGCCTTCTCGCGGCGAATGGACCGACCATTGATCCAGCGCGTCCGTATGCGCCGCGTGACTCTCACTTTGCACCGAAGGCGAAAAACGTGGTCGTGATTTTTTGCGCCGGTGCGGTGAGCCAGATCGAAACCTGGGACTACAAGCCGGAACTCATCAAGTGGGACGACAAACCACTGCCCGGTGGACCTGCCGTGACGTTCCAAGGCCCCGCCGGCAATCTCGCCCGTCCGCAGTACGCCTTCCGCCAGCGCGGCCAGACCGGCAAATGGGTCAGCGACATGATCCCGCATCTCGCGGAGCTGACCGATGACTTCGCGTTCGTGCATTCGCTGACGAGCAAATCAAACACACACGGTCCTGCCGAAAATTTCCTTTCCACCGGCTTCGTGCTCGATGGCTTCCCCTCCCTCGGTTCCTGGGCCACCTATGCACTTGGCAGCGAGAATCAAAATCTGCCCGCCTACGTAGCCATTCCCGATCCGCGTGGCGTGCCGCAGGCTGGATCAAACAACTGGGGACCAGGCTTCCTTCCCGCCGCCTTTCAAGGCACCACGATGAGCTCCAAGGAACCGGTGCGCCATCTCGCCGTGCAGGGTGTTTCGGCAAACGCGGATCAGGCCGCCCGCTCGCTGCTCCAGCGCATGAACGCCCGCCATCTGGCGGCGTATCCAGGCGATCAAAAACTCGCCGCACGCATCGCCAGCTACGAACTCGCCGCGCGCATGCAGCTCAGCGTGCCGGAAATCAGCGATCTCAGCACCGAACCCGCGCACATCCTGAACATGTATGGTGCCGACGATACGCAAAACGCCGACAAGGCCGCCTTCGCCAAGAACTGCATCCTCGCACGTCGTCTCATCGAAAAAGGCGTGCGCTTTGTACAACTCTTCAACGGCGCGTATGCCAGCGGCGGCAAGCTCAACTGGGACGGCCACAACGCCCTCAAGGAGCAATACGACGTCCACGCCGCCATCCTCGACCAGCCTGCCGCCGCGCTCATTCGCGATCTCAAACAGCGCGGCCTGCTTCAAGACACACTCGTCGTCTGGTGTACCGAGTTCGGCCGCATGCCCTTCTTCCAAAAAGGCGCGAAAGGCCGCGATCACAATCCCGACGGCTTCACCTGCTGGATGACCGGCGCAGGTGTCAAATCCGGCGTCAGCACCGGCGAAACCGACGAACTCGGCCAGAAAGCCGTGACGGACATCCACCCGCTTTACGACTTCAACGCCACCATCCTCCACCTCCTCGGTCTCGATCACGAACGCCTCACCTTCGAGCACAACGGCGTCCAACGCCGCCTCACAAACGTAGAAGGCCATCTCATCCGCGAGATGCTCGCATAAGCTCCTGAATCTCAGTCCGCGTCGGAATGGACGGCTGCGCTCCCGCCTTCAAGGTCGCCAGCGCACCGGCGGCATTGGCGAAATAAATCGCCTCCGGCATGCCTTCACCGCTCGCCACGACAAACGCACCCGCAAACGTGTCACCCGCACCCACGGTGTCCACCGGCGTCACCTGCGGCGGCGCAATCTCCACCACTCCGTCCTCAGTGATGCTCAACGTGTTCTCCGCACCGCGCGTGATGATGAGCTGACGGCATTTCGCCGCCTTCAATTCGCGATTCGGCGTGATCTGCGCGGCCTCGCCTTCGTTCACAATGAGCACATCCACTTCGAAGCGATCCGCTAGAAACGCCGTGCTCATCGGCGATGGATTCAAAATGACCCGTACACCCGCTTCATGCGCGATCTCCGCTGCCCGTCGCACCACGTCGAGCGGACATTCCAGTTGCAGCAGCAGCGCATCCGCTCCGCGAATCAGATTCGCATGCTTCTCGACATCCTCCGGCGTGATCACATGATTCGCGCCTGGATTCACAATGATGCAATTCTCCCCGCGATCATCCACCGCGATGAAGGCGCTCCCTGTGGGCGTTTCCGACCGTGAAACGCCTGTCGTGTCGATTCCCTCGACTTTCAGCGCTTCGATGTAGCGCGTGCCAAAATCATCATGTCCGACACAGCCAATCATCGCCACCCGTCCACCCGCCCGTGCCGCCGCCACGGCCTGATTCGCCCCTTTGCCGCCAAAACACGTCAGCATGCTACTCGATGTGAGTGTTTCCCCCGGCGCAGGGATGTGCGGCACTCGCAGTGTGTGATCCACGTTCAGCGAGCCGACGACGACGATCTTGGGAGCGGAGGTCATAAATGGAGGATTGCCGGAAAAGACTCAGGCTGGTAGAATGTGGGCATGGAAGCGAAACCAAAAGCCGCCAAACTGGATACTGCCCTGCTCCAAGAATTGCTCGAAGTAGGTCTGGAGATACAGGACCGATTTGCCGCCGAGCCTGTTTATGCCAAGACCGGCAAAGGCTTTCTCAAAAGCGCTGGCGTGGACGAACTCAAACGCATCAAGGCAGCCAAAGCAGAAACCAAGGCGTGATGAGCCATGAGCGCAGCGCATGCATGGCTTGAACCTTTCACCTGGGAAATCGTCACGATTCAAAATCAGCGTCTCTGCGAAGCGAAGAACGCTTTGCACAAGCCAACTTCCGACGGCCACGAATCCACGAAAGCGCTTTGGGAATCGCGACATGCCGAAACGATGACGTTGGCCGAAGCAGCCGACCTGTGCCGCCGCTGCCATCGGATGGCTCCCTTCTGTTTTTATAACGGCAACACTTTCGCTTCCGTGATGGGCCTGGTGGTGAAGCGTCTCATACTGCCAGATGCGCAGGCATTCATCATCCGCAACCTCGCGGGCCACATCGTCGCCGGTGTGGCCTCGGAGGAAGAAGTGAAGGCGTTTCAGGCCTTCTCGGACTCGCTGACCTAGCGGCATCACTTCTTCACAGGCGGAGGTTCCACGCTGAGCTGCACGATGGCCTCGCGCACGCGCGCGGTTTGTTCGGGGTTCATCACGAGAAAGCGATGCTTGCCTGTGCCGTCTTTGCCCGGGCGGTACAGCGTCGCGGAGTCATCTTCGACGATCACGTTGCCGGGCGGTGAGAGATCGAAGTAGCCGCGATCCGGCAGCACCGCATACAGCACCGCCGTCGGGTCCCAGGTGGGCCGGTCATGCGGCGGTGGATTGTAGAGGTAATAGGCTTCTTTGAGCGGATGATGTTCCAGGTAGTTGAGGTCCTGCTCGATCACGACATGCGGAAACGCCGCCGCCACGCCGATCTCGAAGCCGCTCCATACCATCGGCGTCGGCCACTCCTTCGCGAGCTTCTGCGCGGCGGGCACGTCGAGCTTCACGTTGTATTCGAGGTGCCGGGTGTTCCACTGCACGGTCTGAAATGCACCCGCTATGAGGCTGAGCACCTTCACCTTCTTTGCGACCAGTTCCTTGCCCTCCGCGTCATCGAGCAACCGCGCGAGATTGGTAAAAAAGCCCACCTGCGCGATCACTACGCTGCCATCCGGCTGTTCCGCGAGAATCTTCTTGATCAAACCGACCGCTTCGGCCGCGTCATCACCGCTCATCAGATCGTGAGGGTAGCGCAGCGAGCCGTCCGCGTTCTTTGCATCGGCCAGCAGGTTGAATTTACCAGGCTCCTTCGCCGCGCCATCGCGCACGACGCCAATCGGCGTGTCGGGATAACCATAGAGCGTGTTCACCGCGTCCACGAAGGCCGCAGCCTGCGGATGATCCTTGGTGACCGTCACCGCAAGCAGTTCGCACACGCCGCGCTTTTGCAAACTGTGAATCATGCACAGCGCCATGAGGTCATCGACATCGTTGCCCATGTCGGTGTCGAAGATGAGCCGCACAGGCTCCGCCTGTGAAATGACGAATGATGAATGCAGAAGAACGAAGAATCGCAGGTATTTCATTTGGTGGGCGGTTGGACGGTGAGTTGGACAATGGCCTCCAGCACGCGGGCTTGCTGCACGGAGGTCATGGTGATAAATCGATCCCGGCGGCTTTGCTGGCCTTGTTTGTTCGGCGGCACGAAGCGTGTGAAGCCGTCTTCAGCGACGCTGACACGGCCTGCGGGTGAAAGGCCGAAGAATTCGCGATCAGGAAACACCGCGTAGAGCACGCTGCTCTCGTCCCAGCACGGCCGGTCGTGCTCCGGGCCGTTGTAGAGCAGGTAGGCTTCCTTCACGAGATGGTGCGGCATGTAGTTCAGATCCTGCGCGATGCTTTGGTGAGGAAACGGCAGCGCGAAGCCGATCTCGAATCCACTCCAGATCACCGGCACGTTCTCCGGCCACTGATTCGCCACGGTCTGCATGAAGCCGATGCCGATGATGACGTTCGCTTCGAGGTGGTAGTTCGTGTTGTTGGTGAACGTAAACGCACCGGCCATGATCGAGAGCAGTTTCACCTTCTGCCGGATCAACGCCGGCCCATCCAGTGGCGAATGCACGTCCGCCTTCGATTTGAGCAAGTTCGCCATGTTCGAGGCGATGCCAACGCTGATGATCGAGACGCTCTTGTCCGGCTGCTTCGCCAGCAGCTCACGCAGCAGGTCCACCGCCTCGCGTGCGTCGTCGTTACGCTTCAGATCATGCGGATAGTCGGGCGAATCGGCGAGCTTCAGATACTTACTCTCGCGCTTTTGTGCGTTCGGATCACGCGTGACGCCGATGGGCAGATCCGGCCGACCATGAAACGTATTCTGCGCATCCACGAAGCTCGCCGTAAGTGGATTGTCCTTCGAGATCGTCACACCGAGCAACTCGCATGCGCCGCGATCCGCCAGCGTGTGGCACATGGCGAGAGCGAGCACGTCATCGACGTCACCGGTGATGTCAGTGTCGAAGATGATGCGCGGCGGCTCCGCCGAAATGACGAATGACGAATGCAAAATGACGAATGGGAGGAACAGGCGGCGCAGGTTCATGATGATCATTTTCTCCTCCAAGTATCCGCCAGCACGGCGGCGATGATGACGAGGCCGGTAACGACACGTTTGACCGGCTCAGAAGCGCCGACCTGGATCAAGCCTGCCTCCAGCGTAGCAATGATGAGTACGCCCATGAAGCTCTTCACCACGGAGCCGCGCCCACCCATCAAACTGGTGCCACCAACGACCACAGCGGCAATCGCACTGAGTTCAAAACCCGCGCCCGCATTTGGATCGGCGGAACCGAGACGCGAGCAGTTGAAAACCGCCGCAAGACCCGTCAGCGCACCGAGCAGCGCATGCGCGAGGATACGCGGACGATCCACCGGCACGCCGGAAACGAGTGCAGCCTCACGATTCGCGCCAATGGCGATCAGATGTCGCCCGATAGCCATGTGCGAGAGCATGATCTGCCCCGCGACCACCACCAGCAAGCTAATGACGAACGCAGGCGAGATGACCAGCCCGCCAAACGGTGCGCCGAGCGATTCAATGTCCGCGCCGATGTATTTGGTCTGCGAATTCGTTGTGAGGAAGGCCAGACCACGCACGATCTCCAACATGCCCAGCGAAACGATGAAGGAGGGCAGACCCAGCTTCACGCTGACCGCACCCGTCGTGCTACCAATCACGCCCCCGACGATCACACTGCCCAGCAAAGCCAGCGGCAGCGCCCAATGCCAGTCCGCCATCATCACGCCCACCACCGCACCGCAAAAGCCCAGCAACGAACCCACCGAAAGATCAATCCCGCCGGTCACCATCACCAACGTCATGCCGGTAGCAACCAGCGCGAGCGCCGGAATGCGATTCGCCACCGTCCCCAGCGTGCCCATGCTAAAAAAGCTGTCCCGCACGAGCCCAAACAGCACAATCATCGCCGCGAGCACGGCGATGAGGATCAAGAAGTCGGTGAAGCGGCGCATGTTTCTGTCTAGTTGGCTACCATTTTATCACGGACGATGCGCGGTCAGTCTTATCAAAGAACACCAAAGCATGGTAATCGCAGTCAAAGCCGAAATGGATCGTCTTGGTGGCGCGAGGAAGTCTGGCAAGGGCTTGGTCAATGTCCTCAGGAGCCAGTCCTGTCCCCTCAAGAGAATAACGTGCTTCATCCACATCGTTGAGGCGCTGTTCTTGAGGCCCCGCCTCTCTCCATTCAGCCAAGGTGGCATGCGACTCTTCGAGGTAAACAATCTTGCCTCGAATACCCTCCCATATCAACTCCATGGGATTCGGAGCGGGAGCGATTTTAACCCCCTTGTTCACACATGAAACGAGAGTCGCCGACACAGCGGGGAGAATGAGGAAGTAGGTGAAACGGCGAAGATTCATCAGCGTGGCTAGGGACGTTGCATGAAAATGGCTTCGTGTGCGCCGCAAACGTTACAGCGGAGATTTTGGTCGATATGTGTCGAGTCCACCACTTCATCGTCAACCAGCAAATCTCCACGGAGGCAACCAGGACAGACAACTTTCAAAGTCGAGTCAACCGCCAACTGTTTGGCAGCTTCGAGTCAGCGATCTCGTTCGTCATTCGTCATTCGTCATTCGTCATTCGTCATTCGTCATTCGTCATTCGTCATTCGTCATTCGTCATTCTGGTTTCGTCATTTCGTAACGACGTCTACCGGTGTCTGCTGATCCGCAGGCGTCGATTTGTCCTTCAAAATTTTCAGTGCGGCTTCGATACCGAAGACGGCGATTTGGTCGCCGTGCTGGTTGGCGGTGGCGAGGACACGGCCGTCGGCGAGGAGTGGCTTGAGGGCGGCGATATTGTCGAAGCCGACGATCTGCACCTGACCGGCCTTGCCAGCGGATTGCACGGCGGCAGTGGCCCCGAGGGCCATGTTATCGTTGGCGCAGAGCAGCGCTTTCACGTTCGGATTCGCCGCCAAGATGCCGGCGGCGATGCCGTTGGCCTTTTCCATTTCCCACTGGCCGCTTTGGCTGCTCACGATCTTCATGTCGGCGGCGTTCATCGCGTCCTCAAAGCCCGCCTTGCGCTGCTGTCCGTTGAAGGCGGTGGTCACGCCTTCGATGATGGCCACTTCATCGCCTGCCTGGAGTTTTTTCGCGAGTACCTCACCCACAGCCTTTGCACCCACGCGGTTGTCGGGGCCGACGAAGGGAATGCTGAGACCAGCCTGCTTCAGCGTGTCGGCATCGAGTTTGTTGTCGATGTTGATGACGAGCACGCCCGCCTCCTTCGCGCGTTTCAGTACCGTGACGAGCGCCTTGGAGTCCGCCGGGGCGATCACGATGGCCTGCACGCCCTGCGACACCATTTGCTCCACCAAGCCGACCTGTTCGGCGAGGTCAGTCTCGTTCTTGATGCCGTTCACGACGAGGTCGTAGTCACCGGCATGCGCCGCCTGATGCTTCTTCGCGCCTTCGGCCATGGTTTGGAAGAACTCGTTCGCCAGCGACTTCATCACCAGTGCGACGCGTGGCTTGCCGAGTGTGGTGGAAGTGGATGGCGCAGGCTTGCAGGACGATAGCAGGCCCGCACAAAGAGGAATCAATAGGACAACGAAGTGTTTCATGGATGGCACGATTCAGATTCGGGACGGGAGCACTTCACCGCAACCTCCGATTTCACCGGTGATGCCGCCTATTCTTATCTCCCAGTTGATCATTCTTGGCGTCGTCGCACACGCTGCGACGATCGACAGGCCAAAAACTCGTGGCGCTTCGTCATCAACTGCCAGAAAATGCAGCATGCTCCGCACTCTTTTCCTCTCCTTGATCATTGCATCTGTCGCGACGGCTCAACAACCCAAACCGGGCGCCACGAAGCTCGCACCCGAAGTCACCGCCGCGCTCGAAGCGCAGCCGAATCTCGAATACGCCCGCTACGGCGAACGCGCGATGCAGCTTGATCTCTGGCGGCCGAAATCCGCCGCACAGCCGCTGCCGGCCATCGTTTGCATTCACGGCGGTGGCTGGTTTCAGGGCGAGCGCGGGAGCATGGCGAATCTAGCGCAGGCATTGGCGGCGAAAGGCTATGTCACCGTCACGATCAGCTACCGACTCAGCGGCGAAGCGAAATTCCCGGCGGCGATTCAGGACTGCAAGGCCGCCGTGCGCTTTTTGCGCGCCAATGCGGCGAAATTTGGCATCAACAGCGATGCCATTGGCGTCACGGGATTGTCAGCGGGTGGACATCTCGCGGCGTTGCTCGCGACAAGCGGCGGCGTGAAGGAACTCGAAGGCGAAGGCGGCAACGCCGAGCAATCCAGCGCCGTGCAGGCCTGCCTGGCGATGGGTGCGCAGAGCGATCTCGAATCAGAGCGCATCCGCGTGCTCGCTTCCGCACCAAACAATCCGCACTACCGCCCCTTCCTCGGCGGCACGATGGAAGAGATTCCGCAGACCTATGCGCTGGCCTCGCCCCGCCATCATCTCGACAAGAGCGATCCCCCGCTGCTCTTCATGTCTGGCGAGCTCGACGAAGCCAGCACGCATGCCGACGAAGCACGCGCGGATCTGGAGAAGCTCGGCATTCCCACCGGCTACACAATGATCCCGCAGGCTCCGCATGCCTTCCTCGGCAAGCAAACGTCCTTTGATGTCTGCTTGGCAGCCTGCGAGACGTTTTTCGCGCAGCATTTGAAGAAAGACTGAAGAAGAAGGCTCAACCACGGAATACACAGAAAACACGGAATTGGGGAAGCACCTGCGGTTCGCCTAACCGCAATCCCTTTCCGTGTATTCTGTGGTTGATTCATTTTACAGGTGCGTTTTCAGAAACGCGGTGATCTCCTCCACCATCGGGATCATCCACGGATTCTGGCCCCAGCAGCCGTGCTTTCCGCCTTGCACGACGACGAGGCGGTTCGGAATGCTGAGCGCATCGAGTTTCTTCCGCATGTCGATGTAGCGCAGGCCGGGCGTGTCGAATTCGCCTTCGATAAACAGCATTGGCGGCGTCTTGGCGCTGACATGGGTGATCGGTGAAGCGGCCACATACACGTCCTTCTTCTCGGCGTAAGGGCCGCCGAAGAAGATGACCTGGCTTTGGATCGGCTTCGGCGTCTCCTGCGCCCGTGTGGCCTGATCCACGCCCGCCCCCATGAACACCGCTGCTCGAAGCGCGCTGCTTTGGTCGGCGTTGCCGCCCTTCCCTTCAAACTGCGCAGGCTCCGAAGTGGTAGCGACCATGCCGACGAGATGTCCGCCCGCCGATCCACCGACCGCACCGATGCGCGCCGGATCGATCTTGTAGGTCGTGGCATTCGCGCGCAGCCAGCGGGCCGCCGCTTTGCAATCCTCCACCGCACCGGGAAATTTCGACTCTGTGGCGAGTCGATACTCCACCGTGGCCGTCACAAAACCCCGTGCCGCAAGCTGCTGCGCAAAAGGGCGAAAAGCCTCCTTGTTCCCGCCCGTCCAGCCACCGCCATGGACCAGCAGGACCGTCGCGTGAGGACCGTCTCCGGCTGGCATATAGAGATCGAGTTTCAGTTCACGCCCACCACCGGTTCCGAAAACGACATTCTCATGAGGGATGACTCCGATAGGAATTGTTGCATCCTCCTTCGAATGCACTGCTTCCGCTGGGATCTCGATGAACCGCTGCACCTCCGGCACATTCTGTTCCTGCCCAAGGAGTGCTCCACCAAACGAAGCAGCCGCCAGCAACATCCACATCCAGCATCGTGAGTTTTTCATGGCAAGATCGTAGCCCAGCGCGTCATCCCCTGACAAGTCCCGTTCAATCCCCACTTTTCCGGCACAATCCGAACTCTCAACGCGATGAGCAAGTGCCAGCCCCCATTTCGCCCCCCCTGGAGGTTGAAATGAGGCGTTGTAGCACGGAATTCCGATTCCGCGACGGGAGCGACTCGGAATCGGAATTCCGAGCTACAGGACGGCGCTCCACACGCTGTTCGCAGATAGCCAGTGGGTATGAGAAATGTGGGCTAGCGATTTCCAAACTGTCCGATTAATGTCCGAGTCTAAAAAAGAAGCCCCGCTTTGTGGTGGTGCTTTTCTTCGTAACTCCTTCATAATCAAGGTGGTGGGCAGGGCTGGATTCGAACCAGCGTAGGCGTAGCCAGCAGATTTACAGTCTTTCAATTGCGTGTTTCGTCCTGACTCGTTATGTTCCGCCTTGTTCCGCTGTAAGCCCCATTCTATAAGGGTTACAGCGTCATTGGAGGGAATCACGATGAAACAGGAAAGCACAATGCAGGGCAGAAAAAGTGAGCACATTTTGAGCACACTCGCGAGTGTGCTCACTTTTGAAGCGTCGGGCAATTTCGCCGCTAAGAGCAAAACGAGCGCAAATTACTGGATGTCGGGCAAGCGGTTGTTCAAGCTCCACCGTAGGAATGCCAAGGGCGTGCTGGTGACGGATGCGGACTACTCCTGTCAGTTCTCTTTTGGCACCGGTCGGCGAAAGCGCTTCCAGCTCCACACGGCGAACAAAGCCGAGGCGGCAAGCAAGGCGGCGGCTATCTACCGCGACATGCGCGGCAATGGCTGGGAGGAGGCGTTACGGGTTCACAAGCCCAAGGCGCTGCCCAAGGTGGAGACGCTGCCGCCTGCGACGGTGGGGAGTTTGATCGCTGCGAGTATGCGACTGTCCAGTGCCCGCGCTGAGAGCATGGTGGCTTACGCGAAGGCGCTGCGAAGGATCGCTGTGGGCGTGTTTGAGATCAAAGGAGGAAAGAAGTTCGACGCCTTTAAAGGCGGTCGAAAGGCATGGATGGAGAAAATCGACGCGAAGCCGCTGGCAGACCTGACACCGGCTGCGGTGCTGGCGTGGCGAAACAAATACATGAAGGCAGCACGCACGCCGGAAGCGCGGGGCCGCGCGGCCGTCACGGCAAACTCGCTGCTGAGAAATGCGAAGTCGCTGCTGTCGAAAAAGGTGCGCCCGTTCATCGAACAAGAGATGCAGTTGCCTGCCCCGTTGTTCTTTGAGGGCGTCTCTGCCGAGCCGGAACCGAGCCTGCGCTATCGCTCCAAGATGGACGCGGAGGCGATTCTACGGGCCGCACAGAGCGAACTGGCGGCACAGGACACGGAAGCATTCAAGCTCCTGCTGCTAACCCTCGTCTGCGGACTACGGCGGAGCGAGGCTGACACCCTGCTGTGGAGTCAGTTCGACTTTGGGAAGCGGGTGCTGGTGATCGAGGATACCGAGCACATGCGACTGAAAAGCAAGGATAGCGCCGGAGACATTGACCTAGAGCCGGAGCTGTGCGCCCTGTTTCAGGGTTACATGGCGAAGTCGAAAAGCCCCTTCGTGCTGGAGCCATCGAAGCGCATCCGCGTTGCCACGATGCAGGAGCGGGAAAGCCGTGGGTACCGCTGCGAGCCGACCCATCAGAGCTTACTGACCTGGCTACGACTGCAAGGCGTGAATGGCATCCGCCCCATCCACACGCTGAGAAAGGAAATCGGCGCTGTCATTGCCAGCCGAGACGGCATCTGGAAGGCGTCCCGCTACCTGCGTCACTCCGACATCCGCATCACCAGCAAGCTGTATGCCGACAAGAAAATCCCCGTCACGGCGGGACTGGCGGCATTCTTTGCTCCTGTGGCTGATAACGTGGTCGCTGCCGATTTCGGGGCCGGATCGGTGACGGATGCGGTGGAGATCGAGACGAAGGAAACGGGCAGACAGCGCAAGGTGCGCTGAGAGGGTGGCGACTGCTGTTGTTGGAAATCTGCTGTCACACTGTCACGATTAGGAGAGCAGAAAAGCGCATGACGAGTCAGGACAGATTTGTTATCGTCTCACTATGGCAAAGAAGAAGACCGATAGTAAACAACGCATCCCAGATGCAGATACGCCCATCCCATTAGGGAGCACAGCAGCACGAAGGGCTGCGCTGACTGCCGAAATGTTGAAAGTGGGAATCTTCTACATGGAGGAAGGTGGTGATCCTCATTGGCTTGCGCGGTATTTCTTGATGGATTGTACCTGCGCATGGGAGAAGCACAAACTGGAGTATCAACCTAATTGGTCGGTTACTCCCATTGAAATTGCCGAGGTTGCGGTGTCTTTGAAGCGTGACTCCTTTCTGCCAAAAAATGGGTTTGAGCATTGCGATTTACCGAAAATGCCGTTGCATGAATTGGCCGTCAAATGGATCGCTGGAGCACATCATGTGCTTTGTTTGGAGCAGGAGATGGAAAGGACTGCAAAAGAACGCGAAACTCTTTCGGAGTTGAATGACTACTGGATAGCAGATGATCCAAACAAAAGCATGATTCCAGTCTCAGTCGTGTTGAGGTTGGCAGGCTGTGATGAGTTGAAGCCGACGGCCAAAGAGCTTGCGACATTTGGTCATAGTGAGGCATCCTTCAAAGCTCTCTCTGCTGCCGACAAGCACTGCATTCGCCATCAAGTTCTCGGGAAATACGAGGTCTTTCTGGACATGCCTCTTTATCATGGAAACAGACCCGAACGCATGGGGCCACCTGTCAAAATCAAGCCGGGCCGATGGAAAGTCGAAAACGGAATGTGTAAATTATCTTTTTCTCTGGCTGAGGACATTCTTGCCATGCGGAAGGCCAAGGAGCAGCGCATTCGTGAGGTTCGCAGTGATGCACGAAGCATAAAGAAGCGGGATTCAATGGCACCAGTCGGTACAAGAAAAATATCCAAAGCTCAAGAAAGCATTTGACGGCATTTTGAGCATTTCCGCTCCCGATTTGTTCGCGTTTGAGACGTGATTCATGCTCCCGTTTTGTGCGCATGTTTGGCTTTCTGCTGTTCCGTTTTGATTCGGCGGGTTGAAATTGTCGATGTGCAAAAGGTGAGGATGGTTAAAAATCCTCCCCCCAACGAAACGGGCGGTCTCATCGACCGCGAGAAAATCGCAGCACGCTGGTGCTGCTCCATCGAAACAATCAAACGCATGGAGAAGCGCGGCTTGCTCAAACGGGTGCAGCTCTGCGAGCGCATGGTACGCTATCGGCTGGCGGACGTTATCAAGCTGGAGGGCGCATCATAACCGTGATGAAACTCTCCATTGATGAGGCCAAGCATCGTCTGCTGATGCCGCAATTGTTCAGAGCGCTGAACGTGCCTGACACGGTGCCGGAGCGTGATGGCATCACGTTTTCCTGCCCCTTTGCAGACCGTCACAAACACGGAGATTCCAGACCGTCCTTCAACTTCCATACGCGCCTTTCACGCTTCCGCTGCTTCGGGTGCGGTGCCGCTGGTGACGGTCCTGACTTCATCGCGGAATGGCTGGGCATTCCGGCTGATGAGGCGCTGAAAAAGTTCATCGCGCTGGCAGGTGGTGAGGATCATTTTTCGCCGGCGACGAATACGCGAATGAAGCGGATCGAGTCCGCTCCGCTAGCTGATGAGTGGGGCGATTTTTCCGTGAAACAGGAGAAGCGCAGAGCATGGCCGCAGTTCCATCGCGGAGCGGACTCTGCCATTGCCGGACTCGCTGCGCTGCGGGGTTTCAGCGTCGATTGTCTGCGTGATATGCAGCGCATGGGCTGGCTGCGATTCTGCGAGCTGGCAGGACAACGGGCATGGGTGCTGCGGTCGCTGTGCGGACGTGTGGCACAGGCCCGCCGACTGGACGGTGGCATGTGGCACCGAGACAAGCATGAGTTCAAATCGTGGTCACTGTCTGGCTCCTGTGCCGTGGTGCCGCTGGGCATGGAAACAATCACGCCAACGGTTTCTGTCGTGGGCATCGCGGAGGGCGGGCCAGACTTCGCGGCACTGTTCCAGCTCATCTGTGAGCAGGAGCGGACAGACTGCGGGGTGCTGGGCTTTCTCGGTGCCTCGGTGCGCATCGCCGCGCCCGTGGTCGAACAGCTCCGACAACGGCGGGTGCGCATCTTTGCTCATGCTGATGAGGCGGGCCGACGTGCTGCAGCTGAATGGGCCGCACAGCTCGCTGATGCTGGCTGCGTGGTGGATGCGTTCGACTTCGGGCCGTTCGGAGTGAAGGACGCAAACGACTTTCTGAAACTGCCGCAGGAACAAAGAGAGGTGGAGGTGCTACCCGTATGAAATCGTCTCCGCCTCCCGCATCGAAGCGTAAGGCCGCGCCGACCTTCAATCCGCTGAAAACTGCCGAGGCCAAGGTGGTGAAGAAGAAGCGCGGAAAGACCGCTGCGGCGCCACCGCCGTCATCGGCGGGCAAGACTGCCGAGCCGCCGACGAGCGCCGCGAATACCAATTACGATGCGCTGAAAATCCCGTTCGAGGTCTATCATCGGGCCAAGGGCGACAAGTATTTCTGGCTGGACGGTGCCGCACGATTTCAAGAACATGGCGTTGAGGATTTCCGCCGTCTCCTGCGGCTGAACGGCATCAGCGGCAAGAATGCGGATGGTGAGCTGACATCGGCGCACGATCATCTGATTCAGCGGGTGCAATCAAAACACGGCGTTGATGTGGCGATGCCGCTGGCGGGTTATCCCGCTGGCTTTCGTGAGATGAACGGCGTCTGCATGCTCGTCACGGTGCCGCCAAAACTGCCGCAACCTCAAGCGGGTGAATATCCGACTTTGAAACAACTACTCTCCGAACTAGCAGGCGTGGGGAAAGACGAGCTGGGAGAGGTTCAGCTCAAGACTTTGACGCTATGGCTGGCGCGTGGCTGGCGCAGCATCGCAGAGGATCGGACGCTTTCGGGCCACTGTCTCATTTTGGCGGGTCCACCATCGGCCTGCAAAACGATGTTTCAGGAGGTGATCATCACGGCGATTCTCGGCGGTCGGAAGGCCAAGGCCGCGCTGGTGCTGGTGAAGGACAAAGACTTTACCGCAGACCTGGCTAGCAGTGAGCACTTGTATCTGGCTGATGAGTTGGTGAGCAAAGACTACCGTTCGCGAATGAACCTCGCGGAGAAGATCAAGAGCTTCGTGGCGAACCGTGGGCAATCTGTGCATCCCAAGGGCGTTGACCAAATGACGCTTGATCCGAGGTGGCGGCTGTCCATTTCGCTGAATGATGAACCGGACAAGCTGGCGATGCTGCCGCCGCTGGACGATGCCGACATTGCCAACAAGGTGATTTTGCTCCGCTGCTACCCGGTCACACGTCCATCTGATGATCTTGAGCAGGAGCGATGGATCAAACAGTTGATCGAGGAAATCCCCGCCTTCCTTCACGCTGCGCTGACGTTGAAGGTGCCGGTCGAACTACGCGAGCTGGACGGCGTTCGCTTTGGCCTGCGGTCATTTCTGCATCCCGGTCTCATGGCTGACATGAACGCGAACGAAACCGAGAGCACCGCCTTGCTGGTGATTGATAAACTGCTGTTCTGGAGTCTCGACTGTGAGGCGGTCGAAGATAGCGCCAGCAACATCCGGCTTATGATGCTGGACAAGGCCGCTGATGACAAAACCATGCGTGCCGAGGTTGAGCGACTGTTTCCAAGTGAACTGCGGGTCGGCGGCGTTCTCAGTCGGGTGATGAATCGCCATCCGGGCCGGGTGGAGAAACCGGACCGGCACGGCAACAAGCGATTCTGGCGCATTCTGCCGCCTACGGAGGGCCAAGCATGATGCAGACCTGGCTTCCCATCCAATACGCTCCAGCGGCTTCTCTGCCGCCACTGGACGGTGCCGAGGTCGAACGTCTGCGAGCGGCCGGCGCGGGCGTGAATGAGTTCACCGCTTTGGCCTGCGCACAGTCCGAACATGACCGGGCCGCGCTGCTGAACTTCTTCGCTTTCATCTGTCCAGAGAACTACCGCCGATTGCGGGCAGTGGTGCGCCTGGTGCGTTGCTGGCGAGATCGAGGCCATCCGCTCCTGTGCGGAGCAGATCAAATCTACAACGGGGCGCGTGTTCAGTTTCGCCGCTTCGGGCATGGTGGCTCCAATGATGAACGGTGCTTCATCACGCGGGCCGTTGCCATCGTAGCGCCGGAGCTGCGGCAGCGTGGCATGCTGGACATGAAAAGCGGCGGGCATGCCGACATCCTGCTGAATGTCCGCTGGTATCCATCGGGGCAGATCGAATGGGGATCGCTGCCGCCGCTGGACGGTGCCGAGCTGGCAGCGTGCCGGATGCCGCTGTGATGCTCCCCCGCGCCCCCACAACAGCCCGATTCAGCGAGCTGTCACGGCGTCACAACCACAAGCGGAATGCCTCAAGGCTCCGAAGTGGCACCCTGCGAAGGATTGGAGCGCGAATTATGCACCCCCCCCCAGTCGCATCAAATCGGGCAAGGTACGCCACGTGGCGAAGGATTGGTGGCGCGAATTATGCACCCCACCCCCCCCCCCCCCATAAGGAGGCTTCCGACACTCTTGCACCAGTCGCATGAGCAACGCTCGCTCACGTTGGCAGCATGACAGGCACCGGAAATATTTCTGACACTGTGCATTTGGCACTGGCTTCTGTCACTCTCGCCACTCTTTGCCCCTGCCCCACCCCCATAAGGAATCTTTTAGCCCCACCCCTCCCGTCCATGCGGGTATATCGTCCCCCACCCTGTTCGAGCGGGGGGCTAAAAAAACACTTTTGCCCCCTGATTCTTCCCCTCTTTTGCCCCTGTCCATGCAATGCGGCGGGCGACGACGAAAACCGTCCTTGTTCCTTCCTGTGCGCTGATGAGCCTAAACCAGTGACAGGGTGACAGCCTCTTTCCTCTTTTTGGGGTGGATCATAGTTTCAGGCTGATGAGCCATCGTGAAGCGCTCAATCTGTGGTCGGAAGATGACGGAATGACAGAGCTTCGGGTATGCGATGGGCGGGGGCCGGGGTTTTCGTCCAGCGGACGCTTTCCTGGTGATGACAGGATGACAATACTTTTTCGGTTTTCGCCCTCGAATCCGCCTCAGAAGCGACGGAGCTGGACTGAAAAAGTGAGCACATTTTGAGCACACTCAAAAAAGAAGCCCCGCCTTTGTGGTGGGGCTTTTCTTCGTAACTCCTTCATAATCAAGGTGGTGGGCAGGGCTGGATTCGAACCAGCGTAGGCGTAGCCAGCAGATTTACAGTCTGCCCCCTTTGACCGCTCGGGTACCTGCCCAATCTCCTTTCGAAGTGGGCCGCGATTATGGAGTCGTGGCCCTGCTTTGCAAACGCTTTGTTCCCTCAACACGCATTCTCTTGCGAGAGATTCAGCGGCGGTCTTTGCGACGGCGCTGAAACGCAGGCTTCACAGTGGGCTGTCGGGCGCGCAGCACTTTGAAGCCGCCGGTTTCCACGATCTTGTCCATCTGCGCAAAGGTTTCGGTGAGCAGGTTCTCATAGGGGAGCTGACGGTTGGCGACGAGCCACAGTTCGCCCTCCGGGCGCAGCGCGGCGGCGGCGGCGGCGATGAACTTCATGCCAATGAGCGGATCGGCGTCTTTGCCCTCGTGAAAGGGCGGATTCATTACGATGGCGTCATACTGCGCGCGGTCGAGACCGGCGGTGACATCATGCCAGTGCGGGCGGGCTTTCACCCGCGTGAGCACGAGGCCCAGATTCCGCCGGGCGCACTCGAAGCAGTCGCCATCGGCGTCGTAGATGTCGAGTGAGACGATGTCGTGGCAGTGGCGCAGCAGGTGATCGCTCAAAAAGCCCCAACCGCAACCGAGATCGGCCACGTTGCCGGCGAGTGTTTCAGGCAGATGTTTCGCTAACAAAGCGGAACCGCCGTCAATGCGGTCCCAGTTGAACAATCCCGGCCGTGACCAGAAGCGACCGTCGAGGATGCGGTGCATGACGGCCCCCTGACGCCAGCGTTCGAGGAGATTTTCCTTCCAGGGCTTTGCCTCATTCTTGGTGGCCCAGAAGACGCGGCTGTGATGCTTGGAGAGTGTTTCCGCTCCCCCGGCCACCTCGCGCAGGTGCTGCTCACAGCGTTTGCTGCCGGCGTCGTTATGCACGGCGGCCATGAGGAGGCCACCGGGAGCGAGATGATCATGTGCAAGGGCCAAATCAGCCACCATCAGGTCGCGCTGCGGATCGGGGAGCAGGAGGATCAAGTCATACAGACCGTGCGCCTCGCGTTCGACGCGGTGCCCTGCGGCAGTGAGCTCTACGGCACGCGGTTTCCAGGTCTGCTGGCAGGTGAGTCGCCCGGCGAAGTGCTCCAGCGCCGGATGCTCCTGCGCGCGCAGAAAGAGCACACGGCCTTCCGTGCTGATGTCAGGGTTTACATCAAGGGCATAAATGAGGGCGTCGAGAGTGTCGGACACGGTGAGAAGATAATTTCAGAATGATTCCGCTGTTGTTCGGCGCATGGAACGCCAACATCAATCACAAAGGCGTGATCAATCCCTGCGCCACATTGGCATCAATCTCTTTGACCAGCTTGTCAAACCGCCCGGCTGCCACGTCGCACTCGATCTGTCGGTCCCATTTGTCGAATTTGTATTCATCAAACCATGCCGCGAGTTGCCAGACATCCTCCGGACTGAGTTTCATGATTTGTTGTTTGATCTGCTCCATGTGCATCAAAACAAATCCCACAAGAGCAGCCGCATGCAACCGCCCCGATTTATAAGGCCAGCCGCAGCAGTTGCGGCGCGAGGAGAGACGCGCCGACCAGCAGCAGCAGGCCAACGCCAATGGCGACGACGCCGACCATGCCGATTTCCAGCACTTTGACGCTGATCAGGGCGGCACGGGACACACCCACGTCCTCCAGGGTTTGAAACTCACGCAGCCGCAGGCGGAAAGAGAGGGCAAACACCAACGCGGTGACGAGCAGCGCCGCCGTGGCGGTGAGCAGCAGGGCGCTTGCGGCGAAACCCTCCAAGCGCACGAGCTGCGCGAGCAGTGCCGCCATTTCATCACGCGGGCGGATGAGTTGCTGCGTTTTTGAGCGAGCGAACTGCCCCGCGAGCAGCGCCTCGGTTTTCGTGTCTTTGGGCAGCAGGATCACCGCGCTGATCGGATAGGCGGCGATGTCGCCGTGAAAATGGAAGGAGGCGCGGTTGGCGTCTGTAACTTCGTTGAACATGCGCACGGCGGCGTTGCCGACGATGTTGCCTTCCTCTTGCTGCAAGACCACGGACGCGTCCGTTTTGAGGTCATCATGGCCGTGCGAGCGGCCCTCGATGAGCCAGGCGGTTTTCAAATCCACAAACAGGGCGTCGTCATCCGGCGTGCCGTTCTGCGTGAGGATGCCAGTGACGCGCATCTTCAGCGGATACACGCCCGCCATGTCAAAGGCCTGCTCGGGCGAGGAAAACACATGGCCGCCGGGTTGAAGCTGCCGTTGCTGCGCGAGCCGGGCACCGACCACGCAATCGCCGAGACGACTGATTTGTTTGCCCGCAGTCAGTTTCAGACCGCGAAACGGAAAATAATCCAGCTCCGTGCCGACGATCGGTGCTCCCTGCGCCTGATAGCGGATGTGGAGGGGAATCGCCGCCGTGCTGCGAGGCTGGCGCAGTTCCGCCAGTGCGCCAAAGGGCAATGGCGTGAGGTTTTCGCGTTTGAAATAGAGCGCGGTCATCATCAGGTCGAGGGCGCTGCCACGCGTGCCGACGATCTGCGGCGTGTCGGCGGCACGCGCGCGGAGTTCCTGCTGCGCATGATGAATCAAAACACGCAGGCACAGCGGCAGCGCAAAGACGAGGCCCAGCGCCCCGGCGAGCAGTGCGCTTTGCAGCCGGTGCCGCAGCACATACCGCGCGGCCAGATGGAAGGCGGCACTCATGCGGTGGCGAGTTCCTCCATGCGCAGGGTGCGGTCAAACAACGGCAGAAGATTGGGGTCGTGCGTGACCATAACAAGGCAGACCCCACGCTGCCGCGCATCGGCGATCAGCATATCGACCACGATGCGGCCTCGGGCGGGATCGAGCGAGGCGGTGGGTTCATCCGCGAAGACGAAGCGCGGCTCATGCACCAGCGCACGAGCGACGGCGACGCGCTGGCGCTCGCCCTGGGAGAGCTGGGAGACGCGCTTGTCGAGGTAGCGGTCAATGTGCAGACGCTGGGTGAGTTCGTGCATTTTTTGGCGGGTGAGGGCACCCGCACTCCCGACGCGAAACTGATGCGGCAGCAGGATATTTTCCTCGACGGTGAGGTAATCGAGCAGCGCGAAGTCCTGGAACACGAGGCCGATGTGCTTGAGGCGGAAGGCACGGCGCTCTTCGCGATTCATCGTGTCCATTTGAGCCTCACCGAAGCTGACCTTGCCCGACGTGGGCGTCAGCAGTCCTGTCAGCAGGCGCAGCAAGGTGGACTTCCCTGCTCCGCTGGGACCGGCCAGCGCCAGCGTTTGACCAGCGGCCAGCTCAAGCTGCGGCAACGACAAGCGAAACCCTTCGCCGGAATAGGCGAAGTGGAGGTCGGTGACGTTGAGGCCGCTGGGGTCGGACATGCGCTCACTCTTTAAAGCAGCAATCCGGCGACACAAGCGGTGCAATAACAGGCCAGCAGGCCGCCGATCATCGCTTTCAGGCCGATCTGTGCCAGTTCCCCGCGTCGTTCGGGTGCCAGCGCCCCGATGCCGCCGATCTGGATGGCGATGCTGCTGAAATTCGCGAACCCGCACAGCGCGTAGGTGGCGATCTCCGCACTGCGCGGTGTCATCCCGGAGCTTTGCTCGCTGAGGTGCAAATAAGCCAGAAATTCATTCAGCACGATGCGCTCGCCGAGTAACGCGCCGACTTTACCGCAGTCCTGCCACGGTACGCCCATCAGCCAGGCGCAGGGTGCGTTCAGCCAGCCGAGCACGAGCTGCATCGGCTGCGGCACGTTTTGACCGAACGCCCGCAGGCCGAGCGAGAGCAGATAATTCGCCAGCGCCACCACCGCGACGAAGGCGATGAGCATCGCCATCACGTTGATGGCCAGCTTCACGCCATCGCTCGCGCCGTGACAGAGCGCGTCGATGCCGTTCACCGTCTCGCGCTCGATGGGCTGGTGCTCTCCGTGCGCCGTTTCACTCGGCTCCGTTTCCGGCAGCAGAATTTTCGCCATCAGCAGCGCCGCCGGGGCGCTCATCACGGAAGCCGTCAGCAGATGCCCGGCGGACACGCCGAAGGACACATACGCCGCCAGCACGCCACCGGCGATCGTCGCCATGCCGCCGACCATCAGGCACATCAGCTCGCTGCGCGTCATGCGTGCCAGGTAGGGCTTGATGACCAGCGGCGCTTCCGTTTGCCCCATGAAAATATTCGCCGCCGCCGCCAGTGTCTCGCTGCCGCTGGTGCCCATGATGCGCCGCATCACCCAGGCCGCGCCTTTGACCACTCGTTGCAGGATGCCGTAATGATAGAGCAGCGAGGACAAGGCGGAGACCAGGATGATGCTGCCAGTGATCGAAAGCGCGAACACAAACGCGTTGCCCGCCCCAAACACCGCCGTCATGCCCTCCCGGTTCGCCAGCGGGCCGAACACCAGGCCCACGCCCTCGTTCGCAAAGCCCAGTAGCTTGCTGAACGCACGGTCGAGAAACACAAACAGCGCCTTGCCGCCGTCCGTGCGCAGAATCAGCGCGCCAAGGGTCAGTTGCAGCCCCAGTCCGCCCAGCACCGTGCGCCACGGAAACAGTCGGCGGTTTGACGACATGGCCCAGGCCAGCGCCACAAACACCGTGAGTCCGAGAAGACAAATGAGACGTTCCATGGGAAGAAGTGACAGGTTTCAAGTGGGGCAGCTCGGTTCTCGGTCAACTTGGAACTTGAAACCTCAAACTTGCCACTTGGGTTGAAAATTATCGGCGGTCCAGATCCGCACCACTGTGTCCCCACTCATGCGGTTCATCATACCTGCCCTTGCCAGGAGTCCAGGTGGGTGGAAAAGCCTGCTTGACCACCGCATGATAATACGCGGGCGGTTGAGTGAAATGAAACGGCACACCGGGCGACGCCAACACCTCCTTCGCCGTGCTGCCGGGCAGTGTCGGCTGCACCTGCCAGTCCTTGCCATTCAGGAAATGAAACTGCTGCGTGGCGTGATGGTAATAAGCCTCGTAACGCGGGTAGTAGGTGTGGTTGGTAGCGCTTCCCATCCTCGGCGCATAGGCCGACAGTCCACCTGGATAACCGAAGCCCTGCACCGGCATACCCCACTGGAAATGGCACCCGGTGAAGAAAAGCAGAAGCGAGATCGCGAGACCAAGTCTGGCAGGGCTCAGGAAGAAGAGGCAGCATGAATTCATCGCTGATCCATAGCCGCATTCCCTCGCTGGGCAATGGTGGTTCATCATTCCTAGCTCAGCATCCTGTCCCGCCACCGCCGCACGCTCATCACATCGAAGCGCTCGCCCTCGAAGACGATCTGTTTCACCGGCTTCGTCCCATTCTCACTCGCACGCTTCAGCCAGTCGTGCACTTCCATCCAGCGGACTTCGCCTTCGGAATTGCGGATCACCAGCAGCATGGGAAAGGCGGAGGCCATCCAGTAGCGGACATGGCGTTCATCCTTGATCGTGAAGACCTCCGTGCCGTCGCGCTTCCGCTTCCGTGTGTAGGAATCGCCCGATTTGAGCTGGAGGTAGATTTTCCGGTTGGTTGCCTCATACGCGTCATCCTTGAACTCGATCTCCATGTCGATTCCGTGGTCGCTCACGTTGAATTCCCGGCTGAGCTGGGCGGCGAGGGCTACCGTGGAGATGACTTCGCCGACGAGCGCCCGCTCCTTGCTCTCATTGTCGAGTTCGATCTTCGCTTCCTCCTGCATGTCGCGCACCCGCTGCTGAATCTCCGGGCTGGCGAAGCACTGCTCCAGCTCATCCCAGAGCGGCACCCGCTTCTCGCAGCCCACGCAGATGATGCTCGGCGTCTCCTTCTTCTTGCGGAGCTTAAAAGTGCCCGTCGCCTCCGGTTGCGGTGGCCGGCCTCGCAGCCAGTCGTTGAGCCGCTTCATCGCCACCTCGCGATTGTCCATCGGCGTGCCGCAGTCCGGGCAGACATAATGCCGCAGCCGCACCGCCTGCTCACACCTCTCACCGAGATGCGCGCGGATGTAGTTGGCAAAGATCACCAGTTCCTGATGCGTCACACTCTTCCCGAAATGCACGTTGATGTCCCCGGCGTTCGCCGGTTCTCTCAGTCCTCAGAGAAGTGAAAATTTCTCCGCGAGGCTGATCAGATGCTCATTATAACCGTCCAGCTTTAGTCCTTTTTCTGTCAAGAGCTTTGCGCTTTCCTCGTCTTGGAGATGGCGATTGAGCCATGCGAGGCGCGAGTAATCATCGGCGTTCGCCTCGGAGAGCCGTTCAGACATGACAGTAGCCAAGCGCCGAATAAGTATCCGCTTCTCGTCGGTGTCGAGTTGCAGCCTCTTGGTTCGAAACAAACTATTCAGCTTGTTAGCGGTGTTGCTGACGACGAAAAAAGGCACAACTGAATGTTCGCACATTTCCACTAACGCATGGACAGCCCCGACGAAATCGTTCGTTTTCTCGCACATGTCCGCGAGTCGTTTCCAGACAAACGATGACGCGCTGGCAGGTGTCGCTTCGAGGTAATGCCGGAGACAGTCCTTTGCTTCCGCAAGGGATTGCTGGCTTCCCTCTTCTTCATAGAGGGAAGCAAGAGACATCCATGCGACGGGCGAATGCTGCGCAACGAGATGCACGACTGGCAAATAGTCCTTCAGCTTGCTGAAGTCCTTCGCGACCGCACGAGAGATGTTCAAAAAAAGCCGCTCAAGTCTGGGTGCGATACCATGTCTGATGTCGGTTTTCTGCGAAGCTCCGAACATCTGGAGGAGTTGGCTGTCAGCTTGAACTGCCGACTTCAAGGGGCTTGCAGTCAACTTGGTTTTCCCGAACTCAAGTGCAGCAAGGGGAACATTGACGAATTCCTCTTCGCCGTCACCAGAATTGAATACTTCCAAGAGTGAGCTCTTTCGCAACTCTTCGACCGCCGAGAGAACGTCCATACGATCGTTGGCAGGCCTGAGCAACACCGCTTGCAGCGCGGTGGCGGGCATTACGGAGTGCCAGTTGCAAAGCGTCAGGAAGACTCGTTGAGCCGCAGGTGCCAGCGCCGTAAACGTGCGTTCGAACAAGGCATGGAGAATTCGGTCTTGGCTTGCGACGATTCGTTGAACATCCACCAGTTTTTGAGCTTTCGCAACTTCACCGAGGAGCACCTTCATTACATAGGGATGTCCGTCTGACTCATCAATCAAGCGGCTGATGTAGGTGTCAGTCAAGAGGTCCGCGATGCCCAGCTTGGCGGCCGTGGCCGCGATTAGAGCCCGGCACTCCTCATCGGTCATTCCCTCAACCCGGATTTCGAAATCGCCTGTGAACTCCTTGTGCCTAGCCGTGATTAAGACCTTGTTCGGATGCCGAACCAAATGGTGGAGCCACATAAACAATGTCGGTGGGTTACGGACGGTCTCGAAATTGTCGAAGACGAAAAGTATCGGGCCGAGTTTGCCGACTTCGGCCCGGTTGAGATGCTTTTCAAAGAACGACTTCGCGTTAAACCCTTTTTCTTTCCGGTTGGACGGTTCCAGAAGACTGACAAAGCTTTTTGCGATATCGGTGTCCGTCAGGACATCGGGCATGACGTGCTGGGGGCCATCGAGAAGTAGGTCAATGTCCCGTGCGCTAAACCAGCATACAACTTCGTAGCGGCTTGAGAGACTCACTTTCTCAAGAACTTGTAGTGCCAGAGAAGTCTTGCCGATGCCACCTCGACCCGAGAGGGTGACGATGCGGTCTTGTTCTTCGGCCAAGAGCGCACTCTGAAGGGTGGATTCGAGTGAGGGCCGGCAAATGTAGTCTTTTCGGGCAGTCGGGACGTTAGCGAAGCAGTTGCCGACGAGTTCTAACTGCCCCATTGCGCACGTTTCGCTTTTCGCCAAATTCTCTGCTGGGGTCAGATAGAGGCCAGCATCACCGTCAAGCCGGTCGTCGGTCATGTAAGAGATGAATTCGAACTTCTTTTCATTGAATTTCCCGTTCGGCACGAAGAAATCCGTCGCCTCTGGAGTTGTCTCGATCAGTTCGACTCGGCATGGCTCGTCGAATTGAAGATAAACACCATTTGTGAGTGATGCCTGAGTCGAACTTTTAAACGGGTCGAAGGCGGGCGCAGATGTGGATATCGTCGTCACGCGATACTTGCCAGAGACGTTCCTGAACAGGTAAGCCCACTCGCGTCTAAAAAGGCCGAAGTTTTCTGCGAATAGGCGAATGCTATTCTCCAGTTGAGGACATGCCTCTCTCTTAACGGATGGCAGAGTTGCACCGTGGGCGCGTGTGCCATTCCGCAGCGTCGCAAACATACCGAACCAGCGGCGGCCATCGAATTTTCCAGGCAACGGGTCATACCGGAGCTTCAAGCCATCAAGGACCGCCTTCAGTGACATTATCGCATCGTGTTGCCAACTTCCTTTCTCGCAAGGCTGAACCAATTCCGCCTTTTCCGTCTGTTTCGCTGGTTCGCAAAGGTGGTGTGAAGCAGGCCCCTTCAAAATGTCGTCGAGCGATGCGGCCCAATCGCCGAGTCCATCTGCGCGCACCAACTTGAAGGCGAGCCGATATTTGTGCCGTTCGCAGTCACCCGGGATTCCTGCTAATAAGCCGACGACCGTCATCTTGAGTATCAGTTCGCCGGTGAGAAGCAGCGCGCTGAACAACTCGGAGTCGGAATCTAGTCTCGCGTTCTCAACGCGCTGCCACATTTGTTCGAGTGCTTTCATTTGGTTTCGAGTATGGTCATCGGGATGGCTTTTTTGCAGTGCGTGATAGGAGGCGGTGTCGCTGAAACCTCGTCGCCAAGCACTCGGTCAGGGGGCGATGTTAAGTAACAGAATTGCGCGAGGGAGCCTTTGATGGGGGCATCGTCGAGGCGCAGGGGAAGGAAGCGGCGCTCCTTGTTCAGCGGGTCGCGAAACCGGAAGGTGCCGGACTCCAACTGCGCCCAGTCCGAGCCGAACGCATGCGCCGACATGCAGAGCACCAGCACGCGTGAGCGCTCCAGCCCTTTCTCGATCTTCGCCGGAATGCTGTCGCCGGGCTTGAGCACCCATTCATCGAACCACACCTTCACCCCATCCTTCTTCAACCGCCCGGCGATGTCACGAACGACGATTTTGTCCTTCGCGCTGTGGCTGAGGAAGACATCGAACTGAAAGTCGTCGGGCATGGGCGGATGGATTACGCAGCGTGCTTCCTGCTGCAACTGCGGTTCTCCGGCGGACACCTAGAGCTGCGGCAGAATCGGGGTGCGTCGCCACAAATGAGTTGCGGCAGGCATCGTGGCCGATTTTCTCCGAAAATCGAGCCAACGCAGCGCGGATAAAGCGCAGCTCAAGGTGTGCTAGGTTCAACTTTCGGAGAAAGTTGGCCACTTTCCGTCGCCAGTGCGCGCATCGGCCACGACCGCAGCTCATTCCGACGACGCACCCACAGAACCGCCCCCCCCCTGTTGAAAAACCTCCCCGGTGGGCTGGCGGGAAAGAGGTGCGGCGGCTAATCCCGTTCACATGCAAGCAGCGAGAGCACCCGGCTCCTCTTGCGGAGCAAGCGGGCTACCGAACCGGCGCTTGCAAAGTGCCCCAAACTCGCCAAGGAAACCCGCTCTTATGCCCGCCATCCCCGTCATCAATCTCCGCAAAGGCCACGCCGTGCGTCACAACAACGACGTTTGCGTCGTCACCGACACCGAACTCAAGACGCCGCCACGCATGGCCTCGTTCGTGCAGATGTCCGTCCGCAGCATCACCATCGGCAAGATGTACAATCTGCGCATGACCTCCAATGAGACGCTGGAGTCCGTGAACCTGGTGCGCGACAACCACGATTACAGCTACAAGGACGGCGACGGCTACCACTTCATCCACCCGGAGACGTTTGAGGACGTGCTGATCGGCGAGGACAAACTCGACGCCAAGACCCGCGGCTACCTGATCGAAGGCCAGAAATACCTCGTCGTCTTCGCCGATGACGTCGTCGCCGGCATCGAACTGCCCGCGAGCATCGTCATGACCATCACCGACAGCCCCGCCGGGGTGAAGGGCGACTCCGCCAACAACGTGTACAAAGAGGCCATCACGGAGTCCGGCATGCGCGTGCAGGTGCCGCTGTTCGTCAACAATGGCGACAAGGTCAGCATCAAAACCGAAGACGGCTCCTACCTCGGCCGCTCGAACTGATCGCCGCTGACAGATTCAATCAAGCAACGCCTGATCGTGAGAACGGTCAGGCGTTTTTGTTGTAGGCGCGGGGCCAGGATGATCCCGCTCCGGCGAGAACATTCAGCCGGTAAGACCGCATAACCCAAGCGCGTAGTCTGCGCCGCTCATGATGCCCCGACTCAATGCCCTGTTGTTTGTTTTGCTCACTTCCACGCTGGTTGCGGAGGAGGTCAAGGTGCGCCCGGCGCAGGCGATGGGGATTTTGAAGACGCAGTGCCTGAGCTGCCACAACGCGGAGAAGTTGAAGGGCGAGCTGTCGCTGGAGACGCGTGATCTGGCGCTCAAGGGCGGCGAAAACGGCCCGGCGCTGGCAGTCGGCGATGCGGAGCACAGCGCGCTGATCACCACGCTGAATGATGCGGGCGACGGACACATGCCGCCGAAGAAACAGTTGCCCGAGAAACAGATCAACCTGCTCAAAGCCTGGGTGAACGCGGGCGCGGTCTGGGATGACGCGGCGCTGAAGCGGTTCGGCGAGCAGACGCCGGCAGACAAACTGGCGGCGCTGCCAGCGAGCTATGCTCCCGCCGCCTCGCTTGCCTTGAGCCCGGACGGCAAACGTCTCGCGGCAGGCAGCGGCAGCCGCGTGGTGATTCATGATCTCGCCGCTGGCAAGACGCTGACAACTCTCGAAAGCCACAAGGATGTGGTGCAATCGCTGGCCTGGAACGCGGATGGATCGCTGCTGGCGGCGGGCGGGTATCGCACGGTGCTCGTTTGGAACACGACTGACTGGAAAGTGGCGCACACCTTGACCGCGCCACTGGAAGGCCGTGTGACGGCGCTGACGTTTCTGCCGGACAAGACCACGCTGGTGCTCGCGGATGGTGCCGTGGCGCAGCAGGGCTTGCTGCATCGCTGGAAACTCGGCGAGCCGAAGCCCGCGCAGACCATCGAGGCACATGCGGACAACATTTTGAGCCTCGCGTTGAGCCGCGATGGCAAACAACTCGCCACTGGCGGCGCTGACACGCTGGCGAAGGTGTGGGACACGACCACGTTCAAGGAGATCGCCAAGATCGAGGGCCATGTCGGTCATGTGGTGGCGCTCGGTTTCAGCACAGACGGCAAGTGGCTCGCCACCGGCTCGGCGGACAAAGACCTGAAGGTCTGGGACATCGCCAGCAAGGAGATGCTGATGCTGCTGGGCGATAAATCCACGCCCGTCACCGCACTGCTGTGGTCGCCCGACTCCACCAGCCTCACCTACTTCAACGACAACGGCTCCATGACCGGCGTCACCGAACTCAAAACCCACGACGGCGTGCGTCTGGCCTTTACCTCCGGCAAACAGAAAAAACTCGCCACCCTCGCTGGCGTGCCGAACGCCGCCGTGATGACCGCCGACGGCAAACACATCTACGCCGCCATGGACACCGGTGCGGTCTTCCACCTCGACGAAAAAAGCGCCATCAAACCTCTCACCGCTGACCTCTCGCCTCTTACTTCGACAGCCACCCTCTCTTTCTCCCAAGACATCCTTCCCATCCTCAGCAAAGCCGGCTGCAACCTCGGCTCCTGCCACGCCAAAGCCTCCGGGCAGGCGGGGTTCAAGCTCTCCATCTTCGCGTTCGATCCGCAGGGCGATTACATGGAGCTAGTGAAGGACTCGCGGGGCCGCCGTGTGTTCCCCGCGCTGCCGGAGGACAGCCTGCTGCTGAAAAAAGCCACCGTGCGCGTCGCCCATGAAGGCGGGCAACGCTTTGAGCCGGATTCAGCCTCGGCCAAGACCATCGCGGAGTGGATTCGCCAAGGCATGCCGTATGAAACGCCGAATCAACCGGCGCTGGCAGGCATTGAGGTGACACCAGCGGAGAAAACGTATCGCAAAAACGAAGCGGGTGCGTTGAAGGTCATGGCGAAATATAGCGATGGCTCCACCCGCGATGTCACCGCACTGGCCGACTACATTTCGTCCGAAAAAGCCATCGCGGCCGTGGAGGAAGACGGCCACATGACGACGACAACCGAAAGCGGCGAGACAGTGATCGTGGCGCGTTACTTGGGTATGGTCGCCATCTCCCGTGTGGCCGTGCCGGCGGACAAACTCTTTCCCCCGGAGCGCTATGCGAAGCTCACGGTGCGCAATGAAATCGACAAGCTCGTCTATACGCGGCTGCAAAAGCTCGGCCATCTGCCCAGCGACACCTGCACCGATGCGGAGTTCCTGCGCCGCAGCACGCTGGATGCCATCGGCATGCTGCCAACAGTGAATGAAGCCCGCGCCTTTGCCGCGAACAAAAACCCGAAGAAATTCGAGCAGTGGGTGGATGCGCTGCTGCAACGCCCCGAATGGGCCGACCACTGGGCCATCAAGTGGGGCGATCTCATTCGTCCGAATCCCTCGCGTGTCGGCGTGAAACCGGTCTATCTGCTCGACCAGTGGATTCGGCAGAGTTTTCGCGACAACAAGCCCTGGGATCAGTTCGCCCGCGAACTGCTCACCGCCGAAGGCAATACGCATCAATACGGCCCCGTCGCCATCTGGCGTGACAAACGCGAGCCGATTGATGCCGCTACCTTCGTCGGCCAGATTTTTCTCGGTGTGCGGCTGGAGTGCGCGAAGTGCCACCATCACCCGACCGAGAAGTGGGACATGACGGACTACTACCAGCTTGCGGCATTCTTCACGCAGATGAAACGCAAGGGCCAGGGCATCTCCGCGCCGATTAGCGGTGAGCCGGAGCAGTGGTGGTTCGCGCCGGGCAATGCGAGCATCGAGCATCCGGTCACGAAGGCCACGCTCAAGCCACGTCCGCCCGCCGACAAAGAACTGCCCATCCCCGAATCACAAGACCCGCGTGCCGTGCTGGCCGATTGGATGACCAATCCCAAGAACCCTTACTTCGCGCAGGCCGTGGTGAACCGCACATGGTCCAGCTTCATGGGCCGCGGCATCGTCGATCCCGTGGATGACTTCCGCGCCTCGAACCCGCCCACGAACGGGCCGCTGCTCGACTGGCTGGCGCAGGATTTCGTCAAACACGGCTACGATTTGAAGCATCTCATGCGCACCATCATGCTGTCGCAGGTTTATCGCCTCAGCAGCCTGCCGAACGAGACCAACCTCGCCGATCTGAAAAACTACAGCCGCAGTTACCGCCGCCGCCTTCCCGCCGAGGCCTTGCTGGATGCCGTCTGTGAAGTCACCGAGGTCAGAGAATCCTACTCCGGCATGCCGCCCGAAGCGCTGGCGAAACAAACCTGGAACCACAAGCTCGAAAGCCAGTTCCTCGACGCCTTCGGCCGCCCCAACGCCAGCAGCGAATGCCCCTGCGAACGCGATGCCAAACCCAGTGTCGTGCAAGCTCTGCACCTGATGAATTCCAACAAGCTGCAAGACATGCTCACTAGCAGCAAAGGCCGCGTCACCCGCCTCGCCAAAAGCACGCAGACGCCGCCGCAGATCGTCGAGGAACTCTACCTCGCCAGCTACTCACGCCTGCCCACCGCCGAAGAGGCCGCGATTGCCGGCAAAGCCATTGATGTCGGCAGCGCCAACCGACAGGCAGCGATCGAGGACGTGCTCTGGAGCCTGCTGAACTCGGCGGAGTTTGTGTTCAATCATTGATGTGGTTTTTGCCGCCACACGCAAGAAGCCACACCGCCGCCCGTAATTTGCACATCTTTACCCACGAATGTCTCGCCTTACCCACAACTGCGCCGGTCACATGCGCCGCGATTTTTTGAAGCTCGGTCTCACTGCCGCTGGCGGCGGGCTGGGCTTTACCGATCTGCTGCGGGCGAAGGCCATGGCGGCCTCGGCACCACAGCCCTCGCTGGCTCGTCCAGTGAACTGCATCCTGGTGTGGCTGGATGGCGGGCCGTCGCATTACGAGATGTTTGATCCAAAGCCGGATGCGCCGAGCGAGATTCGCGGCTCCTTCGGCACGATCCCGACCAGCGTGCCGGGCGTGCGCTTTTCCGAGTGCGTGCCGAACCTCGCTAAGGCGGCGGACAAGTTCACGGTGGTGCGCAGTGTGACGCACAAGGACCCCAACCACGGCGGCGGCAATCATTACATGATGACCGGTGCGCCCACGCCCGTGCCGGTGGGCTGCGGTGCGTTCGTGACCTTTCACCCGTCCTTCGGCAGCGTGGTGAGCTACAAGCGCGGCGTGCAGAACGGCCTGCCTGCCTACATGACGCTGCCGAGCATCACCCGCAGCGGCGGGCCGAATTTCCTCGGCGCGCAGCATGCGCCGTTCGTCGCCGGTGGCAATCCAAACGACAAAGGCTTCAAGGTGCGCGATGTGGTGTTGCCTTCAGACATCTCCGACGCCCGCGGCCTCGCCCGTCGCGATCTGCGCGCCTCGCTGGATCGCATGATGCGCCTCAACGATGCCGTGGCGGAAGACCCAGCGGTGAGCTTTGACACATTCTACGGTCAGGCGGTCGATTTGATCGCTTCAAAACCCGCTCAGGAAGCCTTCGACATCTCGCTCGAAGACGATAAGACACGCGACCTTTATGGCCGCAACGATCTCGGCCAGCGCATGCTGCTCGCACGTCGTCTCGTCGAAGTCGGCGTGCCCTTCGTCACCGTGAACTACGGCGGCTGGGATCATCACCGCGAGCTGTTCAAGACCTGCAAAGGCGACTTCATGCAGAAGTTTGACCAAGGCATGGCCGGTCTGATCACCGACCTTGACCGCCGGGGCCTGCTGGAAAGCACGCTGGTCATCGGTTTGGGAGAATTTGGCCGCACACCGAAGATCAACAAGGACTCGGGCCGCGATCACTGGCCAGGCGCGATGAACATCCTGTTCGCAGGCGCAGGAGTCCCACGCGGCGGCATCGTCGGTGCCACCGATCCCAAGGGCTACTACGCCAGCGACAACATCTATTCGCCGGAGGACTTCGCCACCACGCTTTACACGAAGCTGGGCATTGATCCGCATCAACTCATGCAGACCAACACCGGACGGCCCGTACAGCTCATCAACGGCGGCAGGCCCATCCGCGAGCTGTTTGCGTGATGCGCTACGCAATGTCGAATGACAAATGTCGAATGACCAATGGCTCGCGTGCCTTGGCGTTCGTCATTCTGCATTCTGCATTCGTCATTCCTTCCTTCGCCGCCCTGCCCGGCTTTGAGAGTGTCTTTCCTGCTGGCGGTCGTCCAGGCGAACGCGTGGAGCTAAAAGTCGCCGGTGCTGGTCTCGACAAAAACTCGCCACTCGCGTGGACCAGCGATCCTGGGCTGGTCGTGCTCGCCGGTGACAAGCCGAAGAAGTATTTCCTCAGCATCGCCAAGGAGGTGAAGCCGGGGGCCTACCTCATGCGTTTTTTCACCAACGACGGTGCCACACCACCGCGCATCATCGAAATCGGCGCATTCGCGGAACTCATCGAAAAAGAGCCGAATGACGCGCTGAGCGACGTGCAAACCGCCGAGGCGAAGATGAACGTGACCTTCAACGGCCTGTTGGAGAAAAGTGGCGATGTGGACACGCACGCCCTCCGTGTGCAGAAGGGCAAACGCATCACGCTCGATCTGCACGGCTACGCGCTCGGCTCGCCGATGGACCCAGCGCTGCGGTTGGTCAACGAACGCGGCGTGGAACTCGCTGCCGGACATGACACGCACAATCTGGACCCGTGCATTGAATACACACCGACGGCAGACGGCACGCTGTTCGCGCAGGTGTTTGCCTTCGCACATCCCCCTGCCGCCGATGTGGCGCTGAAAGGCAGCGCCAATCATGTATATCGCCTCGCGGTGACGGATGCAGCACCGCCAGCCGCGCCCATTAACGAACCAAAGGCGCTCGCCCTGCCTGCCACCGTACATGGCTGCATCGCCAAAACCGGCGAGGAAGACCGCTATACACTCACCGCAAAAAAGGGCGACGATTGGCAGATTGAAGTCCGCGCCCAATCACAAGGTAGCCCGCTGGATGCCACGCTGCGCATTGAGGACAAGGACGGGAAATCGTTGCAGCAGGCGGATGATGACAAAGACACCCTCGATCCGGCGCTGCGCTGGAAAGCGCCCAAGGAAGGTGATTTCACCCTGGTCATCGCCGACCGCTTTCACCACGGCAGCGCGGCACATGGATATGATCTCAGCGTCAAGCCGTTCGTCTCCTCCCTTGCTGGCACGCTCGACACCCATGCGTATCGCCTGGAGGCAGGTAAATCGGTCGAGGTGAAGCTCAACGTGAAGCCCAGCGGCACGTTCACCGGCAAAATCCAGGCCCGCGTCACCCAGCTCCCCGCTGGCGTCACTGCCGCCGATGTCGAAGTGCCCGCGAAAGGCGGCGACGTGAAACTCACGCTTAAAGCCGCCGCTGATGCCGCAGCCACCCAGGCTCCCTTTGCCGTCGAGATCATTTCCAGCGCACCCGATGCCGCACAGACCGTCCTCGCGACTTACTCGATCCCCTTCACCGAGCCACGCGGCGCTCTGCTCATCACGACGGACACACGGCCTTGGCTTACAGTGCCCGTCAAGAAGCCGTGACGCCCCAGCCGCCACCGCCGGGCGTTTCGATGATGACTCGATCTCCCACCAGCGCTGCAAAGGACGTGCAGCCGTCGAGCGGTGTTTTCGTACCATCACGCAGCAGTGTTTGTCGGCCAGTCTGGCCGTTTTGACCGCCCAGCATGCCAAACGGAGCCTCCACGCGATGCTGTGTGAGCAAACTGACCGTGAGGGGCTGGAGAAACTCAAACTCACGGATCACGCCATCACCGCCAGACCATTGTCCTAGGCCACCAGAGGCGTGGCGGATCGCGAACTGCCGCAAACGCACGGGATAGCGCTGCTCAATGATCTCAGGATCGGTGATGGCCGTATTGGTCATGTGCGTGTGCAGCGCATGCGCGCCATGATAGCCCTTCCCGGCTCCTGCGCCGCCGGCGATGGTCTCGTAGTAGCCAAAGCGGTCGCCACCGAAGAGAAAATTGTTCATCGTACCCTGGCTGCAGGCTTGCAGACCGAGCGCCTTGATCAGCGTGTCCACGAGGCGCTGGCTGACCTCCACATTGCCGCCGACCACAGCGGGATCATTCGCCGCATCACCAGTGAAGGTGGGATTGAGCAATGATTCAGGACAGATGATGTCGAGAGGTTCCATCAAACCTTCGTTCAGCGGCAGATCCTCCTGCAACAGCAGTCGCATGACATACAGCACGGCACTGCGCACGATGGCGGTGGTGGCGTTGAGATTGCGCGGATGCACGCCGCTGGTGCCGGTAAAATCGAGCACCAGCCTCCCAGCGGTTTTGCGCATCGCAACGGCGATCACAGAGCCATCATCGAGTTTTTCGGTCGCAGCGCTGGAATCGGGCAGGCGGTCGATTTGGCCGCGCATGACCTCGGCGGAGTGATTCAGGATGCTTTGCATCAGCACGGGCAACGCAGCGTACGCCAAAGCGCGCAATCGCTCCACGCCATGCAGATTGGCCGCGAGCTGAGCGTGCAAGTCGGCGAGGTTGTCGGCCAGATTCCGCGTGGGATGAATGGCACTCGTCAGCAGCCCGCTGATTTCATCGAAACACGATTTCCCGGCCCGAATCAGGTGTCGTGGCGCGATGACCACGCCCTCCTCGATCAGCCGCGTGGCATTGGCCGGCATGGAACCCGGCGTGATGCCGCCGATCTCGGCATGATGCGCCCGATTGGCGATGTAACCGAGCAGTTGGCCAATTTGATCGTAAACAGGTGTGATCAATGTCACATCGGGCAGATGCGAGCCGCCGTACGCCGGATGATTCGTGATGATGGTGTCACCCGGCTGCATCACAACGGCCTTGGCGACTTCCCGTACACACACGCCCAAAGCCCCGAGATGCACCGGGATGTGCGGAGCGCTGGAAAGCAGCCGCCCGTGCGAATCGAGCAACGCGCAGGAAAAATCGAGCCGCTCGCGGATATTCGTGGAGATGGCAGTGCGGCAGAGCAACGCGCCCATGTCACTGACGATGGAGTGAAAACGATGGCGGAGCAGGTCACGTTCAAGCGTGGGAGCAGCCGGTGTTACCTGCGTGCGGCGGAGCACATGACCGAAGCCATCGGCCTGCTCCACGGTCCAGCCGGGAGCGATGACGATGGTGCTGAACGCATCCTGAATCAGCTCTGGCGCTGGCTCGATTTTTTTGAAGTGGCACGGGCAATCCTGCTCGTTGGCGTGGGCTTCCCGGATGATCACCCGCACGCTCACGAGCTCAATCTCGCGATTCGCAGGTGGGGCGTAGCCAAACAGGCGCTCATAGGCCGCACGATAAAGCTTTGGCAGATCATCTGGATCATCAAACTCGACCTGCAACGGCGTGTCCTGACCTTGCAGCCGTAGTTCGGCGATCTGAGTTCGTAGTTCGGGCTTCAGCCCGTCTGAAACTGTGGACAGGATTGCCCGCGCTACTTGCAGCGGCTGACGAATTTCCTGTTCGATGATGCGTTCAGGCACCGCCTCCTGCAATCCGACCGCACTGAGGATACCTGCATGCTCAGGCACGAGAATCGTCCGCATGCCGAGCGCCTCCGCGACTGCACAGGCATGCTGCGGCCCGGCACCGCCAAACGCCAGCAGCGCCTGATCGGCGGGATCGTAGCCTTCGCCGATGGAAATGCGGCGGATGGCGTCCGTCATGTGCTCGATGGCAAGACGGAGCAGCGCATGCAGCAACTCGGTTTCGCTCAAAGCGCCGTCGGTTTGAGCATGCAGCTCGGTTAAACGCCGTTTGGCAGCCGCAAGATCGAGCGGAATCGGCGCACGAGCCGGATCGAAGCGACCGAGGAGCAGATTCACATCCGTAATCGTGAGCGGACCTTCATTCCCGTAGCAAGCGGGGCCAGGATGCGACCCGGCGCTTTCCGGGCCAACGGCAAGACCGTGCAACGTCCACTGGCAGATGGAGCCGCCGCCTGCGGCGACGGTCTCGATGGCGACACAGGGAGCGAGCAGCTTCATGCCCGCGACCTCCTGCGAAAAGCGATAGCCAGGGCGTATGTCGATGCGGGCCACGTCCGTGCTGGTGCCGCCCATGTCGAAGGTGATGATCTTGGCGATGCCCAGACGCCGCGCGGCATTCGCAGCGCCGATGGCCCCACCTGCGGGTCCGCTGAGCAGCATGTCCTTGGGGCGGATGTCGTCGGCGGTTTTAAGTCCGCCCGCGCTGGTCATGACCTGCATATCAGGCGACACAGATCGAATGCCATTGAGGAATGCCTGCACGGGCGCGTGCAAATACGCGTCCGCCACGGTGCTCTGACTGCGCGGCAGCAGCTTGGCAAAGGCGGCGGTCTGGTGCGAGAGCGTGAGGTGCGTGAAGCCAACCTCGCGGAGGATTTCGCTGACGCGTAACTCATGCTGCGGATGCGCATGACCGTGCAGCAACGAGACGGCGGCAGTGATGATGCCCTTCGCAATGCAATCGAGCGCGGCAGCACGAACGGCGGCTTCATTGAGCGATTCGATCACTTCGCCCGTGACGCTGATGCGTTCGGGCACCTCGCAGGCGATTTCATGGAAGATCGGTAGAGGCTCATGTTTGAGGACAAAGAGATCGCTGCGGCGCTGGTCGCCGATTTGCAGGAGATCGCCAAAGCCGCGCGTGATGAAGAGGGCGATGCGTCCGCCCTTGCGCTCAAGCAGCGCGTTCGTGGCGAGCGTGGTGGCAAGGCGCAGGCTCAGGGGTGGGAATTCGCGACCAAGGGGCGTGTTGGTGAGGATGCGTGCGCCGAGGACGGCCGCTTCCTCGTGGCTGGTGATTTCGAGCAGCGTGCCGGTCGGCCAGGAGGGTGAGCGATCGAATGTAATCGCTCCAGTGGCGGAATCGAAACTCGTGATGATAAAAGACTCGCCGCCGCTGGCGGCTTTGACATGAAAGCCGGTGAGAAATGCGCTGGGCAACGACGGGAGGCCAGAGAGGCGGACAGGAGTGCCCGCTTCACTTATTACCGCTCGTAACTGGCCGGAGGAGAGAACTTTGCAGCGCGTCTCACGACCCTGCGGGTCCAAGGCGTGACAATCGGTGAAGGTGCCGCCGGTGTCGGCTGCGATGCGCCAGTTCACGGCTGCTTGGGCTGCTCCTCGACCTTGCTGAGATCCATGTCCGGCACCCAGCGCAGTTCCTTGAAGGCGTCATAGTAAGGCTCGCAGGCCGGCCCTTTGAAAACGGCCACGCCGCGCTGCACCCACTCGTTGGCCTTGGCGTTGTCACCGAGATCAAAGGCCAACGCCGACTTGCTGAAATAGTAGGCAGGCGTGTCGTCCATGAAGGTGAACTGATCCGCGATGATCTGCTCCGCCGCAGCGCGGTGCCCCAGTTTGATCTCGCACAACGCGCGTTTGTAATGCACCAGATGGCGGATGACCATGGGCAGCTTGGGATAATCGACCGTCAGCTTGGTGAAGGATTGCAGGGCGGTGCTGAAGTCGTGTTTCACGAAATGGAATTCAGCGAGGTTGAACTTGGGCAGCGGACTCGCTGGCTCGAGTTCGACCGCCTTTTCAAACTGCGGCAGCGCGAGATCGAAGTCGCGACGCCGGGGGGACAGGTAGATGTCGCCGCGTAGCGCATAGATGTCAGCCAGGGAAGGGGTGAGCTTTTCGACCTCGTCGAGTTTGGTCAGCGCTTCGGAATAGCGGTGCTGGATGCGCATCTCGCGTGCTTCCATGAGGATCTTTTTTACCTCATCAGAGATGGCGGGGCGGCCGGTGGCTGGCGCTTGAGCCAGTGCGGACGAAAGGCTGAGTGCGAGGAACAGAAGAAATTTGAACAGGCTCATAGGCGGATGGTAAACGTGAATTGCATTCAGGCAAGGCGGGCGCGCATGGTGGATTCAGCGCTGTCACACTGGCCGCGCAGCATCGTGGGACTGATCCATTCGGCACCAAGTGACAGAATCGTTTCACGCACCATGCCATCGGCGGAGACGACACGCATGGGCCGCTCGGCGGCGTAGCGGGCGACGAGGCGCTCGATGATGGTGTCCGCCGTCGTGCCAGGATCGGCGTAGATGATTTGTAGGCCCTCGGGTTCGCGCTCCTCATTCGTCCCCTGTTTGGCACCGTCGAACACCACCACGATCTGCATGCCGCTCATGTCCTGGAGGTTGCGCAGGCGTTTGAGCAGTTCCGTGCGGGCCAGATGGCGTCTGGAGGCGGCCCGGTGCTCACGCAGCAGCTCCGGCCAAGCGTGGATGACGCTGTGGCCATCAACGAGCAGGTAGGTGAGCGGGGCGGGCATGTAGGGACTGATTTCGCCGCTCCCGGCCCACAGTTCAAGCCGGGGTTGCTCTGGCTTTCTCGTATGCTTCGTTGATCAGGCAAAGATCGCCGAGCGCATCCTTCAGTGGATCAATGTCTTTCGCGCTGAATCCCAGGTGCAAGTGCCTGCGCCAGCCTTCGGCATACTCGAACTGGCCGGACAATCTGCCCACCGCCTGTGCGGATTCATCCATGCTGATGAGATAGGAGTCCATGCCCTGGCTGACATCGAGCCAGTGCTTCTGGCTTTCATGCGCGGCCAGCGATTCACGTTTGTGCGCGTGGACACTGGTCGTATCGACATAGGCCCCGGCCATGAGTTTCTGCCGCAGCGGATCGCACAAACCATGCGGCATGGCGTGATAGACCGTCACGTCATGCAGATAGGACGGCAGCTGCGGATCAGTTTGAAAATTCGGAATGCAGTGTGAAAACGCTGCCGAGACGGCGAGGCGGGACGCCTGCATGTGGTCCTCCATGTAATCGCTCGGTGCATGCGTGAGCACAATACTGGGCTGCGCCATGCGCACCACAGCGGCGATTTTGCGCAGATACGGCACGGAGTAGGTCAGCTCCAGGTCATCGCAGATCGGCGAATAAAACGTGGCACCGAGGATGCGCGCAGCCTCCCTGCCCTCTTCGAGGCGTTTGCGGGCCGTCGTGGGACCATCCATCTGCACCGAGCCACCGTTGCCGCCGCACAGATTCATGTAGTGGATGTCCCAGCCGCGTTCTTTGAGCAGCAGCAAGGTTCCGGCAGCGACGAACTCGATGTCGTCAGGATGAGCGAAAAGGGCGAGGGCGGAGGGCATGATTGTAATGACGAAACCAGAATGACGAATGAGGAACGCCTGAATTACATCGCGAAGATTTTGTCCATGCGCTCGGTGAGTGTCTTGAGTCCGTTCGGATTGATGCCGCCACGCTGCTCGCTGATCGCCCAGCCAGTGTAGCTGGCGGCGTCGAGCGCTTTCATGATGGCGGGCCAGTTGTTGTCGCCTTCGGTGAGATCGCAGTCGAAGCCTTTCCACACGCCTTCGTCCTTCATCTTCTTGGTGCTGTATTCTTTGACGTGGATGCGGTTAATGCGGCTGCCCAGCACCTTGATCCACTGCTCCGGCCAGCCGTAACGCAGCACGTTGCCGATGTCGAAATGCCAGCCCACGATGGGATCGCCGATCTCGTCGAGGTAGCGCACGGCTTCGAGCGGGCTAAGGATGAAATTGTTCCAGACGTTCTCGATGGAAATCTTCACGCCGAGTTCCTTCGCCAGCGGCACCGCCTTCTTGAGTTCGGCAATCGAACGCTCCCAGGCAAGGTCATACGGCACCTCCTCATTGCAGACACCGGGGACGACGAGAATCGAGTCTGTGTCATAGGCCTTGGCATCGCGCAGAGTTTGTAGCACGCCTTGCAGCCCCTGCTCGCGTACGACAGCATCATTGTGTGTCAGCGTCTGCTTCCAATGCGTGTGGCAGCACACGCTGGCGGCTTGAATCCCGGATTGGCCCAGCGCATCCAGCACTTCCTGCTGGTTCATGCCTCCGGCTGGTTCCACGCCTTCGTAGCCAGCTTCCTTCGCTGCTTTGTATTTCTCGATCAGCGTGCCTTTGATGCCCAGCGTGCCGCCCATGATGGCCTTGCGCAGCTTGCGGCCGGGTTTGGCGGCTTCTTGGGCAGTGACGCTGCCCGTGGCGGCGAGGATGGCTGTGCTGGAGAGGGATTGCAGGAAGTGGCGGCGCGAGGACATGGTGTGAATACGGGGGGCACGTGCCGTGAGTTGTCACGGACAGGTCAAGGAATCGTTAAGGGTGCAAAAAATGGCTCAGCCATTCTTCGCCAACAGCGCTTTCGCGGCTTTCTCGATCTTTGGCAGCAAATTGGCTGGAAGTTCAGTCAACAACGGCAGCACCGGGCCAGTCTGGGCCACCCCGGCGAGCTCGACGGCGTGATGCAGCACCAGGATCGGGCTGTGCGCGTTGCGCAGGTCTTCGAGGGCCACGAACTCCTCGCGGATCGCCTCGGCTTTTTCCCAATCCTTCTTCGCAATGGCTTTCAGCAAGGCGGTAGAGCGCGATGGTGCGATGCACACGCAGCCAGCGGTGAAGCCAGTGACGCCGAAATCACGCAGATGGATGATGGACGGCTGCTCGCCGATGCCGCTGACGATGAGCTTGGGATCAACCAGCTTGAGAAGTTTTTTCAGATACGGGTCCTTCTTCGGGTCTTCCTCGACGATGGCGTATTTAATCCAGGAGATCAGGCCGTCATTGACCAACTCGGCGGCCAGCTCGGGCGTGACATAGGCACCGTCTTTGATGTAGAGCACGGCCTTGATGCCGGACTTCTCCACGAAGTGACGGATGGCCGTGGCCACGCCCGCAGGCTTCGAGGGAAAGAGCGTCGGCAGCAGCATCGCCGTGGGGAAAGCGAACTCGCGCAGGATTTTTGCCTGATCCATCGCGGTGCCGTACATCGGGCCGACCGACGGCACGATCCACATGTCCTCGGGGGCGACGTCCACGAGCATCTTGAGCAGCGCGTGATACTCGCTCAGGGCGATGTTGTAGAGGTTGGCGTTGCCACCGTAAAGCAGCGTGCGGATGCCGCCTTTGTACATGTGCTTGATCAGGCGGCTGTTCTGCGCTTTCGCCAGGGACAGATCCTTGTTCCGGCACAACGGCGGCACGGCGATGACGGAGGCTTGCAGATCTTCAAAGGTGACAGGAGAGGTCTTCATGAGCGTCCAAGGGAGCGCGGAGAGCGACGGCTGCAAAGGAAAACCTGCCGCCCTGCGGGCAATGACGAATGTCGCGGCACAAATTCATCCAAACACATGTCCCGGCTGGTGGCGCAAGGCATTCGTCATTGCTTCCCTCACAGTCCCTCAATGAAGCTAAGCAGATCCGCCATGTCCTCCACGCTCATCCCTGTCTCCAGCCCCTCGGGCATCAGGCTCTGCCCGGTGGAGCTGCTACCTTTGATCTCGGCACGTTGCAGCGTTTTATCCACGCCGCCCATCATTTTGATCGTCATGCTGGAGGCCGTGTCGTTGGTGATGATGCCCGCAAAAGTCTGGCCGTCCTTCGTGTTCACCGTGTAGGCGATGAACTGCGACGCCACCTCCTTGTGCGGCTGCAAAATGGCCTCCAGCAGCGCCTCGCGCCCTTTGATCTTCACCGTGATCAAATCCGGCCCCACGGGCAGGCCTATCGTTCCCGCTTTGTGACAAGCCACGCAACGCGCCATGAACTGTGCCTGCCCCTTCGCGGCATCGCCCTTCGCAGCGATGGCCGGTTTGAACTTCGCCGCCACTTCCTCGCGTGAGGGCGGAATGACCGACACGAGCGCCGTTTTCGCCGTTGCCGCCACTTTCGGTGACTTGTGTTTGATCAACGCCTGAACCTGCGAAGCCGAGAACTCCTCCGGCTTCACCACGTTTGACTTCAGCAATGCTGCGGCGCGATCTTCGCGGGCAAGCAGCGCCTCCAATGCTGCGGCTTTGGACTTCGCGCCATAATGAGGCCAGTTCGAGATCAGCGCAGCCGTGACAGACTCGGCACCATTTTGAGCCAAAACGCGAATGGCGGCGGATTGCACTATATCAGGCTGTTTTGCGCCGAGACAGTGAATCAAGGCATCAAACGCCTCCTTTGAGGAAGTAAGGCCGAGAAGTTCTATTGAATCCAGTTGTTCGACTCGATTCGAATCCTTTGCTAAATCGACTGCCTGTTTGAAGCGAGGGGCCAGCTTGCCTGTCTTATCAACCTCCTCAATTTTGCGCCCTTGTTTCTTGAGACCACGTGCAAATGCCTGCACGACTCCTACAGAGCTGAATGCTCCGGACTGAATCAAGTCCATCAATTCCTGCAACTGATTTTGGTCGCCAGCTGTTGCACTGATTTCAAGGAGCGCCAACTCGGCGCCAGGAGAAATATCCCCCTTGGTAGGCTTTCGTTTTTTCAACACATGCTTCAACAGGGGCAGAGCGAGTTCCGCGTCTCCAGAGAGCAGGGCTTTTTCCACGTCTGCTTGACCGGAAAAGTGATTGAGCATTCCAGCGCATTCTGTGAGCGCCCACTCATGTCTGCCGTCAATCTCAGGCAGATAAACCGCAACTCGGGACAAGAGGAGGCACCAACTGAAGGCCACGCGTTTCGAGTCATCCCAATAAAACGGACGACAGTTCACAGCATAGGAGGCGAGCAGATCCTTTCCTCTTTCGGTCAGCCGCTCGGTGTTTTCTCCGAGACAAAACGAAGTGAGCAATAGTATTCCCCTTTCACGACAAACTTCATCGCTACTCACTAGCGACTGAATGATAATTTTATCCGTCAGCGCCGCCAGCCCATTCAGCGCCCCCAACGCATGCAGCTTCGCCAGTGCTGTTGTATCAAGGAGTGACGGCATCTTGCCGTCAGTTGATGGCAGGATGCCATCACTCTTTGTTTCCAAGACTTTCTCCAGCAGGGGCACCGCCGCCTTGTCCTGCCGCTCAAACAACAGCCGCTGCGCCGCGTCGCGATGCCAGCCGTTCGGATGACTGAGTGTCTTCACAAGTTCCTCTGTGCTCGCTTTTCCCAGAGCCACCTTCTGGCCGATGCGCTCCACACCTTTGTCCGGCACGATGCGGTAGATGCGGCCACGGTCATTGCCGCTGTTCAGATCGATGTGTTTCTTGATCTCGTCGGGAATACTCCAGGGATGCTCGATCACCTCGCGATACATGTCGCAGATGTGCAGGCAGCCATCGGGAGCGTTGGCGAAGTTCACGGTGCGCACCCAGGTGTCCTTGGATGCGGCGAATTCGAAGCCGTGCTCGTCAGCGGGGCGTTCGCCGATCAAACTGATGCCGTCCGCGCTCGGCTTGATGATTTTGCGATGCACCAACTGCCCGCCAGCGTCGCCAGTGAAGCTGTTGTTCACGAATTCGGGGCCGTAGGCATCGCCGCGATAGATCGTGGTGCCCGTCGCGCCAGTGAAGTAGCCACTCACACGTCCGCCGCCCTCGACGGCACCTTTCACCACACCCGCGATGCGCCAGCGCGTGCGGATGATGCGCCAGGGTTCGTCCGGGCTGATGCGGAAGACTTCCGCCGCCCCGCCATCCACCGCGATGCTCTGCCTAGCGAGCGGCATCTGGTAGTAGGGATTGCGGTTCGCGTATTTGTCATCGTAAACCCAGTATTGCAGGTGGTCGGAGTTCGAGCAGCCGAACTTCCGCCCGTAGTTGTCAAAGCTCATGCCGTATTGCGCCCCGCCGCCTTCGAGGCCGAACTCGTGCGTGAGCGGATTGAACCAAAAATCCTTCCCGCCGAGTTCGATGCCGCCCTGTAGGTCAGGCGTCTCGCCTGACGCGGGAGTGGCGGGCATCTTGCTCGCACGATCAGGCAGGATGCCTGATTTACCAGAGGCAGGCGGGACGCCCACCCTCCGGATGACACCACGATTCCCACCACCGGCGAGGACGTGGATGCGATTGTCCTGGCCCCATTGAAAACTGTTCATCAAACCCTGTACGTTGAGGATTTTCAATCCGGTGCCGAAGCCGGTGAAGACTTTCTCGCGCACCTCGGCCCTGCCATCGCCATCCTTGTCTTCAAACCGCCAGATGTCCGGCGTCGCGCCGACATACAGCCCGCCGTTGGCCCAAATCAGCCCAGTGGGCCACGGCAGGTCGTCGGCGAAGATTTGGCTCGTCTCGTAGTAGCCGTCGCCGTCCTTGTCTTCCAGCATCGAGATGCGACCCAGGTGTGGCGTCACGTCGCGCATCTCGCTGTAGTCGTGCATCTCACAGACAAACATGCGCCCGTTTTCATCAAAGCAGATCGCGATGGGATCGCGCACCTGCGGCTCATGCGCGGCGAGTTGGAGCTTAAAGCCTTTTTTTACCTGCCAAGTCGCGATGGCGTCCTTCGGTTCCACGGCGGGATAGCGTGGCAGATCCTTCCCCGGATCAACAGCGACGGCGTTCTTCGTCTCGCCATACGCCTTCGCGTAGGTGGTCTTGGTCTGGATTTTGTCTTGGGCACAGAGCGAAGAACAGAGAGCGAAAAAAAGAACGGCGAGGCGATTCATGCAGAGAACATACGGGGTGAGCCGCAACCATGAACAGTGGAAAATCGCGCATCGTGGTATTCTTGTGACAGCGACCCGGCGCGGCCATTCGCGATTGCCGCAGGGCTGGATTGGTGAATGATGCCCGCAATGAGATTCCGTGATCAACGCCGCCCCGCCGTCAGCCCCCGCCGCCCACACTTCACCCCGCGCAAGAGCATGGGGCAAAACTTCCTCCAAGACGAGGAGGTCGCACGCTGGATCGCGGATCAGGTGCAGCCCGATGGCGCAGATTTCGTCGTCGAAATCGGCCCTGGCATGGGAGCCTTGACTAAACACCTCCTCGGCAGGCCAAAGAAGCTCGTGCTGATCGAAAAGGACGGCCAGCTCGGCCCGGAGTTGCAAACACAGTTCGCCGGACGGGACGATGTCGAGGTGATTCACGAGGACGCCACGCGCATCCAACTGCGCTCATGGTTCAAGCACGGCCCGCTGCGCCTCGTCGGCAATCTGCCCTATTCCGTCGGTAGCGAAATTTTGAAGCATTGGCTCACGCCGCCATCGCCCGTGGGCTGCGCGGTGTTCATGCTGCAAAAGGAGGTGTGCGACCGCCTCGCCGCGACCTGCGAAGATGATGCCTATGGCGCACTGAGCCTGCTGGTGCAGAAGGATTGGAATGTGGAGCTGCTGCGTATCGTGCCGCCGGAGGTGTTCACGCCGAAGCCGCAGGTGGATTCCGCCGTCATCCGCCTCACGCCGCGTGATCCGGCCACGCTGCCGGTGTTTGATCGGGTGCTGTTCGACCGCCTAGTGCGCATGGGCTTCTCACAGCGACGCAAGCAGCTCAAAAATCTGCTACCCGAGACACCTGGTGGGTGGGATTCGCTGGTCGCGACGCTACAAACCTCGGCCAGTGTGCGTGCAGAAGCGCTGTCGCTCATGCAGTGGGTTCAAATCGCCCGTCATTACGAGCAACGGCATGCGGCCGATGCGGGACAGAAGACCAGCGAGATGTTCGATGTGGTGAATGAGCGCAACGAGGTCACCGGCCAGCTCACGCGCGGCGAGGTGCATGCGCGCAAACTGCTGCACCGGGCAGTTCACATTTTCGTCATCAACAAACGCGGCCACCTTTACCTCCAGCAGCGCTCGCACCTCAAAGACGTGTCGCCGCTGAAATGGGACAGCAGCGCCGCCGGGCATCTCGATGCCGGAGAGAGCTACGCCAGCGCCGCCGTGCGCGAATTGGGCGAGGAAGTCGGCATCCACGTCGAAGCCACCGAACTGGCGGCCCAAATTCCTGCGGGAGACAATACCGACCACGAATTCGTCGAACTTCACCTCGCCAGACACGACGGTCCCGTCCGTTGCTTGCCCGAAGAAATCGCCACCGGCGACTGGTTCAAACCGGAAGACATCACCGCCTGGGTGGAGGCTAGACCACAGGACTTTGCGAAGGGTTTTGTGACGTGCTGGAAAGTAGCCCAGAGCTTTAGCTCGTTCTGGAAGGACTCGATAGCTCCCAGAGCGAGCTAAAGCTCTAAACTACTTACCTCAGCGTCCGTGGAATGAAAACGGACTGCATGCCCGCCGCGTTCGCCGCTTGGATGCCGCTGTTGCCATCCTCCAGCACGAGGCATTCACTGGGCGCGATGCCCATCTGCTCTGCTGCGAGCAGGAACATGTCGGGCGCGGGCTTGCCGTGCTTCACCTTCTTCGGCGTGATGATGATGGGGAACAGATGAATCAAGCCGGTGGCCTCCAAACAACCGCGCACCGTCGGTTCCTCGCTGCCTGAAGCCACAGCCATGGGGAAACGGCCTTCGAGTGACTTCGCAAACTCCGCGACGGAGCCCACCGCCTGCACTTCGGGGATGCGCTGGCGAAAGATCTCCATCTTCAGTTCATCCACGCCCACCGGATCAATGTTCGTACCGTGCTTCGCGTTGAGGATCTTGACCACATCCTGCTCCTTGATGCCAGCGTGGGCATAAAACTCTTCTTCGGTGAACTCAAACGGCGCGTCGTGCTGCTTCAACGCCTCCACCCAGGCGATGTAGTGCAGCGGCATCGAATCGACGAGCGTACCGTCGCAGTCGAAGATGTAGGCTTGGAAGGGGTAGTCGGGGATTTGGAGGGGCATGAGAAACACCAGAGATAAACCGCAGAGAGCGTGATGAAAGGAGTAAAGAATTTCAGTTCTGGAAGTGGCTAGGCGGACCAGAGACGAGCTAAAGCTCTCGACTACATTTCAGCAGATCACAACGCCCGATTCACCGCACTGAGCACCGCTTTAATCGAGGCGAGTTCGATGTTCGTATCGACGCCAGCGCCCCAGATCGTCTTGCCGTTGCCGGCTTTGATCTGAATGAAGGCGAGGGCACTGGCTTCGGTGCCGGAACTGAGACTTTGCTCGCGGTAGGTGGCGACTTCGAAGGCCGGAGCACCCGCGTCATGGATGAGCGCATAAGCAAAAGCGGCGATGGGGCCGTTGCCCTTGCCGGTGATGCCGCGTTCCTTGCCATTGATGACCAGACTGCAGCGGCAGGTGAAGGCACCGTCCACACCATCGGCATGGAAGTGATGGAGGGCGAAGGGCGTCTCGCGCTGGATATATTCCTGCCAGAACATGTCCTTCAACTCAGCAGCACTGACTTCGCGGCCCAGCTTATCCACGATGTCGTTAGCCAGCGGGCCGAACTCGCGTTGCATGTCCTTGGGCAGCTCAATGCCGAACTCGCTTTCCAGCAGGTAGGCGACGCCGCCTTTGCCGCTCTGCGAGTTCACGCGAATGACCTCGCGGTATTCGCGGCCGATGTCGTTTGGATCAATTGTGAGGTAAGGCACATCCCAGATGGTTTTGTGCTGCTCGTAGCCGGTGAGTCCTTTCTTAATCGCATCCTGATGGCTGCCGCTGAAGGCGGTGAAGACGAGTTCGCCGCTGTAAGGATGACGCGGGGCCACGGTCATACCCGTGGTGCGCTCATACATGTGGATGAGGCCGCTCATGTCGCTGAAATCGAGTCCAGGCGAGATGCCGTGCATGTACAAATTCATGGCGACCTGGACGATGTCTAGATTGCCGGTGCGCTCGCCATTGCCAAACAGCGTACCTTCCACGCGGTCCGCGCCGGCCAGCAGGCCCAGTTCGGTCGCCGCTGTGCCGGTGCCGCGGTCGTTGTGTGTGTGTAGGCTCACGATCAGGCTGTCGCGGTTTTTGATGTTCGTGCAGATCCATTCGATCTGATCGGCATACACATTCGGCATCGCCACCTCGACGGTGTCGGGCAGGTTGAGGATCATTTTGTGCTGCGGCGTCGGCTGCCACACGTCCATGACGGCCTCGCTGATTTCCTTGGCGAATTCGACCTCGGTGGCGCTGAAACTCTCGGGCGAGTATTGCAGCGTGACCTGCGTGCCGCCGACGGTGAGGCGATGGATACGATCCTGGATCATCTGTGCACCTTTGACGGCCACGCCGATGATTTCCTTCGTCGTCTTGCCAAACACATACTTCCGCTGTGCTGGTGAGGTGGAGTTGTACATGTGGATGACCACTTTTTTCGCCCCCATGAGCGACTCGACGGTCTTCTCGATCAAATCCTCACGCGCCTGCACCAAGCACTGGATCGTCACGTCATCTGGGATGCGTTTTTCCTCAATGAGGCGACGGTTGAAGCTGAATTCGGTGTTCGAAGCGGAGGGGAAACCGACTTCGATCTCCTTGAAGCCGCATTTCACCAGCGCATCGAACATTTCGAGCTTCTGCGAGACATTCATCGGCACGGCGAGCGCCTGATTGCCATCGCGCAGATCGACGCTGCACCAGATGGGCGCGTGGGTCAGATGACGCGTGGGCCATTGACGGTTGGGGATGCTGATCAGCGGGAAGGGCTGATACTTGGAGGACGGATCTTTTAACATGAGAAAACGCAGGTAACAGAGATGGGTAGGACCGTGAGGGTGCCTGAATGGAAAACAGCCGTGACGTGACGGCAAGAAGCATGACGAGGAAACACGGGCCGCCTACCCTTGCGTAAGTCGCAGGGAGAGGAGCAGCAGAGCCGTGGCGGGCGTGGTCATGACGGCCGGAAGAAAGCAGGAGTGTGGCGAACGTCAAGGCTGCGCTGTCGAGGTGGTCAAGGCTGTAGCCGGATCACCTCTTGACCACGTCTTGACTCTCTTGACTACTCCTTGACCTCGCTATGACCCGATTCCGCCCCTGCATTGACCTCCACGACGGCCGCGTGAAGCAGATCGTGGGTTCGTCGTTACGGGATGACGGAACCGGTTTGCAGACGAATTTCGTGAGCGATCGCGATGCCGCGTGGTATGGCGAGTTGTACCACCGCGATGGCCTGACCGGCGGTCATGTCATTCTACTCGGCAAAGGCAATGAAGAGGCCGCGAAGGCAGCGGCGGGAGCTTTTCCAGGCGGTTTGCAGGTCGGCGGCGGCATTCGGTCGTGCAATGCGGCGGAGTACCTCGATGCGGGGGCGAGTCATGTGATTGTTACAAGCTATTTGTTCGAGACGGCGGGCACGTTCAATCAGACACGACTCGACAAGATGGTCGCTGCGGCGGGCAAGGAACGCTTGGTGATTGATTTGAGCTGCAAAGCGACGTCGAAGGGCTGGACGGTGGCGATGAACCGCTGGCAGAAGCTGACGAACCTGGAGGTGACGCCGGAGACGCTGCGTTTTCTCGCCAGCCATTGCGCGGAGTTTTTGATTCATGCCGTGGATGTCGAGGGCAAGTGCGAGGGCATTGATGAAGCGCTCGTGAGCTTCCTCGGTGAGCATTCGCCGATCCCGATGACCTACGCGGGCGGCATCCGGCACCTGGATGATTTGAAGCGCATTGATGAACTGAGCCACGGTCGTGTGGATGGCACGGTGGGCAGCGCGTTGGATCTGTTTGGCGGCACCGGGGCCAAGTACGATGAACTGGTGGCCTGGAATCGGCGCTCGCTCCCAATCACGGGCTAAAGCCCGAACTACGAACATGAAAATCATCCGCTACTCCGACTCGCAGGGAAACATCGCTCACGCGGCACAGCAGAACGATGGAAGGGCACTCGTCATTGAGGGCGACATCTTTGGCGAGCATCGCGTAACAGATCGCAAGGCCGCGGTGGTGAAGCTGCTCGCACCGATCCAGCCGTTTGCGATCATCTGCATCGGGCTGAACTACAAGTTTCACGCCGAGGAGTCGAAGGCGGCGATTCCACAGCATCCGGTGGTGTTCATGAAGCTGCCGAACGTGGTCCAGCATCCGGGTGAGCCGATTCTGCTGCCGACGCACCTGAAAAGCGACAAGGTGGACTACGAATGCGAGCTGGCGGTCGTCATTGGCAAGACGGCGAAGAATGTGGGTAAAGCGGACGCTTTGCAGCATGTGCTGGGCTACACCTGCGCGAACGATGTGAGCGCGCGTGACTGGCAGAAGCACGGAGGCGGCGGGCAATGGTGCCGTGGGAAAAGTTTTGACACCTTTTGCCCACTGGGACCAGTTTTGGTGACGGCGGATGAGATTCCGAATCCCAACAGCCTCGCGATCAAGACCGTGCTGAACGGCGAGACGATGCAGGACTGGAACACGAACGACATGATCTTCGATGTGCCCACGCTGATCGAGTTCCTCAGCGGCAGTACGACACTGCTGCCCGGCACCGTCATTCTCACCGGCACGCCGCATGGCGTTGGCATGGCCCGCACACCGCCAGTGTTTATGAGGGATGGTGACACCGTGAGCGTGGTGATCGAACACATTGGCACGTTGACCAATCCGGTGCGCAACGAGGCGTGAGGGGGCGCTCAGCCAAAGTAGTCCAGAGCTTCAGCTCGTTATGGAATGCATGCGAGCCACCCCAGACTCCAGAACGAGCTGCTGCGAGGCCGCGAAGCGAACCTCTAAACTACTTTATTCACTCCTGCGCCTTCACGAGTTCGCTGATGAGTTTTTCGTAGCGGCGTTGCGGGCAACATTCTTCCAGGAGATCACGCAACGCGGATTTTTGACGCACGAAGTGGAAGGCGATGATGTCGCAGACGGCCTCGGCCTCATCCATTCCCTCCAGGGATTGCCGCAGTACCTGCATATTCTCACAACTGTCGTCGGTGGGATGCGGCAGCAAGGCCAGCGCACGGGCCTTCAAGCTGCGCAGCACCTCGTTAGGAGCCTGCTGCGTGAGGATCGGCTCAACGTGGGCAATGCGAAACGGCTCCACCTGCTCCCAGCCAGTGATGCGCATGCGGCAGACGCCGTAGAGCATGACCTGCGAGGTGCTGTCGGGATTTTTCACCGAGGCCCGGATCAGACCCGCCGTGGTGACTGGCAAAATGTTCTCATCATGGATAACGCCGACGCAGAACATGCGGTCGGTGCGCAGCGCATGGTCCAGCATGAGACGGTAACGCTCCTCGAAAATGAACAGCGGCAGATGGCAGCCCGGAAAGTGATAGCAGTCATCGAATACAATCATCGGCAGACGGCACGGCAGTACAAATGACGTGGCTGAAGATGGCTGTGGCGGGATGTCCATGAATGAGGTGCTTTGGGAATACGCCTGCCGTTAGCGCCTAGTTCCGTGTTTCACGGCCGGAGGTGGCAGAATCAGCCCGAATTCAGCCATGCGCCTGCCCGCTGGTGCGCCCGCCAGGAATCGAACCTGGATATGCGGCTTCGGAGACCATCAACCCTCTTGGAAATACAAGGCATGAGTGACGCTGTAATGGTTTTGTAATGGCAAATCACTGGTGTTTGGTGCAATTCAGTGCATCATCATGCACTATGAGCCGCCAGCTTGTCACCCTCAAAGCCTGCAAACATCCGCGCTATTCGTGGCGCGTGTCCTTCAAGCAAGGGGACGATTACGAGCAGAAGTACTTCACCGCGAAAGCCGACGCCAAGAGCTTCGCCGATGAAAAACGGGTGGAACTGCTGAACGAAGGGCGGAAGCACGGCGATTTCAGCGACGTTGAACGCAAGGCCGTCATCCGCTGCCGTGAGTTGGCAGCCTCCTTTGCCGAGTCAGGCGTGAAGGGTTTCACCCTGGATGCCGCCTTGACCTTCTATGCCGATCATCTGCATTTGCGCCGCCGCTCCGTGACCGTGCTGAAAGGCTACGACGAGTTTGTGGAGACACGCCGGAAGGAGGGCGTGAGCGCGGTTCATCTGCGGGACTTCACCTATCGGCTGGAACGCTTCGCGAAGAGGCATGCCAAGCGGCTCGTGGCAGAGATCACCACGAAGGACATTGATGCTTGGGTGTTCGGCCTCAAGAACGCCGCGCAATCGAAGGACAAGCACCGCCGCCTACTGCACAACTTCTTCGCCTACTGCACAGGCCGTGGCTATTGCGAGGAAAACCCGGTTGCCCGTGCTGCCAAGGTGAAAGTGACTCGGAAGCCGCCCGGCATCCTCTCGCCCGCAGATGCCGCCGCTTTGCTTGCTGCCGCCCCGGCTGAGATCGTGCCCGCCCTCGCCATCGGTTTCTTTGCCGGACTGCGCACGGCGGAGATTGCGCGGCTGGACTGGCGCGAGATCGACCTCGAGCGCGGCTTCATCGAAGTCACCGCCGAAAACGCCAAGAGCAGCCAGCGCCGCCTCGTCACCATCAAGCCGAACCTCAAGGCATGGCTGGAGCCACACGCGAAGCTCTCCGGCCCAGTGCGTCTATCCGAGATGATGCACAAGGACCGCTTCGACATCGCCCGCAAAGAAGCAGGCATCACATGGCCGTCGAACGCCTGCCGCCATTCCTTCGCCAGCTATGACTTGGCGCTGAATCAGGATGCCGCCAAAACCGCGTTGGAACTCGGGCACACCAACACCGCCGTTCTGTTTCAGCATTACCGCGAACTCGCACGGCCCGAAGATGCGAAGGCGTATTTCAGCATCACGCCGAAAACCGCAACGCCATCAAATGTCATTCGCATGGGGGTAGCGGCATGAAAAAAGGCAGGCGCAAAATGGCAGCAATGCCTGATGGAATCAAATGCCTGAACGAACTTGATGGTTCTGATATTGAGCAGGAATTTATTGCCGCAAAAAACAAGAAGACTGGTGAGGTCAAAAAGATGTTGGCGTGGTGGAATGGCCGCTCACTCAGGTTAGCAGACTCCATAAAGGCATTGATCAATCTTCCTCCACACTCAAAGATTGAAATGAAAGTCTCGCCCGAAAACAAAGTGGTGAGGGAGCGTGTTACCCTTCAAACCAATCCAAGAGCTGTCATGTGGTGTGTTGCTATCAATGAGGGTGACGGATTCAGAATTTTCGGCGGATTTGAATCTGAATATGTCGTTCAAGGCAGATTGAGGGAAGCGCTTGGCGAGTTTGACAATCTTGGGAAAGCACCTTCCAGGCCTGCCAAACCATCACTTAAACTCCCGATTAAATCCGACGTGGGCAACTGGTTGGAATCAGCGCGAAGCTCGCTTATTCAAACGTGTCACCAGATCGCAAGCATAGACCAACGATTTGCCACTCTTTGGAAAGAACATGAAGGAGCAGAAAATGAGTGGTCTGGTTGGCCGCCTGTTATCGAATTTCCGCACTCCCTGAATCTGGCAATCGACGCTTTCACAGCCTTTGCTCAATTGCAAAACTCTCTGACCATCTGGTTTGAAGAATTATTAGCATTCAACCATGAGAAACCCAAATCAACACAACTTCAAACTCTTCGACCATTCATACTAAAAGTGTCGCAGCAAGCTCATCGAGCAGGAGAACTCGCGCAAGCATTGCATGGGTTTGCTTCCGGCCATCGCACATTATCGACACTCGGGGCGAATAAGAACATACAGAGTAACTATTCAGGTGGTTAAGAAAAGTTAAAGATCGTGCGTTTAACCTCTGAATGCATTACACCGAGGAACACTTGCGACCCGCGATCCAAACCGCCTTTGATCATGGTGGCCTTGATGGTGTATGC